>Ga0307516_10006814_pt1 | contig 13329 bp, 13 predicted proteins | sample 19_EM_MG_FD_203310 | JGI IMG/M metagenome (GOLD analysis project Ga0307516, IMG submission 203310) | Populus trichocarpa ectomycorrhiza microbial communities from riparian zone in the Pacific Northwest, United States - 19_EM | ecosystem: Host-associated > Plants > Roots > Unclassified | place... | reverse complement strand
GTGGTGGGAGCGGCCGGCTACCTGCAGCGACGCGGCTCGCCCGCCAGCGTGGCCAAACTCGAGGAGCACTACACGATCACCTACGGCAGCCAGGGCCGCTTCCAGCCCTGGCGCCTCGTCGATCGCGACGGCCGCACCCACGTCGCGTCGCTGCGTCCGCGCTGGCGCATGGACGATCTCGAGGCGATGCGAGACGCGGCGCTCGCCGGTGACGGGCTCGCGTTCCTGCCGTCGTGGCTGGTCGCGGACGATCTCGCGGCCGGCCGGCTGACATCGGTGTTTCCGGGATCGCGGCCAGGCATGGAGATCCACGTGCTGCGTCCTGCGGTGCGTGTCGTCGCGCTCAAGACGCGCGTTGTCGTCGATGCACTCGTGGACGGCGTTCCGCCGCTGCTCGCGGCCGCCGAGGACAGCACCTGACTCGTCCGCCCCCGCGCGGGCACGCCGGTCCCGTTTCAGTACCTCGGCCGGCGGATGTCTCTGGCGCTCCGGGCGTGAAATAGGCCACATCGCGCAAGCTTTTCCGAGGATCGGCGGCGGGATGGGTCCCGCACCATCGAGTCGTGGAACACCTGCAGTCGCCGGGAGTCCGCAACCCGGAGGTGGCACGCCATGAAACCTGTTCCTCAAGTCAACGAGCTTCAGCAGACTCCCAAGGACTTCCTGCCGTTCGACGTGGCCCTGGCCGCGCGACCGCCGCGCGCCAGCCGCTCGCAGGTCGCCGGCTTCAGCACCACGCACATGCAGGCCGACGAACTGGGCGTGGGCGCACTGCTGCGCTTCAAGTCGATGATGGCCGTCGAAGGCCAGACGGTGCACCTCGCACGCCTGTGCTACGACAAGCTGTACGCCTACGAACGCATCGCCGCTGCCCATGCGAGCAGCGACGAGAACCTGCGCCGCCTCGCGCTGGAGCTGTTCCAGATCTACCACCGCCGCGCGTCCGCCGGCCGGCCCGCGCAGTGACCCGGTTCAATGCGTAAAGCCCAGCAGACCCGCTCGCTGGTCGCGGCGTGGTTCGACTTCCTGCCGCCGGCCGAGATGCCCGTGGCGCAAGCGATCCACAAGGCGATCCGTGCGACCGTGTCCGACCTCACCGAAACCATTCGCCAGGGCAACCTGCTGCTGTCGATGAACGGCGAGCCGCTGCTGGCCATCGCGCCCGCGCGCAACCAGGTCAACCTGCTCGTGTTCAACGGCAGCGACGTGGAGGCCACGCTGGGCCCGCTCGACGGCGTCGGCCGACGCCAGCGCCAGGTCGCGTTTCCCAGCGCCAACCCGGTGGACGTGGCCCGCGTCGAGCAGGTCGCCCGCGTCAGCGCCGAGGTGGCGCGACGCCAACAAGCGGACGTCGGCCACCACTGACCTTGCACGGCTGGCGGCAAGAAGGCGGGACGCAGGACGCGTCGCCGCCTTTCGTCTTTTGGGGGTCAGGCCGTCGCGACCGTGAAGCGGGCGCGCAGGTGGCGCGGCTGCTCGATCTCGTCGACGATGGCAACGGCCAGGTCGGCCACCGAGATGCCCGCGGGTGCCGGGCCGGCCATCAGCAGGTCTTCACCGCCCAGGCGGTACTTGCCGGTTCGCTCGCCGGGGGCCAGCAGCGCCGGCGGGCTGAGGAACGTCCAGTCGAGCGCGGTGTTGCCGCGCAGCGCGGCGAGGGCGTCGCGGGCGGCCTTGGCGCCGGGGATCACGTTGGCGGGAACGTGCGAGGCGAACTCGGGCGTGTCCACCATCTGCACGCCGGGCGCGACGAACAGGCTGCCGGCGCCGCCGACCACCAGCAGGCGCTTGACGCCGGATTGCTGGACGCCGCCGACGATCGCATCGCTGCCTTTCATGAATTGCGCGTACAGCTCGGGCGCATCCCAGCCGGGGTTGAACGCCGAGATCACCGCGTCGTGGCCCTTGACGGCGGCGGCGACGGCGTCGGGGCTGGAGGCGTCCAGCGCCCGGGCGATCAGCCTGGGTTGGGGCGCCACCTTGGCCGGATTGCGCACCAGGGCGGTGACGTCGTGGCCGCGCTGCAGCAGTTCGGTCGTGACGGCGGTGCCGACGAAGCCGGTGGCGCCAATGAGGGCGATCTTCATGGAGTGCTCCAGGTAGTGTTGACCAAGTGAATGACTGGACGATACCGGCTTCACAATCGGCGCGATAGTCGGCTAAGATCGCCATCACATTGAAGTGCAGCTTCACAATCCATGGATGATCTCAAGCCGCTGGCCGTCTTCGCCGAGGTGGTCGATGCCGGTTCGATGAGCGCAGCCGCGCGTCGCCTGGGCATGAGTCCGTCGGCCGTCAGCCAGACGATCCGCGCGCTGGAGCAGCACGGCGGCGTGACGCTGCTGCACCGCTCCACGCGCAAGCTGGCGCTCACCGAGGCCGGCGAGCGTTACTACCCGCACTGCCAGCGCATGCTGGAGGCCGCGCGCGCCGCGGCCCAGTCGTTGCAGCAGGCGCGCGACGCGCCCACCGGCGAGCTGCGCGTGTCGGCGCCGGTGGGCTTCGCGGTGCACATCGCGCCGGCGCTCGCGCCGCTGCTGGCCGAGGCGCCGCAACTGCGCCTGCGGCTGCTGGTGGACGACGCGATGATCGACCTGATCGACGCCCGCATCGACGTCGCGATCCGCGTCGGACGCCTGGCCGACTCGAACTGGGTCGCGCGCCGGCTGTGCGCCTTCGACATGATCCTGTGCGCCTCGCCCGACTACCTCGCGCGCATGGGCGCGCCTGCGACGCCGCAGCAGTTGCCGGCGCACCAGTGGCTCGCGTTCGGCCGCGAGTCGCCGGTGGATGGCCCGCACGACGGCTTCGTCGCGCCCGGCAACGCCGTGCTCGCCGGCGCCGGCAAGGGCCTTGGCAAGGGCGCGCTCGCGACGTCGCAGCCGGCCACGATGCCGCTGGACATGCACTCGTCCGACGGCGAGCGCCAGCGCATCCACGTCCAGGCCCGCATCGCCAGCAACAACCAGTTCTCGCTGCAGCAGATGTGCGAGCACGGGCTGGGCATCGCGCGTCTCGGGTACGCGGACGTCGCGCCCGTGCTCGCGCGCGGCGCGCTGGTGCGCGTGCTGCCGCAATGGACGTTCGCCGCGATGCCCGTGTGGGCGGTGACGCCAAGGCGCGACGACGCCGAGGGGGCCAAGGTGCGCGGGGCGGTGGACTACCTGAAGCGCTACTTCGCGACCCTGCCGGCCACCGTGGCCGACGTCGCGGCCTGAGCGCCCTTGCGGCACAACGGCTGCGCCTTGGCCGCCACCTGCACGCCGAACAGCACGCAGCACCACGCCACGAACACCCACAGCATGAAGGCCGGGATGCAGGCGAGCGCGCCGTAGGCGGACAGCGACATCGAGTGGCTGAAGTACAGCGCGCAGCCTTGCCACGCGCCCCACGCGGCGATGCCCGCGGCCAGCGCGCCGAAGGCGCTCGCGCGCCAGCTCAGCGCGTAGCCCGAGAACGCGCGCAGCGTGACGATCAGCACCACGCAGGTCAGCACGAACGGATAGTTGATGCGCGAGAAGTCGCCGGGCAGCAGCGCCAGCAGCGCGGCCAGCGGGTGCAGCACGCCGAACGCCACCAGCGCGCCCGTGGGCGCCAGCACGAGGAACGCGCCGTAGTGAAGCAGGCTGGTCGTGAGCGAGCCCTTGGCGCCGCAGATCTTCTGGATGTGGCCTTCCAGCTCGCGCGCCAGCAGCACCAGCGTCACGCAGAACCCCGCCAGGCCCAGCGCGCCGACGTTCTCGGTGACCTGCGCGGCGGCCTGCAGCATCAGGTTGACGACGTCGCGGCTCTGCGCCGGCAGCAGGTACTGCGCCAGCATGCCTTCGAAGTCGGCACGGGTGGCCTCGGATACACCGTAGAAGTTCATCACGCGCAGGCCCACGGTCATCAGCGGCACCAGCGCAAGCACGGACGTGAACGCCAGCGAGCTGGCGCGGATCAACGCCTCCTCGGTGACGAACGCGAACAGCGCGTCCCAGACCACCTGGGCGCCGCGAATGCCCTGATGCAGCGGCTTGCGCCAACTGCGGCCGACATGGGCCGGATCGGGCGCGGACCACTGCAGCAGCAGCTTCCAGAATTCCATCAGAGAGTCGGCTGGAGTGGCCGGTTGAGACGTGAGGCCGTTGGAGCGCCGCGCTGCCGCAGAGTTCCGTGACCGGGTCGCGCCGCGTCCAGCGCCGCGGGGCGCACGACGCGGCCACCGCGGGCTTCAGCCGGGAAACGTCCCCGGCACCAGGATGTCGCGCGTCACGTTCCGGATGTCGCGATGGCCGCAGAACGCCATCGTGATGTCCATCTCCTTGCGCAGGATCTCCAGGCACTTCGTGACGCCTTGCTCGCCCATGGCGCCCAGGCCGTACAGGAACGGACGGCCGATCATCGTGCCGCGCGCGCCGAGAGCCACCGCCTTGAGGATGTCCTGGCCCGAGCGGATCCCGCCGTCCATCCAGACCTCGATGTCCTTGCCGACCGCCGCGGCGATGGGCGGGAGCGCCTCGATGGAGCTGGACGCGCCGTCCAGCTGGCGGCCGCCGTGGTTGGACACGACCAGCGCGTCGGCGCCGGAGTTGGCGGCCAGGCGCGCGTCCTCCACGTCCATGATGCCCTTGATGATCAGCTTGCCGCCCCAGCGCCGCTTGACCCATTCGACATCGGCCCAGCTCAGCGCCGGGTCGAACTGGGTCGCCGTCCATTCGGACAGGCGGCTGACGTCGCCGACCCCTTCGACGTGGCCGACGATGTTGCCGAACGTGCGTCGCTTCGTGCCCAGCATGCCCAGGCACCAGCGCGGCTTCGTGGCCAGGTTGATCAGGTTGGCGATCGTCGGCTTGGGCGGCGCGGACAGGCCGTTGCGCACGTCCTTGTGGCGCTGGCCGAGGATCTGCAGGTCCAGCGTCAGCACCAGCGCACCGCACTTCGCGGCGCGGGCGCGTTCGATCAGGCGCTCGATGAAGCCGCGGTCGCGCATCATGTAGAGCTGGAACCAGAACGGCGCGGTGGTGTTGGCCGCGATGTCCTCGATGGAGCAGATGCTCATCGTCGACAGCGTGAAAGGCACGCCGAACTTCTCGGCGGCGCGCGCGGCCAGGATCTCGCCGTCGGCGTGCTGCATGCCGGTGAGCCCGGTCGGCGCCAACGCCAGGGGCATGGACGCCGGCACGCCGACCAGCGTCGTGGCCAGCGTGCGGTTCTCCATGTTGACCGCCACGCGCTGGCGCAGCTTGATCTTCTGGAAATCGCTCTCGTTGGCGCGGTACGTGGACTCCGTCCACGAGCCCGAGTCGGCATAGTCGTAGAACATGCGCGGCACGCGCTTGCGCGCCAGCACGCGCAGGTCTTCGATGCAGGTGATCACAGTCATTGTCGGCTTGTCTCCGCGCCCTCCGGCGTGCCGTGATGGTAGCGCGGGAGCGTCGCCCGTGCGGGCGCGCGACGTCAGTTCGACGCCAGTGCGGAGCAGCATGTGAACCGGGAACAGCGCGTCCTCGCTCGCGTCACGCTTCGGCTGCAACCAAAGGGTGCAGCGGACTTTTCCTGCGACTCCGTTCACCGGCACCTCCAGTGTATCGCCGGGTGGGGGGCTTGCGGCAAGACCCGGGGGACGTCCTAGCATCGCCGCCACGAGCAACAGGAGTCGCGAAATGCCAAGGATGACCATCATGCCGGTCGCGCTCGCGAGGAGCGCCCGATGACCGCCCATGCGGTCGTCATCGCCGGCGGCGGCCCGACGGGGCTGATGCTGTCGGGGGAGCTCGCCCTGGCCGGAATCGACGTCGCCGTCGTCGAGCGCCGCCCCACGCAGGATCTCGCCGGTTCGCGTGCGGGCGGACTTCACGCGCGCAGCCTCGAGATCCTTGACCAGCGCGGCATCGTCGACCGGTTCCTGGCGCAAGGCCGGACGACGCCTGCGGCGATGTTCGGCGGGATCGCGTTGAACCTGAGCGACTGCCCGACCCGTCACCCGTATGTGCTGGGCCTGTGGCAGAAGCACATCGAGCGGCTGATCGCGGACTGGGTCGACGAACTGGGCGTGACGATTCTTCGCGGGCTCGAGGTGACCGGGTTCTCGCAGGACGACGCAGGCGTCGATGTCCGGCTGTCCGATGGCCGGTTGCTGCGCTCGGCGTACCTCGTCGGATGCGATGGCGGTCGCAGCCTTGTCCGCAAGGCCGCCGGCATCGCGTTCCCCGGCTGGGATGCGACGACCAGCAGCCTGATCGCCGAGGTCGGGATGGCCGAGGAGCCGGAGTGGGGCATGCGCCGCGACGGCCTCGGCCTGCATGCCATCAGCAGGCTGGACGACGGAAAGACGGTGCGCGTGATGGTCAACGAACGGCATGTCGGCGGTGCCGGCGAGCCCACGCTGCGTGACCTCGGCGAGGCGCTCGTCGCCGTCTATGGCACCGACTACGGCGTCCACAGCCCCACGTGGATCTCCCGGTTCACCGATGCGACACGGCAGGCGGCGACCTATCGCGACCGCCGCGTCCTGCTCGCCGGCGATGCCGCGCACGTGCACGCGCCGGACGGCGGCCAGGGACTCAACATCGGCTTGCACGACGCGGTGAACCTGGGATGGAAGCTGGCCCAGGTGGTCCGTCGGAGCTCGCCGGACAGCCTTCTCGACACCTACCACGCGGAGCGCCATCCGGCCGCCGCACGCGTGCTGCGCCACACGATGGCGCTGGTCGCCATGCGGCGTGCGGACGAACGCTCGAAGGCCTTGCGCGACACGGTCGCCGAGATGCTCGCGCTGGACGAACCGCGCCGGCGCCTCGCGGCGGGGATGTCGGGCCTGGATGTTCGCTACGACTTGGGCGAGGGGCATCCGTTGCTCGGGCGCCGCATGCCCGATCTCGACCTCGTCACGGCCGATGGCCCGCTGCGCGTGTTCTCGCTGCTGCACGCCGCTCGGCCGGTGTTGCTCAATCTCGGTGAACCGGGCGGCCTCGACAACGCCGCGCGGGGCGGCCGCACGCTTGTCGTCGACGCGGTACATCGCGGCATGTGGGAACTTCCGTCGGTCGGCGCCGTCAGCGCACCGGCGGCCGTCCTGATCCGGCCCGATGGCCACGTGGCCTGGGTCGGAGACTCGACCCTGGCGGGACTCGACGATGCGCTGACGACCTGGTTCCGGCCGTCAGCGACCGCCTGACGCGACGTCAACCCGACGAGAGTACGAACGTATTGCCGTCCGGATCCTTGAACTTGGCGAACGTGCCCCAGGGTTGCTTCGTCGGCCCCTCGACGAACTCGACGCCGCGCTGCGACAACTGCCGGTGCGTGGCCTCCACGTTGTCGCACTGCAGCGATCCGTTGAAGAAGGTGCCGATGCGATCCTCGTGACCCGGCGGCGTGAACAGCACCAGCCGTGTGGGCGCGTTGGCGATGCGCAGTTCGATCCAGCGCCGGCCCGGCCCCATGGGTTGATCGGTGCTGACTTCGAAACCGAGCTTCTCCGTATAGAAGGCCAGCGCGCGATCCTGGTCGCTCACCGGCACTCCGACGAACTTGAGTTGTGTGATCAAGGCGAAACCTCCGCGTGAAAGACACCCATTCTGGGATTGGCCGAGGCGGGCAGGGTAGTATTGGCTACCATGGCAATGGCAACTACCCTCGCGTTCGACGCCTACGTCATCGACATCCTCATGCCCGACCTCGTCGGCCACGACCGCAAGCCCTCGGCGTTCGTCGTCTACCTGTACCTGTCCGGCGTGGCGAAGCGCACGGGGCGCGACCGGGTCAGCGCCAGCCTGGAGACGATCGCCGTGAAGACCGGCTTGTCGAAGTCGTCCGTGCAATCGGCCCTCCGCCACCTGCGACGCCGCGGCCTTCTCAAGGACGAGCCCGTGTCGTCGCTGGATCCGGCGCGCACGGTGCTGCGGCCCTGGATCAGGTAGGCTGCCGTATTCGTCGCAAGGAGCTCCGCCATGGCCACCGTCCGCACCGGCAACCGTTCCGTCCTCCTCGTCGTCGACTTCCAGGTCGGCGTCGTGAAGGACGCCTGGGATGCCCCGCGCATCGTCGCGAACATCGCGCGCGCCGTCGAGCGCGCCCGCGCGCAAGGCGTCCCGGTACTCTGGGTGCAGCACGAGGACGACGACCTGCCGCGCGGCAGCCCGCCGTGGCAGTTCGCGCCCGAACTGGTGCCCGCGGCGGATGAGTTCCGCGTCTACAAGCGCTACAACTCGGCCTTCGAGGAGACGCCGCTGGAGGCCGAACTCGCGCGCCTGGGCGCGACCCACATCGTGCTGGCCGGCGCGGCGACCAACTGGTGCATCCGCGCGGCCGCGTACGCGGCGCTGGAACGCGGATACGACCTCACGCTGGTCAAGGATGGGCACACGGCCGGCGCCATCGACCGCGGCAACGGCACCCGCGTCGAGGCCGAGGACATGGTGGACGACCTGAACCTGGCGACGACGTGGCTGGACTATCCGGGTCGCAAGTCGCAGTGCGCGAAGGCCGGCGAGGTCGTCTTCGCCTGGTGTCGTGAGTTGGAAATTCGTTGAACAGGTCTTGAGCGAAGATGAAGCTGTGCCGAATCCCGTTCAAAACGGTCGCAGACTAGGCGCGACCGCGACGCGATGCTGGTGGCCTCGCTAGCGGGCGTAACGACGGATGCGGCCGTTTTGGACGGGATTCTTCAACGAATTTCTGACTCACGACACTAAAACAACGTTGGCTCGTCCGGGCGCAGTTCCTCCGTCGGCCTCGGCTTGGCCGTGCTGGCCTGTCCGCCGGCCTTGCCCTTCGCGCCACGTGACGCCACGCTTTCGGGTGCGCCCGGGCGCGACAACCCGCCCACGCGCACGCCCAGCAACCGCAGCCGCCGCGTCAGGTCGACGCGCTTCAGGCACAGGCCCGCCAGCTGGCGGATCTCGGCCGGGTCGGCGGTGGGGACGCTGATCGACTGGTCGCGCGTCACCGTCTTGAAGTCGTCGAAGCGCAGCTTGATGCCGATCGTGCGGCCGACGTAGCCCTTGCGCGAGAGGTCGGCCGCCACCTGCGTGCACAGCTGCGTGAACACGGCGCCGAGCTCGGCGCGGTCGCGCTTGGCGTGCAGGTCGCGGTCGAACGTGGTCTCGCGGCTCATCGACACCGGCTCGCTGCTGGTCACGACGGGGCGGTCGTCGACGCCATGCGACACGTCGTGCAACCACTGCGCCGTGTTGACGGTGAAGTGCTGCGTGAGCCAGGCCATGTCGCGCGCGGCCAGCTCGCCGATCGTGTGGATGCCGAGCGAGTCCAGCCGCGCCCCGGCCTTCGGGCCGATGCCGTTGATGCGGCGCACCGGCAGCGGCCAGATGCGGGTCGGGATGTCCTCGGTCGTCAACACCGTCAGGCCATTGGGCTTGTCGAGTTCCGAGGCGATCTTGGACAGCAGCTTGTTGGGTGTCACGCCCACCGAGCAGGTGAGGCCGGTGGCGCGGTGCACGTTGTTCTTGAGCTCCTGCGCGAACGCGCGCACCCCGCCCAGCGGGTCGTGCCCGATCGTGTCCCGGATGCCGGGCACGTCGGTGAGGTCGATGTAGATCTCGTCGATGCCGCGATCCTCGATGACCGGCGCCAGCTCGGCGACGGCCGCCTTGAACTTGCGCGAGTAGAGGCGGTAGCTGTCGAAGTCCATCGGCAGCAGGATCGCGTGGGGCGCCAGCGCGGCGGCCTTCATCATGCCCATGCCGGAGAACACGCCGAAGGCGCGCGCCTCGTAGGTGGACGTCGTGACGACGCCGCGGCCCACGTAGTCCTCCAGCTTCGCGAACCTGAGCTTGCCGTCGTCCTGCATCACCGGGGTGTGCCGGCGCCCGCCGCCGACGACCGCGGCCAGCCCGCGAATCATCGGATAGCGCAGCAGTTCGACGGACGCATAGAAGGCGTCCATGTCGAGGTGCGCGATCACGCGGGGCAGCGGGTGGCTCATGCCCGCCATTCTGTATGAAATCACAGGGGTTTCGACGTCGGGAGCGATACACGCGTTCACACATTCTCTGTAAATGTGCTAAACGCACATCTATACTGAATCAAACCTTCACAGATCGGAGACCCGCCATGAAGCTCTCGTCCCTCACTTCGCGCCAACGCCGCACACCGGCCTGGGCCGCCCTGAGCGCCGCGCTGGCGGCCGCCGTCCTGGTCGCCTGCGGCGGCGGAGGCAACGACAGCACCCCTGGTACGACCGTGACGCCGACGTCGGTCTACGCCGCCGGCCCGATCACCGGCTTCGGCTCGGTGATCATCAACGGCGTGCGCTTCGACGACAGCGCCGCCACGATCTCCGACGACGACGGCCGCACGCTGGCCGAGTCCGAGGTGCACCTGGGCATGCAGGCCGAGGTCGAGGGCCAGCGCGGCAGCGACGCCGCCCATGGCCTCGCCCACGCGATCCACATCCACAGCGCGCTGATCGGTCCGGTGACGGCGGTCGACACCACGGCGGGCACGCTGACGGTACTGGGCCAGACCGTGACCGTCGACGCCCAGACCGCGTTCGACACCGCCCTCGCGAACGGCCTCGCCGGCGTCACGGCGGGTGCCGTCGTGCAGGTGCACGGCCAGTTCGATACCGCGTCGCAAAGCTACCTGGCCACTCGCATCGAGCTCGACGCGGACGCCACGCACTACAAGATCCGCGGCACGATCACGGCGCTCGACGCGACGGCCAGGACGCTGGCCATCGGCGCCACCGCGGTCGACTTCAGCACGACCGCGGGCGTGCCCACCAATCTCGCCGTCGGCAAGCTGGTCGCCATCCGCCTGGCCACGACGCCGGTCAACGGCGTGTGGACGGCCACCGCGATCAGCGATGGCCAGCGCTTCATGCACGACCATGACGAGGCGCACCTGCGCGGCGTGATCAGCGCGTTCACCTCGGTCACGCAGTTCAGCGTCGACGGCAACCCCGTGGACGCCAGCGCCGCGGTCTTCCCCGACGGCCAGGCGGGCATCGTGCTCGGCGCGACGGTGGAGGTGGAAGGTCAACTGGTCGACGGCGTCGTCGTGGCCAAGGTGGTGGGCGTGGAGAACGAGCACCGGCACGACGGCTCTCGCGTCGAGTTGCACGGCACGATCAGCGCGCTCGACACCACGGCGCAGACCTTCGTCGTGCGCGGCGTCACGGTCAGCTACGCGGGTTCGGTCGACTTCCACGACGGCAGTGCGGCGGCGCTCGCCAATGGCCTGTTCGTCGAGGTGCATGGCGGCTTCTCGGCCGACGGTACCGTGGTCGACGCGACGCGCATCGACCTGAAGCCGGCCGACTGAAGACACGGTGCGCGCGACGTTCATCCCATGGATTGCAGCATCGCCGGCGCGCCATCGCGGCGAGGATGGGCGACACTTCCAGACTGTCCCTTCGCCTCGCCGCACCGCCATGCCCGTGCTCACGCCATCCAGGTTTCCCGCAGGTCCCCGTTGAGCCAGCTCGACGAACACCAGGCGCTGCTCGTCGCCACCCAGGCGCTGATGCTGCCGCTCGCGCGCCTTCTGGTCGCCCGCGGCGTGCCCTACGCCCAGGCGGAGGAGAGCCTGAAGACCGCGATGGTGGAGGCGGCGCGCGAGGCGCATCCGGACGGCCTGCCGCACCGTCTCGTCAGCCGCATCGCCACGACCACGGGCATCAACCGGCGCGAGGTGACGCGGCTGACGCGTTTCGACAGCGAGCCGGCCGAGCCGCAGCGCTCGGCCGCCGCCAACACGTTCATGCGCTGGCGCACCAACCCGGCCTACCTCGATGCGCAGGGCCGGCCGCTGACGCTCGCACGCCAGGGCGATGCGCCCAGCTTCGAGTCGCTCGCGCGCAGCGTGACGCAGGACGTGCACCCGCGCAGCCTGCTCGACGAGCTGCTGCGGCTGGGCCTGGCCAGCCACGACGCCGAGGCGGACCGCATCACCTTGATCCTCGACGCCTTCGTGCCCAGCACCGATCGCGCCCGCATGCTGGAGTTCCTCGCGTACAACGTCGGCGACCACCTCTCGGCCGCCGTCGCCAACGTCCTCGGACCGGCGCCGCGCCATCTCGAACGTGCGGTGTTCGCCGATGGCCTGTCGCCCGGCGCCATCGCCGCCGCCGAGGCCTGGGTGGCCGAGGCCTGGCGCGACATGGCCAACGCGCTGATCCCGTTCATCGAAAAGCTGATCGCCGACGAGGCGCACGAGCCGGCGAGCGTGCGCCAGCAGCGTTTCCGGGCGGGCCTGTACGCGTATACCGAACGTGACGACGGCGTGGCATCGAAACCGGCCGCGCCCGACGCGGCATCCACGTCAGCAGTACCGAACATGCCCGCGCTCCGGCGCCCTCGCGCGAAGAAGACATCCGACGCGGCCGTCGCCCGGCCCGCGCGGGCGGCGAAGCCGCCCACAACCTGACGAGAAGTGCGCCCATGACCTCCCTCCTGCTGTCTCTCACGCGTTCCTGGCGCGCGCTGGCCGCGCTGCTTGTCGCCACCACGCTGGCCGTCGGTTGCGGCGGCGGCGCTGACTCCGGCGTGGGCGCCGGCGGCACCGGCTCGCCGCTGAGCTTCTCGCAAGGGCCGATCACGGGCTTTGGCTCGATCATCGTCAACGGCGTGCATTTCGACGACTCGGGCGCGAGCGTGGTGGACGACGACGGCAACGTGCTGTCGGGGGCGCAGAGCCTGCGCCTGGGCACCGTCGTGGACGTGCAGGGGGGCGTCGTCACCAATGGCGCGGCCGCGGCCAGCGCGATCCATGTGCACGTCGATCTCGTCGGCCCGGTCACCGCCGCCTACGACGCCACCAGCGGCCGCCTGTCCGTGCTGGGCCAGCCGGTGCGCGTGCTGGACATCACCGCGCTCGACGCCTTCAGCGGCGGCGCCGGATCCATCCCGGTGGGCAGCGTCGTCGCGGTCTCGTCGCTTTACGACAAGGCCACCGGCGTCTACGTCGCGACGCGCATCGCCCCGGCGCCGGGCGCGACGCGCTTCGCGATCCGCGGCGCGCCGACGGCGGTCGACACCGCGGCCCACACCTTCACGATCGGCGCCGCGGTCTTCAGCTACGGCAGCGTCGCGCCGCCGGCCTCGTTCGCGGCCGGCCAACTGCTGCGCGCGGTGCTCGCCAGGACGGTCGACAGCCAGGGTCGCTGGGTCGTCACCGCGTTCGGCCAGGCCGCGCCGACGTTGCCCGACGGTCGCCGCGGCGGTCTCGAGGGCGTCGTCAACAGCGCCACCGATTCGACGCACTTCGTCGTCGACGGCGTCAGCGTGGACGCGAGCGGCGCCACGGTCACGCCCGCCGGCAGCACCGTTGCCGTGCAGAGTCGCGTGGAGGTGCACGGGACCATCGTCGCCGGCGTGCTGGTGG
>Ga0307516_10006813_pt1 | contig 13330 bp, 15 predicted proteins | sample 19_EM_MG_FD_203310 | JGI IMG/M metagenome (GOLD analysis project Ga0307516, IMG submission 203310) | Populus trichocarpa ectomycorrhiza microbial communities from riparian zone in the Pacific Northwest, United States - 19_EM | ecosystem: Host-associated > Plants > Roots > Unclassified | place... | reverse complement strand
GCAAGGGGAGCTTTGAGCCGGGTTGGTGGTTGTGAGAGGAGAAGTGGGAAGCTGGACAGCGGAACTGCGGTCCTCAAATACAGCTACTTAATTGCCAAGACAGCGGGGCTGCGTAAGTGCTTACTTACTGTAGCAAAAAACGGGTAAAAATTGACACGGGGTTAACGACGGATTTGGCCAAACGCCGTATCAGTACGGTTATCTAGCAACTACTCTTTTACCTCGGATGCTTGGAATTACGCACTGCGGTGTTTGAGCAAATTCGGCGTCAACCTAGTATTACAGAAAACAGGTATTCTGCTTCGACACCGATTGGCGTGAACCTTTAGCCATCACCTAACAAACACCCTGGGAACACGGATTCGTTCCAACCCCGCAGTTGATCGTCATTTTGTATCAACTTGAATTAGAAGTTGAAGAACAGAGGTAGAGACTCGGTATTAAACCCAAACAGCTATGCAAGAAACTTGAATTCCATATCAAATCTTTCTTCATCACAGGAAAGACGTGACATGATTGTTCCACCACCAACCCGAAGCTCCTTCTTCGCAGCGCACAAAGTGAAGATTGCACGGTTCGACTGCCTCAATTGGAAGCATGAACGCATCTCCTGTCAAAACAAACAGATCATATGGGGCTGAGATGGTTTCCCTATCAGTATCCCTTCGCACTTCCTCGACTAGGAGGAACACCTTGGTCAGTGTACCCACCGTCGCCGTGAGGATCCTGTGCACAAGGTTGAAAGACTGTATAACCGATCCTGATCGGGTGGAGACAAAGCCATCTAAAGCAAAGGAAACGCTCCTTGTATGTCCTTTATTATCGAAAATACCAGTGAGCCGTGACCAGTACTGTATCTTTATCTTTAGACCTTTAGGTAATTGAATACCATAGGCAAGCTCCCATACACCCAAAATCGCTGATTTGTCAATATTGAAGGCGTGAATGGGAAGGCGCGATCGGGGTACAGGAATGCCTGTTCGGAGACGCGAGTAGCCTGTTCCATCCGCAGTGACATTGCCGGGTTCAGGCTCAGTGAATTGTGGTGCTCCGAGGAACTGAGTCCGAAGTACATCGCATTGCGAAACAATGCGATGAATCTGCACGGCGATGGGATGGTTATCGTATATACCGCCAATGATGAAACGGATCGTCTGTGAAAGATTTACTGCCTTCAACAGCTGTAACTCTGTCCCACGCGAGTTGGTATGAGGTGCATGAAGCTTGAAGATCTTGTGCTTCTGCTCTCCAATCATTACAGCAGTGTTTTGCAGCGTACCATAATTGCGTAGGTCTTGTTGGTAATGAAGAGCAACATGCAGGTTTGGAACACGGACATAGTTTCTTGCCTTGCATTTCGTAGCCGTAAAAAGGGATTGCAGTAGCTTTCTTTCCTAATATAAATTTGTCAGTCTTAAGTCACTCATATGACGGCACAGTTTTCGGTGAAGGTTGGAAAGACTGGGTTTTGGCTGTTGGATGGGTTGGGTTCGGTTTTTGGATTTAGGCGTTCCGGGGCGAGATGCTTCCAGACTCCAATTTTCCCGCCGCCGCCATTACAACACAATCCATTCGCAACGGAGGACGACAATTGGAAGCTGGAATAAGGGTTTCGCAACAAATGGATGGGAGAATAATTTACCTGTATAACAATATTCGATAGCTTACTGCGTTCTTCTTGCGAGAGGTCGGACTTGTGGATAAGGTATATAACTTGGGAGACGGCGTATGTAGTCCTCAAAAGACACTCGATGACGACTTCTGATTGTACGGCAACCCCAAATTCTTGAGCAAGACGAGAGATGATACCATGTTTGAAAAACAATATGTGGCTATCATCAATTGTCGCCTCAGTACGAGGAAACCGTGATCCTTTTCCGAACATCATGAGAAGTATCAATGGATTCATCTGCGCGATCCGACCATGCTCAGCGAAAACCATAGATCCCTTATGAGATATGGGGTTTTGCGGTAGGCCCCATCCATGTGGCAAGGTGATTCGGTTCCAACTTTGTCGATACGCTTCGAGTCCGGCGGGTGAAAAAATATCTTCTATTAGAACTTGATGACAGTACTTGGCGAGACGAAGCTCAACATGCATGGGATCGTTGGGATACCCAACAAAAGGATCTAGCATTGGAAAGCAGTGTCGAAAGATGTGTCCGCCAGGAGTGATTCCATACTTGGCAAACAGATCATGGGAAGCCTTTACTGACTTTCCTGATGCGCAGGATATAGTATATTCGTATAGCGCATCATGCGGTTTTTTGTACCGTCCGATTTGGATAACTCGATCATCAAGAAGCCCTCTATTGTCAGTGGGCTGAAAGCAGTAACGGCATCCCATTTTGCTTTTGTGTGACATCACACCACTATTGGTGTTTTGTTGCGGCATATCACCGGTGATACATATAGGGAAGACCGTCAGGATAACCTGTTCGCCAGTGAGGAGAGTCATCTCGAGACCTTGTGCCAGAGGGACAGTTTCGTCACGTAGACACTGGGCGATTTCCGATTCGCTACATCCAAATGGTACAAGCATGAGGACGAACATGTTCTGCATAGTGAATCTTGCAGGTTCATCGAGATTGGCTGGTTGAATGTAAAGACCTCCTAAGCTGTGGTATGTATTGCGGTAGAGTCCAAAATCGTCAAGGAATGCAGTAATCGGAATCGAGATACGCCGAGGGCCAGATCCTAGAAACCGTTCGATGCAGTATATACGTCCCAGCTCGACAAGTTCGATCTCAGCAGGGATATGGTGTCGTAGGTGAATGCTCCGAACAAGGTGACGGTCCTGATCGGTGTAGGCTATGAGCCGGACGCAAAATTCTGGTGGCGATGGAAGTAGGCTAGCGGTAAGACGATCAAAATCATAGTCCAGAAAATGAACCCATAACTTCTTAGTGACGGTCATTAGAGGGACAATAATATGATCATCTTCCATTAACACAAGCTCAGGTAGATCGGACCTGGCTAGGGCGTAGGGAACCTGTGAACGAGCGAATTGATGTGCCTGTTCCGCCGATGTTGACCAATTGTATCGCCAATGAAGGGGCAGTACGGGAAAGGATAGGAGCCGTTTGCAGAGTAGGTTGATGTCGCCAGTCTTCGATTTTCCCACTCCGTAGATCCGTAGCGCTGAATACTCTGTTGTTGCAACACAGTCTGAGGGTAACAGTGGCTCGCAATCATTGAATAATCTGGCGTATTCACCGGAGGAGGTTCGTAAACTGCCCAACCAGGCACTGCCGTGATAGAATTCACTCGTCGATATGTCCTTATCAAGTATTCCCAGGCCAAAATGCATTCGAGAAGTCAATCGCCGGTCGGCCAGCCATAGTTTTGCATATTCTTGAATTTCAAAACGGTAGGCATCACTTGGGGTCTTCTTCTTTGGCGGAATCGATTCAAGAGATACTTGAAGTTCGTGCCGACGGATCTTCATGAGAGGCATATTCCGACGGAATCGCTCTCGTAGAGTCGTCAACGATGCTGGTAATGACTGAATAGCCTCCAAAGTAGCAAACTTCATGGTTTCCAGGAATACCCGGTATTGTGCATGGGACATGTCTGTGGCCGTCATTAAGAGCATGACAGCGGTATGGAACTCATGAATATCCACATGGTCAGGATTCGGTACGTCAAGATAAATCTTTTCGGCGTGATCAGGTATCTCTTGTATACCTGGCTCGACTGCTATTGGGCTTTCGGCTGTGTTGTCACCATTGAAAATCGAGTCCGCATCGGGTATCGTTTGCGCAGGGAGAATTATCTCCTTAAAGTTCGATCGGTTATGTACTGTATTGGCCGTAGTAGCTTGATCTTCAGTATTCTCAGGGTCTGATGGGGAATCACTGAAATCGTAGTCTTCTCCAATGGTGATATCGAATATCGCGTTTGCTGCTTCCATCGCAGAGTCTTCTTTATTTTCAGTGCCTTCATGTCTAGCATCTTCGGAATCCAATGACTTTCAGGGCAGTACAGTTCCTTCAAGGTTCCTGTTTGCGATCATAGATACTGGCTCAATCTCATCTTGGCCAAACTCATTCTCCCACTGCTCACACTCATCCTCTTGATCTAATTGGCCGTTAAGATCTTCTGTGGCACCGAGGAAACTGGGACCTGTTGGTGTCTTCGCGACACCAGAGAGAAACATCTGTGCTTCGGATATCGACGTCGAATTGCTGATTAAAGCTCGAGAATTCAGCCGTGATGGTACTACATTTCGGAGTATTTGTTAGGAGATTAAACTAAAATGCATATATAATCTTTATCAATAAACCTCTTGGTGATACGTGAGGGGGCAAATTAACAGCCCCTCGTCATCGCATTTTTGGAGGAGTTCTGAAATGAAGGTGGGAAGGAGCGAGGTTCGAAAGTACTTGGATGGATTCAAGGCAGGAGCAAGAGCTGGAGTAGGAGCAGGGAACTGGAACACGATGGGAGCGGGAAAGGGAGATGGCAGCAGGTAATGGGAAACGGAATAGGAGACGAGCAAATGTCGTTGCGATGAGTGAAAAGCCACCCGGATACAGATGTGGAAAGGGTACTGAGTGTTTGCAGATGACTCTGATCATCCAACAGGGTTGAAAATGGACGAGTGTACAAACCTGCCACCAGATTCACCACCACTATTGGAATTGAAAGAATTTATGGATAACCAAGTTCTCCTACTCTTTCCGCTGCTCACTGATATGCGTACATTTTTCTGGCTATCCGACAGCGCCGGACGACAACAGCGCCGACAGCGCCGGACGACAACAGCGCCAACAGCGCCGGAAGACAACAGCGCCAACAGCGCCGGACGACAACAGCGCCGACAGCGCCGGATGAGAATAGCGCCGAGAGCGCCGGATGAGAATAGCGCCGAGAGCGCCAGGCAACAACGGCGATGCGTTAGTACCCCAGTCTCATAGTTCTTGTGGTGGTGGCAGTAAGCTCCCAGTATACGCCTAGATAATAGCTGGCCGCTTACAGATGGAATATACAGACAATGGCGAAAACAAAAATCAAAACAATACGTAGTATCAGAATCTCACGACCCACAATTTATGAAAAAACCACCTGAGATACAAATATCATCTAACACTCCAGCAACCAACAACGATCAGGCCGCAGGGATGATCATAAAGTCCGGTTCATCCTCCTCAATTTCAAGTGCGGTCTTCTTCAAAGTCCTCCTAGCCCTGGCTGGCTTCGCCGGCATGAGAACGTATGCTGAGTAGAGAGAATCGTCCTTCAGACCATCTGCAGCAGCCACCTTCTTGATGCGATCGAGTGCCAAGCTACGCGGGAAGCTAACAGGATCTTCATTGCTCATATGGAGGAATCTTAGTTATAAATCAGCATAAACAGATCACTCTTCGTTGGTTGATAATACTGACACTATAGTCCAAGTGAAAATGGTCCTGTACAAGCTGTTTAGGCCAGCATGGTTCAATGAGCTACGCCAATCTATGGTACCTGCATGGACATGTGCCATCATGTGTAGCAAATACTCAAAACTGAATTTGTTCTGATAGAGACCACGTAGTTGAACCTTGGTAAGGCCGTTCCAATCTGGGTTCTACTATCTAATTTCGCTCAGAACCTCCTGTGCACCTTGGATGTAGTTGCGAGCCCAGTTCTTACGCCATTCCCGAAGCTTCTTAAAAAGGGCGTTGAATTCCATGGTGTTCTCGTCGCAGATACCCGATACCGCATGATTAATCAGAATTGGAAACTGACTGTCGGGGATATCGATATTTCTTATGAAGTACTGCCGAGCGGCCGAAATGAGTCGATTGAACACCTCTCTTCCGTGGTCGATAAAGACATCGTCGAGCTTCGCGGTATCATACTTGCGTTTCGGACGGACAAGCTGGTATCCTTTGTGAACAAACTTATCGATTGCTTCCTGCAATGTCGTATTCGTGTAGTCTGTAGTAGCCTGTATTTGTTTAATTGGTATATGACCTTGACTAAGGAAATGTGGTGAACGTACTGTGACTTGGAAGACTTTTTCCTTCGTAGTACTGCTATGGCTTCAGAAGGGCTCCAAATGACGTTGTTTCACACCAGCACTGACGCCGTGAATGTAATCGTCTTCAATGATTTCCTCGTCATCCTCATCTTCCTCATCATCAGTGTTGACATTGACTTCATTGTCCTCAGCGCTATCTTCGTCGTCGTCCAGCGAAGGTTGAACTAGTGGATCTATCATACGCCTATGATGTAAGGACGCTGGTGTTGAGTTTCGGGAGCCTTTGGCGATATCATTTTGTCTGGACAGTCCGCCTCCCGAAGGGGTCCTAAGCACTTGGTTCTTAACTGCCATCTGTTGGAGCGCGATAGGAGATATCAGGTTTTGGTGTTCGGGGTTGTTGCTGAAATGCTCGCCATCACTCAGACCTGAAGGATTTCCGCCGCTATCGTTTGAATGCCCATGCAAAGTGGACTCTTGACTGTTGTCCATGGTATTGACGAATTTGCTGCGTTTGTTGGCTCCGATGTGTCCAGTGCATTTGGATACAGTTTTTGAAGAGTCGGCTGTTCGAACAGGCTTTCCAACGATGCCTTTAGCCACATTCTTGGCCCCGGAGTGGTCAGCAAGTCTGAAGAGTCGCGCATCCATGGTGATCTGTCTGTTGATGGAGATTGTAAGGGTGAAGGAGTTGGGATGTTTACAGTGTTGACCCAGTATCAGGGGATACACATGAATTTTGTCAACCCTAAAACACTAGTATCACGGGACGCTAGTACCAACTAGGGCTGGAGCAAGGTGGAGTGACGCAGTATGAGCTACGGATATCCTTAAAATGAGCCATCGCCCACTTCTTTCTTTCTTCCTTTTCCTTCCTTACACACAACTTCTTTCCTAATTTCTTCAATAGAAAAAGAATCACACTTTCTTTCCCACAATGTTACACCTGAAATATCTCGAGTACGTAGCTAGGTTAGAAGAAGAGTACGTAAGGATGACGGAACGCACTCAGAGAGTCTAGGAGGGAGATAAGGTCCGGAGATGAGCTTACGGCCGAGACGGACCTAAGACACAAATCTCCGGAGGTGAGGGGAAGATTGCAAACGACGAGAATGCTTGGGCTAGGACCCCTCCCGAGGGGATGCCACGTCACCTGCTGATGGCGTACGGAACGCCAGACTTGGGCTAGGACCCCTTCCGAGGGGATGCCACGTCGTCTGCTGATGGCGCACGGAAAAGAGTCTGGTAGGAAAGCACCCTGCTCGCTTGCATGAAACCTCATCTCCCCTTATCTACACCCTGCCAGGACCAATGTGTCGCCCACGGGGTCACTGCACCTCGGGGGAATCCAAGTCCGAGTCACCGCTTCTCACGTCGGCCCTGCTCGGATATAAACCCGAGGTTTTCACTCCGATGGAAGGAAAACCAGCACGAACATCCTCACCAACACTACCACCGAACCCACACGCAAGATCTAAGATTATTCCGTTGTGAATTATCGAAAGTAGCCTGATTACCTTTGATTTTCTCCACACTCCGATTCCACCCTCAACCCCAGTGTCACACTATAATCTTGATCTCAAATCACGCTACTTTCATGACTTGCTTCGGCGACACCTACTTCGAAGACCACCTTCATCTACTCGAATTATCTACCTTCTTGGAGCCAAAAACTCAATACGGCTTCGACGCAACATTCCAATCAATCGATAGCGAAATCGCCAGCTTCGAGCTTTGGGACTCGTGGAACGACGGACCTGTCCCTACTCCCTACCAAGAAGGCGACTACGAACCGTGGAATTGGTACACCCAATACTGGTTCAACTGTGCCCACAATCAACAAAGCGCCGAGTTCACCGAAAACGAACTTCGAGAACTCTTCGACTATAATTTCGAAGATGATGAAACCATCTACACCGGAGACTTCCTCGACGAATATTAAAACATGGCAACCTCCTCGGACTTCAACATGCTCCGGCTCGAGGCCCCGCGGGACCGGCTCCAAATCACCAACGGAACGCCAAATCCGGAACAGGCAGTGGAGATCGCCAACCCCGCGGTCTGGGTCAGGACCCTGGTAAACCAGCAGAGACAGGCCGAGAACGACCTCCGACGACTCACAGAGCTATGCGGTGACGCCTATGACAGAACTGACCGACGAACGCGGGAAATTGAGCAAGCCTACCAAACCTTAGCGGAAGGCACTAGGTACGTATATGACCGTGTCAACGCTAATGAGAAGATAGCAGAAGAATGGATACGCAGTGAGCTCTTGAATGCCGCAAACGCGTACCAATCCCTCGCCAGTAATATCTGACAGGCTATCCTCGAGCACACCAACGAGGCCAACGAACGACAAATATGCCAGGCCACCCAGCTGGCACGGGTAAACGACGCCCTGTCCTTTTTGGCGGAAGCCAACGCGGCCCGAAATCAACACCTGGCCAACTTTCAGGGAAACGTGGAACTATGGGCAGCTGCCCACCAAAATCGGATGTCCTCCCTGGAAAACCAACTCCGGGAAGCGAGAGCGGAAATCCAACGCATTGCGACCAGAATTCCGCTACCCGCAACGCCACCGGCGCCCCCAAACCTGCCAACGTGGAGAAGCCCTGCCCGACAAACCAGTACCAGCGCCCCTTCAGCGCATTCTCCTGCAGCGTTGGGAAGCCCGTTACGCCTAAACCCAGGACCACCTACCCGACGACAGAGACCCCCGGCGCTACCCATGACGCCGGAAATGAGACAGCGACTGGTGGAACTTCGGCGTCACATCTCCCCAAGACCACCGGCGCCCGAGCCTGCGGTAGGGCAAGGAGGAAATCCCCCATCAACACCCCCCGGATCATCTGTGGGACCACCCTCTGGCCCGCCGTCCGAGCCACCCTGTCCACCTCTCCGGCCCCACCATTCCCCCTCGCCACCTAGGAATCCGGCACCTACGATCACCACCCAAGACCTGGTGCGGCTAGTGGCAGAAGGAATAGAAAGGGCCCGACAGGCTGAACGACCCACAGGCGGGGCCCGAGTACACATTTCCCGACTAAAAATGGAGAACCCCGAAAAATTCGATGGGAAATGCCCAACCGCGTTCAATCAGTGGTGGGAATCCGTCACTATGTACCTGGGATTCTACCCAGACACCACCGACCCGCAGAAAATCACCTGGGTCAGAACCCTCCTGACAGACACGGCTCTGGTATGGCACCTGCACCGGTACCGCGAGCTGCGGGAAAACGACACATGGGCAAACTATTCGGCGGCCATCCGCGCTGAATACCACAACGAGCGAGAAGCGGCCGACGCCCAGCTAAAACTTGGCCAGCTCAGATATCAGGGATCCATCCGCGCCTACCTTACGGAGTTCAAAGGGCTGAACAACTTCGCCCGCGCAACAGGAGAGGCGCTACGAGAAAAGGTCGACCTGGCCATGCCGGACGCAATACTGGACATGCGGTTCGCCCACTATCTCGAAGACTTCGCGGACGACGAGGGATTCCTGCAAGCCACGCATCAGGCGGGCCTTCAGGTGGAAAAGAAAAAGGCATTAAAGCAAGCCCGAGAACAAACAAGGGGAACCGGCGCCTCAGGAACCAGCGGGCGAAACGACGACCGGAAGAAACAAGAAGGGAATAGGGGAGAAACGACCCCAAACAAGGCCGACACGAGCAAGCCTCGCCAGGCCCAAACAGGAACCCCGGCAGAAAGACCAACGTGGTGGGGGGCCAAGGACCACTGGGCCTCCAAGGAAGAAGCCTTGAAGGGGGTTCCGCAGAAGAAACAGGAAGCATATTTTAAGAACCGAGATGACTGCTGGCGATGCGGCCGCACCGGCCACCGAACATTCGAACGCTTCTCGTTCAGCACCCTACAAGGAACCCCGTTACCAAAGCCACCTTGGAAAGCCGCCACCGTGGCGGTATGGAACGGAAAGAGAAGGCGGGAGGAGGCAGAAGAAGAACTCCTGCGACTAAACACCAAAAAGTAGCTGCCGTCGAGACCATGGACACGGAAGCCCTGACCCCGCTGTGGGAGGACTCCGAATTGGATTTTTAAGAGGTCGGGACACGCCGCAACCCGAGACCTCTACGATAATATGCGGACTATCCCGGAAACGGAAGGACCCGGAACCAAGTGCTGGAACCCAGTCAAAAAAACCAAGGGAAGAACAGTGCGGCACCCGCCCAGTCATTACTATGTTGCTACACCTGGACGGAAAGAAGCATCAAATCCGAGTGCTACTGGACACCGGATGTTCGGTGGCACTCCACAACAACCATACCGTGGAGAAATTGGGCATCACCAAAAAGGAACACAGATGGGCCCGTACCATAGAAAATTACACGGGGGAAAGCGTCAAAGGGGCAGGCCAATTTTATACAGAGCCAATGCTCCTTCAGCACCGAAGGCACTTTTCGCAGGAAAAATTCGAAATTTCACCAATGGAAACCGGAATCGACACCTTCCTCCCCTTCGAATGGATAACAGCACGCCCGCCACAAGGAATCTGGACGAACAGCGAAATACGGTTCAACAGTGCGGAATGCATACGGAAATGCACCCGGTACGAGACAGACCCCTTCTCCCTAACATGGGACGAATCAATTGCAACCGACCCTGAGGCAAGAATTATCGGATATGTATCGGTGGTGGCAGACGAAGACCCCGTAAAAGCAGTACCAGTGGAATTTCGGCAATACCTGGGGATCATGGGAAAAGAGGCCGTGGACGCCCTTCCCAAGCACCGGCCCTACGATTGCAAGATCGACCTACAGGAAGGAAGCACGGCGCCATGGGGACCTATCTACCCCCTCTCGGAAGAAGAACTCCAGACCCTCAGAGAATGGCTGTTACGATGCACGGAACGAGAGGAGACACGAGAGGAATGGGGAGGAAAATAAAGAAGAGAAGAGAGTTGTTCTTTCATGAGCGGGGGAGCTATCTGTTTATATATCCGGCTCGCCCCCCTGCTTACTCATCCTAATCCTGAGTCATACCCTCGGAGTATGGAACTCCGTCAAACTTCCCTTTAACCTTCCGGGCCGCCTCGGGCCGGACTTGGTGGCTTAACACCGGAGCCGCTAGGAGCGTGGCGAGTGTCAAACAGTCTTACGTGCAGTGGTTACCCGCGCAGTGCTGTTCCGAGGATATTGCCTAAGGGCGATAATCGAGGATGCTGCCAGCGTGCCCGGGTTAGGGTCACAATGGCTGAAAGAAATGGTGCGCACAGGGAAAATCCGACGCTCCACGTTGCCAGCAGGATCCCCAATCCTCTTCGTATCCAAACCTCATGGACGAGGGCTCCGTCTCTGTGTCGACTACCGGGCATTAAACAAAATCACGATCCCAAACCGATATCCGCACCCCTTAATGCAGGAACTACAGGACAGAGTGAGAGGAGCTCAATGGTTCATAAAGATGGACCTGAAGAACGGTGTAACGGCCGGGCCGGCTGGGCTCCGGGTAGCAGGACAAGGACGAGGACGGCGCGCAGCGGGCGGCCGATGACAGGACAGGACAAGGTCGGTGCACGCTGGCGGCCGAGTACCTGGGCAGGACAAGGACAAGAGGGTTGTTGGGGAGGACTAAGGTTCTTTATTGGAGAACAGGGAAACAAACAAGTTGTTGCGTGAGGAAGGAAAGGGAAGAAGAAAAGAAAGAAAGAAGTGGGCGACGGCTCCTTTTAAGGATATCCATCGCCCGCTCGGCGTCACTCCACATTCCATCCTCCCGCTCGGCGTCACTCCACATTCCTTCCTCCCGCATTCCAGACGGCGCCAAGGGTCGAGGCCTAGCTGGCACGCGCCGTGACAGTAGCCCCCCCTTAGGCCCGAGTTCCCACGAGGGCAGCCCATAGAGGTGCCGGCCGCTCTGGGTAGCGTCTGTGGTAAATGTCCACCGCTTCCACCTCGACAAGGTTTTCCTCGGGTTCCCATGTTGGGTCCGCAAACCCCCTCCACTTAACCAAATACTGCAACCGTCCTCTCGTCCTCCTACTGTCCAGAATCTCTTCTACCTCCCACTCTTCTTCGCCCTCAACGATTACCGGTAGGGGTGGTGGAACCACCTGGCCAGGGAGCAGGTTGTCAGCGGCAGCATGTAGGAGTGATACCGGGAAAGTTCGGTGTTTTTGTATGGTTGCCGGTATGTCCAACTCGTAGGCATACGTTCCGATGGTGCGGACAATGCGGTAGGGTCCATGGTGCTTGTTTTCCAACTTTCGACTTGGGCGAGCCGTTCTCCAGTTCCGGCCGTCCACCCACACGAGGTCACCAGGCTGGAAGGCTGGTGCGTGAGTCCTGTGGGCGTCTGCCCCCTCTGCCTGTCGTAGCTGGGCGTATCGCATCTCGGTTCGGGCTACTTCGTGAATAAGTTCCAATCGTTCTGCTGCAGTTTGTGCCTCCCTCTCTTCCGGAGCATCCACCTGAATGTCCAGCTCGAAGTCGTAACAGGGGTGGAAACCGCAATTGGCGAAGAACGGCGACAAGGTCGTGGTGTCTGATACTTGGTTGTTGCCTGCGAATTCTGCCAGAAAGAGATAATCCGCCCAATCGTCTTGGAGATACGCGACGTATGCTCGGAGGTGTTGCTCCACCACTGCATTCACTCGCTCGGTCTGTCCGTCTGTTTGTGGGTGGAATGCAGTCGAGAGTCGTGCGTCAATTTTCAGACACGAACAGAGGTGCTTCCAAAAGCGGGACGCGAATTGCGGTCCTCTGTCCGACACAATAGTTTCTGGTAGGCCGTGGTAGTGGAAGACCCTGTCGCAGAAGAGAACGCCCAGTTCCTCAGCCGTAATCGTCATCGTGCAGGGAATGAGGTGCCTCTGCTTCGTCAGGTGATCCACTACCATATAGATAGCGTTGTAACCCTTGGACCGGGGCAGGCCAGTCACGAAGTCGACAGATATGTGTTGCCACGGTCGATCCGGTACGGACAATGGTTTCAGGACTCCATACGGTGCGTGTTGTGTGGACTTCGTTCGGCGGCAAACACGGCAGTTTCGTACAAATCGGTCGACATCCTTCCTCATTGACGGCCAGTAGTACTTCCTCGCAAGTAATTCCAGTGTTTTGGTACGTTCCGGGTGTCCCATGGCAGGAGGGTCATGGTGGTCCTGCAGCAGCTGCAGCCGAAGTGGTGTGTGGTCCGGTACAAAGAGGCAATCCCGATAGAAAAGCCTGCCATTCATTTCCTTGCAGTCGGCCAGTGATATCTCTTTGCACTGCCTAGTGCCATCACGCAGAAGGCCCAGTATCCGTCCCGGGAATTGGTCCACTTGGTAGGCTTCGGCGAGTAAAGTGGCTATCCGTCCGTTGTCCGGCTGTCCAGCCTGTACGGCGTCCGGCGCGTCGTTAGCCATCA
>Ga0307516_10006812_pt1 | contig 13333 bp, 17 predicted proteins | sample 19_EM_MG_FD_203310 | JGI IMG/M metagenome (GOLD analysis project Ga0307516, IMG submission 203310) | Populus trichocarpa ectomycorrhiza microbial communities from riparian zone in the Pacific Northwest, United States - 19_EM | ecosystem: Host-associated > Plants > Roots > Unclassified | place... | reverse complement strand
GAGTCCACCGAACCCCAGCCGATCCAGGTCCCTTCCGACACAGAAGATTTCGAATACCCTGCCACACCTCCCCCCCAAGAGCCGGAGTTACACGAGGAGATTCCGTCACCAAAGCCTGCACCTATCGAAGTTGTCCCCCGTACACCCACTCCAGTTATCGAAGAAGTACGGCCCGCATCTCCGGTTTTCGATTTCCAGTTACCACCGTCGACTCCCCTCAGCCACTCCCCTGCGCCTGTGACTCCAAAATTCGAGGAGGACCAAGACGCCGTCATTGATGTTATGAACATTTCGGACGAAGAGGAGGCCCAATCATCCGATTCGCAGGACGACAACCTCCCTCGCACTCCTTCCCCTACAATTCTCAATACCATCGATACCGCCCTTCTCTACCGCGGTCCTGATCAACCCACGATCGTTGCTCCTCCCTCCCCCGCTCATGACCCTCAATACGACTTCGACGCAGAGTTCGCTTTTGACCCTGTGAAACCGCCAGTGAAGGAGGACTTGCCCTACACCCTTCCACTCCTCAATTCTCTGCCCCCAGAGTTCCGTAAGAAGAATACAAGAACACAGAGGAAGCGGGAAAAGGAAAGGGAGCGAACTGAAGTCAGGAAAGACAGGGAGGATTGGGCGCCGATGGGAATGACAAAGTGGCGAGCTCTCCTCCGAGCAAACCCCACGTGGCAACACTTGGCGAGGTCGACGAAGTCACTCACCACCAAGGATTGGAATGTAAGCCTCAGCCGTATTCTCGATCTCTGCAAATTCTCAACCCCGATCAGGTCGCTCTGACAGAATTACGGCTCATACGTACATTCGATCGGATTGATATGCTGAAAGACTCGGGGAGATGGAGTTTCCGTCAGCCTAAAAAGCAGCGAGGATTAGGTGGTCTCATCAAGACCCACTGGGACTACCTCGTGGACGAAATGGTAAAGAAGGAAGAAGGAAAGCGTAGACCGCACGAGCTGACAACCATCGGTAGAAATGGATGCGGATCGATTTCCGAGAGGAAAGGAAATGGAAAATTGCCGTCGCGTACACCCTCGTGTTGGCCGCCCAAGAGTGGCATGAGGCTGGTACCGCTGAGGAACGCATTCGGAGAGGTATCTGTATTGTCTGGTCCAAGAACCTTGAGGAGGATATCCCTGCCCCTTCTGATGTTGAGGACGATGGCGGTATGCCAATCGACGACCCTCCTCACCGTCGCTCGCGCTCGGATTCGATGCGTGTAGCTGAAGAGTCTGATGATGGAAGCGACGAGGAGGAGAAAGATAACACAACCCTGGCTGATACCGACACGGCCGAACTAGAGGGAATCGCTAACGCTGAGCCCATCCAGGAACCCGAGAATATGAAGGTCGAGGACAACTTTGACTTCACGACCGCCTTACAGGCTGCGCCGACGACCGAACCTCAAGATCAGGCAGGGACAGGGGGCAATTCGTCGCCCCAGGATTCTCGCGAGGGTTCAGATCCCACTCCACCGGGACTAAGGGTTACCTCTGAGAATCCCATGATGTCGTTCGCGAATAATGGGTTGTCGGCAGCGACGCAGGGGGCTATGAGGGAAAGAGTTGCTTTCATGGACTTGAATAAGGTCTTCCTTGACGCTGATGACTTGGGTTTGACAAGCCTGATCCCCAAACCCTCGTCTGATGCTGTCCCCGATTATGTCCCACCCAACATTGACCTCGTCGCCCTTTTCGGTGATGTTCAGGCTTATGGTCTTCCAGAACCTGTCCCCGCTGCTATCCAGCTGGATATCAAGAAGAACCGCAGGGAAAGGGAGGACGTCAGCCGAAGGCTCGACGAGGCTAACTTTACCAAACTCGTCCCTGTGTCGAAATTCATGTTCTGTCGGCCGACCCTCATCAGCGCTCTGCAACCGTCTCGCCACTGGACAGATGGAACTTGGACCGGGCTGGACGAATCTCCAGTGCACTCCACAGATGCTCCCCCGTTCTCGCAAGACTTTGCATGCAGTGAGTTTTCCTCTCACAGTGACACACTCCCCGGACGTGATTGTAAATATTGGACACAGACCTATTCGAGCGAAATGGTTACAACAATATCGTCATTCGAGCTCCCATTTCCGATCCCAAGCGTACGCAAGAGTCGCGTATCGCCGAGCAGCTCTGGACACCACAAGACGATCAGCTCCTGAAGAACCTTGTCGGGACGTACGGCAATAATTGGTCCCTTATCGCCGAATGTTTCAACTCCATGCGGTGTGTCGTCTCTACCGACTTCCGCACGAACTGGGATTGCTACTATCGGTTCCATGCCACGAATGCCAAGCAGCAGGAGCCGGACCTATCTTCCAATCAAGTGACGACGAGGACGAAGAAGCAAGCCGCTTTGGGCATCGATACAAACGGGGCAAATGCGGAGAATAAGAAGAGGAGACGACATCTTGTCGTTTTGGATTCTATCCGCCGGCTTGCAAAGAAGAAGGACAGCGTGGCGAAGATGCTGGGTAGACATATCTCCATGTCTCCGAATGTCATTGTCTGATGAGCCTCCGTAGCGGCCCAAACGAAGCGACAGACTGGCATTCACGAGACCCATCACCAGATCAATAACATGCCTAAACTCACTCCCCAGGAATTAAGTCGCAAGAAGGAGTATTCTGACCTTGTGCTCCGTCGTCAGGCGGAGGAGGTGCGGAACAGACAACTTCGAGAGCAACAGGCGAGACTCCAGGGTGCTGCTGGGGTAAGGATTTTCGCACGGGTTGATTGCCTGCTTATTTTCCTTACGGTCCACCCAGGCTGCCGCTGTCAACCGCGCCGCTCTCCAATTCCCAAATGGGACCGGACAGAGCATACCACAAATTCGAGGTCAAGTGAACATCTCACAGCAGCAGAGACTTGCTGTCGCTCTTCAGCAACAACTCAGCCAGAGTGGCGCTAGAATGTCTCCGCAACAGCAGCAACTGGTAGCCCAGGTTAGGGCGTTGGATGCTCAACAACAGGCTCAGATTCAGGCCCAAGGTCAACTAGGACAAACGCCAGCCCCTCGACAGCTTCAATCCGGACAAGCGCAACCTCAACCCGCGATCCAGATCCAGACCCATAACCTCCCCTCTCAACCAGGCACTCAACCACTCGTTGCCACGATACAGGTTGCGAACGGCACATCGGGTTCCACTCCTCCACAACAGGCAGTCTCTTCGACTTCTGGGACACCTGTGAGCATCAACGGGAGTGCGAATGGGAACGGGGGAGTTGTGACCCAGAGACCTGCGTCGGTACAAAATCAAGAGACGACAGCGCCACCGTCGCCTTTGGATCCCGAGACGGCAGCGGTGATTACTTCCATCGGCGCTCAACCCGTCGCTTCCTTCTATAACGCGAATCTGGCTCTGCAGTCCATGTTTGAGGCCAACGATGGCGTCACCGTTAATCCTAACGGCAGCGCGCAGACGAGGTTCCAGGTTACGCCTCAGGTTTGTAGCATCCGCGGTTGAATATTGACTGCAATGAGCTGACCGCTCATGCAGGCAGCACACCGCCAACCGCCGCCACCACAGCAACAGCTGTCCCCACCACAAAACCACACACAACCAGCTACTTACCCTCCGCAATTGTAGAGTCGGGTTGGGATTCGTGGTGTACACAGGTCCCTTGGGTGGTGCGACAGACCGTAGGGCGGGTGGATTAGATTACCCGTCACACCCATGGCTTATGTGGGTAGTCCCGTGGGCGACGAGGGGACGCCTTTTCCTCTCAGCTGACCAGCTTTGGAGAGATATCCGGTTGAATCTGTATGTTCGTTCCGTCGATAGTGATTTACGAGACCCGCTCCTGAACGATTAATATACTGTACGTACTGGAACTAATACCTTGTGGGCCGGAGTGGGTGGCTATCGAAAAGCACTGATGATCGGTGAAAGGGTTGTGGAAATGATTATTTTGATTATCAGTTATTTTTCCGACGATGACCTTTTGAACCTGAGCCCGATCTCTCCACATATACCACACGACGCTCACGATGGAGAAAGATGCGGAAGGTTTCTACACCCCAACTCCGGATTCCAAGCCCGAGGCTCCACCTGAGCAGGAAGACAGTGCGTACCTCGACTCTTTCGGCAGGCTGGGTGGCCAGCCGCAGATCCCGGCTCGGAAAGGTGCTGATCAGACGCGAATCCACGATTTAGAGACGGACCTCATCAAGTCCACGTTCGATGTTACCGTACGTCGCGTCGAGCCTCCCGGTTTGCGGAGTATTCCCTGATGGGTGAATCCGTTTGGCTTTCTTTCAGGTTACGGTTGGAGACCAACAGCTGGACCCGAATTCACCGTTGTATAGTGTCAAGACGTTTGAAGAGCTCGGATTGTGCGTTTCTTTCATCGGTTCTACTCGTGCGGGAGCGAGCTAACGGATGACCGCGATCTCGATTCGCGACTGTAGAAATGAAGACCTGCTGAAAGGGATCTACAACATGGGTTTTTCGAAGCCATCGAAAATCCAAGAACGCGCTCTGCCTCTGTTACTCAAGGATCCGTACGTGCACCGGAATCCACAACCGTCCTCGGGAGTCTAAACACGTTCACCAGTCCTCAACACATGATCGGTCAATCACAGTCAGGTACCGGAAAGACCGCGGCATTCGTATTGACGATGCTCAGCCGAATCGATTATAACAAGAACGAACCTCAGGTACTGGGACACAGAAGCAGCCCGTCGTAGGCTGACGAGGGATCCCTTTAGGCAATTTGCTTGGCCCCCTCACGAGAGTTGGCTCGTCAGATCATGTCCGTCGTCACCACTATGGGAAAGTTCACAAAGGTCATCGCCGAGTTTGCCATTCCAGAGCAATTGCCCAAAGACGCCACTCGGGTGTCTGCGCACATCATCGTTGGAACGCCGGGTACGGCCGTCAGCTTGATTACGAGAGGTGTAATCAAGACGTCAGCTGTGAAGATATTCGTTCTTGACGAAGCCGATACCATGGTGGACAAGTTGGCTCTGGGGCCACAGGTTCTTAAAGTAAAAAGGTAACAAACCACTCGACCGTCTTCCCAGCCACGGCCTTACCCCTTGTCCAAATAGGTCTCTACCGACCAACTGCCAGCTGGTGTTGTTCTCGGCCACCTTTAGTGACCAGGTCAAGGCGCACGTCGGCAACCTCGCCCCTGGTGCAAATAAAATCGAGTTGAAGAGAAATGAGATCTCCGTGGACACCATCACCCAGTTCTACCTCGACTGTAAGAACGAGGATGTCAAGTACGACGCCCTGGTCGGCCTGTACCACCTCTTGACGATCGGGCAGAGTATAATCTTTTGCAAGGTACCAGAACCTGGCCAGCGCACTTTAGGCGCAGACAACTGACCGTGTTACCCTCAGGCGAAGAAGACTGCTGATAGGATCGCGGAACGGATGACGGGCGAGGGCCATAAGGTCGCCTCACTCCACGGTTCGAAGGAAGCGACGGATCGTGACTCCGTCATAGACCGTTTCCGCGACGGCCAGGACAAGGTGTTGATCACCACGAACGTTATCGCCCGCGGTATCGATATCCCCCAAGTGAACATGGTGGTGAACTACGACTTGCCGATGATGAGCGAGAGGCAACAAGAACCTGGGGTTAACGATCGGATGGACCTCATCCCGGACATTGAAACGTACATCCACAGGATAGGTTCGGAACCCCTTGGACCTGCTTCCTTGTACAGAGGCTGACCCCATCCACAATAGGACGTACGGGCCGGTTCGGCAGGAAGGGTATTTCTGTGAACTTTGTTCACAACCAGAAGTCGTTCCAGGACATGATGACCATCCAGCAAGCTACCGGCAAGGCAATCACGAAGGTGGAGACTGGTGATTACGACATGATGGATGAGGTCTGTCTCATCGCTTTCAGGCGGCGTTTGTCGCATGGCTGACGCTTACTTACACTAAAACTTATTACAGCAACTGAGGGCAATCCTGAAGAAGAAATAAGTAGAAGTCAGGCCGGAGCTGGGGGAACGCCTCAAAAGTGACAGCGTACGATTTTCAATACAGTAAGTGCCCCCAGAAGCGCAAATACAAACAGTAATGGGATCCCACCTCGTGAATCGTCAACGTTTACGGAAGACGTAGTCGAGAGTCTTTATCCCACCCACAAAGTTTACGTTTCTCGTTTTTTCACGGTTGGCGTATCTGGTCCCACCTCGCCTCGCGAACGCCCGGATCGGCCATTTCATAGAATCCGTCGTTTCTCATCGAAAAGTTCCCTTAGTACTCTTTTTTGTGAATGTATTGCGAACGACTACTGTCACCCATTGCACCTGTCGATATGCGACACGCTTAGTAGGGTGGACTAACCGAAGGATGAAGATAACTAACTATTCCTCCGAGCACGTACACTAAGAGAAAGCCTGTTCAACACAAAGCAAAGGAGGAACGGCAGATGGAAAACAAGGGGGAGAAAAGAGAGCAATACAAACACCACAACAGTAAGTATAATCGTACAGACCCGTCTCCAAGAATATGTGTAAAATGTCAAAGCTCCCAGAGGACCCTCGACCTAGACACCCGGAATATCCAAAAACTTGCCCGCTACCAGAGACTCCTTCACCCACGGGATGTGGAAGCAAGGAGGCCGATCCCCCTTCCCGGCGGTGTTGAACTTCTTGATCTCCTCCGCGTCCTTCACCAGAACGTAGTCGTACTCGATCGTCTTGAAGGAGGCGTGTTTGACGTCACACACCGCTTCGACGTGATCAGCCCCCATAGCGAGGATAATACTGGGAAGTTTGCGCGTGGATTCGTTCTGCTTGTCGTCATCGGAATTGATCTACGATTCGTGATTGGTTGGGGCGGTGGATGACGTCGAAGGTGACATATGCACTCACTCGTTTGAGACTCTTGGGTTTCCCGGGCGGGAAAAGCTCCAGGCCGATGCACAAAACCGACTTGCCAAGTAAGATGGAGTTCGACCCATACATGTCCCGGTAGATTTCACGGAGCTGCTGCGATTTGTCGCCCCATCGTAGGTTGACCCTCTGCGACATCAGACCGTGAGTGTATTCCCCGGCGGGGAGGAGGTAGGGAGTCCAGTTGATGAGGGCATGCTATGAATAGATGTGGTGAGCACGTATCCATGTATAGGCGAAGAAGAGGCTAACTTGCTCCTGACAGTCCAAAAGCCACTGTGTCGACACACAAGGGATTCCAAGCGCGAGAGCCACCAGATACTTGGGTTTCTGGTTTGGTTCGTCCGCAAGGAGGAATACGGTCTGTAATCCAAGGTCCTTGTGTTTCACGTCAGTCTGACGTGCCACCCAATTCCGATCCGTCTGCGAGGGGGAAAACGGAAACACGTTCGCCCAATCATCGATGACCTTTCCTCCGTTGTTCTTGATGAGGTCGAAAACGTGTGCACGGCTGTCGTCGCCTGCGGACTTCATCGTGACTACGAACCCGATCCGTTTCAAGAATTTCGAGGTCGAAGTTCCATTAACGGCGGTGGGTTTGCTCGTGGAGGCATTGAGACCCTGAGCCTGGAGCAATGTGCAAATAGAGTTCTCGTGGACGGGCCTCTCCGTCCAGTCTCTGTCGATCACCGACTCTTGGATCTTGATCGAGTTGGCTTTAACATCCAGCTCCCCTCCGGTCTCGACCCGAACCCGGACATACCCCTCGGTATCCCATCGATCAACCGCTGAGACGTGGCCCGGCTGTTTGTACCCGATAACGAACACTTCGTCTCCCTCCTCCAATTCACTCTGACGGATGTTCGAGACGTGAACCGGGCACTCTGTCCCATCGTCGAACCGCACAACATACAAATCACTCTGGACAGGTGATCTGGAATGCACGAACCCAGCGTAGAAGTGTTTGCAAAGCGGCCATTGAGCGAAAACACGGGTACAATCGTTTTGGGCGATATCCCGAAGGGATCCGGGGAGTGAGCGGATGCGTTTGGACCCCGCGCGTTGTGGTGTGATACCCTGTAACGCCGAACTTCCAGATGCGGTCCTGTGGGGTTTCTGCTCAAGCCCAGGTCGCTTGCGTTTTCTCGCCAGTGGCACGTCATCAGAAGATCCTGGACCGGGTTGTTCTTCTTCGTCATCCTCGGCAGGCTCCGTCTTAGCCTCATCGTCCTGGGGAGGGGGGGTGTCACGCCTTGAAGAACCGAAATCATGGGCTTCCGTGGGCGCCTTCTTCCCTCTCCCCCGTCCCTTCTGGGGTTTCGCTTTCGTGGCAGAACCCTTGGCGGTAGCCTTGACAGCTTTGGTGGACACGGGCTGCTTCGGTTTCCTTCCTCCTCGACCGCGAGTTGTAACAGGGGTGACGTCCGTCTCCACTTTTTCTACCTTTTCGACTTTCCTCTTCTTGGAGGGGCGCTCAACAGGAGTCTCTTCCGGTTCCTCTTCCTCTTCCTGAGACAGCTGAGAATTATGAAGACGGGTTGGATCTCTATTGTGCTCACCTCATTTTCCGAAGTATCAGGGGACTCAGTGTAGATGATCGGACGTTTGTTCCTCATACTGCGGCCTCTCGGTGGGAGGGGTTTTGGTACCGCCTTCGTGGTTTTAATCGCAAGGGGAACCTCATCCTCGGTTTCCGGCACCGTCGTATCATCGTGGGCTCCTTGTTGTACCTCCTCCTCCTCCTCCTCTTCTTCTGGAGCAGGCTTTGGCGGCCGCTTCGGTCGTTGTTTGACGAGAGGCCGGTCACTATCCATGGGATCGTCCTCTTGCTCAGTATCGGCTTCAGTATCCTGCGCCTTGGTATCCTGGGCGCTGCGATCTGGATTATTGTGTTCCGAGGTCTCAATGTCTGCCTCGCCTGACGATTCGGGTACGACCCTGTTTTTACCGTTGGTGATGTCAGACACCTGAAGGTGTAACGAGGACATGGGTCCATCGACCAGCCTAGACGGCTCCGAGTCAGGGACAACGTCCATGGTCTCATCTTCGTCTACTCGTGGGGGTGTGGGGGGAGGAGGCATGGGTTGGAGGGATCGAAGAGGAGAATCCAAGGGTAAAGGGTCAGCGGGGGGTGGTTCTGGAGTATCCGGGTTTGTCCCCATCTCACCGCCGCCCGTGGGTCGAGTTTCCGTGGATTCAGTTTCAAAGGGCTGTGTCTCGGGAACAATTGATGTCGACTGGCCTTGGTTGATTGGGGGTCCTTGGCGGGGGTACTTGATTCCAGAAAGGTTTCTCCACGGCTTCAGTTGCCTGTGTAAGCTACGTTTGTCCGTTGAAGAAGCAACCGTGGAGGGGGCAGGGGTTTGGCGCTAGACCCGGATTAAACGAGTGAACGGGGGGTGGATAAACGACTTACAGAGCTAACGGAGGGGGGTACTGTGTCTGAAGGAGCATCGGTTTGGGTTGGTTCTTCAGCGGTTTCGTTGGCGACTTGGGTAGACGGTTGGGTGGGTACCTCATCCGACGCGGGCTGTGTAGACTCGGATACCTGTGTGGGTTCTTCGTTGGGATGGGATTCGTTCTCGGGGAAGTTTCCAGAGGAACTAGAAGATGAATCGGGGGATTGTGGAAAGTTGAGACCACTGCGATCGATGTAGGGATTACGGTTGTTGTTGATACATGTAAGGTATTCCATATAGTTTGTGTCCTGGGGGTATTCCGGCGTCTGCGGCTGCGAATCTTCCTGTGCAGGGGCCATCTGTTGTGTATTCTGACTGTTGGACTCATCGGAACTTGACTGGCTCATGCCAACAATGAGTGACGGCCCAGCGATCGGCTTTGAGGGAAAAGGGGAGAACATTGAATCCTGCTGGTCTTGATAAGCATGAGCGTTAGACGCCTGATTCTTGCTCACCTCCGGAGAATTCTCAAGTTGGGACAACGGAAGCCCGAAACGTTTCGACTTTGCGAGGAAGGCCGCCTGCGGATTAATTGGGATTGACCCGGCAAAGGAGTCTTGAGACTGGGGCGAAGGGGATCGACGGGCGGGTGTATGCAAGGATCTACTCTTCCTGAGAGGGGTGACGGGAGGGCGTAGCGGGGAAACAAACGAAACCGCTTTCCCCGCTTTTGAAGGGGAGGGTGTCCCAGGTGGTTCGTTCGCGTTGGAAGGACTCTTTGGAGATAATGGCGGGACGAGGTGGTCCAATGAGACGGCATTCGGCCCCGTTACGGATGAATGGCTGGTCAATTGAGAGTCTTGAGAATCCCCGCCACCATGGCCCCCGGGCTGGGTTGGGGATTGGGTCACAGCCAGCCCGTGGTAGTGATAATGGGGTGTGCTCTTAACGTCAGACGGAGTGAACTTGTCTTCGATGTAGACCTCCGGCTCTTCTCGCGTGATTGGCTTGGGAGTGCTGACCACGCCACGGAGAGCTTCCCTCACGATCTGGGTGGCCTGAGACTCTGGCAAGAGAGACACATTGCTGGGGGGCGGAAACGTCACATTCATCGAAAGGCGCGAGGGTGAAAGGACTGACGTCGAGATCAAAGGTTCCATTGCCGGATGTCAACGTTCAGCGGGGATTGAACTCCGTTTGTCTGAACCGATTGATAGACTCCCGCTCCAGCGCTCTCACTCGAAGTTCCGTCCAGAGCCTAGAAAATGTCTGAGATGTGTTATTGGGGCGGCGTGTAATCAAGAAGGGGGTAGGCGGAGATGAAGGAAGCGGGAGATGAGCGCGTTGGCCTGAAAATCCAATCTTGAAATCCCGGAGCCAACACGCGTGTGACACATCACGTGGGCGCGTCACGGGACCGTTCGTCTTACTACGGGCGGTTCGGCTAACTGTTTCTCTCCACCATCACAGTCTGAGCCTACCTCTGCGCTTTGAGATGGACTCCCCTGGCGGTAGCGAAGCCTCTGGTGGGTTTGACCCTCTCGCTACCAGACATCGTTCAAAGACGTCTCGCCGCGCACCCAAACCATCGAGGACGAGCGGCCCAAATCACCAAGCTCACGCTCCAGCGATTGCACTGGCCAACGAAGACGTGGAAGCCAGCGATATCCCCGTTCCTGTACCAGACTATGGCCGCGCACCAGCTTACCAACCCAGTTCTCTTGTTATCAGGCCCGGGTTCTTACCCTCTCTCGATTCAACCACGATCTCTCCTGACCCGTCTCAACCTACGCTCGAGAACTTCAATGAACCTGCCTCACTCTTGCCTACTGATGCCCTGTTTCCCTCCATCTCTACGGAAACGTTGGAACCATCGTACTACCCGCCAAATCGCACCCACCAGGTGCAGAGCCCCAATCATACCATGGTCGCCATCGTCATGTCCGTCGTCGGTGGTTCGTTTCTCCTTGTCGCACTCGTGGTTACTGCTAGAATCCGCTCCAGGCGTAAGAGGCGTCGCCACTTGCAGACTCCCTCGCTTCCGATTCCTCAGGACACGTTCCCCGACCCGCCTGCGGAAGAGTCTCCCATCTTTGGTGGAAAAGAGCGGTTCTCGGCTGGCGCCACTGGAAAAGAAAAGTGGACCTGGACCCAGTATCGATCTAAATCACCTCTCAGGGAGGCCGACAAGGATCCATTCTCTGACTCGTTTGCGAAACCACACCGGTCTTCAAACACTCTCCACCCCGCTGAGCCGTCCCTTAGGAAACCTGGTTTTCTGGAGCGTAGCCTGTCTCACATCTCCGCCCTCTCTGCGTACTCCGCCAAATCCGATGTTGCTGGGTTAGTCGCGAATGCGAGCGCGCCGGGGTTCGCTTCCGCAGCTTCCATCGTGGACCACGCCACGGCGAATCCGCACTCAAACAGATCTGAAGGGACCCGAGCCTCGCTACGCCAATCCAAGGATAAGCAAGCCATCCGGATCACGGTCCGTGATTGGGATGCCAGCAGCACAGACGAGTACATCTACGATGGCATCGAAGATCTCCCTGAAGTCATCACACATCTCCCAGTACCCACTCCCAATGTTCACCCAACGCAGGCGACTGGACGCGAACGTGTCAAAGCCCCGTACCCGGTCGGTTCTTGTCCCTCGATCTCAACCTCGATGAACTCGATCGCTGTGTCTGCCATGACTCCTTCAAACACCACGACGATCATCTGCGCTGACCCATTCGACGACCTCTCTCCATACGCCGCCGGACCCCCAACATCCAAAACCCCCACTCGACGAGAGCGCGATACCCAGGCGTTGACAGTTGCACTGGGGTTGGACTCTCCGCAACTTGAACCGCAAGCCCGAGCCATCACAAGCCGAGGGAGGACCTCAGTACTTAGGCGGAGCCATACTCTCGGCCACCATACTTCGTTCGTTTCCGTACCCGAGAGCCTGACTAGCCCGTGCCCGAGCGATGATGGGTTGCGGCTTGGGAAGTTCATGTTGAGAGACTACCGCCGTTCTTCACTCTCCTTGCCTCGGGGGCAGGCGCCGCCGCCGCCCCCGCCGATAACCCCTTTGAACCTTCGGTCTCACGGGAACTCGACTTTACGCAAGGCGATGGTGGAGGACAAACCCCCGAGAGTACCTTCGCCTCCTGCTCTTCCGTCCCTGGCGCAGATGGCGATGTCTCAGGCTGCAGATTACGAGACGTACAGGAGCCCGACGTACAGTTTGTACGACGCGTACGCGGATAGGGACGAGAGGGATAGGAGGACGACGCTGTTCTTCGGTGGGAGGGATAGGGGTTGATTTCGGCTGTTTCGGTCATTATTCAAACACATAGTTTTGTATTTTTGTATTTTTGCCCATGGTATCAAAAGTCCGGTTCTCTCGTGGATCACTCAGCTAGTACACGTAACACTCGGTTGAGCTGAACAAATACGTATAAATGGAAGATCGGACCGTCGGGCCAGCAATGGCTTTTCGGGTATACCGAAGGCGCCCAGCATGGATTATGGTCAGCTTACAGGCATGTCATGCGATCGCATCGAAGTTCCTAACAAGTCCGTTTTGGTATTGCGTATAGCATATGTCTGGCACATATTATTCGATGATTTCCGCCCAAGGAGAAAATGTCCGCTAACAGTCAATGACAAGCGATTAAGGAATGGGAAAGAACAAACGAAGAGCTAGAAAAGAGCGGTAGGGGAGAAACAAGAGACCCCTGTGAAAGGACAAGCGAGAGTTGGAGGGAAAGATATCGGCGAGTGCAATTCGGTTGCAACCCGGTGTGGCACTACGTGTGGCCCCGAGTGTAAAGCAAGAAACGATCAACAAGAAGGATAGCGAGCTACACTCAGAAGCGGGGGAAGGCACGGTGGAGGGCTGGAGAAGTGTCTTTCCAGAACCAGGGTATGGGTGGCGGAAGAGGGGGGGGTAAAAGGGTGGCAGGGATTCGGGTAAAATATGGTAGTAGGTAGGGTAGTGGTTGGGAACGATAGTTCTGATGGAAAGGATGGAGGGGTCATGACGTGGTCGTGAGTAATGCGAGGATGCGACAGGA
>Ga0307516_10006811_pt1 | contig 13334 bp, 13 predicted proteins | sample 19_EM_MG_FD_203310 | JGI IMG/M metagenome (GOLD analysis project Ga0307516, IMG submission 203310) | Populus trichocarpa ectomycorrhiza microbial communities from riparian zone in the Pacific Northwest, United States - 19_EM | ecosystem: Host-associated > Plants > Roots > Unclassified | place... | reverse complement strand
GCAGTCCCTCTTTGCTTTCCTTATAGCACGCCGGAATTCCCTCCTTGCCGCTTTCACCCGCGAGATTCCCGCCACCCTCCACTTCCGCCTGGCTCTTCCCAAATCCTTCCGCAGCTCCTTCAATTCCTCACACCACCACGGCTTTGACCGTGAGCACCAGCGCTTCTTCCTCGCGTGCTCGTCCAGTGTTGCGGTCATCGCCTCCCTGAGCGATCCTGCCGCCTCCGTCACCTGCTCCTTCGTGCTCTCGTCGGACAGGATCGCGGTCCTTCCCGCTCCCGCCAGGTAGCTCTCCCTCGCCTTCGCCCTCCTTTCCTCCGCCTTCTTCTTTTCCTTCTCTTCACTCTCCTTAGCGGGATCCCACCGGCTGATGTCCCACCCGGTGGTCTCCATGCTCGTGTCGGCCCTCGGGTCGGCGGCACCCTGTATCTCCCACGCGATGAGCTCGTGGTCTGACCCGGTCGCCTCCTCGTCAAGCAGGCACCAGTTCAAGTCCATGTTAGGCGAGGACAGGGTGAGATCAATGATCGAGTGGATCTGCGCCCCCGCTCCTATCCTTGTGGCCTCCTCTGTGTTCCACACAAAGAGGCCCTCGTTCTCTATGAGCTGCTCCCAAAAGATGTGGTTTCTGTTGCGTGCCGCCATGGGGTTCCACATCTTGCTGTGAGCATTCATGTCGCCGGCGACAATGACTTGCCTGTGTCTGACAATTTCGGTCCAGGCCGCGCGCTGCGCTGGTCTGTTCCCCTCTCTGCCTTCGTGCCGGTCGTACACGTTGGCGATGATGATGGCTTCCCCGCCCGGGGGAACCACCTCCACCACCTGCACGTGATTCCGGCACTCTCCTGCCAGTTCTTTCAACTCCGTCACCCGGCACCTCGATGCCCGGTTGATCGCTATCCAGCACTTTGCCGCCGCGCCCTCATCTCCTCTGATGAACGTGAAGCTGGGGTGAGAGCGTGTGCTATCCTTCTCTTTCTCTCCTCTCGGCTCCTGAATGAGCACCAAATCCACCTCCCTCTTCACTGCCGTCTCCAGCACCGCCTCCAACACCTGTCCTCCCCTGGCGCAATTGTGCTGCAGCGCCTTTAGCAGCGTTGGTCCCTGGGGCCTCGCCATTATGCGGCCACGGGTGGGGCGATGCCACTTGATTCCATGCCGCTTGCCGTGATCTCCATCGGGTCCTCCTTCCACTCTGGTGTGGGTGCCGCTGCTACATTCCCTGGGGTCCAGTTCATCGGGGGCGGGCTATCCCCATTGCGGGGGGGGGCCGACGGGCCTGGCCGCTCCGGTCGGGCCATCTGGCGTTGTGGGGCCTGGCCCCCTTACCGCCGGGGCCCGCCCAGTCGTCTCTCCCGCGCAATTCCGATTGCCGCCTGCTTCGCCCAACATCGGGCATCCTGGGCGGGGTGCCTTCCGCCACAGTTGGGGCACTTCAACTCTGTGTGGGAGCAGATGCCGCCGGCTTTCCCGCTGGTAGATACCTCGCACCTGTGTGCTTCCGTCCGGTGTAACCCCGAGCAGACCCCACACACTGGGGCCCCCCTCTGGTGGCAGCGAAACTCGCTGTGTCCCCATCGGCTGCACCTGGGGCACAGCGTGTCCACCCTGTCCGCGATAAATGGGAGGGCCAGGAACCTCACCCCTGCCACCCACATCTCCACCAGCATCTTGTTGCCTGCAGCCTTGCTGCAAACTTTGAACACCACCGAGGCGGTCTCCTGTGGGAGTGTGCCCGCCTGGTAGTGCTGCTCGATCTGCGCCTTGGTCCTCATCCACCACATTGAAAAAGGGGGGATTACCACCCCCTCATTCTTCGCCTCGATCCTCTCCAGGAGGTCCGCCAGCCCGTTCTCGTGTCGGTACTGCGCGTAGGGGACCAAGATTTTCAGCTCGACCCAAGTCGAATTTGCGGCCACGTTGATGATCGACCTGTCTGCCCGCCTAGCCGCTTCCAGGATCTCCTTCTTGAAGGTGAGGAGCGTTGCTGCCGAGGCCCCTGCACACGCCGCCGTGGTGAGCCTGCACTGGGGGGAGATTTTGAAAGCCTCCGTGCGGATGTGAGCGGGAGCCACCTTGCTCAGCGCGATGTTTACCTGGGCCGCTGCTGCTGCCGCCACTGCTTGGTTGATCTGGTGCGCCCCCACTGCCCGCTCGAAGGCGATGGTGCGCCCGTCCCATGGGATGTATCCCTTGATGGGCTCCAGCCCCGTCTTCTTCCTCTCCGCTTTCCCCCCTCTGCCGACCCGGTTGAATCCCTCCTCCGTTGTCTGCGGGTGCGCTGCCGCTGCCGCCACCCTCTGCGCCCTGCTTTCCTGCTGCTGTCGTAGCTGTGGCGCCTGCTGTTGCTGCTGCTGTCTCTGCGGTTGCTGCGGCGCCCGCGGCGTCCTTGGGAGCCCCCTCTGCTGCTGGCCCTGCTGCTGCTGCCGCCGGGGTGGTGGTGGTGCCGCATGCATGCCATCCCACTCCTCTTCCCAGTGCTCCTCCACTGCCCGCATCCCCGCCATGTGTGCGATGCGCTTCCCGGCCGCCATTTCCTCCAGGTCCTGACTCTCGTCCGCGAGGCTCGAGATCGGCCTCATCGCCCCCCCATATGTAGCCCCCTCCTCACCCTCAAAGTTCCCCCCCTCCCATCTCCTCTTCGCCTCTGCCTTGGCCGCCCTCCTCCTCTTGAGCTCCGCTGCCCTCCCCGCCTCCTCCTCCTTCTCCTCCGCCACCTTCTCCTTTGCTTGCTCCCTCTCCGCTTCCACCGTCTCCGGGCGCTTCAGGATCGACCGGGGCGCTGCCGCCGGGGCCGTATTCGCCACCATGGCCGCGTTGACAGCCGCCTGCCTCCGCTGCTGGCGCCCCGCGCGGCCCTCTGCTGGCGGCGTGGCCGTCTGCACTGCCTTTCCTTTTCCCTTCTCCTTCTTCTTCTTCTCTTCTCCCTTCCCTTCTGGGGCTCCCTGCACTGTGAGCGTTGGCTCCCCCAGCGCTGGCGCGTGCCGGGACGTGAACAACCCCTTCCGTTCCACCCCTTCCATGTTCTCTCCTCCTCCCGCCAGCTCTTGCCCAGGCTCCTGGGCCGGCGTGGCCACCACACCTTCCATCGGCTGGGGAGCTGCGGGTGCGCTGGGTACGCGGGGCGTCGGTGCCCATGGGGGTATTGCGGCGGCCCGCGCAAGCCCTGCTACCATCTCCGCGATCTCGCGAATTTCCACCCTCCTTTTCTCCAATAGCGCCGTCAGGTCCGTCCACTGCTTGATCTCCCACTGCCCCTTCTGGGCCAGTTCCGTCTCAATCGCGTCCAGCGCAAGCAGCTGGCTTGCGATCCTCTTCTCCCTCTCTTCCGCATCTGCCAGCAGCCTTGCCGCCGCCCTCTTTTCCCTTTCCTCCTCTTCCGCTGCTCGCGCTCCCATGCCCTCCATCATCCGCGCCTCCAGCCCCGCCACCTTCTCCTCCATCTTCTTCTCCATCCCGGCTACCGCTCCCAGGATCTGGTCCAGCGCTGACTGCGCTGCAAATCCAATGGGGGCCGGCAGCGCCGCCCGCGAGCGATTGGACCTGCCGGGTTTCGGGGTGCCCAGCGCCAGTCTCTTGCTGCCCTTGGTCGGCGTGACTGGGGCCGGAGTAGGGGTTGCCCAGCGCGCCGGGGTGGGCGTCGGGGTGGTCGCCCTTTCCTCCTCTTCCTGGTTGGCCACTTCCTCCGCCCAATCCTCGGCCGCCACATCCATTCTCTCCACCCCCTTTCTTCCCTCCAATGTGGCCCCTCTCTCCACCTCCATCTCCACCTCCTCGCTTGGCTCCTTGGCAAAGTTGGGGGTCTCTGCCATTCCCACCTGCTGTGGGCTGCTGCTGGCCGCCGCTGAGAGTGAGCGCGCGAGTGCTCCCCTCATGGGCGTCTTCCCGGGCGTGTCGAAAATGTTGAGTTCGCCCCTGCTGTACGCAGCACCGCGGCGGAAGAACTCCTTGGTGCTCTGTCGCTACCCTACTCCCGTGGCCGCGCGTGCGAAGTTGGGCCTGCCGCGATCCTTCCCCTCCCACTCTTCCTTCTCCTCGGTCTCCATTCTGCTGCTCTCGAGCTCGCTGAGCTCGCTCCCGCTGTCTTCCCCCATCTCCACCTCCCTCAAAGCCTCCCTGTCTCCCATAAGGTCCCGCAAGTGTTGCTCCTCAACGTAGTCTTCGCCCCCGGTCAAAACCGGGGCTGGGGCGGCCAACGTGCCTCCTGCTCCCGACATCGTGATGTCCGTCAAAGCCTGAGTGCGCGATGTTTTTGGTGTGTGGGCGATAAGTCTTGGCAAAAGTAAGCGTTGGGTTTCGTCTGGGGGTGGTTGTGTGGTTCTACTAGTGTGTGGGGGTTCGGCGACTAGGTTCGAGTACCATACGTGCTGACTATGGGTAGGTCCAGGCCTGGCGCCATGACTAAGCAACGAATGAGATATTACAACACTTCCTCCCTTGCTACGTTCCGTATTTCCGTGAAAACAAAGCAGCAAGCGCATATAAGAAACGAGAGAACATATGCCCAATACTCCCCGTTGGCCTCATTAAAACCTACACAGTAAACCCGGTGGGAGAAACCTGCTAGGAAAGAGTACCAACTCCAATCGTCCATACAGAAGATAACCAATAAAACCAATAAAGCCAATAAAACCTCAGATTTTCGAGCGTAGGCCGATACCGGTAGCAAAGTATGTTGGAATTGCTTCTCGCCGCTCCGGCGTGGCGCGCAGATGGAAGCGTCACCGCAGCAACGGCAACGACAGCAATGCTGTGGGGAGCAATGGCATAGCAATGGCAGTGGCAAGGGGATCCTGGTAATGACGGCTTGGCATTCTCCCATAGCAGCGTCTTTCGCATTCTTTCTTCTGTACTCTTAAATACTCCTAAATAGCACAGAAAAGATAGGACACATCACGGTTGAGCGATTCCATCAAACTTCAACTATCAAATCATCTCATTCTGTTCCTCACTCGTTCCTCTCTCTCTCTCCCTCTCTGCGCGTGAAGACTGTTAAAGAAACCGGTGACCGGGCAAACTTTATCAGGTTATGAGCCCGGAGCCATAACCGCTCCGAATACCTACAAACCTCACCCGATCACCTTCTCAATCGTCATACTCTTGCGCGAAAAATAGCTCCTCAGGAGCCAGTGGTAAACGTGGGGGCCGGCGATTCCGAGGCCCTTTTCTCTACGTCTCACTTAGACATTTTCTACTCGAAACCGAGCGCTAACCATCTCAGCGATAGAAGATCCGTCACTATCGACAAGCATTTCCCTCCTCGCACTTCGATACGATTCTCATCATGAGTGAAGAAGCATTCAAACACCCTCTGGGCAACATTCGCCTACTCGATCGTACCAACTACGCAGTCTGGAAGGAAGATTGTATGAAGGTCCTACAGGGAATAATGGCTTGGGACATCGTGATGGAAAGGGAAGAAGAACCGCAAGATCCGGGAAGACCTAACAACTTCACCATGGCCCTTGTCCAGGCACGGAAGGCGTACAAGGACTACAAGCAACGGAAATTGCAGGCCTTGGCCATTATCTACGGATCCTGTACCAATGCTGTCAAGGTGTACATCAAAGGCATGGACGATCCCGTTGAGGCGTGGAAAGAACTTGAGGCACGCACAAACACTGCCAACTCCTCCGTCGGAAGAATGTCACTCTTTCGGAAATTCAGCACTCTTCGGCCCACTCCTGGTCAGCCGCTCAATGCCTACTTCGCCGAACTGCTTGACATCACCACTGAGCTCGCCGGCTCCGAAGAAGCAGTCTCCGACGTAGTCCTCAAGAATCACATCTATACGACTCTTCCTCCTGCCTATGCAGTCACGATTGAGATTCTTCAATCTCGTGCAAGAGTTACAGTTCAAGAGGTTATGGATGCACTCAACAAATGCGAGACGAATCGATCGATGACAACCAAACCTGACACAATTTCCGAAGCTCTTTATACTCAAAAAGGAGGAAGAGGACGTGGAGGCTACCAGGGACGTTACCAGGGAAATGAGCGTTCTCAGAAACAATGGTGTGATTTGTGCAAAACAGGATCCCATACTACCGCCAACTGCCGGAATAAGAACAAACGACCTAGAGATCAGATTGACTGCTATTATTGCGGAGAAGAAGGCCATATGAAGAATGAGTGTCCGGCCAGAAGAAAGGGACAAGCCCTACAAAATAGCAGAAGAAACGGACGAGAAGGAGACGGACGCAACGGAAATGGACGCAACAGACGTGACGCAAATGGACGCGACTGGCGCGACGGAACCGGACGCAACGGAAACGGACACAACGGACGCGACGGAAACAGACAAAACGGACGCGATGGAAACGGACGCGAAGGAGGCGACGGAAATGGACGTTCGCACGACACTTCCGGCAACCAGCAATGACTCGCGGGCGCCACCTCCCTCAGCTCGGAGGTAATGGTGGCATCATATCGATCGGCAATAAAAACAAGGACCTGGGTAATTGATTCCGGAGCATCTCACAATTACGGCAACAATCTTCGAGACTTCCGGAAGAACTCAGTTAAGGAAACGAATATGATCATCAAGTTGGGGGATGATCATCAAGTACAAGCGAAGAAGAAAGGAATTGTACCTCTGGGAGGAGTGGATATTGAGGCATTCTTCGTTCCAGAGTTCCGAATATCACTCCTATCAGTAGGACAACTCGACTGACATGGATACACAACAACATTCCGATCAGGGATATGCTCGATTGCTGATGCAAAAGGACGGAAAGTTCTCGGCGCCAACCTTGAAGACGGCTTATACATACTATCAACAGATGGATCAGCACACATCTCGGAAATTAGAATGCTTCGAACTGCTCCACATTCACACACGATAAACATGTGGCATCGACGTCCCGCGCACCTTAATCATCAAGATTTGAGACGGCTACTGGAATCCTCAGGAGAACGCATTACGGATTCTCTGGACACTGAGCCGGTTATCCAGCCTGACGTCGAGCTGGCTGCAGTTCCGGATATCGAGCCGGTGATGGATCCTATGGATGTGAAGCCTGTGATGGATCGTATGGACACGAGTCCTCGCTGGGAAACACCTGGATTGTGTCGGACATGCGTTCATGTGAAGCAACAACAACATATTGTACGCACCAAGGCACCCCGGTCCTCAACGCCGTTTGAGCTTGTGCACTCAGATCTCTGCGGGCCTATGAAGCACAGTATCGGAGGTGGCCAATATTACATCATCTATATTGATGACTGTATGAGATACACTGAGGTGTACTTTCTGATCACAAAAACTGCGGAAGAAATATCGGCCAAGTTTCAACATTACCAAGCCTGGGTGGAAACACAGGGATTCCACATCAAACGTTTCCGTAGTGACAATGGATCCGGAGAATACAACAACTCGATATTCTAAGGTTTACTGGGAGAAAAAGGAATTACGTTTGAACCCTCCCCCCCGTACACCCAACACAAGAACTGAACGGCCGAGCGCATGATCCGAACACTGAATGCCAAGGCACAAAGTATAATGTTGGACGCAAATGTGCCGATAATATTTTGGCCGGAAGCCATCAGGACAGCATGCTACCTGCATCGAAGGTCACCTACGTCTGGTCTGGCGGACAACCGGTCACCATAAGAAACTCTGTACAGCACCATTCCAAAAATCGAACACCTGAGACGATTCGGAAGTCGTGTATACAAACAGATTCCACCTGTTCGGAGAACAGAGAAGAAATTCGGAAACCACTCCAGTATGTGCATGATGTTGGGATATGTTCATAACACCACGAAAATCTGGAGAATTTGGGATTTCAAATCGGGAAGAACCGGACGAGCAGTGGAATGCTCAAGTGTGGTGTTTGACGAAGAAGAAAATGCACACACAGAAGAGCAGATGGCAGCCATTGAGTTTCCAGAAAATGCGGACGAATCGCAGGACGAAATCCAAGAGGCGAACATGAATGAAATAAGCGACGGGCTGACAAGTCAAGAAAACAGTAAGTCAAGAAATCTTGTTTCCCCGTCAGTGAATTGCTGGAAGCCTGCCAGTTTGGGCAGAAGCCTGTCGATTTGGACAGATACCTGCCAGTCGAGGTAGAAGCCTACCGGTTTGGGCAGAAGCCTGCCGGTTTGGGTAGAAGCCTGCCGGTTTGGGCAGATGCCTGCCGGTTTGGGCAGATGCCTGCCGGTTTGGGCAGAAGCCAGTTGAGCGAATCAACGGATGACTGCCGAATTGAGCGAAAAGCGAGAATGGGTCATGTGGATTCCATATGAGTGACATCAAGACTGATTGAAATGGCAGACAAGAATGAATATATCTCTGCCCGGACGCGCAGCAAGGAACGCCTTGAAATCAACAAGGTGATGATGGACAAGGCTCATGAAGAAGGGGGTGATGTGACGTCTTCGGAACACCTTGCCTCTGCCTTCCTGCTACTTGGGATCACTGAGACATCAGAAGACGAAGCCGAAATCCAACCAATTATCGAGCCCGATACCGTCGAGTCTGCTACCAATAAGTCTCTTGACAACGAGAGCGAACCGCTCACGTACAGAGCTGCTTTACAAAGTCCACAAGCAAGACAATGGAAGGAAGCCATGCGCCAGGAATGGCAGGCATTGGTTGAGAATCACACATTCGATATCGTGAAAAAGGGTAATGTAGTCCAGACACCAATAACTGACAGGACAGAAGAAGAGCCTATTGGATGCAAGTGGATCTACAAGAGGAAGCTTAATCCAGACGGATCCACTCGGTACAAAGCACGACTAGTCATCAAGGGCTACGAACATACGGAAGGCATCGACTACGACGAAACCCATGCACCGGTTTCCAAGATGGCAAAATTCCGATTGATACTGGCACTGGCCGCTCAGTATGGCTGGGATGTTGACCATATGACGTGGTGACGGCTTTCCTAAATCCAAGGATAGACCGAGACAACATCTACATGGAAATGCCACTTGGAATTGACGGGCTCGCGTCGAGCGGAAGCGCGTCAAGCAGATGCGTATTAATCCTTCGAAAAGCACTCTACGGACTTAAACAGGTGCCCAGACTTTGGTACGAGGATATCGATGGATACTTGCAATCCATAGGATTCCGACAATCGGCGGAAGATCCAAACCTGTACCTCCAACAAGGAGTCCTTCTAGTACTATATGTGGATGATCTGCTCATTGCGCACAACGGTGCAGAAGGAAGGGGACATCGGATCAAGCAGCTGCTGCAAAAGAAGTACAAGATGTGTGACTTGGGTACGGCAAAACGGTTCCTAGAAATCGAGATCGAGAGGACCAAAGATGGAGGATTCAGTATCTGTCAACGAAGTTACATCAACACGATCATACGACGATTCGGATTGTTGGAAGTAAAACCGGCTAAGTCTCCACTTGATCCTCAGACAGATCTGGCTAACCCCCAATGTGAGGACAAACCGGCAAACCGCAAAGAGTATCTTTCAATGGTTGGATCACTTATGTATGCAGCACTTGGAAGTCGACCGGATATCGCCTTCAGCGTTACTACTCTCAGCCGGTACAACATTCAACCTCTTGAAATGCACGCAATGGCGGCGAAGAGAGTACTCCGCTACCTGAAGACTACTGTCGGATTTCAGATTCATTACCAACGGCTCCCGAATCCTATCACCATTGTCGGATACACCGATTCCGGCTGGACAGGGAATCTCACAACTCGGAAATCTGTCGGCGGATGCGTATTCGGACTCGGGAACACCAATGTCAACAACGAGCTTGTCATATCTGGCTTAATTCATTGGCAGTCCAAGTCTCAGAGCGGCGTGGCACTTTCAACGCTTGAGGCTGAATATATCGCCTGCTCGCACGCCACCCGGGAAAGCCTCTGGCTCAGGCGCATGATGAAGGAGGCTGCAGGAGGAATGGCAGTAAAGATTGTTGATGGGCCGGTACCAATCGGATGCGACAACCAAGGTGCCATCAAACTGATTACATCGGGAGTCATACGACAAAAGTCAAAACACATTAACGTAAAATATCATCATGTTCACGACGAACAGATGAAAGGCACAGTTAAGTTCCAATACATCACCTCAGAGTCCAACCCTGCCGATCTGCTGACGAAGCCTCTCGCGGTTCCCCGACATGAACGACTATTGCAACTCACCGGTCTTACTCTACTCGGCACCGATGACGGAAAACCCGTATACGATGAATGACTCCGATCTCGAAAAGGAAAAAGGGGGTGCGGTTCTTTGGTGAAGAAAAGGGGGTGCGGGGGATGAGGAGTTGGAAAAGGAAAGAAGGTTTTCTTTTGTTTTGTTGAGCATTTTCTTGCATCCTGTCGGCAAGCATGAGTCGGCACTCTTTTTCCTACTAGCAGGTGTTTTTCCCACGAGGTTTTCACTGCAGAGGTTTTAATGAGGTCGACGAGGATTTAATGGGATTGATTTTGTTTTTCTTTTATGCTTCTGATTTGGTGGATTTCTGTTTGGTACGGAGCGCGAGAAGAGTGGGTGTGTTGGAATTGCTTCTCGCCGCTCCGGCGTGGCGCGCCGATGGAAGCGTCACCGCAGCAATGGCGACGACAGCAACGCTGTGGGCAGGAATGGCATAGCAACGGCAGTGGCAAGGGGATCCTGGTAACGACGGCTTGGCATTCTCCCATAGCTGCGTCTTTCGCATTCTTTCTTTTGTACTCTTAAATACTCCTCAATAGCACAGAAAAGATAAGACACATCACGGTTGAGCGATTCCATCAAACTTCAACGATCAAATCATCTCATTCTGTTCCTCACTCGTTCCTCTCTCTCTCTCCCTCTCTGCGCGTGAAGACTGTTAAAGAAACCGGTGACCGGGCAAACTTTATCAAAGTATTGGTGTATTTCGGGGCCGAGAGCCTTGGTCATGATGTCGGCCAGATTGTCATCGGTGGAAATGTCGGTGAAGTTGACTATTCCGCGCTCTTGCCGGTCGCGACTGATGTGGTACCGGAAGTCGATATGCTTGGTCTTAGGGCTTGAGACTCCGGAGTAGATCGTTTTCAACGCGCCGTTGGAATCGCAGTAGATCGTTGAAACTACAGTCTCACTGACTATCTTGAGGGCAAGCATTGCTGAGAGAATTGTCGAAATGCACGGTTTCCAGGAGTCATAGTTTTCCGAGAAGAGTTTCTCGATGGATCCGTACATCGATTTGTACATTTCAACCATGTTGGGCAGTAGGCAAGTTTGTTGCGGAAAGTAATAGAGGATCGAGGTTATTCGCGGTGTGAGGTTATTTTTGCAGTGGTTTTGGATAAAGCGCTGGTCCGGGCTCATAACGATGAACGTGTCTATTGTCTAAGTAAGGCTGAAGCCTCGAGAGAAAGGAGAATACAGGGGTAGGTCAATGCCTGACGCCATGACTAAGCAACGAGTGAGATATTACAACACATGAAACGACCAGTATTTTCATTGACATCGTACTTGTCGCGTCTTACTCGATATCATCCACGCCGCCGGCATCCTCATCGCAGAGCACGCTGAAAGACAAACTGTCCTACCACACTTCACCGATCACTGGGAAAAAAATATGTGGAGCAACGGCTACTGATGTCCTAGGCAGGCCACGCGAAACAGTTTTGGCGCTGCGCGATTGGTGCCTGTGGATTAAGGGAGGGTGGAAAGTCGGTTGTCCTGGTTATCATTGCCTAACTGGCTTAAGTAAATGCAAATTGAATATTTAGCGTAGTAGTCTAAACGTTCAGTTTTCAAACATATAACCCGTTTTCGAATCCCGCTTGTACCGTGACTTTCCTACAAAACATAAAGCGAGACCATAAAGAAAAAATAGAACATATAGAACATATAGATATGTAAGTATCTGTACGGTATGCAGCCCGCATCGGACCCTGAGATCAGGGCACGATTACACCAACATCGCCGCAGGATCTAAACGAATTTCGGTATCAATTTCGATACGCGTTGGTCAGTCAGTACGTATGATTTGTAATACTCCATTCATTTACAGACAGTAGTAAGGCAGCTGTTGGACAAAAATGTCGTATTGCCTGTGGGATATAGCAGTAATCTATCATTGCTGCGGGGCTAAAACTCCCCGTTTTTTGCTACTCTACTTATGTATGTGGGGTAAGTATGTATGTACATATCTCTTTTTTGGCACGTGGTCGGCTGGCTCCACTCTACATACAGACCGACCAGATAGAACCGAGACTAGGGATTCCACCTTGTTACGCCTTTGCTCCTCCCGCACCTGACAATTCCGATGTACACGGCAGCCCCACCGTTCAGCCTTGACCTGCGTGTAAACATCGTGAGGTCAGACCGGTCATTCTCATTTCTGCTGTCCGCGTGGCGGCGTCAAATTGCAAGCTCCCTCCGCCTTCCACCCTGTCCTCTCACGGGAAGCTGAGTCGCGCACCAAGGGAAACTTTGCAAAGGAAACCACGGCCGAAGAGGGAGACTTTACCAAAGTGGATCGCTAAGTAAAGAGAGATGCGTCCCGTACTCCACTACTTGGGCGGATGCCATGAAGTGGGCTGTTGGTACGAACAGCAGTGGCTCCTCCGCCTCCTCCCTCCTTTCCTCTTCCAACTGCCAGAGCTCCCGCTCTGATGCCTCGCTCTCCATGTCTCACCCGGCCGGCACAGGCTTTTCCACATCAATTGCCATTGGGAAGTCCAGTACTGCCCGGCTGCATCTCCTATTGTCCAAGTACGATATCGATTAGGATACCGGCGGCGTCGATGGTATCACGAAAGACGCGACGAGAACGATGTCGACGAGGATTCCCGCCGCGTGGATGGTATCACGACGAGATGGGTATCATGTCTATGAGGATGCCGGCGGCGTGGATGATATGTAGACGCGACGAGTATCATGGTGACGAGGATGCCGGCGGCGTAGATGATATGAAGACGCGACGAGTATCATGTCGATGAGGATGCTGGCGGCGTGGATGATACAAAGACGCGACGAGTATCATGTCGGCGAGGATGCCGGCGGCGTGGATGATATTAAGATGCGACAAGTATCATGTCGACGAGGATGCCGGCGGCGTGGATGATATTAAGACGCAAGGAGTATCATGTCGATGAGGATGCCGGCGGCTTGGATGATATCAAGACGCGACGAGAATCATGTTGACGACAATGCTGGTGACGTGGATGATATTAAGATGCGACGAGTATCATGTCGACGAGGGTGCCGGCGGTTTTTTTTTTTTTTTTTTTGTTTATTCATTACTCGTATGCGACCTAAAGTACAGGGACAAAAGTTTCCGTACAGGGGCCGTTTTACACCAAAAATGCCCGTTTTCACACAACCAAAAACCACTCTTTACTTGACGGAAAAAAACTGTGCCTTTCACAGACGTCT
>Ga0307516_10006809_pt1 | contig 13336 bp, 14 predicted proteins | sample 19_EM_MG_FD_203310 | JGI IMG/M metagenome (GOLD analysis project Ga0307516, IMG submission 203310) | Populus trichocarpa ectomycorrhiza microbial communities from riparian zone in the Pacific Northwest, United States - 19_EM | ecosystem: Host-associated > Plants > Roots > Unclassified | place... | reverse complement strand
ACCTATTTAGAGAGCTACTCAGTATCCACGGCGGCTGGTTGTATGACGGATGACCGCGGCTCAATATCACCCCTTTCACCTCGCGGTTGGGGGTACACAACCCGCCGGGTACTGAGCAGTTAGCCCTTGTAGGTGGGTATCATATCAACATATGTTTAGGTTAGTTGAGTTCATAGATAGATGGGGGGAACAAACTTTTGAACATGAATCCGAACCTTTCCATCTGTGGTGATGACCCTGCGCAAGGTGAAAGGGGTGATATTGAGCCGCGGTCATCCGTCATACAACCAGCCGCCGTGGATACTGAGTAGCTCTCTAAATAGGTTTTCGTCCTCGGGTTCTTCGTAGGGCCGGATTTCGACTGGCTTTAGCGACTCTAGGCCGAGCATTTGTCGGAGCCCCCCCTTACGTTCTACCATTTCAACGCCCATGATCTTTCTTGCGAATTGTTGACTGTATCGATCCAACCAGAATTTGTGGAGAATGCGAGCGAGGGCCACCGTGTTCTTGTGAACCAGGGGAACATCGGGATTGTTGTGTTCATGCCACTGATCATGAAGCCCAAATTTGGAATTACGGGAGGTATTCAGATCTTGAAACCACCTGTACAACGGGTGTGGGTCCCTGGTGTAGTTCTTCCTGTATGTACCCTCGACCATAGAGAGACACAGGCAGATCAGAGACCACACGAACGATTCGGCCTCGTGCCGGTAGCGACGAGGGACTCGATCTCCCCACGTAGGCCCTTTTCCGACAGCACTGCATGAAGGTACACGACCTTCTTCCCCGCCACGAACGGCCGCGTCTCAATGATTCCCCACTTCGCTCGCGCACACACCTTCTCCTCGGGGCGAGAAACGCACGGAACTATCTAGGAACAACCCGAATAACGGAGCGGGTTCTGGATGAAAATTTGATAACTACATACTCACATATGGTATGTAAGTACATACCTCACGCCCGTCGGCCCTCGCTATCGATCGTGATCAGTCTCAGGAGAGAATACATTTCCTTTCTTGCATAGCGTCATTGATTACAGTCATGCGTCCAGCCCAACTCGATCCCGGTGTCAGCACTCGATAGCAATATTTGTGGGAACAAGGGCAATCGGACGAGAAATAGGATTTTATTAGTCTCCTCAAGCAGACCACGTATTCCCTCTGGCGATCACCTGCCCGGGATGTGGCGGATTTTATCAAAGAAATACTTGGGGGCCCCGATTATGGGTATACGAAGCCGTGTCACTCATATGTAACTAGACTGTCTAAGCAGGGCTGAAACCCTCACTCGCAACACATACAAGTTGGGATAGGACCCAGGTGACATCGGCAACAAGCCAATGATAGGCTGTATCGCCTGACTCTCCCCTCGCCTCCAAACTCTTGGCCCACCAATATACGAGGATAACAATGTTAAGGAGGCCATTGATGCCTGGCTGATAGAGACCTTCCCAGCACCCGTTTCTCCGGCTAGTCTCCCCGCACGCAAGTCCCCTTCGCCAATTGGGCTGGATGAAAATCCACCACTTGACAACTCCGTTCGCAAACTTATTCGAGTCATCTGGTGGTGGGGTTTTGTCCGGGTGAGTACGAGATGACCACCGTGTGATGGCCGTTGGTTGGTGAGTAGTGGGGAGGTTACCACGGACACCGGAATTGTCGGCAAGTTCGAACGCGATGTAGTTGTCGAGTAAAGCCATAAATCCGGGTTCTTTGATATTGACAAGATAGCCATAGATGTTAGGCTTTGCAGTAAGGAAGTTTGGGATAATAGGTTTGATTTCGAGAGGTGGATCGGGTGACATAGGGGAGGGGTCAGTGTCTGCCTCAGATAAAGCGTTGTCACTCTGACGAAACTGAAGCGGGGTAGCTCTGCCAGTGACGTCGAGATTCTGAGCAAGCCCCCCGACCCAGCCAGCATCCATCCCGCCAACAATGATCCAGCCATCGCTTTCGTCACCAGCATCAGTGCCGGGAGAGGAACGGTTGACAACAGTGGAAGCGGCGGGGGTTTGGGGGTCGGCGGTAGTCTCAGAGCCACATGCAATGATGGGGGATCTGCGAGGGTGTTTTGCGAGGAATTCGTCAGGATCTGCTGAGGGGCTAGAATTCAAGTTGTCTATGGTCATATCGGTACCCTCTTCGGGGGAGGTTATACGCCTCTTGTTGGGGTTCTTGCTCTGCCACTGATTGGTTACACTCGTGGACTGTCGAAAAGTGGTGACAGGTTGGCAAGGAAAATCAGTGGAAGGAGGTTGTGAGGATGAGGCCGCCATGCTCAGTCCGGTCGGGAGCTGCTCTGCGATTCCAGGTTCTTCCTCCTCGGAATCCTCTGAGAAATTTCTGTAAGCGGCAGTAACTAAAGGTAGAAGGTCGGAGAACATACCCATCCAGCGAATATACTTAACAAATGGGCCTGCAACGCCGGTCTTGGATGCCCATTCATCATACTCGGTCCAGGTCTTCCGCCTTGGTTTGTCCTTGGGGAAGTAATGAACACTGTGCATGGTAAGTCAAGGGGTACATAGTAGTGAGCAAACAAGCACACACTTTGAGAAGTACGATGTTTCATCCTCTTGGGGGGAGGCACCGGAAGCGAGGAGGGTGACGTAGCGTCCCGAGTAACTACCAATGAAGTTGAGGGGGTCGACTGCCGAAAACACGCTATCACGTGCTCTGCGCCAGACAGTTAATGGGGGGGATAGTAGGCTAAGGCATGGGGCCTGGGGCACCACTCACAATTGGACGTCATTGGCCTCGCCTATATCCTCCAAACCAAGGTCCAACTCCTTCAATTCTTGTTCGTGAGTTTCCTTTGTAGATGCCGCAAGGTCACCAGCAAGGTGCTTGTAGGTTTTGTCAACCGGTTCCTTGGCAAGCGTGTTCCCTCGAATCATCTTCTGGATCGGAGTAAGGTCCTCCTATAGTCGGATCCGGACGCGTCGAGGGGAATGAGGAGGTAAGGCGTCACGGCTGCACGAGATTGTGACTGCTTACAAATTTGTGAAGCCGCGGTGACTATACTAGACTAGATCGAGAACTCTTCTCTCACTTGAACCCTCTCCTATCGCCGCCGGCTTCCCCTCTCCCCAAGCGTAGTTATATCACTTGGGTCTTGTTCAAGAGTCCTCTTTCGTTGAGATCATGGAGTGTCGGAAGGTCATCGAGGGAAGGTTATTGGCTCTTAGGTGCGTGGGGCCGCTCGAGCTCTCCACCGTGCATGATTGACCTTGTGAATGGGCCCTGGCGTTCACTCCCTACCACCGCCGTCCCCTTCTCTCCAAAGTCCCTTCCTTGTTCTGGGTGGCATGTGAGGAACGTCGTTGATCGCCCCATGCCTCCGTCCCCGCAAACGTTCGTTTTCCTCGACAGAAAGTGGGTCTTTTTGGACTTCTTGTACTCGCATGCTAATTCAAAGGCTACCCGTCCGTTTCCATTGAGCAGATTTGGTTCGACCTTACATACGATCGGGCCGTACTGACTTCGCAGACGGCTTTCACTTCCTTAAACCTACCTCCACCTACGTCGCCGCCTTTTCCAAGACAGGCAGTACCGCTTGGAGCTGTTGTTCGAGCCCTCGATTTCCCCGCGGGATCAACCTGTTCGTCCGAAGGGGACCACTGGAAGTCCGCCAATTTGACGATTCGATCAACATCTTTTGAACGTTCCTCACCGCGTTCCAACCATCGACCTCCCATTCCTCAATTTCAACAGGAACTCTTCCTCCGCCGACTCGAACCCCCTCCCCCACTGCCAGGAGCCGGCCCCTCCTTGCTCTGGGTTGTTGGCTGGCATGTGGTAATGTCTCTTCCGCGAGATTGCCCAGACTCTGTGGTTCGTCTTTACAACCGGTGTTCAGTGTTAAACCCCGAGCCTGTGATCTAACGAATGTGACCACAGACCCTCCACCGTCACGGTTCTTCAAGTGCTCTATCGCCCTCACCATTCTTATCACCAAGAAGGCCGTCCTCGAACGCGGTGTCCCGGGTCAAGGGTACTGACCCCAACGGGAGGTTCGTTCAAACCCGTACTAGTGCATTCCCTTCCCATTCAATCACCACTTCTCCTGAAGACACGAACGCCCTGTTGCTGAACGTAATTCAAATGGCTTGTGTCTCGTTGAAGTCAAGCGCAAAGCGTTGATGGAAAGAAGGCGCTCGGTTATTCCTACCAGGCACTCAGGGATACTGTTGTCATGGATAACGCGACCATCGTCTCTCTCCCAGACTCAGTGCCTGCTGTAGATGCAGTTTGCTTGCCCGCCGTAGTTCTCCCCCCCTGAGTCGGGTTGAAATTGGAAGGATCAAAAAGGACTCGATCGTCTTGTTCATGACGCCCTCTCTCGTGCGTCTCTTCTCTTTATCTTCGAAACCTTTCCGTTGACTCTTGATCCACAGGTGCTGGGTGTGCCGCGGTTCAAATCGTTCGGGGTTTAAGAGCGCCGGCGTTCTTTGCCGTCGCATCCAAGTCTGAGGTTCAGATCTTATCCACCGACTACGGCATTGGCGTGAAGTCCGTTGTTGTCAATACCTCCGCCTCTACTGTCCTTTCCTCTGCCAAAGATTGGCTCGAAGCTCGCGACGCCGAAGGATTCAACCTCATCCTCATCTCCACCGGCCGCGCTGATCTGGCAGTTGCCGGCGACATCGTCTCCTCATTCGGCCTCTACGTTCACAACAAGGAGACCCGCGAGCCGGTCAAACTTCTTACTGATGCCCCCGCTGTGAGGATCGTCGACATCGCGACTTTGGTCAAGAAGCACCCTGCCAAGCTAGCCACTTTCCTCGGTGCCGTTCTCGATGCACATAACTCACGCCCTCAAAAGCCTCCATCAGTCTTCCGATGGTGCGCTGACGGCGACGACGATGAAGGGGAGGGCGATGCGAGTTTCCGACCATCATATGCGACGTACCGAGCTGCGTTGTGTTTCCTCTTCACCGGGGAAGTCCCGACTCGCGCACCTTCAATCCGCCACAATCGGAGACTAATATTCATCTACAGGCTCTACTCGTTTACATCCCTTACCTCTCCCGAACGTCGGACAAGTCAGGATCTCAAGGATCTCAAGGATCTCAAGGACAACGCTAGTGTCGCCGGGAGCGAAGCGCTATCGGAAGTACTTTGATCCCTCAGATCTCAGGCCTCACCCGTGAAGTCGGCGAAGCCTCCTTCAACTAGCCTGAAGACCCCGTTTCGGACGGAGTTCTACAAAACCGGTCGAACTATCTCTTGACGTCGAGAACCCTGTTCACAACCCACGAGCCATGCGTCATGTGCGGTATGGCGCTAGTGCACTCACGCGTGGCCAAGGTGGTCTACCTGATACCGATGGACAAAGCTGGAGGGTGCGGAGGGACGGCATGTCTCCCCAGGTTGGAAGGGGTGAACCATAGGTTTGGAATCCTGAGGTGGAAAGAGAGGTATCGGGCGAGTCTCGGATTGAGTGAGGAAGATTGGAAGAGGTTGGAAATTGGGGACGTTCTGGATGCTTGACCTCTGATACTTCTCAGTAGCACGGTGATGTTCATTGGCGTTTATAAAGGAATCGGATCAAAGGCCGCACTGGGGCAAGTATGCTATTGAAAACGAGTAAACTAAAGAGGGAGAGGGCTCGTCAACACCGCGATACGCGTCGAGGAGGCGAATTCGAACTCACAACTACCAAAACTCCCTCCTCTTGGCCTTGACCTTTTGAAGTAACGCCTTCTTCTCACCCCACTTATCCCTCGAGCGTTGGTGTTCCTGAGCCACATTCCTGACTTGCTTCTTCCAGTCGCTGCCCTTCAGTCCCGCTACTAGAGAGACAAATCCCAGAGAGCAGTCAAATTTGGATGCGAGTTTTGTGCGGGTCCACTTGGCAGGGTCCGAATGGCGAAGGTCCCTCATGGACTGGATGGCCTGGTCGGTCAGCCGGGGGTACTGTTTCTTCGGGATGAGCGAAGGGCGGGAGACGGGTGGTAATGAGGAGTCTGTAAGGGATGTCGTGGTGCCCTGTTGCTGGACGGGTGGGTGGAGCAAGGGAGAGGAAGGTGCGGTAGTGAATGATTCGGGTGAGGGCATTGTTGGAGGAGGGCGGTGAATGAACGTGATGTTGTCCTCGAGCTGGACCTTTGGAACGTCCGCGAGAGGATCCGGGACCTTGGGCGGAGGTCTAGTCGGCAGGCGGGTCGAATAACATCGACGAAGACTTCGAGCCAAACGCGGACATGATCGTTGGTCAGAGGAAGTAGACGCGCCTGTGCCCGGACACGTATCACTTTACCCACCATGCTCGTTCGTCTCTCTATGCCATCTCACTGAACGAGCCATGGTCGACGGCCCAAAACCTCGCCCGCTTTCCGGATTCTTCCTTCTGGGAGTCTTGGTCCCAATCGCCCTCTGGTTCATCCTCCAGCCTTTCCTCGATCCAGTCCCGCCCGTCCCCGCCCTCTACACTTCCCTCGGCTTTTCCATCCTCGCATTCGTCACCACCTTGTACTTGGTTCCCGCGCTGGGACCCAGGTTCGTTCAGGCGAATCTCAAGGGGAGGGATCTGCTCAAGGTCTATTCTACTCCGATGTACGTCCCTCGCCAGCAGCTTGCTTTCGTTATCTTGACCGGATCTCTTTCAAGCCCGGAGAGCCAGGGCCTTGTATGCGCTTCAGTATACATACTGGCCTTGATCCTCTTTATTCCCTTTGCCTTTTCCAACGTCTTTGCCGACCGGCTCAAGAGCCAGCAGAAATCCGTCCACGGTCTCGCCATTGATGAATTCCCTCATCACCAGGTTCGTTTCCTGACAAACGTCTCTCGTCCTTCGTCTCACTCTGGGTCGTAGCTCTCAGTATACCTCTCGTCCATCATCTCACTGATGATGGCCACCCTGCTCGGATTCCTCGACGACGTCTTCGATATTCGATGGAGGCACAAATTACCAGTCCCAATCATTGCTTCGATCCCGCTTTTGATGGTCTATTTCTCCGAGTGAGGAAACACGAACGTTGTGGTCCCAAAACCACCCCGCCCGCCCCCTGGTTCACTCATCAATCTCGGTGTGTTAGAATTGAGAATGGCTGTTTGTAACCCTCACTCAATTTGGGCAACAATCAGGTCCGCTGTATTACGTCTACATGTCCCTCCTCTCCACGTTTTCCACCAACGGCATCAACATTTTGGCCGGAATCAACGGCTCGGAGGTTTCGCAGGCCATCATCATAGCCATCTCCGTGATCGTCAACGACCTTTTGTACCTCCCATGGCCGATCGACTGGAGAATACCCTTGCACCTCCTGGGGAACCAGACCGAGGTCAGCAGCGAACTCAGGATAGGTGGTGTGTGGGGTGCGGGTGTGGCGCACGGGAGTCGGTTGCTCGTGGAGAGACACCTGTTCAGCCTTTATTTCATGCTGCCGTTGTTGGGGGTTTGCACGGGCTTCTTATATCACAACTGGTACGATTTGATAAACCTCTGGCTCCACGGTTTGGGGCTGACATTGTTCTGTATGTGAAGGTAGCCAGCTAGAGCTTTCCCGGGGGATACCCTCTGTTACCTCGCCGGGATGGCTTTCTCGGTCGTCGGGATTTAAGCTCACTTTTCCAAGACCCTCCTGCTATTCTTCCTCCCACAGATCTTCAACTTCCTTCTGTCCTGCCCTCAACTCTTCGGGCTCGTCGCGTGTCCTCGGCACCGCGTTCCAAGATTCGACCCCAACGCCAACCTCCTACACCCCTCGACTGTCGCCTTCGAACGTCCGCCGTCCGTACGGACCTCATCAACCCTTCAACTACTCTCGCTTCTTGGCCTTACCCGTCTGACGAAACACCCCAAGACCGGCCAGATTCTCGAGGCCACGAATCTAACCATTCTCAACTGGTTTCTAGTCAGACTCGGACCGATGACGGAGAAGCAGCTCATGAAGGTTTTGTGTGCGACCCAGGTGGCGGGGAGTGTGTTTGCGTTCATGATCAGGTACGGATTGGCTGGTTTGGTGTATGACGGAGACAGGCGGTAGACCTTGTGGGGCATGGTGTCCTCGAGGGCACGGTTTGGGTGGGTGAAGCGTAAATTGTGAGTGCGTTCCATGGTTTGCTTCGAATCGTTCTCTCAAGCCCGTCCCAGATCCAATTTGTCGTGAATTTCTTGATGCCGTTGTTACAGAACAGAGTAATACAGCGTCCCATGGATAGAATCCCTCCGTCAGACCCTCAGCTCCCATCTGTCCGTGACATGCTAGGAATCTGAGTCTTGTTCTATCCGGAAATAAGAGCGAACAGTTGCGGTTGGTCGATGGCTACCGGGTGATTGAGAAAGGGTGCCAACGTTACCTTGTAGAACAGAACCTAATTCTTGATGCGATTTGTCTTTTCTTTAGGTTCGGGGTAATAGCAGACGACATCTCGGATGTATTTTCTGCCGACGGTGGCTTCATGGGGATGTCGTGCAGATAGCTCATCGGATGGTGACGCGGTCGCACCGGGCGGACCCTTCCCACGGACAGACGGTGCTATTTATCCGAAAGACGAAAAGGTGAGATGGGTGACAGAACGAGCAGGAGGGGTATCGCGCCTGACCTTAGAACCAGTCAAGAGGGACTTGTTGGCCGAGTTAGGCGGGAAGTAATTGCTGCTTTTGGCGACGATGGTCCAGAGTATGTGTTTGTCTTTCCGTTCGCTGTGACTTTGACCAGCTCTGAATTTCGTTCGCAGCTCTCTGGGTAGGCGGTGGAGTTATGATGGAACGGGTCGGGGTTAGTGCATCCACACAGACATCCGTTACCTCCATCAAGGACGCACTTTCCCAATTGCGCTCATCCTATCCCCCTTCGTCGATCCCCTTCGTCGCCGACAAATGCGCCGTGAGGTAAAGAGAGCCGATGACGCCGAGAGAAGAGTTCAAGAGTTGGAGAGGGTCCTTCGCCAAATTGATAATAGTAATTTCCCCGCCACACCTTCGATCCCAACTGATAGCACTACTCCAACGCCTGGGAGTGTTCCCCCAACGTCCGCTCGTCGAGGTGTCTCCGCACCCCCGCGAGATCTCGGCACCATCTCCGATGGGGTGAGCCTTTCCCCGGTGGCCCTCAGCTAGACGAACCTAACTCAGAGTTTGCACAGTCCGTCAGTCCAACAAGTGGATTCACCCCCACCAACATCCAGTTTCTCCAGAAGCTCGATAATGTGATTTTTGAGGCGTCCCTCCACTGTAAAGACGAATCCAAGACCTACGGGATTTTGAATACCCTATTGGCTCCTTATACGGAACTGCTATCGAGTAACAACCCCATGACCTCTGTCTTTACCACTCCCCAAGATAAGCTCGTCGGACCGGAGAAAATGCGCGCAGCTCATGGTGAGGAATCTATATGTGTAATCCCTGATATGACCGTGAAGATAACTAGGAGGGAGGGGGACAGCGAGGGAAGTGGTGACCGCCAGGTTATCCTGGTGGTCGAAGCCAAGCGCCTATGTATCAACACACCCGGAAGTGCGTACGTTCTTACTCGCTCGAATACATGCTCTCTAATTTGTCCACTGCGATAGACTTGCACCCATGGTCCAACATTGAAGCAGGGAGGAAGGCGGCCACAGTTACTTTCAGGCAAAGCCTGGCACAGCTAATGCTCCAATCTTGGTGTTCCTGGAGTACGTTTCCCACACAGGAGCGGCTGTATCTCAAGCTGCTCGTTGGCCCGTTTATCACCGTCATCAAGTTCTCCCGTTCACCAGGGGTGCTCCCGGAACCATCGCCCGCCAGCCGAGCCACGGAGAGGATGGAGGGTAGTCCCCCAAGGAAACGTTGCAGGGTCGATGAACCAGATACAACGCTCCCCTTGAACGAAGTCATCACCCGCGAACACGCGCCACAGTTGGTCGTCTGGAACCATCATATATTTAGGGACCCTCACGACTCGACACAGGGTCTATCTGCCGCACTTCGTTTTGTGCTTCAACTAACAACTGAGGACATCGCCAAGGGGTTTGATCAAGGGATCCGGGTGGAACAATCCAGGATCTTCAACTTCCCAGAGTTCATTGGCCAGCGATTCGAAGAAACCAAAGAAGCGCGGGTGAGGCAACTCCTCTCGTCCCCTTGACATATACCTGACAGCTCTCTCAGATGAGTTTCGATGAAGTAATCACCACATGATATGCAAAAATGGAGGAAAGCGGGCCCTACTCCAATCCCGCCGCGGAAGCGGAACAACGAGATCGGGCTAACTACGATGAAGAAAGGAGGAATGTAACACCAAACAGGCTATATTACCGTGAGATGCAGGTGTTCACATCGACGGGGGAGCCAGTCCCCTCACCAACTCTCTCGTCAACATCCGCATACATGCCAGATCCTAAAAAAAAACAATCTGGGGATTGCCTCTCACTCTCCACCCTCCCCATCACCCTTGAGATTACCAGGGAGGTTGGAACCCCGCCAATACCTTACCCGCTACCAGACTCAGAAGTCGTGCATCCCGTAATTTCGTCATTGATACGACTTTCATGGAATGTGGTTTGATCATGGACCCATGTATGATAAAGATCTCGACCACACCCCGTAGAGCCAATCACATGCCCGTGGAAACAACAGGCAAAGACTTACGACGTTCCAGGTCCCCACTTCCGCAAGCTCACGTCCGTAATTAAGGCAGCATTTGAAGGACCCCTTGCCGAGCATTTTAATTTTTCGTGCTATAAACTATTTCACAAATCACCTGTAACAGGTAAAGACGAACGCATCTTCTGTGAGGTATACGACTCAGATGCCTTTGTCGAGGCGCACGAGGCCGTCCAACGGCATGGCCACCTCCCTCCTGATGACCCTGGGTGTAAGCGTGAGAAGATCGTCGCTGCCTTGACGTTCTGGTCGGACCAAGGTTCATTACAGGCAAAACCTTCGAATGGGCAAAGAACGCGGACGTTTCCTTTTCGATTCCTACCCTCAGATACTACGCGGGCTGGACCGACAAGATCCATGGACAGACTATCGAGACTGATCACAGGAAGCTCGTCTACACTAGTACCCATGAGCCATTCGGTGTCGTGGGTCAGATCATTCCCTGGAACTTCCCTCGTACGTTCCGTTCCAGATTTTCCCTCCATTGAACGCGTCATCCGACCTGTTTGTTTTCTCAGTCTTGATGTTATGCTGGAAGATCGGCCCCGCTCTCGCCACCGGAAACACGATCGTCATGAAGCCCTCCGAGCTGACCCCCTTGACCGCGCTCATGGCTGCTGATATGATTCGCGAGGTCGGCTTCCCTCCCCCCCCCGGCGTCTTCAACCTTATTGTCGGGTACGGAGATACCGTCGGTCAGGCTATCAGTAAGCACCACGGTATCGAGAAGGTCGCATTCACTGGTTCAACCAACCTTCGTGGGCAGGAAGATCATGGAGGCCGCTACCAAGAGCAACCTCAAAAATGTTACCCTTGAGCTGGTTGGAAAGAGCCCGAGCATTATCTTCAACGATGCCAACCTCGAGCAGGCCGTTAGTTGGGCAGCTCACGGTGTTTTGTGAGTCTCCTGTCGTACCGTGTCCTGTTGAAGCTGATCGGTCTGTTGTCTTAGCTGGAATCTACAACAAGTTCCTTGCCAGCTTCGCCGAGAGGATCAAGGCCATCAAGGTTGGCGATCCATTTACCAAGGGCGTTCACCAGGGACCACAGGTTTCTAAAAACCAGTACGACGTACGTTTACCGCCGCTCTCCTTTTCTACAACGAAAATAACGGTATGCGATCTCTCTAGCGCATCATGTCGTACATCGATTCTGGCAAGGAGGAGGGTGCCAAGCTCCACGTTGGTGGTGGCCATGTTGGAAATGAAGGTTACTCCATCGAGGTGCGTTTGTGGTTCTTTCTCCCGTCCTGTGTCACACGGGACTCACCAACCATCTGATTCGCCTAGCCCACAATTTTCACCGAGACCAAGCTGAACATGAAGATCGTCCAGGAGAAGATTTTCGGCCTGGTTGGCGTTCTCATCAAATTTGAAGACGAGGAAGATGTCATCCGCCAGGCGAACGATATCCTCTATGGTCTTGCCGCCGAGGTCTTCACCCAGGACATCAATCACGCCTTGGAGACTGCAAGAAAACTCAAGGCCGGAACTGCGTGGATCAACTGCGTCAACACATTAGAACCTAACGTGCCGTTCGGAGGCTTCAAACAGAGCGGAAGTACATATTATCCCCCTTCTCCCGCCCCTCAAACACTTATTACTTCCGATCCACAGCTGGTCGCGAGTTGGGAGAATACGCCCTGAACAACTACACCAACGTCAAGGCGGTTCACGTTGACCTCGGGATTAGGATGTGAGCTTGCCGTGGTGGTAAGCCCGTTCGCGCGTTTGTGGAAAGGGCAGGTCCAAAACTACCTCCGACCCGGTTTCTGGTCGTCTACCCCCGTTGTGTACGTGTATCAAAGGTTCCTTATCACCACCACACCGTTTCTCTGGTCCCCGTGCTGACGTTTGTAAACGGAGCGCTTTGGAAGCAACAGGTCTGATGGTTCGCCGCTCAATCCGCGACCCAACTTACTTTTGCCTCCGTCCCTGACAAACCTTATGTAGTTGGACCCATGACTGGCAGAGAAGTGGGGCCGGAGTTTGAAACCTTGTATTTTGTTTACGTCCTCAAAGTCGAATTGAGACTCCGTGTCATGTCTCCAAGGCCGCCCGTCATCTCAGTTTGGGAAATCGCTCCTGGCGACCTCCGGTTCGTGAGAAGAGTTGAGGTGAGCCTTTGCGGTGTAATGCTCGTCTAAGTCCCTTGCCCATTTTTTTCGCTGACTGAGACCGAGGGAACCCGCCAAGGGTTGAAATAGGCGCGTTCTGCCAGGCTGTCGCGCGGCCGGAACCTCGGTTACAACATTGAAGGCTGTGCCCGTAGGATCGAGCAGCCGAGAAGATCTTTATGACGTTGGGTCCCGAGTCCCGACCGCGAGTCGCCGGCGGTGGCCGCGACAGTTTCGTGTTCGTGTTCGGATGATTCCTTTTGGAGGAGGTTTTTGGAGGAGCGGGTTTGGTGTGTTGCTCGCAGTTCGGGGTTGCGGACGACGCGACAGAAGTCTTGTCACTTTCGGCCTGGTGGACGCGTTCTCTGCTCATTCGGGCGCAGGTTTCCTCCAGAGAGCGCGAGTATGCATCAGCAAACTCACCGATCACTCTGTAGAACTAAGCGAGCGTTTGGGGGTTTTTGAACGGCAAAGAACCCCTCGGACGAAGTAGTGGATTTTCCCCGCCCGTTTCTGGCCTCGTTAGGTACGAACACATTGCTGAAGACTTAAATATGTTGTTCAAGGGCTCAAAAACCTCAGAATATGCTATCTAATTTTTCGAAATTGCCGCTTTCGTGATCGAGAAAG
>Ga0307516_10006807_pt1 | contig 13337 bp, 12 predicted proteins | sample 19_EM_MG_FD_203310 | JGI IMG/M metagenome (GOLD analysis project Ga0307516, IMG submission 203310) | Populus trichocarpa ectomycorrhiza microbial communities from riparian zone in the Pacific Northwest, United States - 19_EM | ecosystem: Host-associated > Plants > Roots > Unclassified | place... | reverse complement strand
TGGCAAGTGCCTGGGTGAGCCGGATGCATGATCCGGCCGTGCAGGGGGTTGGGCACTGCCAGGGCCCCGGCGCCAAAGGGGAAAGGGGGCCAGCCTGCTGACTCAGCTGCCCAGGATCGTCTTGGTCGACACGCCGGTGGTGGCCGTGTCGATGGAGTACAGCGTGGCCACGCCCATGGTGGTGGCGGACTGCGAGGTCACGTAGCTTTGCTGCTGGGCGTTGGTGGCGTTGTGGGCAGCGTTGGCCAGCGCTTGTGCGGTGGCCTGGTACAGGTTGCCCATCGCGACCGCCGGCGCGTCGCCCAGGACCTTGGTGTTGGCCTGGGTGACGGAGTCGGTGATCTGGTCGTTGACAGCGGTCGGGAATGCCATGGTTGCTCCTTCTGTGGCTGGACCGTGATGAACGGTCCGGGGTCGACGCGGGACGGTGCCGGCCGGGCTGCGGCGTGCTGAGCTCGCCTTGGACCGACCGTGACTGCATGGTAGGCAGCCGGTCGCGCCAGGGATTGGCGGGATTGACGGAAAAGCCGGGCTGGATGCGCAAGCGGATCGGCCGTTGAGCGGGCCAGGCCTGCCGCCCGATCCCGGCGAATGAGGCCCCCTGGCATCAACCGCCCGCGCCGTCGAGCAGTAAAACCACCGCCACATGACCAAGGTCATGCGTGAATACAAACTGTCACGTTAAGGTACGCGCTCTTTCACAGCGTTGAAGGAGTGAGCATGACCACAGCAAACTGCACCATGCGGCGGATGGGCTGGGCCCTGCTGGTTGCCTGCGTGATGGGGCCGGCGCTGGCCCAGGAGCGCTCGGTCGTGCTGGCCTCCACCACCACGGCCGAGAAGACCGGCTTGTTCGCGCACCTGCTGCCCGCCTTCAAGGAGGCCAGCGGCATCGAGGTGAAGCTGCTCACCTTCAGCACGGCCCAGGCGCTGGAGGCCGCGCGCCGCGGCGAGGCAGACGTGGTGCTGGTGCACGACAAGATCGACGAGGAGAAATTCCTGGCCGAGGGCTATGGCCTCAAACGGCAGGAGGTCATGCGCAACGACTTCGTGCTCATCGGGCCGGCCGGCGACCCGGCCAAAGCGGCCGGTGCAGACATTGCCGCGGCGCTGGGCAAGTTGGCCGCAGCGAAGGCCGTGTTCGTGTCCCGGGGTGACAAGAGCGGCACGCATGCGGCCGAGCTGCGCCTCTGGACGCTGGCGGGTGTCCAGGCCCCGGCTGCCGCGGGCGTGGCCTACAAGGAATGCGGCTGCGACATGAGCCGCGCCCTGGCCATGGCGGTGGCGCAGAGTGCCTATGTGCTGGCCGATCGCGGCACCTGGCTGGGCTTCAAGGACCGTGCCGACCTGGCGATCCTGGTGGAGCGCGACAGCCGGCTGGTCAACCCCTTTGCGGTGATGGTGGTGAACCCGGCCAAGAATCCCAAGGTCAAGCGGGAGTTGGCGCAGGCCTTTGCCGACTGGCTGGTGTCCGCGCCGGGCCAGACGGCCATCGCCTCGTACCGCGTGCACGGCCAGTCGCTGTTCCAGCCCAGCGTGGTGACGCAGTAGTCTGACGCGGCTGCGTCACTCGGGCGTCAGCCCCAGCGTGCGGCTCTCGGTGAAGATGGGCGTGTCGTAGCCCACCTCGGCCAGCACCGCGCGGCCGCGGCCCTGGCGCTTGGCTTCGTAGAGTGCTGAATCGGCGCGCGCCAGCACGGCGGTCAGCGATTCGTTCGGCTGCGCGGTGACCACGCCCACGCTGATGGTCAGCGGCGGCAGCTTCTCCGCCTGCGCGGCCGTGAGGATGCGCTGCGTGATGCGCTCGGCCCCGCGCAGCGCACGCTCCACCGCGGTGGCCGGCAGCAGCGCCACGAACTCGTCGCCGCCCAGCCGGCCCAGCACGTCCTGGGCGCGCAAGGCCTCGCGCGATTCGCGTGCCACCAGGCGCAACGCGGCATCACCCACGGCATGGCCGAAGCGGTCGTTGATCTGCTTGAAATGGTCGATGTCGAACAGCATCAGCGCCGAGGGCTCGCTGGAGCTGGAGAGCAGTTCCTCGGCCAGTTCCTGCAGGTGGCGCCGGTTGGGCATCGAAGTGAGCATGTCGATGTTGGCCAGCAGGCGCAGGCGCTGGTGCGAGTCGCGCAGCTCATGCTCGGTGCGCACGTGGGTCATCACCAGGCACAGGCACAGCACCACGATGGCGGCGAGCAGGAAGGTCAGCATGCCGGCCGGCCCGGGGTCGGCCAGCAGGGCCGGCTGCCCGGCGTGCAAGGCCAACGCGGTCTCGACAATGCGCGGTGCGCGTGCCAGGGCCACGGCGGCCATGACCACCGACAGCAGGGCCAGCGATCCGCTGCGGCGCTGCTCCGGCAGCGTCCACAGCACCGTGGCCGCGTAGAGCAAGGTCAGGGCGGAGAGGGCCGGGAACGCCACCACCCACCAGGCCAGCACGTCGCGCGCCACGTAGGTGGCGGCCAGCGCTGTGCCGGCCAGCAGGAACACACCGCGGTCGATGGCCGAGGCCAGGCGCGGCGCGCGACGGGCGCTGAAGCGGCGCATGCCTTCCAGGATCAGCAGCGACCACAGCATCAGTGCCAGGTCGGAGGCCAGGCGGGCCGGGCCCCAGGCATCGCTCCACAAGGGCAACGCAGCCACCACGCAGCCGGCAACCTGTGCTGCGGTCCAGAACCAGAAGCCGCGGTAGACCTTTTGCGTCAGGCCCACGCCCGCCAGCACGGCAGCACAAGCCAGCATCACGAGCGCGGCAACGGCCAGCAGGGTGGGGGGGTGGAGGGCGGGCAGCAACTGCATTCGGGGTTTGACGCGGGCATGCGCGCAGGTCAGAGGCGCAGCCTCTCAGTTGAAGGCATTTCATCGGGCAACGCGGGCGGCCGCAATCCCCCATCGGGGGAGGGGGCCTGATTCGCTACCATGCCAGCCTGTCAACCCGGAGGGAGTCGCGCATGGCCATGGATGTGGTGGATTACGAAATCAAGGGCGCAGAAATGCAGTTCGTCGAGATCGAGCTCGATCCCGGCGAAGCCGCCGTCGGCGAGGCCGGCAGCATGATGTTCATGGACGCCGGCATTGCCATGGACACCGTGTTCGGCGATGGCTCCAACAGCCAGAGTGGCGGGCTGTTCGGCAAGCTGCTGGGCGCCGGCAAGCGGCTGATCACCGGCGAGTCGCTGTTCACCACTGTCTACACCAACCAGACCGCGTCCAAGCAGCGGGTGGCCTTTGCGGCCCCCTACCCGGGCAAGATCCTGCCCATGGACCTGAAGCAGTACGGCGGCACGCTGATCTGCCAGAAAGATGCCTTCCTGGCCGCCGCACGCGGCGTGTCGCTGGGCATCGCCTTCCAGCGCAAGCTGTCGGTGGGCTTCTTCGGCGGCGAGGGCTTCATCATGCAGAAGCTCGACGGCGACGGCCTGGCCTTCGTGCATGCGGGCGGCACGGTGTTGCGGCGCGAACTGCAACCCGGCCAGACCCTGCTGATCGACACCGGCTGCGTGGTGGCCTACACGCAGAGCGTCGACTTCGAGATCCAGTACGTCGGCAAGATCAAGACCGCGCTGTTCGGCGGCGAAGGCTTGTTCTTCGCCAAGGTCACCGGGCCGGGCACCGTGTGGCTGCAAAGCCTGCCGTTCTCGCGCCTGGCCTCGCGCATCTTTGCAGCGGCCCCGCAGAGGGGGGGCTCGCGCGAAGAAGGCTCGGTGCTGGGAGGGTTTGGTGCCGGTGGCTTGCTGGGCGGTGTGCTGGGCGGCGACGACGACTGAGAGGATGGGCATGGGTGAGCCGCAGACGCGAGGCTGGGCCCCGTGGCTGGCGGTGCTGGCCGTGGGCGCGACGGTGGCCGACCAGGCCTTGCTGGTGCTGCCCTGGATCTTTGCGCCGCTGCTGGCGGCGCTCTGGTTCGGCCAGCCCTGGATGTTATGGGGGGCCGTGGGCACCGGCTTGCTCGTGGCCTGGGCCCTGCAGCCCAGCCTGCGGCTCGATGGTCAGGCCGTGCCGCGCGAGCAGGCCGTCGGGCTGATGGCGCTGGTCGATGAACTGCGCCAGCGGCTGGACGTGCCGCCCATCGACGAAGTCCGGCTCGACGACGAGGACTTCAATGCGGGGGTGCTGGAACTTGGCCCCAGCTTCTTTCGTTGGCGGACGCGGCGCATCCTCTTCCTGGGCGTGCCGTTCCTTGCGTCAGTCGATGCAGCAGTGCTGCGGGCAGTGATTGCCCACGAGCTGGGGCACTTTTCGCGCCGGCATGGGCGGCTGGGACATTGGCTGTACCGTGCCCGCGCGGCCTGGCTGTGGCGGGCCCAGGCCGCCGACCCGCAGGATTCGCCGCTGGACCGCGCCATGGGGCAGCTGGCGCGGCAGTTCGGCCCCTGGTTCGCCCGGCACAGCTTCAGCCATTCACGTGCCTGCGAGTACGAGGCCGATGCAGACGCCGCCGTGGTGGCCGGCCCGCAGGAGGTGGCGCGGGCCTTGGTGCAGGTGGGCGTGATCGGGGCGCGGCTGCGCACGTTCAGCGCGCGGACCTGGCGTGCCGCCGTGCGCCGCTGGCCTGAAGCCCCGGGGGACTGGACCCGCATCGAGCAGGCCGCCCTGCACGGCACGCCGTTCAGCAGCGAGGAGATCGGTGCCGTGCTGGCCTCAGAACCGGCGTCGGCCGAGGACACCCATCCCCGCGTGGGCGAGCGGTGCGCCGCGCTCGGGGTGGACTCGCCCGCTGCGTCGCAGGTGCAGCCGGGGCCCCTGGTGGCGGGTGCCGCGGGTTTCGGCGCCTGCTGGCCTCAACTGGTGAGCGAGCGCGACAGCCGCTGGCAGGCCGGGCGCCAGCGTGGCTGGGCCATGGACCATGCCGCCAGCGGCTTCCTGGTGGCGCACCACGCCGAGCTTGTGGCGCAGGCTCAGGACACCCCCGAGCGCTGGCGCCTGGAGCCCGTGCTGGGCGAGGCCCTGGACGCGGCGGCCTGGGCGGTGCGTGCCGGGACGCCGGCCGCGCAGACCCCGGAAGGCCAATACTGCATGGGGCGCGCTCTGCTGGACTTGGGTGATGCGGGCGGCGTGCAGTGGCTGCGCCGCTGCATCCAGGCCGAAGCAAGCTGGGCCGTGCCGGCCCGCCGCACGCTGGCCGACCGGGGCCGCCGGTTCCTGGACGACACCCAGGCCCACCAGAACGGGGTGCTCCTGGCGCGTGCCCGGGCCCGCCGGGCATGGGTGGACGAACGGGTGATGGGGGATTTGCTGCGCGGCAGCCTGCCGGCCGCTGACCTGGCGCCCTGGCAGCGGGCCGCCCTGGTGGCGGCGCTGCAGGTGCACCTCGCCGTGCGCGAGGCCTGGGTGCTGGCTGGTGCGGCCAGCCCGGGCGGCCACCCCCACAGCGTCTGCATGCTGGTGGCGCGGCTCGACACGGCGGTGCTACACGCCGAACGCATCGACGAAGACGACCTGGCCGAAGCGCTGCGCGGCCTGATCCTGCAGTGGCTGCCGGAGAACCACTTGGCGCGGGTCCAGACCCGCCTCACCACCGAAACCCTGGAGCCCGACTTGCAGCGCGGGCTGGCGGCGCTGCCGGCCGCCCGTCTCTCGCTGCACCCCTGAAGCAGGGGCTCGGTCGGCACCGGTACTCCGGTGCCGGGTGCTCACACTCAGCCGGCGCCGGGCCGCCCCAAGGCGGCTGAGCACCTGCTTGGCGGGTGGCACCGGTACGCCGGTGCCGGGTGCTCACACTCAGCCGGCGCCGGGCCGCCCCAAGGCGGCTGAGCACCCGCTTGGCGGGTGGCACCGGTACGCCGGTGCCGGCGTGCTCACATTCACTTCACCGCACCACCAGCACCGGCACCTTGCCGTGCGTCAGCACCTTCTGCGTCTCGCTGCCCAGCAGCAAGGCGGCCACGCCGCGGCGGCCGTGCGAGGCCATGACGATGAGGTCGCAGTCGTTCTGCTGCGCCTCGTTCAGGATGGCCTCCCACGGATGCAATGCCTCCACCGAATGGGTGCCGCAGGCCAGCCCGGCTTTTTGGCAGGCTTCTTCCACGCGACGCAGGTTGCGCTGCGCAATGCGTTCCTGCGAGTCGTAGAACTCCTGCGGCGGAATGGGCTGCATTTCCGACAAGGCGCTATAGGGGAATGGTTCTTTCACGGCAACCGTGAAGATTTGTGCCTGCAGCGACTGCGCCAGGCCGAGCGCGGTGGTCAATGCCTTGGCGGACAACTCCGAGCCATCGGTGGGAACGAGGATACGTTTGAACACGGCGGTCTCCGGGTCAATGCGAATAGCCTCGATGATGCGCCAGGAGGGAACTGCTGCTTTGACGGGTATCAACTCATTGCAAGGCCGCGTCACTGCGGGCGGTACAGTTGTTGACACTGGAAACGGGGGTTTATCTAAGGCATTGCCTCTCTATAAGATGCCTCCCATGCGTGATGCCAACAGTACCTTCTCGATTCGCCTGGCGAATGTTCAAGATGTGCCCGAAGTCGCGGTGTTGTCCCGCGACCTGATCGAAAACGGTCTGGGCTGGAGTTGGACCGAGGCCCGCGTGGCCCGATGTCTGCGAGAGCGCAACACCAACGTGGCCGTGGCCCATGGGCAAGGCGTGGTGCAAGGCTTTGCCATCATGCGCTACACCGACGATGAAGCTCATCTGCTGCTGCTGGCCGTGCGTGCCGGCTTCCAGCGCCGCGGCGTGGGTGGGGCCCTGGTGAGCTGGGTCGAGAAACCCGCCCGCCTGGCCGGCATTGCGTGCATCCACCTGGAAGCCCGCAGCGCCAACACCGCCGCCCGCGCCTTCTACGCCAAGCAGGGCTATGAGGAAGTGGCGCTGGCCCGTGGCTACTACTCGGGCCGCGAGTCGGCCGTGCGCTTGGCCAAGAGCCTGCGGCCGGACGCGTAAGCACTGGGGGCTGGGCGGGCCGCGCAATGGCGGCCGATCGGTTCCTTACGAGCGCGCCACCGGCCTGGCCGGGTCGGCGCACCACTCGCTCCACGAGCCCGGGTACAGCTTCGAACCGGGCAGCCCGGCCACTTCCATGGCCAGCAGGTTGTGGCAGGCCGTGACGCCCGAGCCGCATTGATGCACCACCTCGCTGGCGGGCAGGTCTCCCAGCAGCGCCCTGAACGCGGCGCGCAGCTCGTGGGCCGGGGCAAAGCTCCCATCTGGCCCCAGGTTGCCGGCATACGGGCGGTTGATGGCGCCGGGAATGTGGCCGGCCACCGGGTCCAGGGGCTCCTTCTCGCCGCGGAAGCGCTCGCCGGCCCGCGCGTCGATCACGGCCACGCGGCCCAGGCCGGCCAGCAACTCGCCGGCTTCCATCGTGGGCAGGGCCGGCGCCGGCCAAGCCGCCGTGGCCACGGCCACCGGCGCGACGGCGGCTGATTCCTGCGGCAGCCCGGCCGCCACCCAGGCCTGCCAGCCGCCGTCGAGCACGGCCACCTCGGCCACGCCCATCCAGCGCAGCAGCCACCAGGCGCGCGCGGCATACGGGGCACCTTGCCGGTCGTACGTGACCACGCGGCGCTGCGGGCCGATGCCCCAGCGCGCCAGCGTGGCGGCCAGTGCATCCCGCGAGGGCAGGGGGTGGCGGCCCGTGCGGCCGGTCTTGGGCCCGGCCAGGTCGCGATCCAGGTGCGCATACAGCGCGCCGGGCACGTGCGCCTGCAGGTGGGCACGCTCGCCGGCCCCGGTGTCGGCGAGTTCGAAGCTGCAATCCAGCACCACCGGTGGGGTGGCGCCGCGCAGCAGCGCGTGCAAATCAACCGGGGTCACGAGCAGGGGCAAGGCAGTGGGGGATGGGCGGTTCATAGTTCGGTGGTGGATTCCTGGGCGTCCTTGGGGGCGGTGCGGCTGCGGACCAGCGTGGCCGTGAGGCCGGCTGCCACGATCAGCAGCATGCCAGCCACGGCCATCCATGTCACCGGGTCGTGGAACAGCAGCGCACCGTAGCCGAAAGAGAACGCAATGCCCAGGTACTGCAGGCTGGCATTGGAGAGTGTGCTGCCCACCCGGTAGGCATGCGTCATGAGCATCTGCGCGCCGGTGGCGAGCACGCCGATGGCCAGCACCAGCGCCGCGCTTTGCAGCGTGTGCGCGTGCAGGCCGGTGAACAGGCTGAGTGTCCCGCCCGCCAGGGCGCCGCCGATTGAAAAGTAGAAGACGATGCGGGTGGCCGGCTCGCCCGCCCGGCCCAGCGTGGTGACCTGCAGGTACGCCATGGCCGACAACATGCCGGACAAGAGCCCCGACAGCCCGTGCCACAACTGCTGCTGGTCCAGCGTGGGCCGCAGCACCAGCGCCACGCCGCCAAAGCCCACCAGCACCGCGGCCACCAGCCGGCCGTCCACCTTGTCGCCGCCCAGCATGACCGAGCCGCCCAGCAGGAACAGCGCGATCCACACCGAGGACATGTAGTTCAAGGTCATCCCGGTGGCCAGCGGCAGGCCGCTGATGGCATAGAACCACAGCACCAGCGCGATGGTGCCGGTGGCGCTGCGCCAGAAGTGCATGCCCAGGCGTTGCGTGCGCAGGCGCTCGCCGCGCCAGCGTGCCACGCCGGCCATGGCCACCATGCCGATGAGGCCGCGGTAGAGCACGATCTCGCCGGTGCTGTAGTGGGCGGAAGCCAGCTTGACGCAGACCCCCATGGTGGCGAAGAGCAAGGTTGCAAGGACCATGAGCAGGGGGGCAGGCATGCCGCGCATTAAAACCCAAGCCACGCTGGTGCATGGCGTGCGGGGCCTTGCACTCAAACACACACACTTTCCCTTCGTGTTGCCAATGGCCGCGGCTTCTGCGCCGACACTGCTTTTGCGGCAGGCAGCTGGATCGCAATGCCGTGGGCTCCAGTTGAGCCACGCAACCGGCAGCTCATGGAGCGCCCTCGTATCGCCGGCCAATGCACCACGCTTTTGCGTGCTACTGCACTAGGAGAATGAAGAATGAATTTCGATACAGCGTCCGACTTTCTGGCCGCCGTGCGCGACTATTGCGAAAGCGATCTCGCCAGGTGCGTCGTCGACATCGACCGTTCTGACACCATTCCTGAGCACGTCTTCGCCGACCTCGCGGCCTTGCGCCTGTTTGTCTTCACGTCGCTGAGCGACGATGGCCCGGTGTTGCCGGACCAGGAGCGGACCGACCTCTTGTTTCGTTGTCTGGCATTGATCTCCGAAACCTGCCCGGCCGTGGCCAAGGCCGTGATGGACCAGAACCTGGGGCAGATCGGCATGATGCGCGAATACGGCAACCCAGCCCTGCAAGCCAAGCTGGAGCAGATCCGCAGCGGCTCGAAACAAGCCGCCTTCCTGATGACGGAGCCGCAGTCCGGCTCCGACCCTTCGCGCTTCACCACCAGCTTCGAAGAGGTGCCGGGTGGCGTGCTCATCTCCGGGGCCAAGGACTGGATCACCGGCGCGGCGCGGCGGCAGTATTTTGTGACGCTGGCCAAGGCGGCGGGCTCGGCCGGCGACTTCGGCCTCTTCTTCATCGACCGCGAGAAGGTGGCGGCCGATCGCATCCGCGTGCTGGACCGCAAGCACAAGCTGGGTCTGCGCGGCCTGGGCGAGTACCGCGTGGAACTTGAGAATGTCTTTGTGCCCGAGGCGCACTTCGTGATCGCACCGGGGCGGGGCGCGCTGCGAAAGGTCATGGGCCACTACAACCTCAAGCGTTGCGGCCAGGCAGTCATCTCCGTGGGCGCCACGCAAGCGGCCCTGCGCACCGCCTACGGCTACCTGCAGGAGCGGTTCCAGAGTGCGGGCGGCATCCCGTTCCAGCACACGCTGTTTGTCTTTGCCGACCTGTTCAGCCGCGCGGTGGCGGCGCGCAGCCTGCCGCATTCCGCCGCGCTGGAGATCCTGGCGGGGGACGCCAGCGGCGTGCCCGCGTCGATTGCCAAGTACGTGTGCACGGAACTCGCCGTCGAGGTCACCAGCAAGCTGGCCCAGCTCTGCGGCGGCAACGGGCTGTCGGACAAGCTGCCGCTGGAGCGGCTGATGCGGGACATGCGCATGCTCACGGTGGCGGGCGGTGCGTCTGAAGTCCTGCAGGCCACCATCGCCAAGAACCTGGGCCGCCTGCTGAGCGCGGCGGTGCCGGAAGAGGGCCGTTGGGAGCGGCAAGTCGCCGAGCCGGTGGTGGCGGCCAGGCCCCGGCTGGAGGCCCTGGTGCCGGCCGAAGGCTAGGGGTGGCGGGCCACGCCCTCGCGCGGCCCGCCTTAGCCCTTCAGCTTTGCACTGGTTTGCAGAGCGCCACGAAGGGCGGAAAGACGGCAGTAAGACACTCCACCGCACCATCGTTGCCATGCACCTGCCCGCGAGTCACCGGCCCCGGTGCGGCGCGTGCCGATCCAGAGGCCACGCGCCGCGTCACCCCGGAGAACCCTCCACATGAAGTCGATCATCGGCCTGCTGCTTTGTGCGGCGGCCTTCCTGGGAGGCTGCGCCAGCATGGAGCGGCCAGACCCGCTGGAGCCCATGAACCGCAAGGTGTTTGCGTTCAACGAGGGGCTGGACAAGGTGGTGCTCAAGCCCGCGGCCACCGCGTACGAGAAAGTGGTGCCCGTGCCCATCCGCACCGGCGCCGGCAACTTCTTTTCCAACAGCCGCGACCTCTGGTCGGCCACCAACCTGCTGCTGCAGGGCCGTGGCGCCGACGGCGCGGCCGGCATGGCGCGCTTTGGTGCCAACACGGTGTTCGGTGTGCTGGGCGTCTTCGACGTGGCCAGCGGCTGGGGCCTGGAGCGGCAGAACAGCGACCTCGGGCTGACCTTCCAGCGCTGGGGCGTGGGACCCGGCGCCTACCTGGTGCTGCCGGTGTTCGGCGCCTCCACTGTGCGCGACGCCGTGGGCCTGCCGGCCGACCTGTGGGCCACGCCGCTGAACGCCATCACCAACGTGCCGCTGCGCAACAGCCTCACCGTCACCGACCTGGTGAACACCCGCGCCAGGCTGCTGCCGGTGACCCGGGTGCTGGAGGACGTGGCCCTCGACAAGTACTTGTTCGTGCGCGACGCGTACCTGCAGCGGCGCGGCTATCCCGAAGACCGGCAGGGGGAACCCCAGTGATGACCCCACACGACCACACCCTGGGCCGCGTGCCCGCCGGCCCCGGCCCTGGCCGCCCCTACGGCCGCATCGAGGGCGTGCTGCTCAAGCTGGTGGCGCGTCCCGCGACCGTCACCGCGGTCGAAGCCCTGGGCCCGCGCTTCCGGCTCCTCACCCTGGCCGGGGAGGCGTTGCGGGACGTGGCCTGGCGGCCCGGCGACAAGGTGCAGATGCTGCTGGGCGGCTTCGTCTCGCGCACGTACACGCCGCTGTCGTGGGACAGCGAGCGCGGCGTGACGCAGCTGCTGGCCTATCTGCATGGCGACGCGCCGCATGCCACGCCGGGCGCCGCCTGGGCGGACGGCGTGGCGCGCGGCGATGCATGCCAGGTGTTCGGGCCGCGGCCTTCGCTGAAGCTGGCGCAGCGCACCCGCAATGCCGTGTTCTTCGGCGACGAAACCTCGTTCGCCGCGGCCGCGGCCTTCAATGCCATGTCGGGCTGGCTGCACAAGGTGTCGTTCGTGTTCGAGGTGTCGCAGGTGGACGAATGCCGGCCGGTGCTGCAGGCCCTGAACCTGCGCGAGGCCGTGCTGGTGCCGCGGGCGCCTGACGGTGCGCACCTGGCTGACGTGGACGAGCAGATCGACCGCGTGGCCGTTGCCACGCGCGCGCACGATGTCGTGCTCACGGGGCAGGCCGGGTCGATCCAGCACCTGGTGCGCGCGCGCAAGCAACGCGGCAAAGCGTCCGCGGATGTGGTGACCAAGGCCTATTGGGCGGTGGGCAAATCTGGCCTGGATTGAAGATGGCCTGGGGTGCCGCTATTCGCGCTCGGTTCTCTATTACTTCGTGAGAGCCGGCCGGGCGAATACCGGCGGGCTCTCCCGCAAACAGCGAGAACAGAGCGCGAATAGCGGCACCCCATCAAGACACTGCGCTTCCAACATGGCCCCCACTTCGGAGCAGAAGGCTGCGGGCGCAGTGTCCGACGAAGCGGCGCGCCAGCAGGTGGCACCGGCCGGTAGGAAATCTGCCTTTGCCGGCTCGGCATCTTGCCGCTGCAGCGCCTCCCCCTGCATGGCTACATTGACTCCAAGGGTTGCCAGCACCCCCCGCCGTGGATGACGGCCGGGCCCGGCGGCCCTCCATGCGGTCCAAGCGGAATGGATGGAGCGTCGAATGCTGGCCCAGGCGTCCTCGGAGTTTCTTCAGAGCATGCATCCACCCAGCCTCTGCCTGGGTGACCTGCTGGGCGCGACGCTGCGCACCCTGGCCGGGCAAGCCGGGCTGCTGGGCGCCTCGCTCTGGCTGCATGAAGCCGGCACGCTGGCGCTCAGCCGCGTGGACGGCGTCCTCCAGGTGGAGTGGCTGGATGGTGCCGTGCCAACGGCCGGACAGCATGTGCTGCCGGTGCGGTATGGCGAGGCCTTGCTGGGCGAGCTGCACCTGGCGTGGCCGCAGGACGCTGGCGGTGGACCGGCCGGCGACAACCTGTGCGAGGTGGCCGCGCGGCGCTGCGCCTTGCTCGTCACGCGCTACGAGGTGCAGCGCTGGGCAATGCAGCGGCTGGGCCGCTCGGTGTTGCTGGTGGGCCAATGCCCGGCCTTGCACGAGTTGGAGTGCTTCGTCGAGAAGGCCGCGCGCAGTGCGCTGCCGGTGCTGCTGGCGGGCGAGTTCGGCACCGAGAAAGCGGCGCTCGCGGTGGCCATCCATGGGGCAGGACCCCGCCGCGACGGGCCCTTCATCGAAGTGCGCTGCGCCGACCCGGCGGGCACGCCCGCGCAGTGGTTCCAGCAGGCCCGCGGCGGCACGCTCTTCTTCAACGGCATCGACGAACTGGCCTTGCAGTGGCAAGGCCAGTTGCCGCAGCACCTGCCATCGCGCCTGGGGCAATGGCCGGTGGGGGCGGGTGCGCATGAGCTGCGCGTCATCGCCTCGGCCACGGCCGACTTGCGCCAGCGCGTGGCCGCGGGGTGTTTCTCGCAACCCCTGCTGGCCGAGTTGGACTTCCTGTGTGCCACGGTGCCGCCGTTGCGCGAGCGCGGCCAGGACATCGACCACCTGGTGACCGCGGCGCTTGAGCGCCAGGGCTATGGCGCACAGGACAAGCGCAGCGACGAACTGATGGCGGTCTGCCACGCCTATGGCTGGCCGGAGAACCTGTTCGAACTGGAGCGCGTGATCGCCCGGCTGGCCGTGATGACCGACGGCCACCCGATCCGCCATGCAGACGTGCTGCGGCATGCGCCCTGGATGGTGGCGGAGTCACCGTGCGTGCCGGCACCGAGCGGGCCCGCAGAAGCGG
>Ga0307516_10006806_pt1 | contig 13337 bp, 23 predicted proteins | sample 19_EM_MG_FD_203310 | JGI IMG/M metagenome (GOLD analysis project Ga0307516, IMG submission 203310) | Populus trichocarpa ectomycorrhiza microbial communities from riparian zone in the Pacific Northwest, United States - 19_EM | ecosystem: Host-associated > Plants > Roots > Unclassified | place... | reverse complement strand
GTGGGCCCACTGAAAGGTGGTAATTGATTAACAACCACCCGATAGCATTTCAGATCACATGTACAGGATGGCCGTATTGGCATTGTGTTGTACGGACGAGACGCTTGATATCCCCAAGTTCGTACTTACCCCACTCGATCCCTCCAAACCTAGCTTATGACGCTCACCGGGAAGATGCGTAATGTTGGCGGTCGTCCATGACCTCGCTGAGGCTCAGGGTGAGTCGCCCATCGGGCCACGTCCTCAGGTACCGGGGACCGACAAACGATTCAAGTCGGAGATATCGCCCCGCAAGAGGGCATCCCCAAAGAAGAGAAGCGGAGACTAGAAGCAGTGAGTTGTGCCGGTTCCGTCGCCCCGGAGTGGAATTGAACGCACCCTTGAGCGATAGGAAGCCATGCAAAACTTCGTTCACGAGATGCTTCATAATAATCCCGCCGCTCGGCGAATAGAAGCCCTTTGGCAGGTGCGCGGACCCCATGCCTTGAAAATTCTAGAAACTTACATTCTTTTTCCCTAGGAGTACGAGGACCAATTAACCCCAGAAGCTCGGTTTGTGAAAGGTATGCGTTTTTTGTTATTTGCTTCTGCCTCGTTCTGACAGAGCTTGCGTCTCAGACTTGGATCGTTTCGAGATGGCCAGTCAAGGTGATCGAAGAACTGAGGACTTGATTCGGGGCGCTGACCACACAGTCCAGCGTTTGAGTATGAACGATCCAGCGGAGTTGCATCCCTTCAACCATTTTTTGATAGTAGTCTACCATTTTTACGCCACCCCGAAGTACGATCCTGGGGGCGGGACCTAGAGCAGGAGAGGGAAACGGAGAGCATTGAAGTTCTGGGATAACAGTTTGTGCTTGAAGTGAACGTAGTCCATAGGATAAGCTGTGACAAAGTGCACGTCACTGGTGTGGTGCCCAGACCTGAACCCTGAGCCCATTGAGATCATAGCTGTGCGGGCTTTCCGAAACCGGAGGCGTAGCGATCGTGGGAAAGCTTCTATCAAGGTCCATAGACCCGACCGTGATCTTGAGGGGTTCCTTGGTCCACCTCCCACGTTTCGGTGGTACACCACCGCTTGACCACCCACTCCCACCTGGACAGGACAGTCATGCACCGCGCAAGTACGAGGTACACCAAACGTTCGTCTCCGACCAAGCCCAGACAGTGCCCAGGCCAGTTCTCAGACAGCCTGCAAGCCGGGGAGGGAGGGGACCTTCGTAGGAAAATCCTCCAGCGAACTCACTCTATCGCTTCGCGCTCGACTTCCAACTCGTCTGCAACTACGACTTCCTCCACAGGCAGTACAAACAAGCCCAGATCCCCTGGACTTGAATCCATGTCCGCTTTCCTGACAGCCCCTAGGCGCTCCCCCTCGCCCATGTCATCCTCGCCTTCCTCAGGACATTCCCCTTCCCCCGTTCCGTCGCCTTTGTCGGCTTTCGAGAACTACCACCGACATTCGTTCTACCCATCACCCAAGCAAGTTTTGAGCCCACCAGCCCCGGGTACCAAAGATAGGGAAGACGTGGACATCACCGACTATTATTCCGAATCAATTCGGAAGCGCGGCCTGTACACAACCCCATTCGGCGACCACCCAAATCCACCATCTTCGCCCCCGCCATCCTCATCTTACGACAAACTTGAGGGGATCGACTCGATGATGGACCTCGACTTTGGGCTCCAAATACTTTGGGCGCGACAGCTGCTTGGAGCGAACGGGGTCCAGGGGATTCAGCGTGGCCAGGACCGAAACACTCTGAATCCCGCGTTTGGATCAGCGTTGGGACCGTCACATGTCCTCCTTGATGGTGACATTGGGGAAGGGGTTCCGTTGGAGTCAGACTCGGACCGGCGACGGAGCGCGAGCTGTAACGCAAGCATGGGGGACAGAGATGCCGGAGCTAGAGATAACGCTAGCGTTGACGGCTTCGACGTTGGTTCTGGGTTCCATACAACCATGGCCGCAGGTGCTATCAACCCCTCCTGGGACGTTGTAGGGGAACCGTCTCTTCTTGTCGACAGAAATGCCGACGGTGGGGATATTACCAATGGGGCCAGGTCGATCTTGGATTCACCCTACGAGGCGGACATCTGCGACGTGGAACTCACGTCCCTCTCCCCTCAAGTTGGGTGCGAGCACACCTTCACGAACATCACGCCCCCTCACGATTTCAACGATTTTGTCCCAAACAGACCGCCCCCTTGTCGGTTCAAAACTGTATCCCAGCTCCCCATTAGCGTGTTTTGACGCGCGGTCCCGCTGCCCGAATCCAATCGTTCCTTCTTTGGTTTGGGATCCTTCCCCTTGTATGTTTTTTATATATGTTTATGTTGCATGTGCATGTCGCACCTTTTCTAGTTCACTCCCGCCATCTGTTCATCATCCCAATCTCTTCTCCCCCTCTCACAAGCCTCGTCTTTCACCCCGTCTGTCCTTAGGAACTCCGCTCCCACATACACCCTTCCCCCCGCTGGGTATTCTCGAATGTTTTTCTATTACGTGGTTTTCGTCATCCATCATACGCCGCCGCAAAGTATATATACAAGCACACCTGCCCGTCCACGTATTGTATTCTTGCCATCACACAACGGAGGTCCCCACCACGACTGCCAGTGAGGACCTGGACCTGGGTTTTCCTGATGACGCGGGCGGAGACCCATCGAACCGAGAGGCTCGGCCGAATCGTCACACCGCCAGAGATGTATGTAACTGGATCTGCCGAGTCGATTCCAAGGGACAGGATCAAATTTCCCAAACCAATCAACTCTTACACGAGGTACTTTCTTTACAGCGTGATTCACGGCAGGATCTGGTCATGGGGATGTGAAGGGTTTTCTTTCCCCAACCAGGCGATTAAAATTTCAGAAGAGTCGTTCGACCTTTGAAGGGAATGTACGCTCGAGCCCCCGCAACGCGATACCGGGGTATCTCCGACGGCGAACTACCTGGCAGTCTTGATCGGGGTGACTCTATCAGAGTTGATACAAAAAAAAACGACCCTCAGGTCCACGAATTCGAAGATCAAACAGCCACCCTTACGTACATTCCGTAACTTCGCCCATGGGGAACACGGACGATGAGAGTGCTCCACCAAAGAGCACCCGTCAGGTGATCAGCGCATTTCCGTAGGTGGAATGACCGACGTGAGTGCCCTCCTGGTGTGGCACAATACCTCATCCTGGGCCCAGACCAGTATTCTAGGGAAAGGACGGGATCGGGAAACCAAGGAACACACTGTTTCTTCATTCTCACCGAACACCGGGTCTAAACAAACCTCGGTTTCGTTCAGGAGAGGCAGCTCTACCCCTTTCATGGAAAATGCTTCTGATATTTTATTTTAGATTAATACACCTATAGCTGCTCACGGCCCCTTAGTAAAACTTTCAGAAGGGATTCAATAAGCAAGCGCACCTTAGTGGTGGAACAATCTCAATGAGGTGTGCACGAACACCATCCCATGTTCATCCGCCGCTTTGATACACTCCTGATCCATGACACTTCCGCTCGGAGCGGCCAAATATTTCACACCACTCTTCCTCGCTCGATGCACGTTATCGGGGAAGGGGAAGAAGGCATCGCTCGAACATGCGGCCTTGTCCAGCTTCTTCCCCCAGTCCTTCCTCTCTTCCTCGCTCAAAGGTTCAGGGATGCGTTCAAAAAGACCCTCCCAGTTCGTCTTCTCAGATCCTTCAAGGACCTCACCGCTAACGTAGAGGTCAATAGCATTCGCCTTGTCCGCGCGCTTGACGCCTTTTTTGAAGGGGAGAGAGAGGACTTTCGAGTGGTGCCTGAGCCACCATAGGTCGGCTTTGGATCCCGCCAAACGGGTGCAGTGGATACGAGATTGTTGTCCGGCTCCGATCCCGATGATCGATCCACGGTATGCATAGGAAACGCTGTTAGATTGGGTATACTTGAGGGCGAGTGTGGCAACGATCAGGTCCCGCACGGCGTCATCCGGGAGCTGGAACGATTATTAGATCCAAACTAAAGGGTCCGAATACACCAAGGCGACTTGCGTCTTTATTTTTCGTGACGATGTTGTTGAACAAGTCTGAGTTGATCTTGGCGTCGTTCCTCCTCTGCGAGAGATGGATGCCGTACACCTGTCGTGTTTCGACCTCCTCGGGGGCATAGTTAGGGTCGATCTAATAACATCTCCCTCAGCATTGTATGGAGACAACGTTGGCCAGTGAATTGACGAACCTGCAAGACACAATATTTTCCGCCCTTCTTCTTCTTCAACACTTCCAATGCGTCCTTGTCGTACCCAGGAGCGATGATCCCATCCGAGACCTCCCTCGAAATTATCTTCGCAGTGGAGAGATCACAGGGAGAGGATAAAGCGATAAAATCGCCGAATGAAGACATCCTGTCGGCACCTCTTGCGCGAGCATAAGCGCTGGCCAAAGGGGTTAACGGTTCTTTCAAGTCTTCGACACCGTAGACAATCTTCTCTGTATCGTCGAGTTCGATCCCGACGGCGGCACCGGCAGGCGAGACATGTTTGAATGACGCAGCAGCTGGGAGGTTTAGGGCCTCGGACAGCTCCTTGACCAATGCATACGAGTTGAGAGCATCCAAGAGGTTGATATATCCAGGGGATCCACAGAGAGCTGGAGGGGAGAGGAATAAGTATTACTTAAGGCAGATGTTTTCCGTGGAAGCACCTTTGAACGGGAGTTCCCCACTCGTGACGTACGCTTGGGCAGGCTTCTGGTGAGGGTTGGCGCCGTACCTGAGGGGAGTCCTCTGGATAGCTCCAGCGAGTTCTTCCGGTTTGAGATCGCTAGAAGCATATCTTTCTCTGAAGTATCCACTGATGGCGTCGTCATACTTTGCTGTCATCTCGAACGCCTTGAGGGCAAGTTTGCTTTTGAGCGTTGGCCCGACATCCCCTTGGCCATCTTTCCAAGCGCTCAGGAAACCATCGTAATCGGAAGGATCGGAAAGGACGGAGACCCGCTCGTGATTCTTGGCCGCAGCGCGAAGAAGGGTAACACCTCCAATGTCAATCTCTTCGACCGCGTTTGCAAGAGTACATCCCGGTTTCGAGATGGTTTCGGTGAATGGATATAGGTTGCAGACCACGATCGAGATGGGGGAAATCGATTGGGTTTTGAGATCCTGTTCGTCAGAAGGGATCGAACGGGCCAAGATGCCTGAAACGGGATCCCTCGGGTGAAAAGGATGAAGCGAGGCGGCTGAAAACGGATCGCTTACCTCCATGCACGGCAGGGTGGAGAGTTTTGACTCTTCCGCCGAGCATCTCGGGGGCTTTCGTGATGTCGGAGACGTCTCTGCACAAACCAAGGGTGCTCATGTAAATCGTACCTCCCTCTAGAGGAGGATAACTCACTCGATTGGGATACCAGCGTCCCTGATTTTTTTGGCGGTTCCTCCAGATCCCAATAATCTCACACCAGCCTCATTCAAGCCCTTTGCGAGCTCGAGGAGATTAGACTTGTCATACACGGACAAGAGAGCTTTGCGCCAGGTCGTAAACGCATGTTCGTAATCTTATCAGAGCCAGACTCACCGATAGGCGTCGACATCGTGTTCTCGAGATCAAAGGATCAAAAATTGAGGCAGTTGGTGATGGTGGGCTCGGAGGTGCAGTATTACGCCACGTGATTCATTTATCCCGGGGCGCTCGCTAAGACCGGACGACGGGCATGACGATCCATCGTGTCGTGGCCAGGACCGGAGGAGGGCGGGCTATAGGGAGAGGGTGACGACGTGGGGGTGTGTCACAAACCATGAGGATCCCGACGATTAGAAACGTACCCACCCCCTCTTCTCTGCTCTCAGACGCGCAAACCCGCCTCGACAACTTCTTCACCTCCATCACCAGGATGGCTGCGTTTTTTGACCGCGAAGACGAACTCTGGCCGCAGTTCGAAGTCATCGCGCAAACAATCACCGACGGTTTCAAAATGTACGTCGAACTCGAAGCTCATTCCAGTTCTTGGGGCTCATGACCCTCGGTTGAAGGTTCGAGGAGAGTGTTATCGCCCCAACCACAAAATTCGTAGAAGCCGGGTTCAGAAGATATCCGATAATCTCTGTCCGTCTTGTAATTCCATCCCTTGTGCACGGCTGATTTGTTTCTTAGACATTCGTCTCCGTTTTCTTAATCCTCGTCAGCCTCCCCTTCCTGTCGTTCCTGTATGTTTAACCCCTTTTCGTTTCAACACGAGACTCACAAATGGAACGCTTTCCATAGCGGCTTCGTTGTGTTTGTCGTCGCATCGACCCTGTTCACGAGCCTGTGTGCCGCTTTATTTGCGTCGGTGCTGATGATTGGGCTGTATGGTGCGCCACCCCACACGCGCTTCCAGAGGCGTGGTTTGACATTGCCCTATAGGGACGTTCTTGAGCATGGTCATCGTTCTTCTCACCGCCTTGTCGGCCTGGATCTCAACCAGTATCGTGTTGGGGTATATCGTGTGGCGGCTGTTCGTCCTCGTGAGAGCCAGCGGCAGGGCGGGTGTTTCACAATGGTCAGCCGAGACGACGAAGCGTTTCAGACGCCAGAAGGAGGCCGAAGAGAGAAGAGGCCGCTCGCCCGGGACCACGGGATTGAAAAGGGAGGAAGAAACCAAGGCGTTGCCTGACCAAGCGGCGAGCGGGGCAACTGGACAATGAGTTCTTATGGCCAGAGGTTAATTATCGTGTAAATTATCGTGTGTGTACCAGTGGATTGTAAGCAACGGAACGTAGTGTTTCCCGAGAGGCCTTCCCACGAAACCACCATGTCACGCACGGCGAAGGCGACACTCGCAGCTGCGGCGACCTTCTGCAGCGTCACCATATTCACCGTACACTATATGCAACGCCAGGAGCGCGAGGTCGGTGTCGTGTTCCGGACGCGTTTTCGCGTGCTCATTGACTCCATCTTCACACAGACGATGTATCAAGGCGTGTTACGCGACGATGCACGACGGCTGGACAAGCACAGGCAGCGAGAGGAGGCGCTCCAGGAGAGCTTGCGAAAGCGAGAGTTGTATGAGACGGTGCAGACGGTGTCTGACCCGGCCCCGTTGCCGCCGTCGCTGGCTGGGGACAGATGACCCACGTTTCTTATAGACCGTCAATATTCCAATACGTACGCCGACGTAAAAAGAAACGATCCGAGTTGACCCGCAGCATTGACTTCAACAGGTGGGATGGCCAGCTGACTGTTTCCAAGCTCAAGCTCGGCGATCGACATACACCCTCTCGCTCTTCTTGCCGGGTTCAAACGTTCTTCCCTCTCTCTCCCTCTCCTGCCATGTCCCCCACCATATCGCCAGCACTCTCCCCCGCCGTCAACACGCGCAGACCGCTCTCGAGAAGGGGTTCTGCATCTGCTTCAGACCCATTCGGCAAGCATCTCGATATCAACACGAATCCCGCCCGAACCATCTCCAGCAAACTCACAATCGTCCGCATCGACCCTCCTCCGGTTGACCAAGAACCCCCGCGATCATCTTCCCCACAACAGTTTCGGGATCGACGTCAGCACAAGCGACAAGGCAGCAACTCATCCGTCGGCTCGAACCAAGGGGACTCTGGGAGATTGAGTTTCGCCTTCACCACCTTTGGACAAACCAACGGTTCCAACAGTGGTCGTTCCAGTCCCACTTCCGGTCGCCAAACTCCCAGCTCCCCTGGTGGCCCGTCACCTCAACAACGCAAAATCGCATCCTTCTCCAAACCAAGGCTCACCCCTGAACAAGTCATCGAGCTCGCCAAATCTTCCACCCACCCCAAATCATTCCCATCCAACGCCGGTGCATCACCCATTCCTCAATCGGTTTCTGCCCCGAACTTTACGCCCCTCCCCGATGACGTATATCTCCCGTTTATCGACCGACCAACCGAGGTGTCGACGTTGATCTCCACTCCACCGACTGCCAAGCTTTTTACCCTCTTGACCCAGGCATTCCCTCTCCATGCGAGACAGCCAGACAACAACGTGACCTTGGCCGACTTTGCCGAAAAAGATCCCAAGTCGTGGTCTCATCCCCAACTGGAGTACTGGTTTAGGCACGTTGATCGAGACGTTGCACCTGATCGAGAATGGGCGACCAAGGCCCGCGCCTGTGTCCACTCTCACAGCGAACTGATATGGGAGAGGATCAAAGGGGCGCTTGGAATTCCACCAGAGCTGGACGTCTCCGAAGAGGATATGGAGGAAGATGACATCGGCGGACTGGACGCTAGCGTCGCCGATTTCGTCCTCTCTCCCATCGACACAACTCACAAACCGGACTTTAGTCTGGCCGCTCACAGTCCCGTCAACAACTACGCCGACGTCTTCGACGATGATTTTGACTTTACCCCGATCTCGATCGAGCCCGTGTTCGCGACGGACCCCAATGCGTCCCCACCGGTCGATCCACAGATGGGGTTGGGAGACATTAGTGAAGCGGCTGAAGACGAAGCCGAGAACGCAGATGCGGAAGGGACAAGCCCGCCACCACCCAAACAGGAGGAAGTTGTTCAAGGGTTGAGAATCTCCACCTCGTTCTCATCTCCCGTTCCCCACCCTCACGGGAATACCGCTTCGACGCTTGCGTCTCCCATCCCTGCTGGAGGGATAAACTCCTCGTCCAACTCGGAAGCTGGCTACACGCTTCGACGAAGCAACTCATCGTCGTCCTCCATACATGTTGACAATCGGTTCTCGCCGTACTCTGCTTACAGAGGCGCACACGACGACGACTACCATGCTGGAATCGAGCGTGGACACGGGAGTCCGTTGTTCCCCAGTAATTTTGCAAATTTGGCCGCCAGTCCCACTCTTCACCAAAAGTGAGCGTCAATTTGGCCCGTTCGCCCTAAGAATGAGCTGACTGTGCGCCGTGTAGTACTCAGAGGCGGTCGAGCATCCCCCACCAACCGTGGAATTCAAATCCCCACGCAATCAGGATGGCGCTTGCGAGGCGAAGGGGGAGCAACCTCGGGATGTCTGAATACGCTATGACCACTGCAAGCGAGGGGAGTGTTGTCGGGGATGCGACCTAGATCCTCTCCGTTCGATACGGGACCGACGCATTCAACACGTCCTCCGTCCCACAGCTCTCACGAGACATGGACTCCACCCATCATCGTAACCCCCTTCAATCAAACCGCTTCGGTTTCAGTTTACTTTTGGGGAGAACCAGAATCTCCTCTGTCGATCCTTTTCCTTGATTCCGTCACTGTATCCCCCCGCTGTCACTTCCCTCCACTTACTTCCTTTTCCATTGTTGTCTTATCACCCTTGGTACTTTTGTTCTTGGGACGAACTCGAAAAGAAACTCACCGCTGGCAAATCCTCCCAGACGGCTCAGCTAACCTCAACACGTCTCAACATCGACCGTCCGTGTCGTCCCACGGTCTGACACCGGCATCCGTTCTGTGCTCTGGCGTTCGCCTTCCAGTAGAGGCGACTGATTTCGTGGATCTATGTACTGGTTCGAACCAGCCAATCACTGCCCTATGCGCAGCGACTTCCATCATTCACCTCATCGCGAATGTTCATCCAGATTTGTGCCGTACGGAGATATCGTGCGCAAATCCACAAGCGTGGCGCTGAGTGTGGTAACACTATCAGTCAACCGGTTGAATTCTCCTCGGACAATGGCTGGGACCTCGGCGTTCTATAGCAACCGTGCTGGAGCTTGAGGGGAGATAGCAACATATCGATCAGATACGAGAGTCCTGGGCATTCAGCGCTCAGCGCTCAGCATCGCCAGAGCCACGAATGGCTTTTTTCCCTCACTTTTCTTCTCAATCTCAGCTCTTCCATAACCATCCACCCACCTCTCTCAACCCCTGTAAGCCGATCCGTTGTTTACCATGGGGAATCCGGTCGTGTTTGACTGGTGGGAAAACGAGCGGTGGACGTTTTTGCTGATGCGATCAAAGCCAATATGTCGACTCGCGGAGTTTTGGGCGGGAGTCTACGTCTAAACTTGTGCTTCTCCTTCGATGCAGGGATCCCTGATCTATCAAGCAACCGCCAACGCGCAAACAATTTGGGCTTCGGTCTTAGGCATCACAGATCGTGGACAAAAGTTACCCCGGATATGTCACCCCCATAAGGCTGGTCCTCCAAGGATTGCGTTATGCGGCAACTGTAACGTCGTCAGCCGCCGGTTGAACTGCCCGCGTGGGCCTATAAACACATGCAAGGTGCCCCCGGTGGTTGCAACCGCCATTGAACCCAGGAGACCCTGTAGCGCTCTAGGACAGAGAGGGTGCATCACTTCGGCTGGCTTCGGAACCAAATGCCTGATGACTATCCCCGCATCACGTCTCGTGCGGGATCGATAACAGATTCTGTGGAGTGCGAAAATCCACCGCCCGTTGTGGTCATGCAGGGAAGACAGGGAAGCCCACGACGTTGGCATGGAATGTTTCGACACACCCATGATCATCGCCGCAGCTCTTCCGCAAGGAATGAGTGTCGAAACCGTGCCCCTGTCACGGTGCCTGTGTACTGCATCATCGTCTCTCCACAGATTGATCAGGAGGAATTTCGTATTCTGTCAAAGAGCGGGCGGGGCTGCGGATGGATCCTACCCGACCTGTTCGCTCGTCTTTTCTGGCCGGTGCATACGTCAGGGGTGGCGTCTTGGCGGGCCGAGGAGACCGGTGTGGGGGCAGGAGGTCCGCAAGGGGAAAGAAAAGCTCGTCGAGGTCGTTACCCAGCTGTTACTGGGTCATCGCTGTCGTGCGCTCCGAAAGATTAGCCATTGTCTCAAGCTGCCGCACCAAAAAAAATACAAATGAAAGGTCACGGGGGATGGGGTTGCAAAACTTCGTTGTGGGCCGACCTTTCGAACCCTCAGGTGAGCCTAAAGAACCTTGAGATGGACATGGCAGGGGACTCGGTTCGGACGAATGACGAAACAGGTCCCGCGCGACCTCAGACCTTGACAACGTCGATTCTTTCTAGAGAGTTTGAGACATGCAAAGCGACCTACCTGGACATACTCGCTTCCATCCCTCTGCCCTTGGACAACCTACGCATGTCCTTGGCGGACCTCGTTCAATCGATCGGGCCCATCAAATCGGTTCATGTGGTCTCCTGCAGGTTGCGCCACGCAGAAAGAACCTCTCCTCCCCGCCACCACATACGTACAAACACATATAAGTCGTAATGAGTTCTGGCTCGTTTTTTCTTTCGTACCTTCGAATAAAGCTAACGGGGAGAGCCAGTTCACTTGGGGCCTCGTCCCATGCCTCATCCACATTCATTTGTACGTCCCAACTGCCACCGCTATTCAATTCAGTGGATCCGAATTAGGAGCCTGCCCCTGAAGTTCGGTCAACGCCGCTCACAGTTTATGATTTTTCTGACGTTTGCGGTCAGAGGAGACACCTGGAATGCTGCCTATTTCTTGGTGACGAGAAAACGAGACATCCCGACATCCTCTCGCGCGGTACCCGAAGTTAAATCTTGAACGTGTATAATTGCCCCACCGACAAGCACTCGGCGCCAGTGGGCCCACCCCACAAGCTTGCTCGCAACGTGGCGGGGGCGGGTCAGTCGGGTCTGGAAGATGCTTACGGAACCGTGGTCCCTTCCGCCTCGGAAATTCGTTGCTGCCGAGTTGTATTCAACGCCCCGAGTGAATGCAGAATCACTCGTCAAAGGCGCGCGTCCCGCCTATTGCACCCTCACAGTGTGGTTGGGGGGCAGATCAGCGTCTGTTACCGCCCAACGGGGAAACGAACCGTGCCAAACTCAAATCGCGAGGGGTCTGTACGTACGGCCGCGGCCGGACTTTGAGCCCCGAGAGCCCCGTGGTTATGACCCGACCGGTCCCCCTTCCCTTGCGAGCCTGGATGAGAGGTTTCAGGAGGCGTTGATCAGGCTCTTGCAAAAATCGAAGCTGGATGCTACAGTGTTCCGGTCGGCTCGCGTTTGACCCGGACCACTCGAGTGGAACCAATTTTTCCAAGCGAATTTCCATCACGGTGGCAAATCTCGAGTCTGGTCAAAGTCCTGACAGTTTCCTTTTTCTGTGAAGGTTCTGTCCAATATCCAACCAAAAGCCTAGGACTGTCACTCGTTGGGTGGATCGTGTCCTCCTTCGTCATTCCTGTCTTGTCCCTTCGGAAAACTCCATGATTACGACTTAACACTACCGAGTGCGGCGCTTACGATGCGGCTCTTGTGGGTTCTTGCGGCTGATTCCCGACCATTTCGTGCGGTCGGATTTGGTTAGGATCGGGATTGGCCCCACCCAAAGCGTCTACGCGATGTTTATCTCGTTTGCCGAGGCCTCGCCTCGTACTTTATCAAAACGCACCATCCTCGTCCCGAGAGAGAACCGACTCCAAATGGGGATTTTCTGTCCTGACGTTGGAGCGAACTTTATGTGATTAACCGATCTTTTATATAACGCTGGTAGGACCGTTGCCTGAGTTCCTCCCCCCTTCCCCCCTCCTTCCTCCAGTTTCCTCGTCATTTGCCCCCCTCGGGCTCCGTGGTACATATCTGAGACGTGTTGGTCCCAGGACCCGTTCACACTGTCCTTTCGGTTCGGGTTATGGAATTCGGCGGTGATCTCGTAGAGGTCGTGACGCAAGCTCTTGCCAGGAAGCACATCGTTGAGGTACGCCCAACCCCTTTCACCCTCGTAATGTGAAATCTGACAAGGTATCGGCAGGCCCTCTTCGGTTAGAAATCGTACTTTTTTCTGCGCGACCCAATTGTCTAACTCGCGATCTATGTCTAGTCTCGACAATAATGATCCTGGTGAGCGGAACCATTTCGGCTCCCACGGTTTCATTGGCATCTGATGATAAATGTTGCCACCCAAAGGTCTACGATTGGTTGTTAATCTTGCCCCAGGAAGTGAAGCACATTTGGCGTTCATCGTGGAATTACACCAAAGTGCTCTATCTCATGGCCCGGTACACACCATTCGCTGGCATTGCGTTGATGGTTCGGAGTGAGTTCCTCTTCCCCTTATCGACACATTGCCCGCCCATTTCCAACCCCCATCTTGGAATCCGTGTCACGTGCACACCTGAGCGGATCTTCCATGTCATGGCCCGTTCAAAGCAAACCCCTGCTTTCATTCGATCACACCCCCAGTGGCAGTTCGGTTGACCTTGATTGAATAACTTTCTGTCTGTCTTTAGATCAGCTCGCCTTCGATGCGTCGCCTGAGTCGTGCGAAAGGGCTGTTCGAGCCGCGTGCTGTAGGTGTTTGCCGCTACACGTCTCCCTTTGTCTCATTTTTGGATTTTGCTTGTGCATTTTTCAGGGATCTCGTTTGTGGGGGTGGACGTGACGGAAAGTACGCACGATGAACGGCATTGAGTCTGTGTTGATGAGTTTCCA
>Ga0307516_10006805_pt1 | contig 13337 bp, 13 predicted proteins | sample 19_EM_MG_FD_203310 | JGI IMG/M metagenome (GOLD analysis project Ga0307516, IMG submission 203310) | Populus trichocarpa ectomycorrhiza microbial communities from riparian zone in the Pacific Northwest, United States - 19_EM | ecosystem: Host-associated > Plants > Roots > Unclassified | place... | reverse complement strand
TTTTTGTTTTTACCCCTAACTATTTTTCCAACCATCCAGAGCCTCTGGCACATTCATTTGAGGATCCATTTATGGTCTTATATATTCATATAACATATATGATACTATGTACTGTACATAGGGGCAACATCAGGAAAAAATGGGGGTAGCTATCCCACCAATATAGCCTGTATAGTACCCATAGGTCCATTGCAACCCCCCCCCCCCTATATAGTTTGCATGGGTTCTACATAGTACAATATTGTACACTATAGTTGATCTCTCCACTCTATTGTACCCTCAGAGTCCCCATTGTGTAGTGGTACATAGTAGAATCCCCATTGTGTAGTTGTACATAGACTCATATAGTTCAATATAGTTGCATCACTGATTTGAATTATTACTTTGACTTTGACCAGTAACCATAAACCACTATGAATAGTATTCCATTGCAGTACATTCTAGTAATAGTAGACTGACAAGTCTTCATCATTACTTAGTTACCATCATCAGAATTCTCGCCACCTAAGCTTACACCATCTTCAGACTGGAATTCCCAGATCGCAGCCTGAATTGCATCTTCATCAAGGCCTATCTGCCGTTTCTCTTCTGGCTCAGTATCCACCTTGGCATGTAACCTACAGGCACTAGATTAAGTCCACATTACCACAAGATCATGTGCACGTACTGTCCATTTACATCCAACTCCTTGAGAAGTTTCGGAATGATTTGAATTTCCTTCGTCTGTGTGTCAAACCACTCAAGGTCATTGACGTGCCTCCTATAAACATCTTCATAAGCAGGCTGGGTGAAGGCTACATCCGCCTGGACACCGCTGGCCCACTCATCAAGGCAGGCCTCAATCTAAAATGACATGTATGACTTGTTATAGTGGTGCACAGAATGGACCAGCACATACCATGGTCAGAATTAGACCCAATCCCAGAAGCGGAAAAGGTCTGAAGTATTGAGGGAATAGAACCCCCTCGTCCTTCTTGTTTGCATAGAACAAAACATTGACAGCCTTTTGTATAATGCGGTGCTTGTATAGGCCTCACCTCGGAATATCCCTGACCGAGTCTCCTAGGGACTAGTAACAGGAACGACAGATATTAGCATCACAGCACACAGCATCTTCACTCACTTTATAACAGAATCCCAACCGGTCCTTCAAATCATCCACTAAACGTTGGTTTTTCATGACATCCGCATCCTTACATGAGTTCTCGAGACCATACATGGTCTCGACCAAGCTGCGTGCTTTGCCCTTGAGCTCACTGGTCAACTGCCACATGCGGATCATGATCTACATTATGCTCAGTGCAGACATATTGAACAGATGCAGAGAACATACCAATTGTATGATGTCGTTGTTGTGGGTGATCTTGATTGCAAGGTGTTTGCATGCTTCCATCCATACCTCTTTTGCCCAAGTAATCTCGATCTGGGTATATGTTCTGTGCAACCAAACGGGCACGAAAAAGACCTGTTGCCAACTTCAGTATCTCCTTCACAGAATTTTTGTAATGTCTAGCAGCCACTTGACCCTGAGATGCTTGAAGTTTGAGGGGCCGATGCCAGTCACCATCACCTTCAGATGGGTCAGATGGGTTACCATCATTTTTGCCCTCTAGGTCCTCAACGGAGTCATTGCACTGCCACTTTCTAGATGGCTCTTGTAAGGTATCTGGTTTGAGATAGTACATTAGATGGGTATGCCGAAGGATCATTACCATACCACCACTGAATGATGACCATGACCTCCCTCCATCACAGGCCTCACTCCCTGGGGTACTGCCATGGCGTGGATTGGTCCCCTTGCCTAATAAAAACCATCAGCTGTACAGACATTTTTGATAGAATGTACAACAACCTTCTCTTGGGTCAAAGCCATAGTCATCATAATGCGGTTCTTTGTCTGGCTCACTGCCATGGTGATCCTCTTCATGGTCATGCAAGAAGTCCCCATCATTGTTGACATTCTCATGAGGCAGTGGCAATGGTGCATTGAATACATCCTCAGTGCTCCTCCGGTGCTGGATAAGACCCATGGCACATGCAGGTGTGAGGCGGCGGTTTACAGGCTTCCAGTGATGTGGGCATCAGTCTCAGGATCATGGTATATAACAGACATACCTGAGCGCCATGCCTCTGTCTCAATGAGTTATAGAGGCCAGAAGACTCCAAAACCATGAGACCAGTCAGAACACATGCAAAGCAATTACTTACACTCATCAGAATATCTTGAGAGTCAGTTCTGTCTGCTGTTGATGCTGCACTGGTGTCCTAGGAGCCGTGATGTGATTCTTAGATGTTAGTGTCAGATTGTATAACTCACCTTTCTCTGCTCAGGGAAACGACCTCCCTGTGGCCATAAGTCAAGAGCAGGTGCAAGAGAGGCCTCTTGCCAGACGTCTCATGAAGTGAACTTCACTGGAGTAAATACAGGCCAGCTGTTGGTTGGTTATAAAACACACAGGTTCACGGGGTTTAGGCTGTGGGGCTAATTAAACTAGATTAGAGTATGCAAGATATAGAGGGGTGTGAACACACCTCAAGCACCCTGATTTTTGGGTGCACTTTTCTCCTTTGCTTTCTGGCAGTTCACCTCATGTTCGTGACATTCATCTTCTGTATGACAATTTTTTGGAAACCTCAGTGGAAAGCAGGAAATAAGCCTTACCAATATATTGAGCCCGTGCAGTTGGGCGCATCTCACAACACGGGCAATTCTGGATCAGTGGGTCAAGGGTTGACCTGCCATTGATTCTCTCATTGAGGCCTTGACACGTTGGAGGGAGGGAAGACATGGTGGGGGTTATGCTACGGTCGCCCCACTCTTTTCTCTCTTCTCTTCCCTTCTTGGACTAGTCCCTTCTCTGAACAGCCTCGTTGCTGTCTAGCACGCGTTTCCCTGCTGTCCATACCAGCTGTGCCACTCTATGCTTACCTGTGTGTTCCTGTGCCTGGCTGTGCCTGTGGCAGCCAGTAACCTTAGTTTCTCTTGCCTCATGTACACCGCGCTGCCTCCATGAGGCTATATGGACTGTAGTATATAAACCCTAGGGACAGCTCCTGTATTCCCCATTCTCGAGCTACCCAATCTAGCTAGCCTTTGCTCTTTGATCGCTCTCACATCTCTACCAAGAGATACTCAGAACTCTCGACCAAATCCAGTAACTTTAGCTGGTTAGGGAACCGCTGTCTCTAGAACCAAGTCCCAAGCACCATCTGTGGGCACGACACAAGGAATAACCTTGTGAAGGACGAATGAACGACCCTTTGGGTTAGAACATGCCGAGACTCTGTCTCAGCATAACAAAAGCTCGAGAATTCCTGCCTTTGTGCTGAACGGTCACTGTCTAGTGAACCACCATTTCATCCCAGAAGAACAGACCTTGGGTTATACCCTTCAGTCTCCGAACCCAGACCCCAGAACCTTCTTCCTCTGAAGAAGAAGACCAGACTTCCACCGAAGAACCACCTTCTACTAGGCCGAACACCCCTGATCCCAACGACACTTCCGAACCCCTTGCGAAACTACTTTCTTCCACACTCTCTCCCTTAGGCTCCCCACACCCGTCTTTCACCATGTCCTCCTCCGCATCCACGTCTACTGGGAAAAACCCTGTGAACCCCTTCCCCTCTCTTGGGACATCTTCCTCCTCCACTTCCTCCACTGTCAAACCTACTGAGTTGAAGATCAGAGTCCCAATAGAGTATGATGGGAAACAAGAAACAGCCACTGGGTGGCTAATGTCGATCAAAGCATACTTGCTTATTAACAATGACGTCTACAACAATGACGAGAAGAGGGTTGCTTTTGGCCTCTCTCATATGAAGAAAGCTGTAGCTCAGTCCTGGGCTACAGACTACTATGAACAGGCCCTCGCCCAAAACCCCCCTAGCTTCGGGACTTGGGATAATTTTGAAAAAGAATTCAAGAAATCCTTTATGCCTGTAGACACCGCTGGCACCGCTATTGCCAAGTTGAGAACCTTGACCCAGAAAGGAACAGTCAAGGAATACATCACTGAATTCCGAACCCATGCTCATCAAAGCACAATCAAGGACCAACACACCTTGATCGAGTTCTTCACCTCTGGGTTGAAAACCCCTTTGGTAAACCGAATCTATGGGATGGACACCATCCCAGACACCATTGAGGGGTGGTATGAAAAGGCCTCCCATTTCGAAAACCAATGGCAGAAGGCAAGGGCCATCGCTTCCAGGTCTAACAGAACAGACCGACCCAAGAAGAAGAACTACTCCAGACCCAACATCAGGGAAAGCGATCCTGACGCTATGGACGTAGACACTGTCCGACTTTCTAAAGAAGACAGAGACAAATACATCAAAGAAGGATGCTGCTTCAACTGCGGCAATAAAGGACATCTCTCTCGAGAGTGTAAAGGAAAGCAACCCCCCAAAGGAGTAAAGACGGTTGAGAGAAAAAAGGAGGAAGAAGAAACCTCCGACAAGGAAGGAGGAGCTGTCTCACTAGTCAAGGCAGCCAAATTCCTCGGAAAGGGTTTTTAGAAAGGAGGGTTGAGTTGACGCCAACACCTCCTCATTTTACAAAGGAAAGTTCATCTGCTTCTGTCCTCGCTGTACAAGTATCTTCTGCACGATCTATGCAAATTTCAGTATCTCTTTTACCCAATGAACAAACCCTTCGAGTCGTCAACACACACGCCAAAGTAGATTCTGGAGCCGACGTCTCCTGCATCGATTGGGGATTTGTCAGAAAGAACCGCATCCCCACCGAACGACTCCCTAAACCAATTAGTCTCAGGAATGCCGATGGCTCCATAAATGCCAAAGGAAAAATCCTCTTCATCGCCTCCCTTTTCTTCCGAATTGGGAGGATCACCCAGAAGGTCCACTTCTTTGTCATGAGTTGCGGAAACGAAAACGTTATACTCAGCCTTCCTTGGCTAAAGGAAGCCAACCCAAACATTGATTGGGAAAAGGAATCCCTTACTCTTGATGGCAAAATTGACCAATCAAAGGAATTGGTCGAACAACATAACATTCAGAATGTTACCCGGTTCAACCCCTCGAAACACGATCCCTCTGGCACCCACTACGAACCACAGGACAGGAAAGGGTTGTTCAGTCATCTTGATTATGAAGAACCAGAACCCTTCACAGTCTGAGCTGTAAAGGCTTGGGCCTGGGAAACCATCCTCCAAGCCTCTTTGATTAAGTGGCCCAATAATGCAGAAATACGAAAGGTAAACGTGGCCACCGAGCTAGCTAGAGAAGCAGAAAGGTCGAAACCAAAACCCACTCTCCCATCTGAATACTCCGACTTCTCCAATGTTTTTGACAAACCACAGGAGGGTGTTCTCCCTCCACCCCAACCTTACAATCATGCCATAAACCTTGATGAGGACTTTGTCCCAAAGGTGGCAAAAGCGTACCCGTTATCCCTGAAGGAAAGGGAAGCAGCCGAAAAGTTTGTCGATGAAAACTTGAAGGAAGGAAAAATCCGCCCCTCTAAATCTCCTCAGGCTGCCCCATTCTTCTTTGTAGCCAAGAAAGATGGATCCCTTCGACCATGCCAGGACTATCGGTACCTGAACAAACATACTGTCAAAGACGCTTACCCTCTTCCCCTCGTATCCGCCTTAGTTGACCAGTTGAAGGGAGCATCCATCTTCACAAAAGTGGATGTTAGGTCTGGATATAACAATGTTTGCATCAAAGAAGGAGATCAGTGGAAAGCCGCCTTCATCACTCACAAGGGACTCTTTGAACCCATGGTCATGTTCTTTGGCTTGTGCAACTCCCCCGCCACCTTCCAATGGTTCATGAACGATTCCTTCCGAGACATGATCACAGAAGGATGGCTGGTAGTATACATGGACGACCTCCTCATCTTCTCTGATGATGAGGAAACCCACCGACTCCGAACACTCCATGTTCTCCAACGCATGAGGGAACTGGCACTCCCTCTGCAAGTCGAAAAGTGCCACTTCAACCTCCCCGAAGTCGAGTACTTAGGGATGATTGTCAGGAAAAACACTGTTGCAATGGACCCAGTAAAGGTAAAGGGTATTGCAGACTGGCCCACCCCGTCCAAAGTCAAGGATGTACGATCTTTCCTTGGTTTTGCAAACTTCTATCGACGGTTCATTCCTGGTTATTCGAACATTGCCCGACCCCTCATTGACCTCACCAAGAAAAACACCCCTTGGGAATGGTCTCCTAGGTGTGAAAGGGCATTTGACGTCCTCAAAAAGATATTCTGCATGCAACCCGTCCTAAAGATGCCCAACCCATCAGCTCCATTCTCTATCGCCACCGATGCCTCCAAGCATGCCACCGGAGGAGTCCTTATGCAACAGGATACCAATGGAGATTGGAAACCCTGCACGTTCCTATCTCAGTCTCTAAACCCTGCAGAGCGAAACTACAACATCTATGACAGGGAACTTCTTGCAGTTATTCGAGCACTAAAGGAATGGAGACACTACCTCCACGGCTCTCCTTATCCAGTAAAGGTCCAAACTGACCATAAGAACCTCACCTACTTTAAACAACCACAAAACCTAAACCGTCGCCAAGCCCGTTGGCTCCTTGATCTCTCAGATTTTGATTTAGAGCTTCATCATGTCCCGGGCAAAGACCTTGGAGCACCAGATGCCCTATCTAGATGACCAGATCATGTCAGTGACGACTCTGATAATGAACAAGTCACCCTCCTCCCCAAAACACTGTTCATCAACCTCATCGACTCCTCCTTAGCCCAAAAGATTGCGCTATCCTCCGAAACCGACCCCGTGGTCCTCACTGCCTTACAAGCCTTGGATGGCGAGATGCCCCTCCCTTTTAAGTCCAAATTGACTGATTGGACTTACAAAGGGGGTATTCTCTCATACAAAGATTGGGTGTATGTCCCCGACCACCTTGAACTTTGCCGTGCTGCTGTGGCAAAACATCATGACCATCCCACTGCCAGACACCCCGGCATCTTAAAAACACGCCAACTGGTAACCACCAAGTTCTGGTGGCCAGGTTTACCCACCTTCATCCAACGATACGTTGAGGGATGTGCCATCTGCCAACAGAACAAGGTCAACACTCACCCCACCACCCCACCCCTTGTCCCTATTCCATCTTCTGCTTCACGACCCTTCCAGCAGATCTCGTGTGACCTTATCACTGATCTTCCCCTCTCCTTTGGGTTTGACTCTGTATTGGTCGTGGTAGACCATGGCCTTACAAAGGGGGTAATTTTCTCCCCAACTACGAAGACTGCCACCGCTGCAGACATCGCTACCCTTTTTTATAACAGGGTATACTCCAGGTTCGGACTCTATGACAAGATTATTTCTGATAGAGGTCCCCAACTCGCATCCCTCTTTGCGAAGGAACTTGGAAAACTCCTCGGATACTCCCTTGCCCTGTCTACCACTTACCACCCTCAAACTGATGGCGAAACGGAGCGAGTCAACCAGGAACTCGAGGTCTACCTTCGGATCTTCTGCCAGAACGATCCGTTCTCTTGGGCTGACCACTTACCTACCGCGGAATTCGCTCACAACCACCGTCCCCACTCTGTGACCAACCAATTGCCATTCTACCTCATGTATGGCTACGAACCGAGACCACTTCCCTCGGTAATCTCTGAAACCCACATCCCTGCGGCGGAAAGTCGCATCAAGGAACTGTCAGAGGCAAGAAGGGAAGCCCTGGCTGCACATGACATCGCCCGCAAGGTGATGAAGGATTGATCAATGGCAAAGTTCTCCCCGTTCCAGAAAGGTGACAAAGTGTGGCTCGAGGCACGCAACCTGAAGTGCCTATATGAAAACCGCAAGTTCGCCCCTAAACAAGAAGGACCCTTCTTAATCTCCGAAGTTCTCTCCCCCATCACTTATCGCCTCGCCATTCCCACAAAATGGAAGATTCACAACATGTTCCATGCTTCCCTCTTATCACCCTATCGCAAAAATGGCATACACGGCCCCAACTACACGAGGCCACCACCTGACCTGATCAAAGGAGAAGAAGAATATGAAGTCGAGGCAATACTCTCCCATCGGGGCTCCACTAGGAACAGATCATACCTTGTGCAGTGGAAAGGGTATTTGTCAGCTGATGACTCCTGGGAACCAGAAACACACCTTGAACACACTGCAGACCTTCTCACTACGTATAAAAGACAGCACCCCAAGGCTTTCCCCTCCAGAACCACAACTTCCATCGTCTCTATAGGTCGCATCTCTCTGAACATGCCTGCTACTCGTACTACTCCCTTTGCTCGTCATCTCAGACAGCCTGCCCATGAACAGATCCTCAGGACCCACAAACTCTTCCTCGATGACTCCTTGCATGCCAGCCCCCTCTTCCTGGCTCTTGACCCTGACTCCCCCCTTTACCTCGTTTATCGCGCCGCCCTCCAGTCCTTCCGGATTGAAAACTTAGCCAAATACCTTGACGACAGCGAACCCAACCTTCGCCTTACCAAAACCATCTTGAGGACCATCGCTATGGAACTCGTCCCTGATCTGATGCAATTGTTTGACCAACTCGGAGGCGCAGACCTCATCTATAATATTAGGAATGCTCGCACCAGTCCCACCACTCGTCCTAGTGGGGGGGAATCTGCCTCTTCCTCCAACTCGTCTGCTCCCCTTCCTGTTCGAGTGCGTACCCCTCGGCATGCTCGCTCCTGCTCCATTGTTTTTGGAGTTCCCCTTGCTGGAACCAGGCAGCTAATCAACCCTTCCCCTCCCGGCAGTCCTGCCAACCCCATTGACATTGACTTGTCTTCCTCTAGTGAGGTCGACCCTGAAAAGGCTTTCGGAATTAACCCTTTTCATTTCGAAGCCACGCTGCAACATGTTGAAGAGTTACACTCTGACCCCCCTCAGTCCTCCCCTGCCCTCGGTCCCCTTGGACCATCTCACCCTTCGTACCACCTAGCTTGCTTCGAATGCCATTGCCTTGGACATTGGCGCCAAGACTGCCCCTTTTATCAATGCCCGTTCTGTCTGAGGTTCCACCCTGGACACACCACTGGCACCTGCCCCAGTCGTCCCTCGGCTTCTCGCCGCTCTGCACCCCCTCCTGTCATTGAAGAGGAACTGGCAGACTACGATGACAACTATGACTACGATGAAGTTGCCAAGGCCAATATAACCGGAGAACCTTGTGGAGATGGTTTTTGAGAATCGGTGATTCTCGATGTACAAAGGGGGTAATGTTATGGTTGCCCCACTCTTTTCTCTCTTCTCTTCCCTTCTTGGACTAGTCCCTTCTCTGAACAGCCTCGTTGCTGTCTAGCACGTGTTTCCCTGCTGTCCGTACTGGCTGTGCCACTCTATGCTTACCTGTGCGTTCCTGTGCCCGGCTGTGCCTGTGGCAGCCAGTAACCTTAGTTTCTCTTGCCTCATGTACACTGCACTGCCTCCATGAGGCTATATGGACTGTAGTATATAAGCCCTAGGGACAGCTCCTGTATTCCCCATTCTTGAGCTACCCAATCTAGCTAGCCTTTGCTCTTTGATCGCTCTCACATCTCTACCAAGAGATACTCAGAACTCTCGACCAAATCCAGTAACTTTAGCTGGTTAGGGAACCGCTGTCTCTAGAACCAAGTCCCAAGCACTGTCTGTGGGCACGACACAAGGAATAACCTTGTGAAGGACGAACAAACGACCCTTTGGGTTAGAACACGCCAAGACTCTGTCTCAGCATAACAGGTTAGGGAGCAACCTCAGTGGTGCATGTCAGAAGGTGCAAGGTTTTTTTTTTCATGGATGTGCCTTTAACAATCACAATTTCAATGCAGACAAACATGACATGCACATAACTTGTGTGTGATCGGTTGCAGCATGGATGGTCCAGTTACTTTCCTGTGCTTGACAAGATTGACATGATATCAACGTGCAATGTCAGAATAAAATTGATAGATTTGCGAGCTCACCCAACACGACGACCCTCATTCCCTCTATTCACAAAATGGTGCGCTGCAACTTTTGTCTGCAGGTGTTTCCTACAGGAAAGGCCATCAGCCAACATATTTCCAATGTGCCTGCTTGCCGAGAACAACTGAAGGAAATGCGCAAACGCAGCCTTCCTGACCTGATGCCAGCAGGATCATTGTCTGCCAGTCATAGTGGCAAAGCCACTGCCCCAACAGACGACCTGATTTACGAGCCATACGCCTATCAGGATGATCATAACAGGGAAGTAATAGATACTGACCACAATGGCTTTGATACTGAACACCAATCAAATGCAACGGGTCTGCATGCGCGGATTGAAGAGGTTGAGGATGAATACGATGTCTGGCAATGCTTCGTCCGCTCGTACCCTGGAGAGGTTGCCACAGAAATGGGGCAGGCACGCACGATGTTTGAGGCCATACGCGCTGCCCAGGAAGAAAATGGCTTGGACATGTGGGGCCCATTCAAGGATGGGAGGGAATGGGAACTAGTGAGGTGGCTGATGAGACATGTTGGGAAGTCTGGCATTGAGGAGTTTACTGACCTATCAATGGTGACTATCATTGAGGGTCCAGCGGGTCTTGATGTTGTACTGATTTGATTGATCTCTTGCATGGTAGGTTTGCAAAGAAATGGACTTGTCATTCTCCAGCGCCTATAAGTTGATGAAATCGATTGACGAATTACCTCAAGCCTCACAATGGGCACTGAAGGTGGTCACAGTTAAGGGTGATCTAGTAGGTGTAAATGGCAAACACGAGGAGGAGGAGGTTGAGCTTTGGATGCGAAACCCAGTCGACTGTGTCCGTGAGCTGATGGCCAACCCTGACTTCACCAAAAATGTCTCATACGAACCTCAACAAGCATTTAGTGATGTGACGGGAAATACATGCCAATATGACGAGATGTGGACCAGGGATTGGTGGTGGGAAGTTCAAGTCAGTAAAATATTCAGTTTAGCGCTTGAGAACTAAATACCTACTGACTGGACAGGGTCACCTGCCACCAGGAGCTGTTGTCACGCCTGTCATCCTGGCATCCGATAAGACATCGCTGTCTCTATTTCACGGTGATCAGGAAGTCTGGCCCGTATATCTAACACTGGGAAATATTTCCAAGGATGTGCGTCGTCAACCCTCGAAGCGTGCAAGCGTCTTGCTGGGGTACCTACCAACTACTAAGCTCAAGTGCTTTTCCCCAAAGCACCGGTCGATCAAATGCTACAGACTGTTTCACTACTGCATGTCTCTCATGCTCAAGCCATTGGTGTCGGCAGGGAAAGAAGGCATCCTGATGATGTGTCCCGATGGCTGTGTGCGACGCCTATTCCCAATCTTGGCTGCATATGTCGCCAATTTCCCAGAGCAGTGTCTGGTGGTGTGTTGCAAAGAGAGTCGGTGTCCCAAGTGCAAGGTCGCCCACAAAGAACGAGGCTCACATACGCGATGCTCGCCCCGTACCCATGCCCTAACACTGAAATATCTCAAACGTCATCAACAAGGTCGTCTCAATGATCAGGAGCTTGCTCACCTTGGCTTGCATGCTGTTCACGAACCCTTCTGGTCCAAACTCCCTCACAGTGATATATTCACTGCGATCACGCCCGATATTCTCCACCAGCTGCACAAGGGTGTTTTCAAAGACCACGTCGTAAGCTGGATTACTGAAATCGTGGGAGCTGAGCAGTTGGACATACGGTTCCGAGAAATGACTGCCTACCATGGTCTCTGACACTTTAAAAAAGGGATCTCGCATCGCAAGCAGTGGATGGGGAGTGATCACAAGGAATTGGAAAGGGTGTTTCTGATGGTGATTGCTGGAATGGTCGAAAGCCGCGTGGTCACAGCAGTGCATGGGATATTGGACTTTGTTTACTATGCTCAATATCAGTCTCACACGGACACAACACTGGATAAAATGGAGGCTGCCCTCAAGTGCTTCCATCAAAACAAAGAAGTGTTCGTTGATCTGGGAGTACGCAGTGACTTCAACATACCCAAGGTAAACTCTGGCCCATCGACCTTTATAGGGCATTGCACACTGACTTGATCATATGCAAGGTACACTCCATGATGCACTATGCGGCATCAGTGCGTCTCTTCGGCAGCCTGGACGGATTTAACACCGAGTTACCAGAACGGCTCCATATCGACTATGCCAAGAAGGCCTACAGGGCCAGCAACAAATGGAACTATGTGACACAAATGACAACATGGTTACGACGGCAAGATTCCATGTTCCTAATGGAGTCGTACTTATCCTGGAGCCATTTGTCGTCCGGCGAGTGCCCTATTCCATCCTTGCAGTCACCACCTTCATTCACCGAGCCTGATGATAGAGGTTCAGACAAGGGAGATTCGTCTGAACAGGTAGATGAGATGGCGAGGCGCCCTAATGAGGCTTCAGCCACTTCGCTTTTCACGCAGTGCCTTGACAACAAGTTTGTCATGCTGTCTAGGACCCGCGGATACCATTTACCTTGATCGTGCCCACTGCCTGGTGTTCATATATCCTTCGTGCAAGAGAACCATCATGCTCCCCTCCTCAGCCAGGCTCTCAAGCAGTATATATGGGGATCACACCCACAGCTCCACACTACACAAATTCGGCTGGTCAAACAGCTCGATGTCTATAAGTCCATTTCCATTTTAACACCTCCACACAAGCACGTCAGTGCTACCAAACGAATTTTCAAATTGCGTGGATCTATTACCTATTCTACTGCACCAATGACATTTGATATGGCACTGATCATCGAAGACCCTGGGCTGTACAATGGTATGGGAATGACCGGTGATTGCGACTCTGGTTTGTGACTTGTGGCTGATCACTGATGTCGGTTTCCTAGGAGTTCATGTAGGGGAAATCCGTGTAATATTCAAGCCATGATCAACACAGGTGAACACGAGGCACCCGCTTGCCTATGTGCACTGGTTCCGCCCACTTCAACAATTCGACCACACATTGCACATGTTTCGGCTTTTGCGTTCGTCTCGTCAAAATGGACCCTACGCAGAGGTTATTCTGGTTGATCACATACTTCGGCCGTGTCACTTGGTGCCACAGTGGCCACGAAGGATGGATGCGGGCTTCAATATGGACGAGGTGGACAAGTTTCTTTTGAATAAATACATTGAGTCGGACTTGTTTGAGAGCCTGGACAGTGTCCATGTACTATAGATAGTATGGGGTTACATCTATAGCAGCTGGCCATCACTTATGCTGTAAAGGTGTGAGTGTGAGTTATCATAGTCTTGTGGAGTTGCACATATCGGGAGGCAATGTCCACAATATGGAGAACGTGGACACAACACAGCGGGCTCTACTCAAATGACAACGAAGTCTTAACTCACTTGGGTAGAAGGTTCAAGCTTGGAGTAATAAACCAAAGGGGGT
>Ga0307516_10006804_pt1 | contig 13337 bp, 19 predicted proteins | sample 19_EM_MG_FD_203310 | JGI IMG/M metagenome (GOLD analysis project Ga0307516, IMG submission 203310) | Populus trichocarpa ectomycorrhiza microbial communities from riparian zone in the Pacific Northwest, United States - 19_EM | ecosystem: Host-associated > Plants > Roots > Unclassified | place... | reverse complement strand
CCGCAGGGTATTGAGGCGGACAAACCTCAAGTCTGCAAGCTGAGAAAGTCGCTTTATGGACTTAAACAGGCCCCCCGTCTCTGGTATGAGCATATTGACCACTTTCTCAGATCTCTCGGTCTCCAATGATGCGAGTATGATCTGAACGTCTACCTCGCGGCAAGCACCACCTTAACCGATCAAACCGATCCCCCACTGGCCATCTGGAATTCCAAGCAATCAGCTCAAAAACGACGCACCAATAATTCTACTGCTGCACGTTGATGACATGCTACTCTTCTCTCCATCGGCCGACCGAGTCATCACAATCAGCACCTCCTCCGCGCCAAGTACAAGATGACCAACCTCGGCCCATTTCACTGCTTCCTCTGTATAGAGATTGAGCGTGACCGATCACGACAGATACTGCATATCCACCAACAGCGCGCTATCAGGAAGCTGCTTGTGACAAATGGATTTTCCCTACTGTAACGGCCACTGGACACCACAGCCTACTGGAAGTGAGCTCCAAAGATCAGATCCAGAGTTAAATCCGACAAACGGCCCAGCAAAGACTCTTGACTCAGATGGTAAACAACGGTATTAGTCAATTGTTAGCAGTCTGGTGTGGCTAATGCTATGCACTCAGCCGGACCTCACATTCACCGTCTCCATGCTCAGCAAATCCTCCTCCACCCTGACTACCGAGCACTTGTCAGCAGCCACCTATACGTTACGATATCTGCGACACACGGCCAACCTCGCTATCCAGTACAATGCATCAGACTCCGAAGCCACCATGCCCATCGGCTACACCGACTCAGATTTCGCCGGAGATCTGGATGACCGAAAATCAACATCTGGCTATGTATTCATGCTTGCCGGAGGCGCTATTACCTGGCTTGCTCGTAAGCAGCCGCTTGTCGCCTTCTCAACGGTGGAAGCCGAATACATAGGTGCTTCCGACACTGCAAAAGAAGCCATATGGGTCCGCTCCTTATACGCTTGCATATTATATGGCAAGGCTACCGAGCCCCAGCAAATCTTCGTCGATAACCAAGGTGCAATCCAACTTGCAAAGAACCCAAAGTTCCATGAGTGCACCAAGCACATCAGTGTCCGCTTCCACTTCGTCCGTGATGCCTGTGAACGGAACGCCATCAAAACCTCATACCTTCCGACATCCGACATGCTCGCCGACATCATGACGAAGAACCTCCCTCGCGACACTCACTGGAAGCACGCTCATGGGCTTGGGCTTGTAAGCTGGGACTCAGGGGAAGTGGTTGACAGACCACGCATTAAGCGGTTGAAATAGTTTTTCTCTCATCTTCCTGTTCTTTCTTTGGAGGATGCACTCTTACTCCTATGTCCGTGGTTTTTCCCTCGAAGGGTTTTTTTACACGGTTACGAGTTTTAACGAGGCATCCGAGGATTCTGTTTCTCTCATTCTCTCCTGTGTTCCTTTGCATCTTCTATATGAGGGGAAGTGTCAGAATAAGGAGGCGTCCGGAGATGAGGAGGCATCCAGAGATGAGGAGGCGTCTGGAGGTGAGGAGGCGTCCAGAGATGAGGAGGCGTCCGGACATGACTGAGCCCCCGAGCACCGGCTCGGGGGGACAGTCTTCCATCCTTTGTCCTGACGGCCTTCCTGTATATAGAGAGATCTTGTGCCCGCATGATACTGTAATACAATCTTCACGTTTATCGATCCATATATTCCAACATAATGGGTATCCGGAGATGACGGACCGGAGGTGCGTCTGGACATGACGGACCGAAGGTGGTATCCGGACATGACTGAGTCCCCGAGCACTGGCTCGGGGGGGGCAGTCTTCCGTCCTTTGTCCTGACGGCCTTCCTGTATATAGAGAGATCTTGCACCTGCATAATGCTGTAATACAATCAGTTCACTATCTTCACCTTTTATCGATCCATATATTCCAACAATTCCTACTACAGAGCACTGACGGGGTGGGTATCATGTATGGCTGATGTGGAAGCTGTGGTGCCAGCGAAGAGACTGCAGACAGGTGTTGGAACTTGTCAACAGGGCCTCCAGGTACCAGGTGACGGAACTGAGGAACCTAGCTGCTGGGACCATGAACCATGTCCAGGTGGTGGAGGTCACCCCCCTGGGGGGCGAATCGGTCATCATCGCCAATGTCTATGACCGAGAGGCTGGCAGCGAGAACAATCGGCCAGCCCAGCGTGCAAGATAGGTGGAGATAGCCCAGCACCGCTGGGTGATAATCACAGGGGACATGAACACCCACAGCGTGGTGTGGAACCCCAGAACCACCCGGCCCAGGAACAATACCTTCTGGGAACAGCTGATCCAGGACAATGACTTGGTGATCTGGAACCCAGAGGAGGAAATGAGGATGGGGGCAGGAGCAGAGATCCACTCCATCATCGACCTGACCCTCTCCACGCCGAAGGTCGAATTCAACTGGAGCATAGGACCGGCCACAGGCTCTGACCATGAGCTCCTGCAGTGGAAGGTCCTGGGTGCACCAAGGCTGGCGGACGCAACCAGCACAGCGACTACTGGATGGGATATCAGTGGGTGGGACCCAAGGGGGAAAGAGAAGGAGGAGGCAAATGCAGCAGCGGCAAAGCATGCTCAGGTGCAGGAATGGTACTGCAAAGGCATCTGGGGATCTACGGTCCTCACAGACATCAGCACAGTGGAGGAAGTAGACACTGCAGCGGCGGCGCCCCGGGAGGCTATGGTGGGTACTCTGGACCAACACGTGCGCAAGAAGAGGTGGTGCAGTCGGTCAAATAGGTGGTAGAACTCGGAGCTACAGGACCTAAGGAAGGAGTTGGGCAAGGGGAGACACAACTGGAGACCAGTTTGTTTATTCATTACTCGCGTGCGACCTATCTAGATCATGGCGAGGGTATGTACAGTCCGTTTCCTGTCCGCTGTCTGCGCGCTGGCGGCTCGTTGCAAGCACCCCTTTTGCCCTCCACCCAGGCCTGTTCCACGAAGATGTAAAGCACACAAAGGGAATTACAAAGGAAAGAGAAGCGAGCGTGACAGTCAAAGGAAAAACAAAGAAAGACACCGCCTACACTGTTCCTGCGGACGCCATGAAGTCTGGCGTGGGTAGGAACAGTGGAGTCCCTCCCTCGCCCGGCTCCATCGCCCCCGCTCCTTGCTCCTCCAGCCATTCCCACACCTCCAGCTCTGAAACCGCGCTGACGGTGTCCTCCTCCTCCACTGGCACACGCCTGCCCACGTCCGTGGCTGCCAGGAAGTCCAGCACTGCCTGGCTGCACCTCCCGTTGGCCAGCAGGTCCTTCACCTTCCACCGGTCCTTCCACCTCCCGGTCTCCTTCTTCACCTCCGCCCACAGGATCTTCTGCTGCGGCTTCCACTCGGGGCACTCCTTGAAGAGGTGGTCCTGGGTCTGCGTTCGGTACCGGCACCACCAGCATTGTGGGGTGGTTCGGGTCTTTGTCCAGTTGAGGTACTGCCCTGTTAGGCAGTGCCCCATCTTCAGCTGGTAGAACCGAGAGGCGAGTCTCTTGGTGCTGTTGGCTACCACGCCGTCGGGCTTTTGGCTGTCCGGCATACGGTACTTCTTCCTGGAGGTTCGTCCCCCCGCCCACTGATGTGTCTCCGCCCACTGCTTCTCGGAGATCTCCCGCTTGAGGTTGGCGAGGGATCGTGGCAGGGGCGCCCCCCACACCTCCGTTCGTACTGGGAAGTTCGGCCACTGTACCCCGCGGGTGCCTGACTTCTCTGCCGCTATCTTTGCCCAATCATCGGCCTTCTCGTTGCCTGCGACTCCCTTGTGCACCAGGCACCATCGCACTTCGATGATGATCCCCGGCCTGGACTGGCGCAGCGTGGCGATGTGTTTCTGTGCCTGAAGGGCGTACTGCTGCCCGGGACCAGGTTCGTCCGATGCCATCCGTCTGATGGCTGCCTGTGCATCCGAGAAGATGGTGACTCATTCCGGGATCTCATTCCTGTGCGATGCCAGCTCCAGGGCGCGGGCGAGCGCAGCACACTCGGCATCGTAGGCTTCCTGGTTGTTGCCCATTTGCACTTTGACTCCCGCCCAGGTTTGGCCCTTCTTCCACACCACTGAGTACCCGGTCGCCCCACCGTCAAGTCGTGACCCATCTGTGAACATGGTAAGGCCCGGTCGGGTCCCCTCTGCTGCCACTTTCGCCTTGGCTTCCTCCTCTTGCAGCAGTTCTACGTTGCAGGTCTCCAGCTCCTCGAGTAGCACTGTCCTCTCAGTTTGTCCGCCGTATGCAAGGGCGTTCTTGAGCTGCCGCCCGATTCCTGTGGGGGCTCCTACCACCTCCCTTGCCTGATCCCCTTCCGGCAGGCTCAGTAGCCGTAGCCCGAACCGCCGTTGCCTATTCTCCAGCTGCGTCGTCGCTGCCCTAAGGCCGGACTCCATTGAGAGGGCTCCCAGGTTGGTTGTCCAGAAGCACCCCGTTGTTGCCCGGGCCTCCTGGTTGACCAGCAGCTGGAGCTCGTTGGCCTGACCCATTGTTCCCCAGACGTGGTCCCCTTTCCACCACAGTTCTGACCCAAACATTGCCACCGACTGGATGCACGCCGTCATGACTTTCCTGCAGTTGGCAGGAGACAGCCCCATCTGCCCCGTGAGGCGCCGGAGCCGTGTCATTGCTTTCTGCCCCTGCTTCAGCCTGGTTGCGGGGTGGTCCCTGAGGGTGAGCTGCGAGTCCAGCCACACCCCGAGCCACCTCATCGCCATCTTGTTGAATGGGACGGAGTTGGCACCAACTGCCACCGCCACCTCAGCTACCTTCTTCTTGCTTTTTCCCTTTTGAAACAGGGCTGCCTCCATCTTGCCGTGGTCAAAAGCCACCCCGTTTTTGGCGGCCCACTCCATTGAGGCTGCCACCGCCGCTGAGAGTTTCGCTGCTACCTTGCCTGCGTCGGCCCCTTCTGCCCACCAACTGATGTCGTCCACAAAGGATAGCCCTTGGACGCCTGGGATGGCCGTTTCCACCCTGTCAAAGATTCCCGACAGGTAGGTGGTGAAGAGGACCAGGGCCGCCGGCAACCCCTGTGGGATGCCTGTATCCACTGGGCTTGCCTTCCCCGTCTTGCCGTCAAGGAGGAGTTTGACCTGGCGATCTGACATGAAACTGTCCATCCACCGAATGAGGTCCGGCTGGATGCCCAGTGCCTCCATTCGTCTGCCCAGGTGCGACTTGCTGACATTGTTGAAAGCCGACTTGACGTCCATGAAGAGTGCTCCTGCCACCTGCTTCCTGTTCCATGCCTACTGGGTGCTGTTCATGAGGACTGCTACCGCATCCACACAGGACCAACGCTTGCGACAGCTGAACTGCCCGTCATGCAGGCCACGCTTACGCTCGAGGTGGTCAGCGATCAGGTGGGCTGCTGTCCGCTCGACCAGCTTGCTAACCACGTCCAGCAGCGAGATCACCCGGTATGTCCAGACCTGAGAATAGTCTGGTTTCCCTGGCTTTGGGATTACCACACCCCTTGCCGTTTTCCACAGTGTGGGGTGGTGTCCAAGCCGGATGCACGTCCTGACCAATTGCACAAAGCGCTAAGTGTCACAATGCCAGAATACCTTGACAATATCTGCCGATATCCGGTCGTCCCCTGGGGCTGACGTGTTGGGTGCCTTTGCCAGGAGGGAGCCGACCAGGTGGGCGTTCACTTGCACGAATGCTCTTCCGTCCGCCGGAGGTTCGTAGGAGCCACCTGGGGCCGGGGGGAAGTGGACTTCTAAGATTGCTTGTTCTCTGTTGGAGTGCCCCTTCGCCACTGAGCCGTCCTCCCGTTGGAGTGCCTGACCTGCCTTGTTGATCCTGGGCTTGGTGTAGCCGGCCGCTGTCCAGACCTCCTTCCCGCTGGACTCCTGGAGGAAGTGATTCCAGCAGTTGCGCTTGGCTTTCCTGATCGCGCGTCGGAGCTCCCGCCTGGCCTTCTGCACCCGGCTCATGCCCTTCGTCCTCCACCCCTACCGTGCCCTCCCCAGGGCCTTCCTTAGGTCCTTCAGCTCTGGATTCCACCACCGCTTGGACCTGCTGCACCACCGCTTTGGCCGGGCGTGCTGGTCTAGGGTCCCCACTATGGCCTCCCGCAGCATTACCGCTGCCATGTCTACCTCCTCCAGCGTGCTGTCATCCGCAAGCACCGCAGATGCCCCAACCCCTCTTCGGTAGCATTCCTGGACCTGGGCCCGCTTCGCTGCTACCACGTTTGCCTCCTCCTCGTCCTCCTTCCCCTTTGGGTCCCACCCCTGATATTCCACCCTGTCATAGCTGTGCTGGTTGCATCCCCAAGGCTCACCGCCCCCAGCACTTCCCAGTGCAAGAGTTCATGGTTGGAGCCCATGGCCGGGCCCATGCTCCAGTTGAGTACGACCTCCTACGAGGAGAGGGTCAGGTCAATGATGGAGTGAATCTCGGCGCCCGCTCCCATCCTTGTCTCTCCCTCCGAATTCCAGACCACAAGGTCGTGCTCCTGGATGAGCTGCTCCCAGAAGGTATTGTTCCTGGGCCTTGTGGTACGGGGGTTCCACATCTTGCTGTGGGCGTTCATGTCTCCGGCTACAATCACCCGTTTGTACCGGGCAATCTCCCCCTGCGCTACTCGCTGGGCGGGCCAGTTGTTCTCGCTACCAGCATGCCAATCATAGACATTGACAATGATGATCGCTTCGCCGCTGGGTGGGGTGACCTCTACCACCTGGACGTGGTTTGCAGTCCCGGAGGCTCGATTTTTCAGTTCTGTCACCTGACACTTGGAGGCCCTGTTGACTGCTATCCAACACTTTGCTGGCACTGCCTCCTCACCCCTTATGAAGTTGAAGCTGGGGTGGGAGCGTGTGCTATCCTTCTCTTTAGCCCCCTTTGGTTCTTGGATGAGAACCACATCAGCTCCTCTCCTCACTGCCGTCTCCAACACCGCCTCCAACACTTGTCCCCCCCTGGCACAGTTATGCTGGAGCGCCACCAGCTTGGCAACCTGTGGGACCGCCATCAGACAGTCATGGGTGGGGCGGTGCCACTTGGTTCCGTTCCAGTTACCTCCATAGCATCTTCCGTCCAGTCTGGAGAGGGCTCCTCCGGCTCGCCGCCTGGGACCCAGCTCAGCAGGGCCGATCCTCCAGTGCTAGCAGTGGCAGCCAGGTGCGTGGGCTGCGGTGTTTCCGCGTGGGCCGTGCCGTATATCCTGCCCCAGGCAATCTCGATGGCAGCCCGCTTTGCCTGGCACCTGGCGTCCTGGGCCGGGTGACTGCCCCCACAGTTCGGGCACTTCATCTCCGTGTGGGGGCAGACCTTTCCGACCTTGCCCTACGTTGCCACCTCACACCGGTGCTCCTTGGTCCTGTGGCTACCCGCACAGATTGTGCAGGTTGCTGCGTCTCGCTGGCACTGGAACTCTGAGTGTCCCCACCGCCCGCACATGCCACACAGGGTGTCTGCTTTGTTCGGGATGTAGGGGAGGGCATGAAACCTGTTGCCTGCCACCCACATCTCCACCAACAGCTTTTGGGCCGCCGCCTTGCCTGGCACCTTGAAGATCACCGATGCCGCATTCTTCGGGAGTCAGCCAGCCTGGTAGTGACGCTCGATGGTGCTTACCACCCGCATCCACTTCATTGAGAGGGGGGGTACCACGACTCCTGGGTTCTCCACTTTGATCTGCTTCCTGAGCTCCGCAAGCCTGTTCGAGTGCCGGTACCGGTCATAGGGCACCAGGATCTTGAGCTCTGCCCACGTCTCATTCGCGACAACGTTGATGATAGCTCTGTCGGCTTTACGGGCCGCTTCCAGGACCTCCTTTTTGAACTGGAGGAGTATCGCCGCCGATGCCCCAAAGCGCACTGTTGTTGACAGCCTTCCCTGCACCGAGATTCTAAATGCCTCGGTTCGGATGTGAGCCGGGGCCACCTTGCTGAGCGTGATGTTGGCGAAAGCCGCCGCACTTGTCGCCACTGCTGGGTTGATCTGCGGTGCCCCTGCCGCTCGCTCAAACACGATTCCACGCTCGTCGTATGGGATCGACCCCTTGATGGGCTCCAGTCCAGTAGGCTCCCGGTCTGGTTTTCCCCCCTTGTCCACCTGCCAATAGTCCGACTGTGGGAGCGCTGCCGCCGTGGCCGCCCTCTGTGCCCAGTTGCTCTGCTGCTGCTGCTGTCGCTGTTTCTGTTGCTACGGGGACTGCCGGCTCTGCTGCTGCCACTGTGGTGGTGCCCGTCTAGCGCAAGCCCACTCCTCTTCCCACCGACTTCCCAGCGCCCGCATTCCTGCCATGTGCGCTATCCTCTGCCCTGCGGCCACCTCCTCAATGATGTCAGCATCGCCTGCCAGGTCCCGGATCGGCCTGGCTGCAGCGCTGTATGTCTCCCCCTCCTCCTGACTCAGTTTCCCCTCCTCCCATCACTTCATGGCTGCCACCTTCTCCTCCTCTTTTTTCCCCGCCTTCTCCGCCCCCTTCCTTGCCACCTCCTCCTCCCTCTTCTTCTCCCGCTCCTTCTTCTCAGCTTCCGCTGTCTCCGGTCGCTTCAGGATCGACCGGATGGGTGCTGCTGGCTCCTGCGGCTTCCCCACCTTTGCCGCATCGACCGTTGCCTGCCTCTTCTCTTGGCGCACTGCGTGACCAGTGGCAGGAGGTGCGGCGATCTGCACCACCTTGCCCTTTCCCTTCCCTTTCTCCGTCTTCTCCTTCTCCTCCGTCGCTGGCCCTGGTGGCATCGTGGGCACTGGCTCTCCCGGCGCCGGCGCATGCTTTGACCCAAAGAGGCCTTCCCATTCCACTCCTTCCATGTCACTCCACTCCTCCACCTGGTCCTTTGTCTCCTTCTGCCGGGTTGCCACCACCCCCTCCATTGCCTCCGATTCCACAGCTGCCGGCCCAGCACGCGGAGGTAGCATGGGCCCCCCTGCTGCTAGCGCTGCAATTCCCTCCACTGCCTTCTTCACCTCCCCTATCTCCACCCTCCTTCTCTCCATCAGCTGCGTCAGGTCCATCCACTGCTTGATGTCCCAGTTTGCCTTTGCCAACATCTCCCTCTCTATCCCTTCGGTGGCTAGGAGCTTCGCTGCCAGCCTCGCCTCTGTCTCCTCCGTGTCCGCCATCAGCCTCGCTGCCACCCTTGCTTCCCTTTCATTCTCATCGGCAGCCAGTGCTCCCATTCCCTCCATCATCGGCACCTCCAGTGCCGTCACCTTATCCTCCATCTTCCGTTCCACCCCAGCAATGGCTGCTAGGATCTGCTCCAGCACCGAGGCCGCCGCAAAGCCAGCGGGCATCGGGCGCACTGCTGGCCTAGTGTGTCTGTTGGTCCTCAGCGTGCCCATCGCCATCTGCTTGTTGCCTTTGGTCGGTGTGACCGGCACTGGGGTCGCGCTCGGCCATCTTGCTGGGGTGGGGGTCGGAGTTATTGACCTCTCAGAGCCCACCACACTCACCATCTCCATCTTATTGGCCACCTCCTCCGCCCAATCGTCTGCCCCCACGTCCAATTTCCCACCCCCCTCCCCGTAGCTCTTGGCAGAGTTCCGGGTCTCCGCCATTCCCACCTCCTGTACGCTGCTTGCGGCTGCAGTCAGCGAGCGAGCGAGTGCTCCTCCCATGACTGGCTTTCCAGGCGTGTCGAAAATGTTGTCACCGCCTCCTCGCCGGAAAAATTCCTGCGTGCTCTGCCGTTGCCCAGCGCCAGTGGTGGCGCGCTCGAAGTTTGGCCTCCCGCGGCCCTTTCCGTTCCACTCTTCTTCCACCTCCATTTGCCCCTCGCTGTTCTCGAGCTCGCTGAGCTCGCTCCCACTGTCTTCCTCCATTTCCTCCCCCCTGTAGTCCCCTCTATCTTCCATGAGATCCCGCAGTAGGGAGCCCTCACTTGGGCTGGCACTGGCAGTCACCATCGGGGCTGCCTCGCTCCGGTGCATCGCTCCGCCGGACATCGTGGAGTCCGTGAAGTCTTATCGGACGCGAAGATTGGTGTGTCGGTTGAAAGTCTTGGCGTTTTCTGGTGTTGAGTTTTGTCGAGGGGTGATGGATGAACTGGAGACCAGTGGGGATGAGTCGGATTTAGGAAGCCAGGCGGGAACTACGCCGCACCATAAGGAAGGCGAAGAGAGAGTGCTGGAACTGCTTTTTTCAAGGGGCAGAGGGGTAAGATGTATGGACCACCACAGGGTACACCGAGCTGAGAATCGACAAGGCTGGACAGTCGCTCTCAAGGGAATATGGTACTGTAGCTGAGTGGCACCAGGACTGGGAGCTAGCTATTCTGGAAGCACACTTTCCACCAGTACCCAGCGACAGATACGACACGGCAGAAGGAGGAAGGGCCTTTGAAAAGGTGCACCAAGGCCTGGTTGGTTCGCTACTTGGCAAAGCCTCCAAAACATCGGCACCAGGTGGTGATCACATCTTGGCTGACATCGTCAAGGTCTTCTGGCAGTGGGACCCGAAAAGGTTCACACAACTGGTACAGGCCTGCATCTGACTTGGACACCGCCCTAGGATCTGGAAAACGGTGAAGGGAGTGGTCATCCCTAAGCCAGGAAAGCCCAACTACTCAAAAGTCAGAGCCTACCGGATGATCTTGCTCCTTGATGTGACAGCCAAGCTGGTTGAGCGAATGGTAGCACATCTGATCTCCAACTACCTGGAGCGCAAACGTGGACTCCACGATGGCCAGTTCAGCTGCTGCAAGCGGAGGAGCTGTGTGAACACAGTGGCACTACTCATGAACTGGACCTAGCGGACGTGGACGGAGAAGTGGGTGGCAGGGACACTGCTGATAGACGTCAAATCAGCATTCAACAACATCAACAAGGCGCACCTAGGCAGGAGAATGGAAACTCTGGGAATCAAACCAGACCTCATCAGGTGGGGGTAGAGTTTCATGTCGGACCATCAGGTGCAGTTGGTCATAGATAGCAGGACAGGGGAGGGGAGACAGGTGGACACAGGCATCCCACAGGGCTCTCCGGTGGTACCGATCCTCTTTGTCAGCTACCTGTCAGGGATCTTCAACAAGGTGGAGGCAGCAGTCCCAGGCATCCATGGGGGTGAACTTCAATGAAACGTTCGCTCCTGTAGCAAAGTTGCAAAGCCTATGTATGATGCTAGCCCTCACTGCCATCCATGACTGGGAAATTGATCAAATAGATGTTGTCACTGCCTTCGTGAGCCCCAAAGTTGATGGTGACGTCTACATGGCTCTGCCATAGGGTATTGAGGCGGACAAACCTCAAGTCTGCAAACTGAGAAAGTCACTTTATGGACTTAAACAGGCCCCCTGCCTCTGGTATGAGCATATTGACCACTTTCTCAGATCACTTGGTCTCCAACGATACGAGTATGATCCAAATGTTTATCTCTCCACAAGCACCACCTTAACTGGTCGAACTGATTCCCCACTGGCCATCTGTAATTTCAAGCAATTGGCTTAGAATGACGTACCAATAATTCTGCTGCAGTACGTTGATGACATGCTGCTCTTCTCTCCAGCAGCCAACCGAGTCACCACAACCAAGAACCTCCTCTGCGCCAAGCACAAGATGGCTGACCTCAGCCCAGTTCGCTGCTTCCTAGGTATAGAGATTGAGCACAACCGATCACGATGGATACTACATATCCACCAATAGCATGCTGTCTGGAAGCTGCTTGCGGCTAATGGGTATTCCAGCTGCAATGGCCACTGGACACCATAGCCTACTAGAAACAAGCTCTGAAGACTAGACCTAGAGCCAAACTCGACAAACAGCATGGCAAGAGCTCTCGACTCAGATGGTAAACAACGGTATCAGTCAATTTTTGGCAGTCTGATGTGGCTAATGCTATGCACTTGGCCGGACCTCACATTCACTGTCTCCATGCTCAGCAAATTCTCCTTCTTCCCAACTACCGAGTACTTGTTAGCAGACACCTACACGCTATGACATCTGTGAAACATGGCCAACCTCGCTATCCAGTACAATGCATCAGACTCCAAAGTCACCATGCCTATCAGCTACACCGACTCAGACTTCGCTGGAGATCCCGATGACCGAAAATTAACATCTGGCTATGTATTCATACTTGCCAGAGGCGCTATTACCTGGCATGCTCGTAAGCAGCCCCTCGTCGCTTTCTCAATGGTGTAAGCCGAATACATAGGCACTTCCGATGCCACAAAAGAAGCCATATGGATTTGCTCCCTATATACTCGCATATCATATGGCAAGATCCTGTTCAAGCATGCCGAGTAATGCCCCCACTGCCTATGCTCAGACAGCGACTCTAAGGCTACCGAGCTCCAGCAAATCTTCGTCGACAATCAAGGCACAATCCAACTTGTAAAAAATCTGAAGTTCCATGAGCACACCAAGCATATCAGCGTCCGCTTCCACTTCATCCGTGATGCCTGTGAACGGAATGCCATCAAAACTACATACCTCCCGACCTCCAACATGCTCGCCGACATTATGACAAAGAACCTCACTCAAGAACTCACTGAAAGCACGTTTACGGGCTTGGGCTCATAAGCAGGGACTCAGGGGAAGTCTCCGATCAACCACAAATCAAGTGTTTGAAATAAGGTACTCTGTCTGTTCTTTCTTTGGAGGATGCACTCTTTCTCCTAAGTCCATGGTTTTCCCTTCAGGGGTTTTTATTACATAGTTATCAGTTTTAATGAGGCATCCGAGGATTCTGTTTTCTCATTCTCTCCTGTGTTTCCTTTGCATCTTCCGTACAAGGGGAATGTTGGAATATGGCGGCGGTTGTTAGTTACAAAAGTCCAAATGGAAATTTTGGTGGTCGGTTGGTACCCCACTAATTTTGTTACCCCGATTTCAATCCACAGCCAGCGACACAACACCAATTAAGTTTCATCAAAACTGTTCACAGATGATAGACAACATCATAGCGGATCACCTCCTGTTCTCAGATTATCGATTGGAGTGTTGGTTGTTGAGGTATTCACAGAAGAGTTGTGATGGTAGTGGTGGTGGCGATAGTAGATATAGTGGGTCACAAAAGTCCATACTCCGCGACCGTGTCACGTGGGATATACCCAATGTGGCAAACAACGCATCTCCACATCCTTCCACATACATATCAACACCTCCTTCATCAATGCCCCGTCCACCACTACTCAGCTGCCCGCCCTCGCTTGCTCCACTATTACAGCTGCTCTACACTGCTACCCACCTCCCATCATCCCCGCACCGAGTCCAATCGGACTACAGCTCTACATTGACCGCGACCCCAACCCCGACAAGTTGCACCCTCAACCATGCCAGTTCGCAAAAACATCGACAGATTTAAAGATCTCATTCAAGAGCTCTACATTGAAAAGAAGCTTCCCATCTCAGAAGTTCTC
>Ga0307516_10006802_pt1 | contig 13338 bp, 10 predicted proteins | sample 19_EM_MG_FD_203310 | JGI IMG/M metagenome (GOLD analysis project Ga0307516, IMG submission 203310) | Populus trichocarpa ectomycorrhiza microbial communities from riparian zone in the Pacific Northwest, United States - 19_EM | ecosystem: Host-associated > Plants > Roots > Unclassified | place... | reverse complement strand
TCCCTTGTATAGCTCGACGGACTGCCTCTGTCGTAGTGGCGCAGCCGTGAAGAACCTGGCCCATAGTGCCTCCTTCCATTGAGAGGAAAAGAATGCACCATCAAACCCTGGGATCAAACACCTAGGCCGTACCTACAGGAGCAGGATGAACTGCGGACGTCTTTTGCGATGCGTGGACAACAGGCCCGCGCCCGCGCAGAGAGTCAACCGCGTGGATCTCATTTCGCCAACGTGTACGCGATCACGTAGTCTCCTGCCTTGGTGCCGAACGAGCCGTGGCCACCGGCCGCGGTGACGACGTATTGCTGGCCGTCGACCGCGTAGGTCATCGGGGTCGACTGGCCGCCTGCCGGCAGGCGATCCTGCCAAACCTGCTCGCCGGTGTTCACGTCGTAGGCCCGGATGTAGTAGTCCTGCGTCGACGTGAGGAAGGCGACGCCGCCGGCCGTGGCGATCGGTCCGCCCAGCATCGGCACGCCCATCTTGAGCGGGATCGGCAGCGGGGTGCTGTCGCGGATCGTGCCGTTGCGGTGCTGCCAGACGACCTTGTTCGTCTTCAGGTCGACGCCGGCGATGTAGCCCCAGGGCGGGCGCAGGCAGGGGATGCCCAGCGGCGACAGCATCGGCGCCAGCTTCACGCCGTACGGGGTACCGTACATCGGCTGCACGCCGATTTCGCTGCCCGAGGGGTGGGCGTCGTCAGGGGCGGCCGGATTGTCCGGGCCACGCGGGATCAGTTGCGACACGAACGGGATGTTCATCGGGTTGGCAATCGCGATGTGGCGCTGCGGATCGACCGCGATGCCGCCCCACTCGAAGATGCCCAGGTTGCCCGGGAACACCAGCGTTCCCTGTTCCGAAGGCGGCGTGAACGTGCCTTCGTAGCGCAGCCTGTGAAAGATGATGCGGCACGCCATCTGGTCGACGATCGTCGCGCCCCACATGTCGGCGCCGGTCAGCTTGGCCTCGGGGCGGAAGGTCAGCTCGGAGAACGGCTGCGTCGGCGCGACGTGGTCGCCGGCCGCGGCGCCTTGTGGCACGGCACGTTCCGGCGCCGGCACGATGGGCACGCCAGTGCGGCGATCGAGCACGAACAGGTTGCCGGTCTTTGCGGGCTGGATGATGGCGGGGACGAGGCCGTTGGCGGTCGGCACGTCGACCAGCGTGGGCTGCGAGGGCAGGTCCATGTCCCACAGGTCGTGGTGCACCGTCTGGTACGACCACGCGCGCTTGCCGGTGTTGATGTCGAGGGCCACCACCGCGCTCGAATAGCGCTCTGCCAGCGCCGTGCGGTTGCCGCCCCAGATGTCGGGCGTCTGCACGCCCATCGGCAGGTAGACCAGGCCCAGCTTCGGGTCGTACGACGCCGTCATCCAGGAGTTCGGCGAATTGGGCGTGTACGTGTGTGTGGGCGAGGCGAGCGCATTTTCGTCCTGCGCTCCGGCGTCCCAGGCCCAGACCAGCCGGCCGGTGCGGATGTCGAAGCCGCGGATCACGCCTGAGGGGAGGCGCGTGGAGTAGTTGTCGATCACCGCGCCGCCGACGACGAGGATCCTGTCGCTCACGATCGGCGGCGAGGTCGGTTCGTAGTAGCCCGGCGTCTGTTCGCCCATGCCGCTTTCGAGGTTCAGCGTGCCGTGGTCGGCGAAGCCGTCGCAGGGTTTTCCGGAGTCGGCGTCGAGCGCGATCATGCGGCCGTCGTTGACCGGCAGGAACACCGTGCGCGGGCATTCGGCCGGCGCGACGCCGCTCGCGTCGGGCGTGGCCTCGTGGTACGACACGCCGCGGCAGGTCAGGTGCTGGAAGGTCGGGTTGTCCTTGACCTGCGGGTCGTACGACCAGCGCAGCTTGCCGGTCTTCGCATCGAGCGCGAACAGGCGCTGATGCTGCGAGCACAGGTACAGCGTGTCGCGCACCTTGATTGGCGTGACCTCGAAGGTCGTCTCGGTCGGGTCGTTCTTGCCCGCCAGGTCGCCGGTGCGGAAGGTCCACGCGACCTGCAGGTTCTTCGCGTTGGCCGGTGTGATCTGCCGCAACGGCGAGTAGCGCTGGCCGAACTGCGTACGGCCGTAGGCGCGCCAGTCGTCGTCGGGCTGGTCATCGGCGTCCGCCGTCACGGCGCTTGCCGCGGCCGCAGGCTCTGCGGCGGACGCGCTCGCGAACGAGCCGCCCACGTCGTGGTAATCGCTGGCCAGCGCCACCACGATGACCGCGGCCATCACGCCCACGCCGCCCAAAAGCGGCAGCGTGGAGCGCGACGCGGGCGCCCGGACGTCGCGATCAAGCGAGCGCGTGACCCACGGCGTGAGCAGCCACAGCCCGAGCAGGAAGAACAGGTCGACCCGCGCGGCCGTCGGCCACCAGTCGAAGCCGACCTCGACGACCGACCATGCCGACGTGGCGACCAGCACCGCCGCGAACACGGGCTGCGCGGCGCGGCGACGGGCCAGCACCAGCAGCCCGGTGGCCAGCGTGGCGCAACCGGCCACAAGATAGAAAGCCGAACCGCCGAGGACGGCCAGCCAGGCGCCACCAATGGCCAGGGCCAAGCCAATCAGCACGAAGGCGGCGACGGTGGTCGCGTGGGCGACGCGGGCACGAGGGTTGGGTGACATCTGAGAAGTCCTTGTCATGGTGGTACATGTCGGAATGAATCGACCCGGGTTTACTGGACAACCTCGCGCCTTGCGTCACAGGCCGAGGTAGGCCTCGCGGACGCGAGGGTCATCGGCCAACTCGGCGGCGGGACCTGAGGCGGCGATCCGGCCGTTCTCCACGACGCTGCGACCCAGCCTTGCCAGGATCTTTAGATTTCCAGCCCCGCGCTTCACCATAAAAGATATCAATCGCTTATAGCTAACTTCGTAGCAGGTTCCTCGGATCAGCATTGCGCTCCGGATCGCTCAGGCAAACAGCCACCGCTTCACGAGCTTCGTATAGCGCGGCATGATGACGTAGACCATGAGCATGACAATCGTTCCCGTCACAGCAAAGGTATTGATCAAGCGATGGTCGGGAATGCCCAGGTGCCGCAGCGCCGGTAGGACGATCATTGGAACGCCGAGGACCAGGGGATAGATCACTGACCAGGTCACCAAACTCTGCCGCCAGCGGGCAGGAACCTTGGCACCGGCATCCGTCGGGGCAAACCAGAAATCCAGACCACTACGAACAAAGAAGTCGTCGCCACTGGCAAGCAACGGCTTGACTCTGTCGATGAGCCGATTGCGAACAGGTGACTCCGTCCAGGCCCGCAGATGCGCGATGGTGTCAAAGCGAACGATGACCGTATAGGTCGAGGAGAAACCTGGAACCGGTTGGATGATCTGCCAGTCGAGATTGCCAGGCGATGACCGGCAAAGCGGCCCGATTTCGTTCATCCAATTTTCGTACTCATCCTGCCTGCCATCACGCACCCGATGAGTGATGACCACCGTTGCTCCCATGGTGTCGCCAGTGCTGGTGGCTTGCGCGTTTTGGTCCATGGCGTCGGTCGCGTAATGAGGCATCTAGCTTTTCTGCGACTTTCTCCAAGTTGAAGACTGATGGGCCACCTGTCGCCAGGTGGCCCAGATCAACTTCTTGTCTGAACCTATTTCAGGCTTTTTTGTGCCGCGTAATAGCTTTCAAACAACGCCCCATATGCGGGTTCGACGTGGTCGACAAAGACCTTGGCGAATTCCATTGCTTCTGGGCGATTCCACGTGTGCATCAACTCTGTAATCGCCGCGAATGTGTCGATTGGCATCGCGCCCGCCTGCGTGACCCGGGCAATGGAGATGTCGGTTGCCATCTTCGACCAATTGCCCGAGGCATCCACGATGCAGAACACTTTGTATCCCTCTGCGAGGGCGCTGAGTGCAGGAAATACCATGCAAATGCTCGTGAGCGTGCCTGCGATGAGCAATGTCTTCCGCTTGGTCTTCTCGACGGCTTCGACAAAGGGGCGGTGATCCCACGCGTTGATTGGGCCTTCGCGCGGAACGTACACCACATCGGGGTTGCTCAGAAGGATATCGGGAATGGGCGGACCATTCGGACCACCGGGAACTGATGCCGTTGCAACGGTCGGGATCTTCGCGATCTTCGCTGCCTTCGCGAGAGCAACTACGTTGTTACGGAGTTCCCTGTACTCCATATCACGGACCAACTGGAACAAGCCGCTCTGATGATCTATCAGCAGCAACACAGCATCGTTGGGGTCAATCATCCACTTGTTTGATGTCATGTCATCTCCTTTGGTTTTGGAACTGGATACGCCGCCTGCACCTGCGGCGGCTTGGTTTGCCGCTGTCGCCGCCGTTGTCAGCAATGTCGCTCCGCCAACTGCGGCGCCGCTAATGAGCATCTCTCTACGCTTCATGTGATTCTCCGATTGCGCATCAAGTCATTTCCTTTGGGTTGAGGAACTAGATATGCCGCCATAGGCAGCGTGGATCGCTGCCATTCCAGCGCACGATTACGTCGTCGGCAGTCAGTACATGGGTCACGGAGCGGCCCCGGTGGACAAGGAGTTTCAATCGGTGGTTGCTGACTTCGCGGATAACTCGGTGGGAACCGACGGGTCGACGCCGATGACGCCGCCTTAGCCGAGCTGCTTGTCACGCCGCAGTTCGACCCCGATGCGTTGAATTTCGGCCTCTCCCTGCGCAAGGGCGGCCTTGCTGGTGTGCACCGAGTAGTAGCCCATCACCAGGTCGTGTGGATGCTTCACCGCCGAGCCCATGACGAAAGACGTGTCGCCGTGAGCCACGAAGTCGATGACTTCTTCCGATTCTTCGAACACGGCGAGCTCACCGGTGCGGACCACCCCATTCACGTCGAGTCGTCCGGCGCTGACTGCCAACCACGCCACGGTGTGGCCGGCGGGCGGCGTGTATCGCCAGCGCTCGCCGTCCTTCAAGCTCACGGCAAGGTAGTTCATGCCCGAAGGTGCTGGAATGGGGCTCCTGGCCTTGCCGTAGCTTCCCAGCAGCACACGGGCCGGGCCCTCGTGTGGAATACCTGAAGGTGCCAGGTAGAGGCTTTCCGCGTGCGCGTTCTCTTCCGAGGGAGGCAAGGCGACCCAGAGTTGAAAGCCCGACATCTGCTCGTCGCCGACGGGCGCACCGATGTGCCACACGCCGTTGCCGGAGCGCATCCACTCCACGCCGCCGGCGGGCAGCACGCCCTTCTTGCCGGTCGTGTCTTCGTAGCGAAGGCTGCCCGTCATCACGTAGGTCAACGTGGCGATGCCGGAATGCGGATGCATCGCGAAGCCTTGGCTGCCAACGTTGGGACTGAAACTGTTGAGGTCGAGAAAGATGAATGGCTTCAAGAACTGGCCGAGGTCGCTCGGGCTGACCAGCCGCGTGATCGGCCCGTGGGTGCTGCCGCGCGTGCGGTGGACAATGGCCCGCACGCTGGCGCTCGATGCTTGATCAAGCTTCGGGTTGCCGGGAATGGCTTGTAGTGCGGTCATCGATCGTCCTTTGAGTCGAAGTGAAGTGGCGTGCGCTCCGCGGAGACGTGACATCTGCGCGGCTGCAGTCGACGTATGAACGATAGGAGCGGTAGGATCGACTGACTAGCCGGTGCGATCGGAGCGCACCCGTCCAAAATTCAAAGCAAAGGGATTGCATGCTCGATCTGAACGACGTCGCCTTGTTCGTGCAGGTCGTGCGCAGCGGCAGCTTTGCGGAAGCGGCGCGGCGCCTCGGCGTGCCATCGAACACCCTCAGCAGACGCGTCCAGGGGCTCGAGCAACATCTCGGCACGCGGCTGCTGCAACGCTCAACCCGCAAGCTCACCCTCACCAGCGCAGGCGAGGAGTTCAACGCGCGTTGCGCCGATGCGGTCACCGGCCTGTTCGACGCCGGACAAGAGCTGAGCTCGGGAAGCCAGGAGCTGAGCGGGCTGGTTCGCGTTGCCGCGCCGGCCGACTTTCTCGACATGTTCGTGATGGAGTGGGTCGCCGAGTTCCTGGTGACCTATCCCAGGATTCGACTTTCCTTGATGCTCAGCGATTCGAATGCCGACCTGATCGCCGATCGCATCGACGTCGCGTTTCGTGGCGGTCTCCTCGAAGACTCGGAATACGTTGGCCGGCAAATCTTGTCCGCAGGTAACGACGGGCTGGTGGCCAGTCCGGGCTACCTTGCCGCGAGGGGCGCGCCCGACACATTGCAGGACCTGCTGGAGCACGATTGCGTGACCAGTGCGACCCTTGGCACCACTCCCGTGACCTGGCGTCTGACCGGGCCGGACGGCATCGATGAGGCTGTGCAGGTTGCGTCTCGCTTCAGCGGCAACACGGCGCAGGCCCTTCGCAAGGCGACGCTGGCCGGGCTGGGGATCACGCTGCTTCCGAGGGCGGTCATCATGAAGGACCTGCAGGCCGGGCGCCTCGTTCCCGTGCTGCCCCATTACCAGCGCCCTGGCCACGGCCTCAATGTGCTGTATCCCAGCCGACGCCATCTGCCGCTGGCGGTGTCGGCGTTCATCGATCTGGTCGCCGAGAAGCTCGGCGAGATTGAAGCGACGCTGACACCTCTGCGCCGCGCCGTAGGTTGAATCAAACCAACACAGTTCGCTTCGCATCGTTGACGGTCTGGGTCCCGGCGCGTTGCATGACCATATCCAGCTCCTTGTTCAGGAGTTCGAGCACGGACTGCACGCCGCGCCAATCGCCCCACGCCAGCCCGTAGTAGGCCGGTCGCACCAGGCCGACGATGTCGGCACCCGACGCGAGCGCCTTGAAAGCGTCCTGGCCACGCCGAATTCCGCTGTCGAAGATGATGGGAGCCTTGCGGGCCACGGCCTTTGCGACGGCCGGCAGCACAGTGAAAGCAGGTAGAGCTGGAACCATTTCGGTGCAGAAGAGGCGCTTGCCACCTGCTCCATCGACAGCGTCGAGACGGTGCTCAGGGCCATGATCGTGTTGCCGGCTGCGGCTCCCACGGCCATCCCGGCTTCGGCAGTGACGTGGGCCAGTCCTTGCCCACCCATCGGGCAGATCATCACAGGCGACGCAATGCTCGTACCCAGGATCTCAGTACGCAGGTCGATAGGGCCTTTGCCAGTCAGAACGCGCGGCATGATCTGTCTGCGCTCGAACGCGGCGCGGTTCTCGCGCACCTCCAGGCCGAATGCTTGAAATGTATGCCAATCGCGGTGTCCGATCAGAAGCTCGCCCCATGAGCTCGTTCAGGGTCACCATGTTCCTCAAGCGCTCCGCTGAGAAGGACTGACGGCGCTCTGAAAATCCGGTTTTCAATGAACAGAACTCCCGGAAATCCGGATTCCAATGAGGACGGCGTTCGGGATGTTATGAGAGCAATTCCGCTAAGCTCTTGTTTCGACTCAATGCGAAGGTCCGAGATTGAATGAGAACCGACAATTGAATCCCGAACGTTATTCATTCAAAACCGAACTGGCCGCGGCGATCGGGGCAGGGCACGCAGTTGCCGCGTCTCCATCACGACGGGGATGGCAGCGTGCGAGGCGCACCGGGTCGCGCCATATCTTCGCCTCATGAGCTCCCGCGTTCCCCAGTCACTTCGACAACGAAGTGCATGATGTCGGCCACCAGCGGGAACTCCCTAGCTTCGGCTTGACGAGTCACGGGACAATCGAGGGATGAGATCTCGCCTCGCCCGAATTCGCCCGCTCTGTTTCCGCCTTGCCGCGCTCAGCTTGGCCACCCTCGCCGTGAGCGGCCCTGCATCTTGCAGCGCGGCTACCGCAGCTGCCGTCCAACGGGCCACGGCGTCGGATCATCGACACGCTAGGACGACCGCTGGCCCCAGGTCCGGCGAAGGATGGCGAGCCGCACCGCCGCCTGCCTGGGTCGAATCCCACTCGGTCGCCGCGACCGCACCAGGTGCGCCCGGCCCGCTGCCTGCGCGCGGCGGCTTGCACTCGCTGCTGATCGACGAGCAGCGGTCTATCGATCGTAACGACGAAGCCGGCCAATACCTGAACTGGCGCGGGCTGATCACGGACGCGAGCGGCTTGGGCTCCGCGGGCCGCGTCGAGGTGTCCTTCGATCCGTCCTACCAGAAGGTGCTGCTGCACGCCTTCGCCGTGTGGCGCGACGGACGCCGCCTCGACCGCCTGGCCGACGCGCGCATCGAGGTGCTGCGCCGCGAGGCGGGACTGGAGAATGAATCGATTGACGGTCGCAAGACCTTGCTGGTCGTGCTCAATGATGTGCGCGTGGGCGACATCGTGGAGATCTCCTACAGCATCCTGGGCCAGAACCCGGTGCATGGCCCGTCGCACGACGGCTCGCTGTCCACCGCGTTCGACATGCCGGTCGACCGCCTGTTCGCCTCGGTGACCAGCCGCTCGGGGCGACGCCTGCACGTGCAGGGCGTGCGCACCGACGGCATTCCGGCGGTGCAGGATGCCGGCGGCGTGCAGCGCTGGCACCTCGATCGGACCAACGTGGTGGCGATCCAGGCGGAGGACGGCACGCCGTCCGATTACGCCGTTTATCCGCGCGTGGACTACTCGGACGACGCCGACTGGCACGAGGTCGCGGCCTGGGGCTCGACGCTGTTCAAGGTCGACCCCACGCTGGGCTCCGACCTCGAGCGCCGGCTCGACGCCTGGCGCGCGAGCGGCCTGAAGGGCCAAGCGTTGGTTTCGGCGGTGCTGAGCCTGGTGCAGGACGACGTGCGCTACTTCAGCGCGAGCCTGGGCGAGAACTCGCATCGTCCGAAGGTGCCCGCGCGCACCTGGGCGGACCGGGCCGGCGACTGCAAGGACAAGACCGCCTTGCTGGTCGCCATCCTGCAGCGGCTGGGCTTCGACGCCAAGCCCGCGCTGGTCTCGTCGAGCGCGCGCAACTCACTGCGCGACGTGCTGCCCGCCCACGGCGCGTTCGACCACGCGATCGTGCGGCTGCAGCTCGATGGCCACACCTGGTGGCTCGACGGCACGATGACGAGCCAGTCGACCGCCCTCGCCACGCGCGCGCTGCCGCCGGTCGACTGGGCGCTGGTTGTCGCGCCCGAGACGCAGGCACTAGAGGCGGTGAATGCGCCGGCTTTCGACGGCGATATCGTCACCTACAACCATGTCTGGGACACGAGCGACCTGTCCAAGCCGGCGCACCTGCAGTTGACGGTGACGACGCGTGGCGATGCGGCCGAGGGCTATCGCAGCGCGATCGCTTCGGGCCACCTGGCGGAACTGGTGGACACCATTACGTTCCACTATCGCACGCGCTTCCAGGACTACCGCCCGCGGGGCGAGCCGCTGGTGCAGGACGACCGCGCCGAGAACCGCCTGAGTGTGCACATCGAAGGCGAGGTGCCGCTGCTGGGCGAGCTACGCGAGGGAGCGCTCTCCGTCGAAGTCTTCCCGCTGCGGATCATGGATTCGCTAGCCACGCCGGAGCAGCTGCAGCGCACCATGCCCTGGGCCTACGAGCCGCCGCAGTCGCTGCACGAGCGCATTCGTCTCGTGCTGCCGCAGCCGCCGCAGCTGGACTCGCCGCTGCACAGCGAAGTGTCCGATCCGCACTTCGCGCTCGCGTTCTCGTCCTCGGAATTGGGCCACGAACGCATCCTCGACTGGCACTTCCAGCGGCGCGACGACGTCGTGCTGCCCGCGGATCTCGCGCGCTTCCGCGACCGCGTCAAGAAGGCGCGCAACGACCAGGACTTTGTGCTCAAGGAGCTGCTTTTCGACGGCGATCACCTCGTCGCGCAGACCACCGCGGACGCGAAGAAGATGGACAAGGATCCCCGCATGGTGCGCGACGACAGCGTCGGACAGACGACCGCGCGGGCCTACGCGCGGCGGCTGCGCGACGACCTCGTGCTGGCTGCCAGCGGCACCACCTCGCCGGTCGGTAGCCGCATCGTGGTCGACCGGGCGATGCAGGACCTGCTGCTCGGTGAGGACGATGCCGCACAGGCCGACCTCGGCCGCCTCGCCGAGGACACGCTCACCGATCCCGCGGCGCAATACGCGCACGGGCTAATGCTGTTCACTTCCGGCCGTTTCACGGACGCCGAGAAGGCGTTTCGCGCCGGCGTCGACGTGGCGGATCCCGTGGTCGGCCCCGCGCGGCGCTGGATCGGCATCGCCGCCTACTACGATGGCCGCTGGTCAGACGCGGTGCGCAGCCTGCGCGAGGCCGTGCAGGACGAGTCGGGCGACGAACGCACGATCACGCTGGCGTGGCTGTTCGTGGCCGCGCAACATCAGGATCATCATGGCGAGGTGGCGATCGCATCTTATCTTTCGGAGGCGAAGGACAAGAACCCGAGCTGGGCTACGCAGTTGCTGGACGCGATCCGCGCCCTCACTGTGGAAGAGGACAAGGAGACGCAATCCGGCCCCGATTGGACCGACTGGCCGGCCGCGCAGCAACTCCTCGCCACCTTGAAGAAGGAGCCTCGGCTGGCGCGCGAGCGCACCGTCCAGATGATGTTCTTCTTGTCACAGCTGGCCATGAAACCGTCCGAACGCGGCGCTGTCGTTGCCATGCTCCAGCTCGAGGCGAAACTCCATTCCACATCGGCGGCCGAGGACATCTGCGCGCGAACCGCACTCCGACTTGCCAGCCGCAAGGCGCCGGCCGACCTCATCGACTCGGCGCGCAAGGCCGCCGCCGCCGGCGATCGCCGGGGGGCCCTCTCGACCTTGCAGCACGCGCTGACAACCGCGCCCGACGATTCTGACGCACTGCTCCTAGTGGGCCGCATCGAGAACGATCAAATTCACTGCGATGCGCTCGACCCGCTCTGGCGCGCGGCGTCGCTGCGTCCAGACGACCCGGTCATCGGGATCGAACTCGCGCGGGCGCTGGCGCCCTGCGGCAACCGTGATCATGCAGTGGCGACGCTGAATCTCTGGCTCGCCAATGCGCGCACGCCTCCGGCCGCGCGTGCCGAGGGCCTGGCGCTTCGCGCCATGATGAACGCCGAGAACACCAAGAGTGACGACAGCCGGTTGGTCCAATCTGAAGAGGACCTGCGGGAAGCCCTGCGCCTCGACCCCATGCTCCCCATCGCTTGGCAGGCGATGTATCACGTCCACGATCACCAGGGCAAACACGAGGAGGCCCTGACCGACGTGGAGGGCATGAAGGCGGCTGGCGCGCCACCACAGGACGTGGCGCGCTACCGCGGAGTGGCTCTGGGCCAGCTGAAACGTGATGTCGAGGCCGAAGCCGAGCTGACGCGATCACTCGCCGTCGAGCCCGACAACTTCATCGCCCTGGAGGCGCGCATGTGGGAGCGGCTTCGGCGCGACGAGGGCGAGGGTGCCGCACAGGATGCGCTCGCCTTGGTAAATGACTGGCCAAACAACCCCGAATACTGGGAAGCATTGAAGAAGGCGCAGGAGGCAGGCGGACACGCCGCTCTGGCACGCGACGCGCTTGACCGCCAGATGGCACTGCAACCTGGTCAAGCTGCGCTTTGGGACGAGCGGGCCGATCTGGATTCCCACATGCGCGATCACAAGACATCGCTGGAGGACTACGACAAGGCCATCGCGATGGATCCATCGGACGTCCGCGCGTGGATCAAGCGTGCCAACGAACTTTGGCGGTTGGATCGAGGCCCGGAGGCGGTGAAGTCTTGCCTGAAGGGCCTCGACCTTATCGACGTTCCGCTGAACCGGTCGGCCTGCGCAGTGGTTGCGTGGCAGGTGGGGGATCACGCGCGTGCCATCACGATGCTTGACGCCGTGTCGTCGCATCGCGCGGAAATGGAAGCGGCCGACCAGATGTATTGGTTCAACAATATCGGCCAGGCGTTGATCGGCTACGGTCGTGCAAGAGAGGCTGTTCCCTTCCTCCAAAGCTCACTGAGGCGCTGGCCAGACTCGGCCTACGACCCACTGTTTCTGTATTACGCGCGCGCGCTATCGGACGACGAATCGGGCGGCCGGGCGGAAGTCGCTGCACGCTCGACGGAGCAAATGCCGCAATGGCTGGGCCATCTTTTCGACTATGCAGCCCATCGTCTCGATGACGAGGCGCTCAGGAAACTGGCAACCGTCGATTTGCCCGGTGACTTCACCGGGCAGGCCTGCGAAGCCGTCTTCTATACGGGGCTGCGGCATTGGATCGACGGCGACCTTGCAGGGGGAAAGGCGCTGTTGATTCGCGCCGCCAACGAATGCCCGCGTACATTCACCGAGGCCGAGCTCGCGCGAGCATGGCTTGCCGCGGGGCCAGGCTTGGCTCACCAAGTCAGCGTCATGCCGGGAGCGAACTCCGCTACGCGCTGACATCCAGCGCAGGCTCGTCCTGCAACGGTTCGAGGGTTGGCGAGAATCGCGAAAGCGGATGGTGGGGTCCGTAGGGCCGATTGCCGGTGAGTTAAGCATGAGCGTTGCCAGTGAGTAGGAGGCGGTCTGCGGCCAGGAGCAGCCGGTCGCGGGTGACTGCTTAGAAGATTGGGGGATTCATGCTGAGTGCTGAAGCACTTCGCCTACTCGTCGAGCGGTTCTGTAGTGGAGATGACGTCTCGATCTCGAGTGCAAACGCAATCGAGGTCGCGCTCGACGACGCGTTTCCGAACGACGATGTTGTGCAGGATGTCGTCTTGATGCTGGCGTCCTACCGACCAGGCGGGGGCGAATTCCTCTACGACGAGGCACAAGTCAAGAAGCGGCTGGTCTCGATTCTTGGACGTTTGACCGAAAGTCACTGACCGGCCACCAGCGGTAGTCCGCGAGGGACATGCCGCTCGGCCTCTTCATGGAGTGGCTCTCCATGCTCGCGAAACACGTTACCGTCTGGGCGGCCCAATGAGCGGCAGTGTCTTGAACAAGAACAGCCTGATGCATTCGCTGCAGTGCGTGCAGGCGATGACGAGGATGATGGAGGCGTACATCGCCGATCCGGCAGCCACAAATCAGGATGGCGAGGCCTTCGGGCAGCTTCTGATGGACTTTGACAGCGTCGTCGACAGGTTGTCGACGACGCACGAGGCACACCCGAGTTCAGTTGCCTATAAGCTCACCGCACGAGCGCGAGCCTATCGATAGACAGGAATCGTTCCCGAGGACGTGCTGCGATCACCGGCCGCCTTCAGTTGCTGCCCCAGTTGGGCAATCCGCTGCTCTCCGGTTGCGAGGGCTTGGGCAGAGGTATGAACCGAGTAGTGGCCTAGATGCAGGTCATGCGGATGCGGTATGGCGGAACCGATCACGAACACGGCGTCTTCATCATTGCGAGCGGCCAGCATGACAGCGGCTCCATCATCGGCGAAGACCACCATTTCACCTGCACTCACCGTTTGACCCGCATCGAGCGCTCCACTGGCCACAGCCAGCCATCCCGCGGTATGGCCCGCCGGCGGACGGTAGACCCACTGCTCGCCCGGGTGC
>Ga0307516_10006801_pt1 | contig 13338 bp, 17 predicted proteins | sample 19_EM_MG_FD_203310 | JGI IMG/M metagenome (GOLD analysis project Ga0307516, IMG submission 203310) | Populus trichocarpa ectomycorrhiza microbial communities from riparian zone in the Pacific Northwest, United States - 19_EM | ecosystem: Host-associated > Plants > Roots > Unclassified | place... | reverse complement strand
AGGAAGTTGGACTGCTTAAGTGCCAATTCCAGGCACGATAGGGATGGGTCCGTGGATGGTGAGCGGAGAGACAAGAAAGAACGATCGAGGGTGAGGAGCAGCAAGTCTGAGCTCGAGAGGTGGCGTAAGGGAATCAGAGACGTGGCACTGCACGTCGCCGCTCGTTCCAAGGACGTTGAATGGCGAGCGTCGGCGGCTGGTTCTCAAACCTCTGCGGTCCCTCACCTCGCTACCTCCGGATCCGTCCGGCCAACACCCCCTCCAGACGCGGCGATGCTCGGATTGGTCGAGGGGTGGTGTGAAAGCAACCTCAAGTTCGGGAGCCCACTCTCGGTGCTCCTGAGAGAGAAACTGACGGATGCGATGTTACACATGGTGATGGCCTGCTATCACAACGTCAACAACCTCCCGCCACCCTCACGCCCTACCCCGATGAGCGTCTCCGTTTCACGGGACTCACAAGGCGCCCCCCGAGTACCGAACCAAGCCGGGTTGTTGCAGTACCTCCCACCGGGCACGGTGGTAGGCGGCAGTTTGGGGGTAGAGACCCTAGACGTGGAGATGAAGGGTATCGCAGAACGGATTGCGAAACTTGCCAAGATCCACGTGGATGTCTATGGCGTCATGTATGAGAGCGAGGACGGCTTCCTCGTTGTTGGTGTCTAAAACGCCTCGAGGCTTGCGGCTGGGAGAACACAATCGTCTCAGACTTGCGCACACCCCTCCCTGATACCCTTAACCCTATTACCCCCACCTCTCCCACCAGCCCGTTCCTCCTTCCCCGCTCGAACCATACCCCGTGACAAATCCCATAGGTTCGAACTCCCCTCCTCGTCTCCGATTCACGAATCCCTCTCTGGAAACCTTTCCTCATGATCACCACCGCCTCCAACACACCTAGCATGTCTACTCCACGACCGTATCCTGAAACCCCTCCACAATTTCATGTATTGCTTAGCACGGTTCTCACGAATCTCCTGGCGAGCCCCCAAAAACACTTTTTTCCCCTCCGCTTCCGATCTGTTTCATGATACGCACGCGTTCCAGATATTCTCAATGACCTGTTTTCGTGTCCGATTCCCCTTCCTCGTTGGGGTTTCCGTTGACCTTGCGTTCTTATTCCCTATCCTCCTACGGGAAAAGATGTTCCCCGTTCACATTTCGTTCTTCGTTTCACGCCCTCCCAGTTTCACCATCATTCATTCACCCGTAGACGCCCGGTCCAGTGACCCCAACGCCACCCAGCGGAAACGGCCGTGATACCTGCTGTATCATTCCCTCATACCTATACATCCCCACTACTTTCATTTTTGCCGCTTCCCTTGACCTTTCTGTTTTATTCGACGTAATGGTCTTGTCATGCCAGCCTCTTGCAAACTCGATTTAACGGACGTTCTCCCTGCATCTGCATCTTGCATTCAATCTCACCTTCTGTATCTTCAGCGTTTCTGATGCACACCTTCCCACATCGCATCCTAATAGTTCCCCCTATGGATTGACTCGTTCCGCCTTTGTATTCACCTTACGGAGCTGCAGGCATCCCTATCATGTTGATAGCCAATGTCTGACGGGCCGCGCTATTTGCACTGTGTTCCTCGTACGACTGTATGGACGCCCGGCCGCGCCTTTCAAACCCGACCTGAAGTTGGGCCTGAAACCGGGAACGCGTGAATTCTTCCTTACTTCTTCCGTACATAACAGGCCTGGCGGGCACCGTGATCAGTGTTTGGGGTGACCCTGTTCCCCAAGCGGTTTGTGTGCAGGCCGTGCGCGTCTCTGGGCGGGATGAATTTACATTTACGGGACGACAATCCCCTGGAGGTAATAACAGAAAGTAGTTTGAACACATCTCTAGAGCGGTGTGCTGAGATGTGTTTCGTGTTTCTCCTTCTCAGCCGATGGGTAAATAGGCCTCTACAGCGTGAGTGCTGCCGACCCACACTATCACGATTGGGGTTGGCACAGTCCAACTTCCAGCACCTGCGAACCACAGGGAGTCTGTTTATCCTTGAATTTCCCCCTTCCCGCACGTTCGACCTCGGGTGACGACCAACCTGACCTCTCTTCTCAACACAATGTCTCCCGCTTACACACTAACTCGGACGAACGGACGCCCCGTCAGTCCGTCGGATGCCCTGACGCCTCCTTTTATCTCGCCACTTGCCGACCTACCGACCCCGCTCCCATTCGAGCCCGGCCACGTCAAACTGTTCCACTGCCTCGGCGTTCAACGTAACCCCTGGCGTGGAATCCGGGGGGTCACCAACGGCCAAACCCCGGAATGTTCTCAGCTCCTGGAAGACAAGCGATATCCCTGAACTGTCAAAGTTTTCATCAAAGGGCCAATGGGCGTCAGCAAATGTGTTTCTTGTCTACACCCGAACCCCACGGCTGAAAGACTGCAAGCAGCAACGTGCAACGCCGCCCGGGATGTTGCAGAGCGGTTCCGGTATACCATTTTCCGTCACACACAGCCGACGATCCCCTCGGGCTTGCAGAAGACGAACCACACCGCGATCTATCAGACGGGTTCGTGGTCGTGGAGGAAGCTCCAATAGGTTCCACAGCAGGTCCTCCGTCGTTGGGCAATGCGGCCTTTGTTCCGCTGGTTACTGCCCTCTCGTGGTGGAAGATTTGAAGTTGCCGATCCTCTCCAGTTTCCCGACCCTCGCCGACTTCTGAACTCTCTCCCATCAAGTCCTTCACCTGATCGACAGAACAAACGTTCCCATTCCCTGACCTCAACGGCCGTGAAACACGGCCCCAGGGTTCCCTGATCAAGGTCAGACCAAATCACGAAGCTAGCCAAAAGACGAGCCCACCGTGCCCATACCCTTCGCGGCGGGCAAGGACGCATCCTTTGGTCTCACCGGTTCTTCTAACCGACTTGCCGCCCGCTACCCACACACCCGAAGTCCGGTATCTTCACTTTCATCCCAATCACGGTGATGTTTCCGAGGGTGAAACATCATGTGATTGATGTTCCAATGGATTGAGTGATCGTGAACGGCGCAGGGTGGACTATACTCTAATGCAATGGGTGGCTGGGTGAATGAGTACCTGTTTAACTGTTCGTAAGTTCATAACGTGTGGATCCGAGGCCCGCACGGCAAAGCGGTTGGGGCCTCTACGCCCTCGTCCTCAAATACTGGTTTACACACGGATGCCGTCTTTGTTGGAATGGCCGAGTTCTCACAGTGAGCCCACGTGGAGGGTGGGTGGCTGATTGGCGTTACACATTGAACACTGGTGGTGCCACTGCGTACTGCGATTACAGACTCTCGTTCATCACCCTCACTCATTCCGCGCACCCCTGTATGGCCGTCGGAGCTGTCACTGGACCCAATAACCGATAGATCTAATCCCTAGGTTCCAGTGTGCTGCAGAAAAATAGTGGCGATTACTTCTGCCGGGAGATTAAATAGACACAGTAACAAACACACAATCGGTGACGGACACGGTATGGCCGAAAAGGCAAGCCAAAACAACCCAACAGACCCAGATCCTAAAGTGCCATTCTCAGCCCATACCCCGCCCTTATCTCTGGTGACCGGACATAAAAGGCGAGGCGATAGAGATAGGCGGGTTTGAATCCAGGGAGATACGTTGCCCGGGTGAGTTCATGAGCCCTGAGGCCTGATGGAGGACCCACGCAGAACCACCCGCAGGGCAGGTGGCTAGTCGGCCACTGCCCGTGTGGTACCGGTGGAGGACGTTGGTTCTGACTGGGCAGGCGAGTAGGTAGATGTGACTGTAGGGATCCAGACTGGGTCTGCGTCTCCGAGGTATTGTCCTGATACGGGACCATCGGTGCCACTCGAGGGAGGCTTACCCTCCGACTGTGGATCCCTCTTACTGTTGTGCCGTTGTGGATACGCTGAGATGCGGTTGGCCAGGGTATATTTCTGGGGACAGCACCGTAGACCACAATCGGACTAGGTAACGGCGCGGAGCGGAGCTCTCCCTCTTTTCCCGGTCCTGAAACGAAACAACAGGTTGGTGTACTCGCCTGAGTCGACTTTCGATGCGGAGGTGCTCACCTGCATGCCAGATGAGCTCCCCTGGCAAACATCGATGCTGGTGGGATTCACCGGCGAGCGTACGTCAAATCCCAGCTACCCCCGGACCCTAGCGGCACAGCTGTGCAAGCACTGAAGAGGACTAGCGTAAACCGTGGCACCGACGTGGATCTGGGTCTTGTGTCGGGGGCAGTTGCTCGGTCAGGGACCTGTCAGGCTGGTGGTACATATTTCCTCCGGGTTCCGCCGGGGGTTGGCAGTTGTCAGCCGAGCTGGCAAATGAAAAAAATAGCCGCTGCGCCACCAATCTTCGCACCTATTTCACGATCGTGCGCGTGGACCGGCGTCGAATCCTCCGAGCTTCACGGAATCAGGATAACTCCCCTTCCCGTATCTCTCCCTGAAGGTACGAGATGGGGGGGGTTCAGCTTGGCTAATCGCGGGCCTTTCCAGGTTGCCGGGCATACGAACCAAACCAACCTTGGCCTTGGCAGCTAGCGTTGGAGGTATGTATTTCGCTACCAATCTACCAAATGGCACGAGGGGATCTCGTGGCGCGATGAACCAAGCGCCTGACTGTTTCAAAGCTACAGTCCCGGGTCTTCCACGTAAAAAGTCGCACAAACGAGTTGAATTGTGCTCATATCGGCTTCACCGACAGCGGTCCTTGTTTTCAGAATGGCGCTGGTGGAAAAAATGACCGACACGGATGGGTTCTTTTCGCCCCAAACATTCGCAGTTCATCAAACATCGGTGTCCAGCTTTTTTGGATACCCTACTTCCGAGGGTTCTGTGTGATTCACGCGGCCGGTGCACACCCCAGACCAGGCGGCATGAACTTACGCCAGCGCGCCAGCTTCCCGTTACCCTTCACGAACACCTGGTCCGTCACCCGCCGGTCATAAGGGTGAATCCGTGACCATGAGCGTCGACAACTCCGGCGCCGGTATTATCTAGTGGGGGGCGAGGGTGGCGAGCGAGCTTATGGGTGAGTCTGGATGGAACATACACTCGACAACATGAGCGAAAATGCAAGCAGGGCAGGTCGGCCTACGGAGAGGCACTGGACGCGGCACCCGTTTCGTCTACTCCAAAGGATAGGCAACGACGTACATCACAAAGTAGGATACACTCTAGATCCCTCAGCACATTGCAATTTTCTTGGCTGGGGACAGTTCATTACGACAGTCGCAAATCCATACCCTAAGACCCAGGCGGACTCGAACGGGCGTACCATGCCCACCAAGTCGCATTCCTTCCCCACAAGCGAGCCCCAGATCGTGGCAGGGGTTCTGAGGGGTGTAGTGAGCCAGCCCCCGCCATCGCCTTTTCGCCCCCCATCATTCGTTCCCAGGCGCGAAGGATTGAATGACATTGAAGATTTGACCGGAATGTTTTGGGAATCGATGAGTATGTGGCCTGCTCTGTTCTGCGGTTGTCGTCGTTGTGCACACGATACGGCGATCATCACCGATTGGCAATAAGCCTAGGTCCTAAAGTCCCAATTATATCCCATACTCCGCCCTCACCTCTGCCAACATCAAGTTCGGATACTTCGAATCCTCCGTTGTGCCATCCGCCGACATACCCAAAGCGTACAGTGGCGGTGGCCCGCGATCGGGAAGTCCGGTTTGAAAATCGCAATACCTTTCTCTGACGACTTTCCGGTAATGCTGTAGTGACCCGCTCTCTTCCAAGGGAAGACTTCCTATACGGACATCGAAGACTGGTAACGATTTCCTCCAAGATTCCTATTCCGGCCTCCCATTTGAGCAACCAGCTTCGGGAAGTAGCCAAGGACGGACGCACCCCAAGTAGTATATCCAGACACGTGTATTCATCGAGGTGGAGTTCAGATGTGAGGATCCCTAGCCTTTGCAATGCTGAGTCGCAGAGGGCGTACGTCTCCTCAGCAACGGGGTCCGTCCGACAAATGACCTCGTAGAGAATAGCAAGATGTGCCAGGCAAGCGATGCAACTGCTGCTAACCACATCCGCCCTGTTCTTGTCATCGTCATCACGAAATCCTTTTGTCTTGCGGAGCAGTCTCTGTGAGAATTCCTCGAGTGGTGCTAAAATCTGATCGCAAGACTGCCGCCAGAACCCAAGTTCAACTCCTAGGACCGGTAAGTTAAACTCCAACCGAAACCCCGATGAGGTTACGTGTAACACTCACCGTCGGTAGGGAGGATGGCGAGGAGCAGAATCGCGTCCCTGACAAGTAGAATACCATGTGTCCGCAGCGTCAGGGGACAAATTTCAAAGAGAATTGGATAAGCTCGCTGTGGCAAAAATCAACCGAATGTGGGAGCGGATAGAGGGGATGTCACAAACCGGCAGCTCCTGTCGGAATTCCTTCTCAAGGTTGACAGTTGCGTGAGGTTGCGGCCCGCCGCGCACCAGGAACAAGTAGTTTGCCCAATAGATGACCTGGGAAAGAACAACCAAATTCTCGTGGAGGTCCTCCGAGAACCCCGGGGGGTGTCCAGTTGCCGGAACGAACCGCAGGTTCCCTGCTTCGATCATCTCGCAACACTTCTGGATGTAGAATATACCCATCTGCGTCATACACACGAAGGTGGAACTCGAAGAGGCAACTATCAGAGAACGAAGGGCGCCCTCGTAGTCCTTGGCCTTGATGCGCTCGGCAAGACCCTCCCATGCTATTTGGCCCCATCTCGAGTAAAAGCGAAGTATGGTGGGTGATTCGTCGACTTCCGGAGAGTACAACATTCCGAACGCGTGAGCCCAACATACGAAGCCACGGGTCACCACGGCACCTGACAGATCGCCGCTTAGGTATGCGTCCATTTTTTTGCCGGTGAGGTGGACCCCTAGCTTCAGCAGCCGAGGCAAAACCCACAATCGGCTAATACCTGAGGGTGAGTTCGTGATCAATTGAGCATTCCTATCACAATACATACAATTTCATGTCCAGGACTGTGGAATCTGTCTTGGAAGGTTGAACTTGAAACCTCTCCTCTCCCAGAAACGAAAGCGATATCCATGGTTCGGGAGGGATCGTTGGGGGCAGAAGAGACGAAATGATAGAGATAGATGGGCTTGAATCCCAGGAGGTGGACTGTTTGAATGAGTTTCCGTAGGCGAGAGCGAGTTCCCATGAATGCCCTTGTGGTATCTGGTTAGCCTTGGACACTCGTAGGGCAGCTGATTCGTAGGTCACCCGGGTGGTACCGGAGGTCGAAGGCGTCGGGTTTAGTTCGAAAGGCAAATGGGTAGGTACGTCCGGATCTGCGATTCCGATAAGTAGTCCTGGTAGGTGACCATCCTCCTCCTCGTCGTAGATACACTCTGAGGTGCTCCTGGCCATGACACAAGTCGAGCACGGGCGTTCACCGTTACATCTCTGTTCAAGATCCGGGGGGGTTAGCGATCCGACAGCCTGATAAAAGAGACAACCGTCGCTCACCTTCTTCTTTTGCCTGGAGGGAACCACGGAAAGGGAGAAGTGACTCAAACGTTGGTGTGTTATCCAACAAGATCCCCACATCAGTTCTTTGCTCACCGGCAATATGAGCAAGCTTCGCCCATCCCGAGGGTTTTTCCAACCCCCCTCTTCTTGATACCACCATAAACGCAATCTTCGATTCCCAACTTCGTGCACCTCACACAGCGAGGAGTACCAGATACGCATTTCTGGCAACAAACGATAAAGGCGATCAGATCGAACGACTCTGGCTGGCCATGGTCGAACTGCGGAACGGAGGGTTTCTCACCACCTTCCTGGTCCTGGAAAGCGAAACAAATCGCATCAGCCTCAATCGAACCCCTGGATTGAGGGAGCTCTCACCTGCAGGGTATACAAGCCCTCTTAGCCGACATCGACGCTAGTGAGAAGGAAGGGTGAGATTTTCTCGGCACCCACGACGGGCGGATGTCCCCGCCCTGGGTCCACACTGCCACGCTGATGACCTAATAGTTCGCACAAAAAAAGCTGGGACAAGCCAGCATTAGGCCAGCGCCGCCGAGGTGGCCTGGGCGATCGCACTCTGCCGGTTCCAATCCCATGGACCCCACCCGACTACGGGCGCATCCGCAGTCCTCTGATGTGGTCGTCCCTGGCCTGATTATTAGTCTTTACGGAAACCGCTCGCAGCGGCGGACCTACGTTTCGTACCGATCCCCGGCCCGCCCCGGGGGCCTTAATCGCGTCATTCGGCCTGAATTCACAGACCACTCCGACGGGACACGTTCAATACCTGAACGTTGGGAGAAGGGCAGGTTATGAGAAAAAGTCAACCTGTCCACGCCGATCATGCATGATCAGCGATCATTGGAGCTTGGAGCACAGGGACGATCTCCCAACTCCGTTTTCAAATCACAGGGCAGGAGAGATCCGCCGAGAAATTACACTGCTGGATACCGCAATGGCGGACCGCGACGGGCACATCTATTTCCACATGGCTCTAATGCTTACAGGCTCAAAAAGCGTTCTCCGCCAAGCCTACAAGGGAATTTTGGGTCAAGACCGAAAACGTAGGGAAAAGTCCGGAACGTGGGACACAAAAGGCGAGAACGGCTGGTGGGCCACTACTGAACGCACTGGAAGATAGAAGGAATATGGCATGTAGCCGACGTAACATAGGTATAGTGTTGAGAATAAGATGTCCGATGTGTGAATGCAGATAATGGGCACCTCGTACAGAGGTGCGGTGAGATACGTCGGCGAAAGCGGATAGGAAAGCGAGGGGAGGTTGCGCATGGGGTGTACCGGAATTACGGTGAGTCTGACGACATGGCGGACTGTAATGAGTCCCTCGAAGTATTGTTCGCAATGGAAAGAACCGTCAACCGATTCCCTAACACGGGCGAGGACACGGATGACGATGAGGCAGAGGATGCCAACGAAGAAGCCGGACTGGCCCACGCCTTGGCCACACGAACGCCTGGCCCGAAAATGAGGCGGGGGGAGGCGGATCCTTTGCACTTTGGTATGGGGATGGGGACGGGTACAAAGGAGGCGGGGGAGGGTTTTGAGAATATTGATGGCGATGGCGTGGGTTTTGCGGGTCGGAACGGGCGCAGTGGGGTGGGTTTAGGCGCTGAAGTGGCGGCAACAGTGGGTGTGGGAAGGTATTTCTGATGCGCCAAGATCTCGTTCTCGTGAACCGACAGGTCCCAGTCGAGAACATTGAGCATTTCCCGTTCCATTCGACCAATGTCCCGGTGCTCGAAAATGCCCGAACACCTCGCCCAGATGACGTTCTTCATCATCCTATCGTTTAGGTACTGAGAAAGAGGTATGAAACGAATACGATGAGCTCATCGTGACGTCATTACCAATAGATCAAAGGGAAGAGCGACTGACTTTGCCAGCGAGCACGAGAGCTCCGACGAAGATCCTTTCGCATGCCCAGCGTTCGGCGGTTATCCGTAGGTGGGGTTTCGCCCGCTTGATATAGACGAGGGCGACGAGCACGACCGCGACGCTAACTCTGGACGTGCAAACCATTCTCCATACAAATTGAGCGAACCCTCCGTGTTTCTTCTTGCAGTAGTGAGGTGTACGATCAAGCGATGACGACGGTTCACGACCGAGAGCGTAATCGACGGTTTCGAGGGTTGTATGAACAGCATATTCTGATTGACGGAAGGACATAGGGCGATGATGGGGGTGAATGTGAGTTCTGGGCGCATCGATGGGCCGCAGGACGGAGTTACGTACCGATGACGGACTTGTCGATCCTATGCCTGCACAACTCGACGACTTCTTGGGAATCCCAGCAGAGAGGTGGTATTGTTGAGGATGTCATGGGTGGTAGGGAGTGGCTGTTGTGGTGGGTGGGTGACTAGCGCGTAGAGTGACGGGTAGTCTGTGAGGGTGGGGTAGGTATGAGTGCCGGGGGTACGATGGGGAGAAGGAAAGGTAAGCGAAGTGGAAGTCGTAGTTTTATAAAGAGGAAGAAGAGGCCATGATTTTACAAATGAGAGCGAGAAAACAAAACGGTCGTTCTTTTCTCACAACGGAGGCCATGGCATTCAAATTCGGTCATCACGTGATCCATCCGGTTCTATAGTCATTCTGATGACCACCATCAACGTTGATCAGGGTGGGGGTGCCTGTATGTATGGCTGTAGTTTTAGCCCACGGATTCGAGAATGCGATTCAAACCCTGAATGGGAGGTTCTCGAGCTCTGTCGATGGCATGTCGTCATCTCCCCATTCAAGTCCCCGGCCGAGTCAACTCGCTAGACACGTTCCCCCGCTCCTCAACAAGGATGCGGCAACGTAACGCAGCCCACTCTAGACCCTCCACAAGATACAGTACACCCGGCGGGAGAAGCGATTGACAGATCTTTGTACCTGCTTTGACAACTCGTACCCTCTGGTGCTAGTCCTGAAACGGCTCTATCTAAGCGACAATCTCACCCTCGACTTGTGGAGGATAAGTATTCATCGCCCCCATCCTTTCCTAGAAAGGGTGCATCAGCGTCAACGTCCGGGCCAACGAAGGGGCCGGTTGAGATAACGGGCATTGTGCTACCGACCAGAAGCAATCGCGCTGTCTCTTGCCATGGAACCAAATAGCGCAGCTTGCGGAAGAAGGTAAGCGTTATATCGGTGGTCGGACCGGGCCACATCGACACGCCAGACGGCTTGCCCATTCTCTTCACCCCAGAGTGCGTGGAAAGCTCCACCATTGGGCCCAAATCACGTTTGGGGGCGATAAGCGGGGTAAAAACCGCAGCCATGTGGACACCCGGAAGTCGAGGGTGGGCAAAGGTGCATGACAATGCTCGCCCGTGATGATTAATCCTGACATGGCCTCCTTGGTACCGTTAACTCAGCATCCATATCCAAACTCCCCAGATTTTCTTAACTTACAAACCCACTGCTGACGAGTCGCCTGGTGGGGACTCCCCGGAGAGAGCACGAGGCCCATCATGCCGGTCCCGGAAGTGATCGCCGGGGAAGTGACGGCGACGTTATACTCCGCGCAGCACCGAGCACGGTGGCCAACGTCAAGCTCGTATGTAACGATTCCAGCCACTGGGTCCAATAAATCTGGGGGACGGTCGAGTCCTCCACCGCCACCGCATTCGTGGGCATCACGAGGACTCTGGTGAGGAGCGTCGACGCGGCAAGAGCGGCGTGCTCCACGGCAACGACGCTTCCCTCGGCTTCGTACAGTTCCGCGACTTCTTCCAAGAATTTCTCTTCCGGTTTTGGAACAGCCTGGGTGATCAGCTGACCTTCGGGTTTGGTCTGGACTTGGCCCATGGGATAGGCACGAGAGGCCAGCACTTGCCCCCAGCACCTAGGATCACGACATCGGACATGGCTCCCCCTCGTAGTCGACCATTCTTAGCACCACCCTACTGTGCCGTGGAATAGGCGGTTTCGTACCACTTGATCATCGCCTCCGAGAATTTGAGTCTCCTCGATCGGTGCAGTGGCCTTGCACATCTTTCACCGGGAACACCACCGCCGTTGGTCCTAAGATTGACTCCGCGAGCTAAGAGGTTACGGCAGCCTTGGACGGAACATGTTCCAGAGGTGGGACGCATGAAGACCCCGCGGGTCAAATGCTGGGCCCAGTCCTATGCCCGTTGCGGGTAGGCCGCAGAGCGTGAGAGGAATTATTTCGAATAAATCATAGCGTTGGGGTTTCTCGTTTTTAGTACGCCTCGTGATACTTGTCCAATCCACCCAGATCCCCATCCCAAAGCGTGTTTCTGAATTTGGTTGTCTGACGCTTAGCGGAAGGTTCGCGGGAAGGCGATGCACGGGGAGATCCATACAGAGGCGGAGCAAGAACCAGGGTCCAGAACCTGTGGGACGCCTCAGGGGTTCGACGAGGCGGATCGGGGATATCCCAAGTGTAACAAAAGCTCAGATGGGGTGACGCGGTGCAGAATGGTTCCATGCACACCAAAGCGAACGGGTATTCCAAACCCACTCCAACTCCAATTCACTCCGCGGGCCGTTTTCGTGGTGGGTTACGGAAACCGACCACGATCATGTAAGGCTTGGCAGGGTGACTGTTTCGTTTTTGGTGAGTAGCCGTCGCGTGGAACCGGAGAATCAAAATCAGCCTGTTTCACAGTTTCGCCGGGGGGGAGCGGGGTTGAAACGACGGTGAGGGACCAAAGCGCAGATCACTCACTGAGAGGATTTTCCGATGCTGACAGTTGTGCCGGATCGACATGGGTGTGGGTTACTGAGACCGAAGTCGCTTATTTTTTTGTCTTGCTCACCACATTCGACCAGGTAATCATCATTGCGTCGGATCGCTTGGAGTGACCGAGAGTGACCGAGTGTGGGAACGAATCTCCCGAACCGCCAGTCGGGCCCCTTGAGGTCATCCCCGATCCGCGGTGCTCACCGGCCCATCTTTCCCCCGCTCCACACTGCTTTCTCCCGTCCTCCAAATAGCACGTTCCTTCTTGGGGTTCACCACCGCATTCACCGGGAGGAGCTTGCTGACTTCTCGCACTCACTGACCAAACCGAACGTGCGGGTTTCCGTAGCGACGTACAGTCAGGGATGCGCCCTCAGTCAGGTCTCCAAAAGGATGTGCTCAACCTTTACAAACGGTGCGCTTCCGTCTCTCCTTCCGTAGTTCTGTCTCACTAAACCTGGCAAACCATGTGCGGCCTAGGGCACTCCGAATCGCGAGGACGAAACCTGTGGAAACGCGAGCGAAATTCGATTTGTTGATCCGCTACACCTTCCGGACCCAAGCCGCCTCCGTCGGTCCACGCCAGATCAGCGCCGTAGAGCATCTCCTCAGGAAGGGAAAACGCCAACTAGAAACCTATGAAGCGCCCCTCGTAAAGGACTGTTACGTCTCACAGGAGATGAAAGAGTGGAATAGAGCGTTCCGGAGAATATCGGACTCGTGATTCGAGCCTCAGGCTTCCAGTTGCTACCACTAGAGGTGTTGTGTTGAAAGTGATACCACGAATTAATAGCACCATTTAATCTAATCTACCTTCTGACCGAGTCTGGTTACACCAACCCAGCTGCCGCCTTCTCCGCCGCCGTTCTGTGAACAACAACCGAAGGGTCCTCCACTTTTACGTCGTCTGGAGCGACAGCTTGTTCTCCAGTTTCTTTAGCCTCAGTTCCAAGGGCCGCATTTTGTCGAGCACCAGTCCGCCCTCTTGTGAGTACCTCGTGCTCGTTGTCCTCCGCGATGATCTGGACGGCCCCCTCGTACGCCAACCGACGTTCGTTGATGACGTACTTGATACGTGCCATCGTTTTCCGACACTTTGAAAGAGAAATGAGCCATAGGGTCGATTCGGAAGTGGGAGGGATTTACCCTGAACATGTGTTGTTGGATCGGTGTCA
>Ga0307516_10006800_pt1 | contig 13339 bp, 14 predicted proteins | sample 19_EM_MG_FD_203310 | JGI IMG/M metagenome (GOLD analysis project Ga0307516, IMG submission 203310) | Populus trichocarpa ectomycorrhiza microbial communities from riparian zone in the Pacific Northwest, United States - 19_EM | ecosystem: Host-associated > Plants > Roots > Unclassified | place... | reverse complement strand
CGGGGTGCCAATCCCAGCAGTAGGCAGCGTCGGTGTTATTTGGTGAGGTGTTAGAGGGGGGGGGCCGGTCCCAGCATTATGGCAGCAGCGGGTGTAAAGAGCAGAGGGGGGGGAATGAAAGCAACGGCATGGACACTAGGTTAGTAAAATTAATGAAGAAAATGGAGGGGGAGGACGTGCCTGGTCTAATCCATTCTTTACGTTGCGAGCGTCGAGTTCGCGGGCGACTTTGGCCAGCAGTTCTTCATTTATAATGCCAATGTTGTATGCTTTGCCTAGCGCTAACTTGTTGTGCCAGTCTAGACGGACTCGTGAGGCGTAATGTAGCAACGCTCGTTCGCCGCGGTCACCTTCTTCCCACAGTTGGTGGTTGTCGAGGTTATGGAAGAACCAGTTGAAAGCGTCTAGGGCTTCATTGCCCCATTTCGCGTTTTCAATAGCCGTTAGGAAGTGGTTCTTTGCGAACATGTATTCTGCATAAGTTAGGCAATGGTCTAGTTTGGCGTTCTTTGACGCAGTGAGAGAGTTGGCTGCGTGAACCGTCATGTTGCCTTCCACTGCTTGGGTGATGGCTAAGGTCTCATTCTCGTCTGCGCGTCGTACCGATTGCACTGCTTCTTGTAGTCCCTCTCTCGTGAAGTACCACAGAGGGGTGTGTTTCTTGTCGCTCAGCCTTTTGATGGTGTAATCAGCTGGTCTTGAGGCGAGCATTGAAGCGACTTGAGCAGTCGCATCAAAGGTGATGAGGTCCTTGTTCGCGTCAGGGGCAGGGGTTGGGGAACGAGGCCTGGGCCCGGCTGGTTGGTTCTGCTGTTCGCGTTGTGCGTTATCACCCTCGTTGGGTTGACGATCCTCTTGAGGGTTGTTGTCTGGGGGTCTCTGGCCGCCTCCTCTATCTGGTTGCAAGCCAGCCGCGCCTCTTGCAGCCCAGTGTTGGTTCAAGAGTTCGATGGCTTCTTCTCTGTTTAAAAATTCTTCTGCCATGGTGAGTTCTACTAGTCCGGCGAAGCCCGGTTGGGTGAAGTCGGGTGGACGCTGTTGTGCTGGGTCCATCACTGCAAGTGACTAGAAGGAGAGTGAGTCGAATGAAAGAAAGAAGTGTGAAAGAAAGAAGAAACGACGAAGAAACTAAACAAAAGCGTTGAGCTGCTTGATGCGCAGGCTGAGCTGGCTGGTGCAGGTGCGGAAAGAAAAGACGGTTAGCATCACAGCCACTCGAGCAAAGACACTATTCTATTCCTACTCGGGCCTCTTACGTAATAGAATGTCAATCCTGATGCCCCCCAAGAGCCATTTGGTAGGATCATTTTTGGAGTAAGAATGGAGTTCACTACAAAGGGGACAAGACACACCTGGCAGCTTGGTGTCTGAAGTGTCTTCAATATGGAAAGGAACTGCTTTGCTCTGCTGACAGTGTAGCTCTGGCAGTTGGCACAATTTCCTTGTATCGTACAGAGGAACAAATCCATGATGCTGGTAAGTCAGACTAAGTCCACTGTAGGTTACTTGCACTTGGACACAAACTTACTACACTGATGTCTTAGTGATCAATGCAAGCTTGTCTCATCTCATGGATGAAATGGACAAGGGCTTTAAACCCATTTGTGGAAAGGTTTCATTGATGAGGGCACACTTAAAGAAATGTCAATTTGTCGCACCGGAAATTCACCAGCTTGCAAAAGATGACAGGATACTACATAAAGAAGTCGCAGCCCCTCAGGCAGGTCCATCATCCTCACTACTTGTGCTCCCTACTCCGAGATTGCAGCCTAGTCCACTTCTCATTTCCGCTGCCTTGCCAGGCCCATCACATCAGCTCTCGCCACTCCTAGGATTTACGGCACCAAGCCCTATTATGCCTGGGCCACTATCATTGCCACCTGACATCCCAGAACAGCCTGTGAAACATGCAAAAGTTAGTAATGTGGCACTGTGGACCCAGGAGTTGAAAGACGAGTTCCAACATGACCTTTGTCTTGCAATCATATCTTCAGGGATCTTGTGGAATGCAATCAGTGATGTGCAATTGTGCCATTTCTTCACAAAGTGGATCCCAGGTGCCGAAGTACTGGATCGCCACAAACCTTCAGGTCCCATATTAGATAAAGAGGTCACGCAAATTATTTCAAAAACAAAGCTGCACACAACTGGTCGCTTTGCAACTGGTCAGTGCGACGGATGGAAGAATATTGCAAAGGCATCTGTTGTCACCTCGATGATAATAGTGGACTTTGAGGTTGGCATACCCCAGAAAACTACGTATCCAGTTTAGTATCTCATTGTAGCCTTTTTTGACAGGGAGTGCTTTTGCATACACACAATATATCTGCAGAGGCCAAAACTGCACAAAACCTTTTGCAACATGTGATGGAGGATATCAAGTATGCTGAGAAGGAATACAAAGTTACTATTGCTGCTTGGTGTACCGATGCCACAGGTGATGCAAAGAAGATGCACAAAGATCTTGTAAAGAAAATGCCCTGGATTATCTCACTCAACTGTGCTGCCCACCAAGTCAATCTGGTTGTTTGTGATCTTTTTAAATTGAAATCAGCCTACTTGAAAACTGTTGATAAGGCTACTGAAGTTATCAAGTGGTTTAACCATCATTCTCGTGCTCTTGGCTTACTTTGGAAGGAGCAACTTGGGACGTATCAGAAGATACTCGCGCTAATCCAACCTGTTATCACATGCTGGACCTGCCACTTCCTCTCAACTTAACACCTACTCAAAACAAGTGGTGCTCTTCATTCGTGTTGTATCAAAGAAGAAAAGGAGCTTGAGAAGTGTGGAGGAGACCGGCAACAAGACAAAGCCAAAGCACATCAGATAATCCAGACAGTGCTAGATGTCGAGTTTTGGGCTGACATTACACTGTATGTCTTCAATGGTTTGCATTGTTAATGTCCAGATTTTGATGTGTTCTCTCTAAACTCTAGTGTTAAAATCCATCTCGAGCCTCTTGCTGTTGCTGCAAATATCTTACAGTCTTCCGACACTCTCTTGGATACCATCCTCTTAACTTGGGGCAATTTGTATAGAATATATAGTGATCCGGCCCTCAATGATGCAGTCTGTGCTCAAGTCCTTAATAGCCTCTCAAAGTGCTGGCTACAGATGGATCAAGATGTGTTTATCTCCGCTGTTATTATGAATCCATATGTCCGTGGGAAAGGCTTTGCATGTGGCAACCCCCTACTTTCTCCTGTTGGCCTTTACAACATCACCAAATGTACTTGTGAATGCATGCTCCGAATCCACCTGGGTCTTGAATTTCACAGTGCTTTTTTTGACTACAGTCATTAACTGCCACTTGAAACAGCTAACTCACCACCTATCTAGCAATCACATCAACAACAAAATTTCAGATCAGAAAAGTGGAAGGTCTAGTATAACATTATTACATGTAGCACACAATTTTTTGCAAGTAAAAATATTGACAACTGAGCAAGAATTGTCTGTGCAATTTCTGTCGATTTATCATGCATGTCACCACTTGAAACAGACCAAATATGGTATATCATAGCACAGCAATCTTTGTCATCAATTATTGCCTCTTATCACTGTGCTACTCCTCTTCACTTCTCTATCACTTGTGCTGCCATCTGGTGTGCCATTGTAGTTACCATTTCTAATCCCCAATTTCTTAGGCTCCTTTGCTGCCTTTTCCAGCTCCCCTCTCATTGTGTTTTTCCAGCCAAGTCACTCGAGTTTCACAAGATCCCTCTCTGCTTCCCAGAGATGCAACACTTCATGGTAGGATTGTTTTTGCACATTGTTCCTTTCCTTCAACCATGCCTCATCAGCTCACCATGAGCCGAGATTGCATCCCCCATTGTTTCTACTGTTGCTGCATAGTATTAGTACTTGTGTACTAGCACCTTTCCTAATAAGGCATATCTCAGTGCTATAGCTGGCCCTCCTGGCACGCCCCAACCAGCATCTCACTGGCAAAGCCAACACACTCTGATAAAGATGTCGAGTGGTTGGGACATCATGGCAATAGCCTTATCTACCTTGTGTAGTTAATTTCAGGGCCAAAAAATCTATATTCCTGCTATTTAGTGGTAAACAGTACAAATTTCACCATTGAATCCCCACCATGGCGACAAATTCCAATACAAGAGTGTCTGTTGTGTCTACACAATATACCAACTAGGTGTACTGATCTACCACTATATTTGTTTTGTGTGATCTAAGCAAACTTCGACCATGGGACCTGTTTGTTTCAAGTGGCGGTCATGTTTCAAGTGGCGGTTAATGACTGTACTTGATGGAGTCAAATGAGTTCTCCAGCTCTTTGATGGGTCTCACTGAGTGGAAGCAGCTTTGTGAACAAGAGGTGCGCACATTCACTCAGTGTTGTGGTGATTTGGTCTTAAGTTGTTTATTCCCAGCAAACAGATGTCAATCTCGTGCAGCTCTGGGAACAACTCAACACTGGCGTTTCATACGGTTGCAACGTCCTCGTTAACTTTGCGGTCCATATCCTCAGCATTGTGACCAACAGTGCTAGCTGTGAACGAACATTCAGTGAATTTGGGATCATACACATGAAACAGCAGAACTGGCTGTCCGAAGAGAAGGTCCACAAGACAACATTGGTCAAAATGGACTTGTGGCAAGACCAATCCAGCACTGGTCTACTCCAAACACAGAAAAGAAGACATTTTTCCCACTTCGAAAGCCAGTCTTCGCCAGAGTGCATGTCAAGATCGTGCTCAGATGTCGAATACAGTGACTCGGAAGGCATTTCAGACGCATCAGCAACTCCTTCATTAACCAACCTCATTCATGACACTGCTGCAGATCCACATGACCCAACTGGCAGTGTCGAGTCTGGACCAGGTAATACTACAACCCCAGTTTTAATTCCACTTAAAGATCTATTTGATTATACACTTTCTATGGACATAGACTACTGGACTGGTGGCTTCAGGAAACTTGATGAAGAGTTGGTGCGCTATGATGTACTGGAGTCCTCAGCTCTGAGCATTTAAATTTATTTACGATTTGCATAATCATGTATTAGATATGTCCATTTTTGGTACTTATCCTCCTTCCTAATTGGTTTGTTGACTAGTGGTTAATAGCTTTGACTGGTTCAAGGTTGACCAGCAGATTTTATTAACCTCTTGGGTCTGATGGGTCTGACTACTGTCTATGACAACACTGCTTGAGGTGTAGTTTGAGTGAGTTCGGAAATGTCAAAGTGACAACGAAGTGCCACTTCACGGAGTCACTTCGCGTCGCATCGAGGCGGCTTCACTTCGACGGCAACACTAGCTGCCAGAATCTCAGCATGTCCCCATACACGTGTACACATGGCCAAACAACGTTGTTTCATTGCCACCCAGCTGCCCCCTGAATCAAGCACAGTTCAATTCTCATGGATCCAGCTGGGACCTTCATGACATGCTGCCATTTCTGTCTCAACCACGCTGGCAAAACATTTACCATCTTCCTGTCTGTTGGTCTATGGGTGGTCAAGCAGACATATGATCAGGCCTGAAGGACTCTTCTGCTGCCCATAGACCCACAGAATCTCGCTCATAGGGAATGGGGATAGGCTTTGTCACATTTGCAGTATAGATCAATGTTCAATGCTATGCCAATCCTCAAACTTTCTCATGCGTTGTTTAGGGTATTTCATGTGCACCTTCAGCCCAAGGCAACTACCACATACGAGAATTTGCAGACCCCACATGCTAGAACCTCGTCCTGGATATATTTGACGATCAAGCAAATCACCAGAAGCATGTGAAATGGTGACCTTATCTACTCTGGGGCTTGACAATTCACATTGACACACATAAGCAGCATCAGTGGTTCTAATCATTACTTCTGGCAAAACTACCTCCTGATCCCAAAGTTGTGTCCACCATCCGTTGTTTTGATCAGGTCATGTGCACAGTACGTCTGGGATCATATCTGGTGAATTCATATCCAATCCTGATATATGTACCATACTATCCGAGCATGCAGAGAGAGTGGCACCAAGAAGAGCTTACACTCTTCCAGAGTTGGATGGACGTTTTCAGGTAACAATTTGTGCGTTAATTCATTTTACATTGGCACATAATCAGTAACACATATTTATAGGCCAAAGGGGAAACAAGATCTTCGTTTGCCAAGTATGTCTTGGAAAACCAAGAAAAGGATGGCTTTAATGACAATGAACTTGAATACATTGCTGGGTCGAGGTGGCCCTTCTTCAATCCCATCTTGGCTTCTACCAAGCAGATTTTTTATGAGTTCTGCAGGGTTGGCCACAGTGTGATGTTCTGCACCAAACCCTATGCACATCGGGATGGAGATATAATGCTGCAGATTGCTTCATACATGATGGAATACCCTAAGTGTGACGAACTCTCTGAAGAATTACAGATAGAATCAATGAGGTAGTTCAAAAATGCTCCATACCAACTCCATATCCTATTGCATACATCATAGGTTTATATGATAGTCAATGTATTAACTTCACCTTTCAACACACCAGCAGAGTCCGTGGGACGAGTGATAATACCACAAAACGATGTAACCCTCTGATATTCATTGTGAGGAAGTTGCCTTAATAGAAGCGCACTGAATGGCTGCTCCAGCCATGTGAGCCACCGGTGAGTCGACGCATTGTCAGTATCAATGGCAGATTGAAGTAAGCTTGGGTGCCATGGCCGTATCAGGACATATGGCACTCCTTTCTCCATATTTTCGAGTCTCTCCGACAGTGCAATATCGATAGGAGCCAGACCTACCGCCTGAATTTGGTGGACGTGAGTTGCAGTACTGGCATCCACTCAAGTTAGAGTCATAGCTTTGATACGGTGGACGATACATGGAAGAATAAGCCTGAAGTTAGTGAATTTGGCGAGTGGCAAGTTGGAGAGCACCTGGTGCATTTTGCGCGCAGATCTGAATAAGAAAAGTTTGCGAATTTTACGTGTGGAAGGTGGTGTTGTGAGGTCTGGGAGAGACAGAGGAAGGGTTTCATATGGGGTAATAGAGGCAGGAAAACAGCTGTGAAATGCTGATGATTGCCCAATCCAATCCAGGATTGATGTGTCACCAGACTTTGAGATCACCTCTGCGAGTAGACGCCCAAGGGCATTCTCCGCAGATTCCCCATATAGGACAGGAATGTGGAGACCGAATACTCCCAGAAGTGAATACGCTATGTCTTCTGGCCGAGTGGTACAACGTGTGGATGCCCATTGAAGCCTCGATCGTGCATCGTCTACCCCTGGATGGAAATGAGTGAGATGTTGCCTGGTGATGCCCATCGCCTGTTCCAATTTGCCAAGTATGGTGCTATCCTCCTTGTGGTTCGAGGAACTGTCCTGGTAAAGCGACCAATCCTGAGTGAAGAACAACATGGTATGGGGTGCCAACAGCTCTTGAAGGGTCCAGCCACGCTTAAACCATTCATTACTGGTCAGCCCACCCATTTCTGAGACATCAGCCAGGTGGACCAGAGTGAGAGCTGAGAGCCAGTACCATGAAAACATGGAGCCTATCGCCTCCTGGAGTTCTGCGCTGCTTTCCTTGTCAATACAGCATGTATCACTCCAAGCCCACAAGTATCCATGTCGACAGCATGCAAGACAGAAGGACTGCAGTTTCGAGATACCATCGGTGGGATGCAAGTCATAAATGAGTTTCCCATCAATGTCACGCAACAATGGTTTGAGCCTTCCCCACCGATGGGACAGTGTTACATACCGGAAATGTTACACTGAGACAGAATCTCAGCGTGTTCTAACCCAAAGGGTTGTTTGTTCATCCTTCACAAGGTTGTTCCTTGTGTCGTGCCCACAGACTATGCTTGGGACTTGGTTCTAGGGACAGCGGTTCCCTAACCAGCTAAAGCTACTGGATTTGGTCAAGAGTTCAGAGTATCTCTTGGTAGAGATATGAGAGCGATCTGAGAGCAAAGGCTAGCTAGATTGGGTAGCTCGAGAATGGGGAATACAGGAGCTGTCCCTAGGGTTTATATACTATGGTCCGGATGGCCTCATGGAGGCAACGCGGTGTACACGAGGTAAGAGAAACTAAGGCTATTGGCTGTTCACAGGCACAGCCGAACACAGGAAAGTACAGGTTGGCACAGCCAACACGGGGAGCAGGAAAACATGTGTTGTACAGCAACGAGGCTGTTCAGAGAAGGGGCTAGTCCAAGAAGGGAAGAGAAGAGAGAAAAGAGTGGGGTGGTTGTAACAGGAAATAGGTAGACACTACTTCGCGGATGTGAATGACTTGGGCGGGGGCATCCAGCGCTGAGGCCGACGACAGTAGCTGGCTATATTCTCTGCTCTTCTCAAACCATGCAATCTGCGAGTCTCTGTAACATAGCTTTCCAGTACGAGTGTCCAGCAAGCGAAGGGGAAATCCCTTCAGGCTGTCGAAAACAATGCCTCCAATGAAGTATTTGAACCTTGAACCGGAAGTTGTGCCAGTGGGACATGGTGATTGAGGACTCACACCTAGCCCTTTGATTTTCAGCTGATGATAATTGGAGAGACATTTGAGAGACTCTACATAGTCAGGGTGATCTTGGGGATGCAGTGCCAATGCAGCTTGTTCATACTTGATGGCATCGTCCAGATCAGTCGACGTGGCTAGCTTGGTGAACCTCCCTGAGAGACACTGTGCAAGTTTGTTACGACCATGTCCAACTCCAGGCCTTATCTGGTTACTCCGGTCACATCGCAGCTCTACAGCTCAACTCCGGTCGCGCATCACTTACTCCGGTCACGGTCGCGCAGATATACCTCCGTTAAGTACGACCCTTGGTCTAGTCCCTACTCAGTCCTTACTACACCTCACCGTCTACCCTGCCTTGACATGAGTTCTCTGTGTACCTGTTATATCCGTCACCTTGTATCATTTTCACCGGACCTGGTTTATTTTACTCGGACCTGACTTTATTTTACCCAGACCTGACTTAGTACTTTCTCCGGTTATCCCTTGTCCGCTTTTTAGGCTGTTTACTTGTCACCGTAAGTACTCGCCCCTAGTTCTTACTTAGTATAAGTACTCTGTAGTTTATCCTGTACTCCTCAGTCTGAAATCAACCATAGTCATCTACTCCAGTTTCTGTCCATCTCCGTCTCCATCTCCGTCCCCTCTTGACCAGAACCTATGCAAGGGATCAATGCTCGTTATCCTTAGTCGTTGAATCCAAGCAGTCACCAACTCCGGCCGGACTAACCTCTTGTCCAGCCCTCTGCTCTCTTCCTTCGTCCGGACTTGACAAAGTTTGTGCAAATGTGGCACACTGGCCGCACTCCCTGACGGACAGACCTCTAATGCCTCCTGGCACAACATAATGGCTTCATCTAAATCAGCAACAGCACCATGTTGTTGGAACCTGCACCGAAGGAAAGCAGCGAGAGTGGTAAGAGACATTGCATGATCGGGATAACCAGTAGGGCAGAGCTTCAATGCAGCTCATGCGATGGCGCCAATCTTATCCAGAACTGGGGCAACATCTCCATCATTAACCAGGTCTGTGACATAAATCAGAAGGGTGTGGAGGGATGCGCCATGATCAGGATGTGCGCCATGAACCTTTGAAATGTTTTCAAGTTGGCGGAACCTATTCTGAAGGTCGGAAACAAGGTCATGAAGGTATGTAGTACGGCCAGGATTTCCGGGTTCGCAAGATGCCAATGCAGAGTGCCCAAGTGAGATACATTCATCCAAGTCAGCTGCCATGTCAAGTTTCTGAGCTCGCTTTCAGACCAGAAGAAGAAGCATGTCAATAGACTTAGTGTGATCATGATGGCCATGTGGATGGAAGGCCAATATAGCTCAGCGGAGGGAGATAAGCTCGTCCAAGTCTGCTGCAGCCTGCACCCTCTCGAATCGGGTGCTAAGACAGTTTGCCAACTGGTCGAGTGATCTTAGCTGATCGGAATGACCCACCAGACGGAGGTCCAACACTGATCGGTGCAGCGAAATTGCTTCATCGAGATCACCATTCGCACCCAATTTCAGGAACTTACGCCTCAGGTCATTTGCAAGGTTGGTAAGAGTACTGGCATGGTCAGAGTGACCTAGGGAATGGAGCTCTAATGTAGCTCGACCAAGTATGATGGCCCCATCCAGGTCTGCTATGGTACCCTGTTTGTCGTACTGGTCGCTGAAGTAAACTGCAAGATCATGGAACGAGTCTGGCTGATTGGAATGACCTGCTGGAAGGAGGTCTAATGCTGATTGATGCAGCAAGATTGCCTCATCGAGATCACCATTTGCATGCATTTGCAAGGTTGTTGAGAGTGACAGCACGATTAGAGTGGCCTGGGGAACGGAGCTCTAACGCAGCTCGACTGAGTGTGATGGCCTGCTCCAAGTCTGCTATGGTACCCTGTTTGCCGTACCGGTTGCTGAAGCAAACTGCGAGTCCTTGAGCTGAGCTGAGACTGAGATGCGCTGAAAACGGAGGGAGCAAATGGTGAGGTTGACATAATCGCGTTAAACGTAAATACAATTTGAGTGTGATTAGTGGATGCGTGCTACGAAAGATCTGATGTGAAGAGAGGGATTTGGGTGAGGGTGCGAAGCACCTCTGGCCTCAACTGCTGGTCCTGGATAGAACATGAGCTGCGGTTCCCATAGGGTAGGAGTGCGACAACGCAATGAGCGCATGTGGTCGACCCTGGAGCAGTAGGAGGAGGGAAACTTACCCAGGAAGAACTTGCAAGAAGTTGGTAGTTTAACCATGAACTGGGGGCATAGTGTAGCGAAGGAATGATTTGTGGAGCTCCAGAGTGGCCTGCATGTATGGTGCTAAGATCTGGGCATGGTGGTGCAGATATAAGAGAAAAGCGTCGCTGGCCCATCGGCCCTTGACTTTGACGACATCAAACAGAATGTTGTGGAGGAGATATTCGAGAGTTGAACCGATGCAGAGACTATGACCACTGAGAGGCTTGATGCCTGTGGCTTTGGCTGCGAGGGAGAGTGTGGAAATAAATTTATTGCGGGTCAAAGGTTTTAAGATTCCTTTGGGGCCATCTCTATATGCAAAGAGTGGAGACTCTGGTAGCGGATTGTTGACACGAAGGTGGTTGTCGAGGGCGAATTCCGGGTCAGAGGGACCATTCTGCCTGGCCCAATTTACATCCTCGCCCTGGGGCGCCGCTTTGGTGCGGGGGAGATGGAAGTTGGTGATCTCTCTGCCATTTCGGTCGCTTTCACGGCGCATGTCCTGGAGTTTGACATGCTTGAGAGGGTCGAATGCATCCAGTTTTGGGACTGTAAATTCACCGACTCGTGCGGTTGCATAAAAGATAGTGGTTAGGCAGGCGAAGACAGTGGCATGCAAGGGAGTGTCTAGATCCAAACTCCGGTGAATTGTGGCAATGGTATCTATGGTGTAAGGCTCTCTTGGTTTGCATTTAGATGAAGGGGTAGTGAGTGTGGCCGCTGCCTTGAGGAGGGCGTTCACTTTGTCATCTTTTATAGTCCAGTCTAGGCCGTGGATTATGTGCCAGGCACGTACTCCTTGGAGATAGTTTGAAACAGTGGCACTGGAGTAAAATCCCGCGAGGTTTGACAGGAAAGACGAGATTAGAATGGAGCTAGCGGGGGCATGAGCATCCGGGATGTGTTTGCTGTCACAAAAAACGTGGTATATAAGGAGTCCGGAACCATAAGTCTCCTTGGTACTGTCGGCCCAAGCATGAGTTACAACGTGTTCAATGCGGGATAGTTCATCTGAAGATAGCAATGGTAGATTACTGCCATGTTGAGGACGAGATGCGATGAGAGGTTTCCATTGCTCTAAGCGGTCACGGGCAGGGCAAAGGGGACAGAGGGATGAGGGGATGGGTGTGAGGTCGGCAGGGTATGTAGACTTGTGACGTCTGACTGAAGACTCACGCGAGGTGCTGCCGCTTGGATGGTTTTGCACGAGTACTGTTGGTACTGGATGGATGATGAAACAATTGCTGGTGGGGTGTGGCACAATCTTCGTCAGATATGTCTTCAATGAAGGGCCACAGGGCATGGGGGATGGGGACTGCTGGAAGGCGGAGACATAAGGGGGGATAAATGCCACGTGAAGGTCCGTCTGCTGGATTACCACTGCTTGGGACATATCTGGTGATGACTGTGCATTCAGCTCTGTCCAGGATGGAGTGAATGTGCTTGAAGGTGTCATTGGTGGGTTTGTTCTGGCTGCAGCCATTCCACCACCCTTCGACCACTCCTCTATTGTCTCCGAAAAGTTTGAAACAAATATTGGAGGCTCCAGATGATATGATGTGTCAGACCAGGAGTTCGAAGCCAATACTTTCTGCCCAACCAATGTCTCGTCTGTCTGTGTTCCAACCTGTACACAGCTGCCAAGCTTGCCACTGTTTGTCGACGGTGATGCCAATCCCAAAGCCTGAGCTGGCATCGGAAAAGGCAATAAAGTCATGAATGATACCAGGACAAGGGATGGTTAGAGGGCGGGGTGGATTGTTGAGGATGGTGGACCACCAGAGGAGGTCCTCGACAGTTCCAAGTGGTGGGGTCCTGGGTTTGAATGGGGAGTCACCAAAAATGGCAAGCATAGCTTCCAAGTGAATGAGGTAAGCGCGACCTGGAGGAATGACCAGTGTTGCATGCAGCAGCCTTCTGTGCAACTTCTGCACCTCATGGAGGGTGTGTGTGCGGGAGAGGTTCCATTCATTTATGGCGAGGAGGTATTTGATGCGTTTGGGATCGCTGAGGGTGACTGTCCGGTAGTTAAGGTCCCATGTTAGACCTAGATATACTACTGAAGAGGAGAAAGGTATGTCCTTCGAAGCTTCCCATGGAATGCCCAACTGGCGAGAGATTGTGTCAATGTCCTCGAAGTTGTAGGTGTATTTAAAGTCATCATCTGAGCGGGGGGAGCTTTCAGACAGGTCACAAAGTGGGAAGATATGGTCTTCGTTGAACTCAGTGTGTTGGTCATCAGATAAGGTGTCACCCTCAAACCACTGCCGCCCGCCCTGTGTGATCAGGCCTCCATTGCGACGGATGGATTCAGCCACTTGTGTGCGGTGCTGGTTGTACTGTGTTAGATATTCCTTCCAAATCCGGAAGAAAATGTGGTCATCGACCCAGCGGGAGACAGGGCCAATGCCTTTGGCTCGGAATAAATCAGCTCCTGCCCCTGCTAGGGCACCATAAATGCCACCTGAGGGGCCGAAGCCAAAACATAGGCATGTGTCTATGGCGAAGAGGTCTGGGGATACCCTAACCACCAGACCTTGCCATTCAGAGGGGCAGAGAGGCACAGTGCGATATGCTTCAGATACGTCTCGAATTGCGGCTTGGGAGCCAGGAGGAAGCTTGGAGATTAAAA
>Ga0307516_10006798_pt1 | contig 13342 bp, 10 predicted proteins | sample 19_EM_MG_FD_203310 | JGI IMG/M metagenome (GOLD analysis project Ga0307516, IMG submission 203310) | Populus trichocarpa ectomycorrhiza microbial communities from riparian zone in the Pacific Northwest, United States - 19_EM | ecosystem: Host-associated > Plants > Roots > Unclassified | place... | reverse complement strand
TCCGGAACGTCATCTCCCGCCAGATTGCAAATTCTGTTGGACATCTCAGCTCAAAGACTGTTGCTGCCTCCTCACACGAGCGTTCCGGGAGAGGCCATTCATAGATCTCAATTTTCATGCCGGCGATGTCTCTGGAGATTCTACATTTCTGGCATTTTTTGGCGTGTTTCGGCCTGCCTCGCCGGATGTTGTAGTCGCACGAAAGGGTGTCGGCGAGGGCTTCTAATCGGCGGTACTCTCTCGTTACCCGCTCAAGCTCGTCCTTCTTGCGCGATTGTGCGGAGGCTGCGTCATTCAAAATGTCGGCTCTGAGCTGCATGAGGGAGGTAGAACTGCGAAAGTATCTGACGGAGAACGAGCGATCGGTGATGTTGCCTGAGAATATGGAGTCACTCGTCGGGAGTGCCTCGAAGCGCCGCTTCTTGATATAGGCCTCGATGCTGGAGACTCGGACACGCTGCTGAGCCTGAGGAAGGAGAAGCGCAGACAGGAAAGACTCTGTGAACTCCGGAGAGTAATCAGCAAGTAGAGGACAACTCTTCGATGTCAATCTGTCCAGAGCCATCCACAATTCCATCGTAGTCAGTAGCATAATGGAGTTCTTCTCCGGGCTTTCGTGATACGCCGATTTTGCAACGGTGATGTACTCGGCAACGGAACTTCCGAGGAGCTTGCTGCCACTCTCTGTGTCCACCAGATACTTGGCGGTCCATCTGCCAAGGCTGGCCGTGACCCATGTCTCGAAGTCCGCGAGCATGATATCCTTCCTTTCCTCAGACTCTCGTGCACCTGGCAACGGCGGTATTTTGACCGCTGTTCGACTGTACCGGACCGCCTCTTGTGGGACAAAGCTACCGGTGTCCAACTCCCGGCATTTGAAACGTCTGAGCCCACGTATGTATTCCCTGCTCCTTTCCATCGTAATGGTAGTATCTTTCTCATGATCAAGGCCTTTTAGGTCCCACGGGGATTCCGCAATGGCCGTCTGCACCTGCAACCACTCAAGTTCGATGCGAGAATGTGCTAACTCCCCAGAATACTGGGCCTCGTCCAGAACAAACATCGGTAGGCGATCCTGGAGTTTGTATACCCTCCTAGAGAGCTTCGAGTTCATGACGAAGAGTAGATGGCCCTTGATGTCACTCCGAGCGGCGTGACCCAGAATCCTAGCCATGAAGTAGACCATAAACTCCTTGAACTCTTCCCGGCCGAGGGTTAACTGGAGCGATACTCTAACCACCAACCACAAAGGACTTCTCCTCCATGGTATACGCGCATTGTCCCACATGACCTCATCACCGACCCTCTTGATGAACCTCTCAACATCAGCCACCTTCCCGACCGCCCTCAGTATCCCGCTGAGCATTTCAGTTATGAACTTGGGGTGGGCACTCTCTCGCTCCTCAGCAACCACCTCGTTCGCCTTTGTCGACGTGGCCAGAGCAGCGAAAACAGTCTGCCGCTTCATCTCGCCCACGAATTGGGAGAATCGAGCCAGAAACGTCGAGTCACGTATTGTCGACCAAGGCACGTCGAACGCTGGGCCGGGATACGAAACAAGTAGCCGTCCTGCTGTGCCCACGATGGCGGCCGAGGTAGTGGAGGCTTCATAGGACATAACGAGGACCGAATCCCCCGTGCGGCGAAGGTAAAGGCCTGCGTTCTGAGCGGTGATTTCGATCCCGACGGCATCTTAAGATCGATCCATCCGTTAGTTATGTCATGATTGCTAGGGACGAGAAGCGCATAATACCGCCATCATCCATATCCTTAACCGCCAGCTCAAATGGGTCCCCACAAGCTGCATGCTGGTCCTCAAAACCGACAAAGCACCGCATCATTTTGATCACTATAGGCCATCGGGAAGCGGGAAGGTCGGTGGTGTTACACTGCCGAGCATAGTCCTCCGAGCAATGCAGTAGAAGCTTTAGGAGTGTCGTGTTGCCCTCGCGCATCGCGTCCTCGCCCTGCTGGGGTAATTTGGGGGGCAGGAATACGTGGTTGATGATAAAGTGAAAATGTCGCAAGGGAATTTTCTCTACGATCATCAATAAATCTCAATTGGTCACCGGAGGAAAACCTCGGAGTTTCGTCAACATAAATCAGCGTCATTGGAAAACTAACCGAAAGTTTGTGCCATTTGTGACAAGTTTGAATGTTTGTTTGATCTGGTAGGGGCGTTGGATCTCCAGATAGAAAGGCGCGGATCCGGTGACTTACATATATATACGAAACGCAGTGCGTCGGCTGATTCTGGGAAAATGTTTTTTTCTTTCTTTTTTCATGGATTTACGCGGCCAACCGTATAAAATTCCCCGTCCCAACTCGCTTTTTTGCTGCTGGCTGCGCGCATCGGTAGTGCAGCCGCGTGACTCAACAAGCATTCTTGCGCCAGTTGCCTGCGCGCTGCCAAAGCTTGCGCGGAAGCTTATCGGTGGCTGCCGGGGCGGAATGAACAAGGCCCGAGTACCTAGTGCCAGCTCGAGCAAAAACATGGAACTGTTGAGAACCGTATCTGATAACACTCGCACCCATTGGGTGACTTGTCACGACTGCGAGAATAGAAAATTATCGTCTTGCTATATTTTCGGAATGCATTCATGCGCTGGGCACGCTAGTCTGTTTTGGAAACTTGCCGCCACATGTGCCACCGAATTAAATATTTAATAAAATAAAATAAAAAAGACGGGGGCATTACTTTCAGTAACTCCGGTACGTCGCGAGCAATCCATCGTCACCACTCCAAAATCAATCATCACAACTCGAACAATCAATCACACGCGCAAATATCCTCCTCCTCCTCCTCCTCCTCCTCCTCCACGATGATTCCATCAGGCAATTACCTATAGGGAGATGCTTTTCCGACTGGAGAAACCTGTCCAGTTAACCCAACAAGAATTCGATGAGTTTTGGCCATTGGTGAACACTGGACACTGTTTGGACGACGATAGGTGGGAACACAACTCAACGAAAGGGCACGGTGGAAGCTCAACACTGCGAATGCCGTCTGCGAAAGAGCAAAAAGACCGGTACAGATGTAGCAAGAAAGGAAGGGCGTGTCGTCAAACCCCGAATGACTGCAGTCCGCATCAAACATCTGTCAGGTTCAGATCAAAATAACGCGTACCATTCCGAGCGGCAGCGAACCAGCAACCGTCCTCTTAAAAAGGAAAGGCGATGCTGTCCATACATAGCATCAACGAAGTTTCCCATCTCTTGTATTTATTTATTCATTGTTCGCATGCGACCTAGCTATGGCGAAATGGGGGAACTGTAGTGGTAATCCTTCTCTTTGCTGAATCCCTTCGCCGTGCCGACTCATCTATCGTGCCGAGTTCTTCTCTTTGTCTTCGTCTCATCGCGTTACATCGAGTCTTTTGCCACACCAGTCCTTTATCGTGCCGAGTCTGTCTCTTCGTCGAGCCAAGTCCATCTCACCGAGGACGTTTGGTTGAAGTCATTAGTCATTGTCTGGAAAATAGTGTGGCTTGCCGGAATATTGAAACGGACTAGCGTACCCAACCCATGAATGCATTCCTTGTTTTTTCTTCAGGCAAACATATTTGTCACATCGATCCACGGTGTGGAGGCATCATTGATCCACCAATCCTGACGGCTAGTCACAAACCGGCAACCGCTTCAACCCATGTAAGGCAGGTAGAAGTCTGTCAACCCGTCAGCCTTGATGTCCGCCGGCGTCACGGCTCCGTCCCGGGCTGGCCGGTGTTGGATCTGGGCAGAACGGCAGGGCCTACATACTCATGATGTTACAACCGGCGCTGGGGAACCCTGCCTCTGCGAATTATTCTCCCGACTGTTGTCATATGTATCCCCGAGACGGCAGCTGAAATATCCACATTCCTGCAATGAAAACCGCGCCCGCACGTCACCAGGCCTCGCGCGGGGCACCTTCATGATTAGGCAACAGCTTATCGTGCAGTATCCAGGTTTGGCAGACTGCGCCTTATTTCCGGGATGCTCATTTCCCCAATTAGCACGACAAAGAATATCTAATAAATGTTTTCTTATCTTCCGTAGTCCTTAAGTAGTTACTTATCGGTGCTCGAGTGTGACTCGGACCCGATGATCTGCATACTGTTGTGATGTAAACGGGGAGCCCACCAGCTTCCTGAACAAGCCGACCCAGGCACGGTCCATCCGGCCACCGGCCGCCCAACCAGTGACGCTTCCGGATGCCTCCAAATCCCTGCCCGAGGGCAGATACACCGCTGCCGACTACGCGCTGAGGACCTTACGAAGAGCAAAACCCCGATGGGCAGCGCTCGACATACAGCCGCAACCAAGCTGAGTCGGAGTTTCCGGTCGGCTGGCCACAAATATCTTCATCCGTATGGAGCCGAGATAATTCGATTGAGAAAGGAGATGAAGGCTTAATCTGACACGTCTTTCGCCACCGCACTCGTCCAATGCGTCGATTACTAATACTAATGGTGCGTCGCTAATCTGGGAAAGAGGTTGGTGGATTAGCTGTCCCCATTGGCCCTGTAGGCCTTGCTTGGTGATATCAGGATTTCTCAGTATAGTTTGCTGTATGGGGTTTTTTTTTTGTTTATTCATTACTCGCATGCGACCTATCTAGATCATGGGGAGATTATCTACAGTCCGTTTCCTGTCCGCTGTCCGCGCGGTGGCGGTACGTTGCAAGCTCCCCTTTGCCTCCGCCCAGGCCTGTCCAAAGAAAGAGTAAATAGTCCCAAGGAGAGAACAAAAGGAAGGCGTGATCCGTCCCCTGCTCCTCGCCTGCCGATGCCATGAACGATGGTGTGGGAGGAACAGCGGAAGTTCCTCCCCGGCGCCCAACTCGTCCATGGCACCCAGCCTCCGCCTCCTACCTCCTTTCTTCTTTCGTACCCGGCGCTCCCGGTGCCCAACTCATGTCCGCCGTGGCAACAATAGACTAGCACAGCACGCTAATGTTATCAGGTACCTATAGGTACCTGTTGGGTATCCGGGCTTTTCACTCTCCGGGCTGGACGGTCCAGTCCTATGATACCTCGCCCAGGATTGGACTGGACTGTAGGCCCCTGTTGGACCGGAGTCTGGACGAACGATTGACAGCCCTGCCGCCCAATCGCTGCCCGGGCACCAGCGATCTCCCGCGCCTGGTCTCCCAGTGGCGGGCTGAGTAGCCGTAGCCCAAACCGCCGCTGCCTGTTCTCTGGCTGCGCTGTTGTTGCCCGAGTTCCCGACTCCATTGAGAGGGCGCCCAGGTTTGTTGACCCGAAGCAGCCCGTTGTTGCGCTTACCTCCCGGTTGACCTGCAGCTGCAGCTCATTTGCTTGGCCGATGGTGCCCTGGACTTGGTCCCCCTTCTACCACAGCTCCGATCCGAACATGGCGACTGACTGAATGCATGCCTTCATGACCTCCCTGCAGTTGGCGGGCGACAGCCCCATTTGCCAAGCTAGCCGACGAAGCTTTGCCATCGCCTTCTTCCCATCCTTCAATTCCGCATGGCGGCATGGCAAGCTCACACCTACCAAATGATGAAGCGGAAAAGGATGGGACCGAGGAGGATGGGAGAGAAAGAGAATGAAGGTGAATGACTAGCTGCCAACCTATGGGAGTGAAAGAGAGTGACATTATATACACCGGCCAACTGGCCTATGCGGTGATGTCGACATCGCCGATGATGCCTCACCCTGTCCCGACTTTATCATCAACAATGATGTCAACGATACCTGATGGTGCCGAGGCCACATTTTTGGCGGGGTGTGGTGTAGTACAAACTACTGTGAATGAGATGGTGGTGGGGTGATGGTGCCTCAGTAGTAATGGGAACCTCTTCGTATGGTGACATTATCATCTAATCATGTCCCACAACTCCACCGAATGCGCAATCGACACCGAGCCACCACCCCACACCACAACCATCACACATCCGACAGCAAACCGCCATTTCACAGCGCTCCTCCTGAGACTGGGTCATCCGGTGACGACAGTGTCGGATAATATTGAACGTAGTCAGGTTTTTCCGAGGTGTTTCCAGCGTCGGCTCAATCGCTCGACAGAAGGAAGCTGTAACGACACTGACCGGCGGAGCTCCAGGTAGTGAACAAAGCGAGTAGCTGAGTGCGCAGCGGGCGGCGGGCGGCGGGCGTGGGGCGCGAGCGAGCGAATAGACGAACAACTTTATTAAGAGAAAATGGCCCTTCACCACCGGCTACTCGGATCCCGTGACTTTGTCGAGCAGAGAGATTCGCCGTCAGGAAACCGGGAACCAGAATCAAACCAGACATCGAACCGAATTCCTTATGATGATTCTGCTGGCTACCAGACTACCTTTTGCAGAACTTCCTTCGGTCGAGAGGCTGAGCCAACGCCGAACTTCCTTCCGTCGAGCGAGCTTCCTTCTGTTGAGTGCCCGAGCCAACGCCCAAGACAATTTCCTGGAGCTTGTCGTCAATGCTTTCGACTAATCTGTCTCCTAGAAACCAACTCACAACTCACATCTTCTCCCAGCGGGGGTCGAGACGGAGTACATGGGGATTCCTGGGGCAGAGCACGGGTTAGAGAGATTGCCGACCGACCAGGGAGGGGATCATGCGGCGTATTCCTCGAGAACTTGTTTAAGAAGTCTACTTAGTCTTATCAATAAACTTCGTCAGGACTAGTTGGCGGGAAGTACCATTCGTCCTTCAGAGCAGCGACGTACAAGAATCAGTATGAATTACTTGTCGCCACGTGATTTTAATGATAACGTAAATGACAGGAGACGTAAATACTTTTGAAGCCAACGAGATAGCATGCTCTGGATACGCTGCAACACGCTTCAGCGTTTATCCCCCCTCTTACCGCGTGAAGCGGGACGCTCCGTAGCTTTCAACCCTCGCTAGCCCTGGGCTATCTCCGCAGGTACAGTCACCAGCCACTGAAGTACCGTGGTCGTGCTCGTTGGTCGAGCATCACCGTACGTCGACTCAGCGGTCGTTCGGTCTTGGCTTGTCTAGAATGAGTATACACCATTGGTGGTCCTGTTCCATTATTTATTTATTTATATTTAACCATCAACCGTATGCCACCTATCTAGATCACAGCGATGTATGCACACCAGTCCCGTCTGCTGTCCAACCCGAAGACAGCTCGTTGTCGCCGTGGCCTTCAATCCTGTTCCGGGAAGGCATACCTCGTCACTTGAACGGTGGTTCGCGGGTGAAAAATCATGATTGGGGCGAACAATCGTTCCGATTGGCTAGCGAAACTCATGCACTACATACCTAGTTATAACACTCACATCATAGTTTCGCTCCGGACGACCAACCTAGGAGCCCTCTCGATGGAGTGGACTTCGGACAGCAACGACGCAGCTGGAAAACAGGCAGCGGTGGTTTGGGCTACGGCTACTGAGCCTTCCGCAGGGAGATCAAGCGAGGGAGGCAGTGGATGCACCAACAGCGATTGGACGGCGGCTCACGAACACCCTGGCCTACGGGGGAAGAATAGAGAGTATAGTTCTGCTTGAAGAGCCTGAATCTCTCGATGGGGAGCCGCTGCAAGAGGAGGAGGCCGAAGCCAAAGCGGAGGTGGAGAAGGCTCGACCTGGACTCACCATGTTCACGGACGGGTCACGGATGGAAGACGGGGCCGCCGGTTACTTTTTTATTTTTTTTATTTGTTTATTCATTACTCGCGTGCGACCTATGGAGATCATGGCGAGATTATGTACTGTCCGTTTCCTGTCCGCTGTCCGCGCAGTGTGGCTCGTTGCAAGCACCCCTTTGCCCTCCGCCCAGGCCTGTCCCAAGAAAGAGAGGTGTCGTACCAAGGAAATAATCAGAGGAAATAACAAAGGGAATCACAAAGGAAAGAAGTCGGCCCCCGCTCCTAAGCCTCTCCCGCCGACGCCATGAAGTCGGGCATGGGGAGGAAAAGTGGCGGTTCCTCCCTGCCCAGCTCCTCGGCCTCTACCCCCTGCTCCTCCAGCCACTCTCGCACCTCCAGCTCAGACACCGCGCTAACTGCGTCATCCTTCTCCCCCAGCACCCGCCTTCCCTCATCCGCGGTCGCGAGGAAGTCCAGTACTGCCCGGCTGCGCCTCCCATCGGCCAGGAGGTCCCGCACCTTCCACCGGTCCTTCCACCTCCAAGCCTGCTTCTTCACCTCCGCCCACAGGATCTTCTGCTGCAGCTTCCACTCTGGGTACTCCTTGAAGAGGTGATCCCGGGTCTGCGTTCGGTGCCAGCACCACCAGCATTGCGGAGTGAGTCGGTTCTTCGTCCAGTTGAGATACTGCCCGGTCAGGCAGTGCCCCGTCTTGAGCTGGTAGAACCGCGAGGCTCGCCTCTTGGTACTCCCCGCTACCATGCCATCGGGCCGCTGGCTCTTGGGCAGCCGATACTTCTTCTCTGAGATCTCCCACTTGAGGTTGGTGAGGGGCCGCGGGAGAGGCATCGCTCGCACTTCCGTTCGGTCAGAGTAGTGCAGCCATTCCACTCCGCGGGTGTCCGGTTCCTCTGCCGCGATCTTCGCCCACTCGTCGGCCTTCTCGTTGCCCACGATTTCCTTGTGAGCTGGGCACCATCGAATTTCAATGATGATGCCTGGCCTGGCCCAGCGCAGAGCGGCAATGTGCTTCCGCGCCCGCAGGGCGTATTGTTGCCCAGGGCCAGGTTCGTCCGATGCCATCTGTGTGATGGCCACCTGCGCATCCGTGAAGATCGTGACCTGTTCCGGGGTTGTGTTTCTTCTGGCAGCCGATTCAATGCGCGCGTGAGGGCAGCGCACTCTGCGTCATAGGCCTCCTGGTTGTATCCCATGTGAGTTTTGATACCCGTCCAGGATTCTCCCTTCCTCCACACCACTGCGTAGCCAGCAGCCCCGTCCTCCATCTGTGACCTGTCCGTAAACATAGTGAGTCCAGGCCGGATCTTCTCTGCCGCTGCCCTAGCCTCGGCTTCATCCTCTTGGATCAGCTCCGCGTCGAGGGTTTCCGCATCCTTAAGCAATACTATGCTTTCTGTCCTTCCGGTGTAGGTGATGGCGTTTGTGAGCCTCCTCCCGATCCCTGTTGGGGCGCCGACAATCTCCCGTGCCTGGTCTCCCTGCGGTAGACTCAGCAGTCGTAGGCTCAACCGCCACTACCTATTTTCGAGCTGAGCTGTGGCCGCTCTAAGCCCCGATTTCATTGACAGAGCTTCCAGGTTGGTTGTCCGGAAGCAGCCTGTAGTTGCCCGTGCCTCTTGGTTGACCAAGCGCTGTAGCTCATCCGCCTGACCCGTGGTACCCCAGACGTGGTCTCCTTTCCACCACAGCTCCGATCCAAACATGGCGACTGACTGGATGAAGGCCATCATCACGGGCAAGAGTCCCATCTGTCCTGTGAGCTGGTGGAGCCTTGCCATTGCCTTCTTCCCGTCTCTCAGTCGAATGGCGTGGTGGTCCTTCAGCGTGAGCTGGGAGTCGAGCCATATGCCTAGCCACCGCGTTGCCTCCTTGTTGAATGGGATGGAGTTGCTACCCACTGTGACTCTCGCCGTTCCGGTTCGCTTCTTCCACTGGAACAGGGGGGCCTCAGTTTTGCCGTGGTCAAAGGCAACACCATTTCCTGCTGCCCATTCTAGCGTTGCCGCTGAGAGCTTGGCCGCGACCTCCTTGTTATTCGTTCCGGCCACCCACCATCCGATGTCATCCACAAAGGATAGCCCATGGACACTCGGCACCGCACTCTCCACTACATCAAAGATGCCGGACAGGTAGATGACAAACAGGATCGGTGCTGCCTGCGACCCCTGCGGGATACCAGTGTTCACTGGACTCGCCTCGCCTGTCTTGCCATCCAGAACAAGTTTCACCTGGCAGTCTGACATGAAGCTGCTGGTTCATTTGATGAGGTCTGGCTCGACTCCCAGCGCCTGCCTGCACTTGCCCAAGTGCGTTTTGCTGACATTGTCGAATGCCAACTTGACATCCATGAACAGCATCAAGAAAAAAAATTCCTTACTGACGCAAGCGCCGCTACTGGACGCACCAGACGCTATGGTCGCACTTCGGCAAGGTATCAGCCTTCTGGACGTAGTGGATGCACCCCGGCCAGGGCGCAAGTTTACTGGATGGGGGTGAGCAACGCATTGACCGTCCGGACGGTACATGCCACGGCAAAGCGCGTTCAAACGAGAAGTGTCAGGGTGCATGCCATCTGGACGCAGCGCTTGTCTTACAGATGCAGCGTGTCAAGGCGACTGTCTTCCAGACGCAGACGGAAGACTGTCCCCTGAAGCGGTGCTCGGAGACTCGGGCAGCCGGCATCCCGGACCGTCACCTACGAACGCCCATCATTCTGAAACTTCCCCTCATATGAAAGGTGCAAAGGAAGGCAGGAGAGAAAGAGAAATGGAAACGGCTAGTATAGCCACACAGCAGCAAAGGATAAAAACAGTGAAACCCAGTAGTTATTCTCGGATGCCATTTAGCAGTTCGGCGACTTCGAACGTGACAATTTGTTAAATAGCTAAGTATATTAGCGATGTCGACGCGACGCAGTGCGGCTCAAACGGTTGCGGCTTAAAAACAAGAGTGCAGTGATGAGGTAGCAAGCAGCGCCGGTCCGCACATGGATAAATGGATTGAGCGTCATAGTTAGTACTCAACGACTCGTCAGGGGAAAGTACGGAAGAAAGTCCCTGAGCCGATGCACGGAGATGGGCAGCCGTTATTATCGGACTGTCATGTCCATCATTTTGACACCTACAAACTTGGTGTGATCACGTGCGGAGTGTGCTGCCAAGATGCGGCTGTTCATCGGGACGTTGACGTATCTATGTATGGTACAGTAAATACATGCGTGACGCGTGTCATATCTATCAGCCGGCGACCTCGACAAGAGCCTCCGTTCGGGCTGCGAATTGCCAAGGCACTACACGGCGGGCGCGAGACAAACTGGTATGATATCAGCCACATGCTGAAGTAAGTAACAGGAAGAAATTCGAATTCTCTAGTTTCTTCACTGTATCTTCGATTCTCTCCTCAATAGTTACGAGCTCTCATCGCGTCCACATGTATGTAAAGCTTCACCGGCGGGATATTGAAATTTTGCTTGCTATGGGGTGATTCCTCGTGGTGGTTAACGGCGAATCCCACGGACACACAGCAGCGTACCGTACTGCAAGGCCCGTAAGTGCTCTCTACTCGCTGGTAGGTTTAGCTATGTCGCGCGTGCAACTTCGGAAACGCGGCAGCCCAGGGGCCCGTGAAACTGAATGAGAAATATGTACAACATCCATCGTTTGGGAGGACACGTGATTTGAAGAGTGTGGGGCAGTAACCTTCGCAGGGATCGGTAGCTGATTTGGCAAAGGATGCGCGGTGGACCAGGTGACGGACGCGGTAAATAGGGAGGTTCTGCAAACCTCTGTGCTCTAGATTTTGATTTATCACCACAGCAACGGACAGGGGCCCTACCACACCGAGGCAAGCAGATACGCTACCTGAAAAGCAGACCAGGGCCCTGGTCAACACCGTGATTTACTAAAGCTCACGAAATAGCGTGATTTAAAAAATGTAAACAAAGACGATGATTGGACGGGAGCCACAAGAATAGGGGTATACATAGACCACGGAGAGACGATGCCTCTACGCCTTTGTCCTCTATGCTCGCTGCAATTATTGAAGCAATTGATACACCTAGGTATACCGATGATGCTGTTCCACCGACACCAAGGAGTAAAACATATCGCAACTCTTCTTCACGGACCTACTCGAGTAGTCAAGGAATATGCACCGAAGCGCCTTATCGCCAACCATCCAACGGATAAAATGACTATCGACGATAACTCTGACGAGAATTGTTCGTAACTCAGTGATCTCGGCCCGAGTACGTAAAGCCCTGATATTCAAGGCGCTAATCGCTATTGCACGGGATAATCGCCCTATGAGCAACTACATATGGTGACCGCCACTTGTACGGGCTAGCGTCTTTGCAAATACAATACGAGGGGCTCTGCCAAGAAATCGAGTGCAATATCATGACCCCGCCAAAAAGTACCCTGTCTGATAGATACCCTGCTCACACGGTCGGGATTCCAGCTGAGCCGGCAACAACACTGCCAATTCTTGTCCGATTAGCTTAATTTCTGATTCTTCACTTTCGCCTCCTTACCCGCTTGCCTGAAATTGTCTCGAATCTACGCCTTTGTTGTTGGTCAAGGTCACCTGAATATAGGGTATCACTCGTTTATTCTAGTTGTGGACTAGCACAGTTTCTATTAGGCTAGCGCTTGTTCAATACACCACCCCCATACAAAATAGCCCACTTTCAACCCGCCACCCACCACGTTTATCTATTCACAATTTAACTCCGTAGAATTGTTCTACACATACTTACCTATCGCTCTACGGTTTTAAAATTAATTCTTTTTATTGTGGTGCAGTGGAGTTTCGGTCGGCGGATGAGGGTGGTTTTGCTTGCCTACCACGCTACCCCGTACAAGTGGCGGTCACCATGGTCGCGCCCCACCTTATGTTCTGGCTCACGCTCACGGTGTGCAGAACCTCTCAGTTTTCGAGAGCAAGCTAAACCCCTATTGTACCCCTGGATAAATCAAGCGCTTGACCACAGAATCTGCAGAACCTCCCTAAAACGAGCACTAAGTTTGTACCACACGCGACACATGATTTCGATCAACCAATAGCAGCTAAGCGATGCGTAACTACGGGTCCCATAGGATGCATGGGCACCAGGGCGTAACTGTTGGGTGTCAGGGCGCAAAATAGTGCGGGCAAAGGATGTGAGGTTCGAAAAATTCCCCGCCCTCTGTATCATATACCATTCCAAAAGAAACAGAACACATAAGTACTCTCGCTAGCCCCAATCTAACATAAGAAACCCCCCCGTCATATCCCACTCGACCGTCCGCAAATACTATGTACCCGATTCTAGCCGTCCAGCGTCAACTCCGAGAGCTGAAAAAAAACTGATGTTAGCGTCAAAAAAAACTAAGCCATCCCTTTTCCGCACCTGGTCATACCTTTTGCAATCCCGAGTTTCCATTTCCTGCTCTCTTACCAGTCTCCCATGCAAAACACGCCCCATATTCGTCGCCATCGAGTTCTGCCCCTTCCGCCTGAATGCCACCAACGCCCTCAGCAACGGAACAGGGCTTTTGTGGAATGGTGAATCCTGTTCCATTCCAAGAAACCTTCGATCCGGCTCGTCGACAAATCCATCGCTGTGGATCCGTACCGGCCCCATCACCGCCGACGGTTCGTCCAGACATAGGCCCAGGAATGCACATACTCTCTTATAAGCGTCGTAGTCGCGGAAGTAAAGTTGCCCAGCGAAGATATTGAGCTGGTCAACCAAGTTGATGTCTGGTCGCCAGGAAGA
>Ga0307516_10006797_pt1 | contig 13344 bp, 10 predicted proteins | sample 19_EM_MG_FD_203310 | JGI IMG/M metagenome (GOLD analysis project Ga0307516, IMG submission 203310) | Populus trichocarpa ectomycorrhiza microbial communities from riparian zone in the Pacific Northwest, United States - 19_EM | ecosystem: Host-associated > Plants > Roots > Unclassified | place... | reverse complement strand
TTTGCCTGCCGCGCTCGAGAAAACAGCCCGAGCGAGAGCCCGACTCCGAAAACCAACGCCGCGAGCCTCATGCCGCCTCCTCTTACAGCATATTCACCGGGTCCACGTCGATAGCCACGCGCACATGCCGATCCGCGGGCGCCCTCGCCACGGCGAGCAGCGCCGCGCGCAGCGCGACGCGGTCGTTCGAGCGCACCAAAAAGCGGTAGCGGTAGCGATTGCGCAGCCGCAAGAGCGGCGCCGGCGCCGGCCCCAGAATCTCGGCGCCCTGACCCTCTTTCCGCGCCAGTTTTGCCAGGTGCTCGGCTGCGCCTTGCGCGTGCGATTCCTGAACGGCGTCGACCCGCACCAGGGCCAGGCGCGAAAAAGGCGGATAGCGCAGCTCTTGCCTCAGCACCATTTCCTGCTCGATGAAGCCGGCCACGTCGTGCGTCGCCGCGAAGGCGACCGCCGGATGGTCCGGCGAACGAGTTTGAATCAAAACCCTGCCTTTGACCTCGCCGCGACCGGCCCGGCCTGCGACTTGCACCAACAAATGAAAACTGCGCTCGGCAGCGCGAAAGTCCGGCATCGACAGCGCGGCGTCGGCGTTGAGCACGCCGACCAGCGTGACGTTGGGCAGGTCGTGGCCCTTGGTGACCATTTGCGTGCCGACCAAAATGTCGATTTCGCCGTCGCGCATGCGATTCAGCACCTTCTCGCTCTTGATGCCGGCGGCGACGTCACGGTCCAGCCGCGCAATGCGCGCCTCGGGAAAACGCTGACTGAGTAAGCTTTCGATGCGCTCGGTACCAGCGCCCTCTTCGCCCAGCTCGGCGGCGTTACATTTTTGGCAGCGCTCGGGCACCTGCGCCGTAAAATCGCAATAGTGGCAAACCATTTCCGAGCGCCGCGCGCGATGCAGCGTGAGGCTGACCGAGCAGTGCGGACACTCGGCGATGTGACCGCAGGCTTCGCAGATCAGGCTCGGCGCGAAACCGCGCCGATTCAGGAACAGAATGGCCTGCTGCTTTTTCTTGAGCACGTCTTCGAGCGCGCGCACCAGCGGTAGCGACAACAATTTTTCGCCGGCAAGGCCCGAGCCAACCCGGCGAATATCGACGATTTCGACGCTCGGCAAAATCGAGGCGGCGCGCGCGCGAGACGGCAAGCGCAGATGCAAGAGCCGCCCTTCGCGCACCAGCGCGACACTCGATAAAGATGGCGTGGCCGAGCCCAGCACGCAGACTGCGCCCGCGCGATGCGCTCGCAAAAGTGCCATGTCGCGCGCATGGTAACGCACGCCTTCTTCTTGCTTGAAGGAGCCGTCGTGCTCTTCGTCGACGCAGATCAGCCCGAGCTCGGAAACGGGCGCAAACAGCGCCGAACGCGCGCCGACGGCGATGCGCAGCTCTCCTTTGCGCAAGCCGCGCCACATGCGGTGCCGTTCGGCGTCGCTGAGGCCGCTGTGCATCACCGCAATCTGGTCCCCCAGCCGCGCGCGAAATCGCCCGACGAGCTGCGGCGTCAAAGCGATTTCGGGCACCAGCACGATGGCGCTCTTACCGAGCTCCAGCGCGCGCTTGGCGGCACGCAAGTACACCTCGGTTTTGCCAGACGCCGTCACGCCCTCGAGCAAAAATTGCGCGCGCTCCGCCGCTTCGAGCTTTTGCGTAATGGCCAAGACCGCGCGCGCTTGCTCGGCATTCAGCTCGGGCGGCACGTCGGGAGTCACCGCGCCGCCGAGCAACGCATCTGGCGGCGGCTCGCGCTTTTCGAGTACGACGAAGCCGAGCTCGGCCAGTCGCTTCACGGCGGGGCGCGCGCCAGGCACGCGCTTCTCGAGCTCGGCAGCCGGCAAATCAGCGTCGGCCAGCGCGTCGAGCACTTGTTGCGCCTTGCCCCGCGGCACGGCCGCCAAAGGCTTCTGCAGCGCCAGCGTCACGAACTGCAGCCAGCGCCCCACGACCTTGGCCGGCACTTTGCCCAGCTCGGTTTGCGTGGCTTTCAGCAATTCTGCCGCGGTGCGCTCGACCGCCGGCAGCGACAGCTCGATAGCTCCGCCGATCGGCGCCACGTAGTAGCGCGCCAGCTCCTGCAGAAAGCTCAGCAGCTCTTCGGGCAGCACCGGCTCGGCGTCGACCACGGCGACGATCGGCTTCATGCGCTCGACGGGAATGTCCGGCACCCGTTCGCCCACGTCGAGCACGACGCCCAGCACTTTGCGCTTGCCCAGCTCGCACAGCACGCGCGCGCCGCGCTTCACTCGTCCGCGCAGCTCCGGCGGCACCAGGTAGCTGAAAGCTTGACCGAGCGGCGCCGGCACGGCGAGGCGCGCCTGCCAGACGGGCTTTGCCGACTCGCCCAACGCCGCAGTCAGAGCCGGCAGCTCGCTCATCGAGTCACGTAAGCCGTGATACCCGCCGCGACCACGACGAGCAGAACCCAAAGCAGCCAGCCCGAGCTCGTCGCCTCCTGTCGCCTGGAAGAGCGGGGCCGACTCTGCACCATGGCCTCCAGCGACGGCGGCGGCGGCTCCATGCGCGGCACGTCGACCGAATCGGGCGCGTCGCCGGGCGAAAGGCTGGGCGGCGGCCGCACGGCACCGCGACCGCGATCAGGCACGTCGTCACTGGAACCAGGCACCTTCGAACGATCCCAGCGCTGCCCACGTGGGTCAAGCACGGCGGGCACGCAAACTGAAGATCAGCTTCAACAGCCGAGGGCAAGCTCGATGGCCGCGCAGGCCGCGCGCATCCGACGCTCGTCGAGGTGGCCAACGAATTGACGAAGGTCAGCTTGGTCTACGGTGAGCAAGTTGTCGAAGTTGACAACGCACTCCAGCTTGAGGCCATCGGCAACTCCTACGCGGAGCTCGCTAGGCACGCCATGGATCGTACTGGTGACCGGCGCGACGATCGCGCTCCGGAGTAGCGTCAGCGCTGCCGGTCGCGAAAGCACCAGGACAGCCCTGCGCTTGTCGGGCTTCGCGAAGCGATATAGCCAGATGTCGCCGCGCTCTACTCCTCGGGCCATGCTTGATGCTTTCGGAGCGGGGCCAGGTCGTCGAGCAAGGCCTTGGCCTTGCCCCGGTAGCCACGCGCGTAGGCGGCGTCGATCTCCTCATTGCGCTTCGCGCGCAGCAGCATGAGCAAAGCTTCGCGAATGAAGGCCGAGCGCCCATGTTGCTTGGTCTGCTGCTGGCGGTCGACTTCCGCCAGCAGCTCCGCGTCGACCGAGATCTGCACGCTACGGGCAACCATAATGGCATTGTCCATTATCAATACTACTTGGTCAAGGCAGTACCTGAGCCAGCTACGGAGGCTGGGCGTCGCAGCCTTCGCTCGGCGGCGCGAGATCGCCGCAGCGATCGCGGGGCGCGAGCACCCAGCTGCAATAGTCCAGAAAGACGATGCCCGTGATGCTGCGAAATGTCGTCGGGTAGCCGTAGTGGGGCGCCTTGACGGACGCGCGCGGCCCGCCCTCGGTCAGGTCGAAGTAGTAGAGTCGCGAGTGCACTTCGAGCGACGTTTCGGCGAGCCGCACGACGCCGAACGGGAACACGGCATCGCCGTCGTCGGTGTCTTGCACGGCGCTGGCCGCTTCGAGGCGTACCAGGGCGCCGCTCCAGTTGCGCAAGAGCTGCGCGTCTTTGCCGGTGGCCAAGCGCGTCGCCAGCGCGAAGTCTAGCTTGGCCGGCGCGGGCGCCGTGCCGCCACGCTTTCGCTGCGCCGGGCAGGCGACGTCGATGAGTAGCTGCTGGGCGGGCGCCGTACCGCCGCAAGCAGCAGGCACGTAGTCTTCGACTTTGCCTTCGACTTGCAAACCGTCGCCGGGCGCGAGGTCATCGGGCAAACCGTCGGCACCAGTAGTGCACGCTTCGCCGTCGGCGTGCGGCGCGCCGAACGAAACCAAAAATAGCCCGGAGCCGGCTCCGCTCGCCTGCTCCGCGGCCGCGAAAGCGCCCCACAAGCAGCTGCCCGATTTTGCCTCCGAAACCAGGAATTTTCGCGAGCTTGCTACGAGCGAGCCGACCGACACGCTCACGCCGCTGCGCACGCTGCCGCTATGAATCTCGGCCAGGGTCACCGGCTGTGCACCGCAGCCCTCCGCGACGCCCTCGCCCGTGTCGCCCGCGCTTCCGCCGCTCGGCGGCTGCTGGCTGCCGGGCGCTTCCGCAGCAGCGCCGCCTTGCGCCGCTGGGTCGTCGCCGCGCGGGGGCGCGGCCGTGCTTGCCGCTGGCGGCGCCGCTTCAGCGCCGGCCTCGCTGCCCGCGACGTCCTGCCACGGCCCTGCCGACGGGCCCCGACACGCCAAAAGCACCACGCACATCGCGCACCAAATCCGCCCCATGCCCACGCATCGGTCAGCAGCCTCTGCAGTTGCGCGAAACCCGTTGAGCAGGGCATCGGCTCGCCCAACGCAAACCTCGAAGTCTTCGCGAGCGCCGGTGGGCCCGGTGTTGGCGAGCTTCTTCGGAGGTGCGGGTCACGCCCTGACAAGGTCCGTCCGAAATCGGACAAAGATTCTCCAATGAAATCGCGGCCGCTAGCCGGCGCGGAGACGCTGTGCGATTTCGGACACGCGTTTGCGCCAGTGAAGGGCAGCTTTGACGGTCAGCGACCGGGTCGCCGACGGTGAGTGAGCCTTCGGCAAGCGCGAAGCGGCGCGCGCGGGCAGCTGCCCGCGGAGACAGGCCTACCCGAGATCAGCGAATTTCTGCGCGGCGCTTCTCCGCCGAGCTCGTGCGAGCCCGACGCCCGTTTTCAGCTCGGAGCTTTGTCGAGCCCGAAGCCTTCGTGCAGAGCGCGCACGGCAAGCTCGGTGTACTTGGCCGCGATGATGCAGCTGATCTTGATCTCGCTGGTGCTGATGCCCTGAATGTTGATGCCTTCGCCAGCCAGAATGCCGAAGGTTTTGGCGGCCACACCGGCGTGCGAGCGCATGCCGAGGCCGACGATCGAGACCTTGACGATTTCGGGATCGTACTCGACTTGACCGCCGCCGAGCTCCTTCACGGTGCTCTCGATCAGCTGCTTGACGCGCGGCAGGTCGGTCTTGGCGACCGTGAACGTCACGTCGGTCGAGTTGTCGCCACCGCGCGACGGGCTCTGGATGATCATGTCGACGGACACGTTCTGCTCGGCGAGCAGGCCGAAGATCTTGGCCACGATGCCGGGCCGATCGGGCATGCCGACCAGCTGCACCTTGGCTTCGCCCTTGTCGTAGGCCACGCCCGAAACGACGACGGATTCCAAACCTTCTTCGGATGCAACCATGGTCCCTGTTGTGTCGGTGAAAGAGGAGCGCACGTGCACGGGAACGCCGTACTTCATGGCTACCTCGACGGAGCGAATTTGCAGCACCTTGGCCCCGAGCGATGCCAGCTCCAGCATCTCTTCGAAGCTGATGCGCTCGATTTTGCGCGCCTCGGGGCAAATGTTCGGGTCGGTCGTGTAAACGCCGTCCACGTCGGTATAAATCTCGCAGACGTCGGCTTTGATGGCCGCCGCAATCGCGACAGCCGTCGTGTCGGAGCCGCCGCGGCCGAGCGTCGTGATGTTGCCGCCGGGCTCGATGCCTTGAAAGCCGGCCACGACCGCGATGTAGCCGCTCTCGACGGCGCTGCGCAGCCGTGAATCTTCGATGTTGACGATGCGTGCCTTGGTGAAGGCGTCGTCGGTTTGGATGCGGATTTGATGACCGAGAAAGCTCCGAGCTTTGCCGCCCATCTTTTGAATCGTCATCGCGACCAGCGCGGCGCTGACTTGCTCGCCCGTCGAGGCGAGCGAGTCCATCTCGCGCATGTCTGGGGTCGGCGAAATCTCGTGCGCCAACGCCAACAGGCGATTCGTCTCGCCCGACATGGCGCTCACGATCATCACGACCTGATGACCGTCGCGCTGCGCCCGGAGCCCAAGCTCCGCCACGCGACGCATCCGCTCTAGATTTGCGACCGAAGTACCGCCGAATTTCTGAACGACAAGAGCCAAGGCCGGGACGCCGTACCGCCCAAAAACAGGCGCGTCAAGGCGGGGATCGCAGGCTCGCCGCGATCCCGGCCAAATGGCCGTTTGCGGGTGCCGCCCTCAGTACCACTTCCAGGCGCCAACCAACGCGACGCCGTTCACGACGTCGCCGTCGTAGAAGCCGGGGATGGCTTCGAGCGACAGGGTAAAGTCGTGGTTCGTCCCCTGCGCGAGCGCGGCACCAACGCGAAAATCGAGTGCCCAGCCGCTCGTGCTGCTGCCGGAGCCGCCGTTGAAGAGCGGGTTGGCGCCGTACAGGGCGAAACCAATACCACCGCTCAAGTAAAGCTCATCGATCGGCCAGACCTCGGCGATGGCGCCGTAGAAGTTGTGACCGATCTGCTTGCCGTCGCTGAAGTAGGAGGTGCCGCTGACGCGCACCAAAAGGGCGACCTTCGGGCTCACGAAGGCGCCCAAGCTGAGCGACAGCGGAGCGAGCCCCCACTTGCTCTGCGTGCTTTTCGTGTCGCTTTCGACGCAGCCAAAGCTGCCCTCGCAGACGCTCACGCTGTGAACCGGGAATAGCATCAGCGAAAGCCCGATGCCCAAGTCACCCGTGAACCCGTCGTGGTGTGGCCGAGCCTGCGCGGCGTTCGCCGCTCCGAAGGTCAACGCCACAACCCAGCCGCCCACCAGCCATCCCTTCATGCCGCACAAAGCTAGTCCGACTCGCCCCGTACTGGCTAGTACTCGACAGCCCTCGCGGCTCGGGGCCCTCGGCGGGCCCGGCAAACGGCGGCCGCCGCGGCCAAAAGCCGGCCTACCCAGCTAGAAATATGCGAAACCGTGGTCTTTTCGGGGCTGATGCGGCTTTCGGCAAGGCGGGCGGTGGTAAGACTCATTAACAACAGGCAATGAGCACGCAGCGCATCCTGGTCACGGGGGCCGCCGGCAAGGTCGGCCAGGTCTTCATTAAACGCTTTTTGGCGGATCCGCGCTTCGAAGGCTTCACGGTGCGGGCGCTGTGCCACAACAGAAAGCTATCGGCGGGGCCGCGACTCGAGGTGGTGTCGGGGCCAATCGAACAGCGCACGGTGGTCGACGAGGCGATGTCGGGCGTGAGCCACGTGCTGCATCTGGCGACGAGCAAGGAAAACCCCGAGAGCATCATCGACGTGGCCGTGAAGGGGATGTTCTGGCTGCTCGAGGCCGCGCGCACGAGCTCGACCTTCAAGCAATTCTTGCTGGTCGGCGGCGACGCCGGCTTGGGGCACTTTCACTACGCGCATCCGCTGCCGGTCACCGAGCAGCAGAAACACAGCGCTTATCCGGGATGCTACGCGCTGTCGAAGGTGCTCGAAGAGGTGATGCTGGAGCAGTACCACGTTCAGTACGACCTCGACGGCTGCTGCTTGCGCGCGCCGTGGATCATGGAGAAAGACGACTTCAAGTATCAGTTGTCGTTCGGTAGCGACGTGTTCGGGGGCCCGCGCTGGCGCGACTTGGTCACCAAAGAGCAAGCCGACGCCTACGTGAAATCCGGCGCCGTGCCGATCATGCTCGACCCCGACGGTCAGCCGGTGAAGCGCAACTTCGTCCACGTCGAAGACCTGTTCGGTGCCATCGTCATGTCGCTCGACAACCCGAAGACGAAGCGCCAAACCTTCAACATCTGCATGAACGAGCCGGTCGACTACGCGGAGCTCGCCGCCTACTTGAAGAAGACGCGCGGACTCGAAGGCGTGCCGGTGAAAACGCCGTACCGCTCCACCTGGCTCGACAACACCAAAGCGAAATTCATGCTCGGCTGGCGCCCCGAGTACGATCTGGTCAAGCTCACGGACGCCGCCTTCGACTACAAGCGAAGCGCCGAAGATCCGCGGCTGATTTGGTATCCGGGGTGAGCCGGTTGGCGGGGCGACCCGAACGGCTCAGTCCACAACTCGTACGCCTTCGGAGCCGACGCCCCAGCCGTGGTGGTCGGAGCTCGTCAATGCAGCCAGCTGGGTGGTTTCTGTTGCCGCGGGCGTGATACTTTTCGCGCGCGGCGCGAAAACGAAACCTGGTTCCTCCAATTCGAGGCCCGGTCATCAAGTTTTCGCGTCGACCCGTCGACACCGTGATGGGAAGTCCGCGCTACCGCCACCCAGTAATACATGGCTGTATTACGCGAGAAAGCCCCGGGGTTCAGGTCTTTCTCGGTGATGGTCGGGCTCGCACTAACCGTGCTGAGCGCCTGCACTGCGGAGGTTGGGGGCAACCGCCAGTCCCCGCCCGGCATGGGTGCGAGCGGCGGCGCTAGCGCGACCTCTGGCGGCAGCGCCAACGCTAGCGCGGCTGGGAGCGGTGGCGGGACAAGCAACGGAGGAGCCGGGGCGAACCCGATGCAGTGCACGCCCGGTGCGTCCCTGGCGTCGGCCCGCCTCACGCTGCTGAGCGATGATCAGTACCGCAACATCGTGCAAGACGTGTTCAAGGTCACCCTACCGGTGTCGACCACGGTCACCGCGCTGCCAAGCACCACCGGCTTGTATCCCTATAACGAAAACGCACAGGTGGGCACTACCACGGTCCAGGCTTACCAGCGCGCCGCCGACGAGGTCGCAGCGCTCTTGCCGACGATTCCGGGCTGCACTGGAGCCGCGAACGCTGCATGCATGGACGCGTTTCTGCGCAAGAGCTTGCCCGTTGCGTGGCGGCGCCCGGTGACCGACGCCGAAATCACCGCGCTGCTTGCGATCTTCGATTCTGGCGCCCCTGACGGCCAAGCCCGCCAGATCCAGCTCACGATCGAAGCCGCGCTGCTCCATCCGGCTTTTCTGTACCGTTCGGAGCTGGGTACGAACGCCGCGAGCGCGACGGGCAAGGTTGCGCTCACGCCGTTCGAGGTCGCATCGGCCGTCAGTTTTGCGCTGCTCAACTCATCACCGGACGACCAGCTGTGGGCGAAGGCCAGCGACGGAACATTGACCACGCCGGCCGTGCTCGCCGGCGAAGTCACGCGCTTGATGGCGACGCCTCGAGTACAGGCGAACCTACTGAAGAAGGTCTCGTACTACCTCGATTTCGAGACTCTGCCGTTCATCTCCAAAGATCCGAGCACTTTTCCCGAGTTCGGCGGGCTACAGGGCACCCTTTACCAAAGCTCTCAATTATTCTTGGGTGACGTGGTGTGGGGCGGCCACTTTAGCGACTTGTTCGCCTCACATAAGATCTACACCAACCACGCCATGGCCAAAGCGTTTGGTCTCCCGGACGTGCCCGGCGACGCACTTGCGCCGATCACCGTGGCCGGCCCGGCGTATGGCGCGGGCCTGCTAACGCAACCCGCGCTCTTGGCCGCGTCGAACCAAAATGCGACCGGCGACGACGTCGTGCACCGCGGCTTGTGGATCCACGACAATCTGCTCTGCGCGCCGCCGCTTCCACCCGCTCCCGCCAATGCCGCCGCCGTCGCCAAGACCATCACGGGCAGCTCGCGTCAGCAGGCTATCACTCGCGACACGACCTGCGGCGCCGCCTGCCATGGCCAATTCGACGCATTCGGGCTGGTAACCTTGAGCTACGACAGCATCGGCCGCTACCGCACCTCGGACCCCACCACGACTCCGCCCGGGGGCGCCATCGACACCACGGCCACCGTTCAAGCCAACATCTTGGCTGGGCACCCGGACATGCCAGTGATGCTGGCCAACGCGAACGACCTAGCCGCAGCGCTGGCCTCCGGGCGGCAAGTTTCGGATTGCACCGCTGACCACCTGGCGACGTACACGCTCGATCACAGCCCCACCGTCGAAGGCTCGTGCGAGCTGCAAGCCATTCGTGACCACTTCCAAACAACGGGTTCCTTTTCCGAGCTCTTCACGTCGATCCTCACCTCTCCTGCGTTCTTGACTCGCGATGTCGGGGGGCAATAGCAGCCATGGCCAAGCACGACTTTCGAATGTTCCGGCGCACGCTACTCGGCGGCATGGGCTTGACCGCCATCGGCGCCATGCTGCGTCCGATGATGGCAGCCGCCGCCGCTAGCACGCCGCCGCAACGGCTGCTGATGATCCATCGGCCCTGCGGCACTTCGTCGCTGGGCAACGGGCGTTGGTGGCCGACCGGCGGCGCCACGGGCTGGACAGCCTCGCCGCTGCTCTCGTCGTTCACCGACGGGAAGATCGCCTCGCTGCAGAACAGCATGCTGGTGATGAAAGGCCTGACCTGCCCGCGCAACATGAATTGGCAAGGTGACGCGCATGGCTCGGGCTTCCTGAGCATGCTGACTCCGACTCCCAAAGATGTCGGCTACCAAACGCGTCCACAACCGCCGACGGCTACACCAGCCCAGAAGGCCGACGGCCACACCAAGACGATGACGGCCATCGATCAATCCGCCGATCAACTGTTCCTGAGTCAGATTCCGGGGCTGCAGGGCACGCCGGTGCCTTCGGTCCAGCTCACCGCCTCCACCGAGTCGTCGGATCAGACGAACGACATGCATTGTTTGCGGGTGACGTCGTACGCCAAAGCGCCGGCGGGCTCGACCTTCCCGCACGCGCTGTACCCGGAGCCCAGCCCTGCCGCCGCGTTCAAGAACTACTTCGCGTCCGGTTTGATGAACCTGACCCCGGAGCAGATCGCCCGTGCTGCGGCGCAGAACAAGAGCGTGCTCGACTTTGCGTTGGGCGGCCTCAGCGGCCTCCAAAACCAAGTGCCCAAATCGCAACTGCCCAAGGTCCAGGCACACCTGGACGCGATTCGGCAGCTCGAAATGAGCATCCAGGCCACAGCCAACGGCCCTGCCTGCGCAGCGCCCGTGTTTCCGGGCGGCCCCATGTCGCCCAGTCCGCCCATGTTCTCCGGCGGTTCGTCGCAAGGCGGCGTCACCAACGTGGGCAAGCTCGACAACGAGACCTACCCGATGTGGCAACAACACAAAGAGATCATCAAGACGCTGTTTCAATGTGATCTCACGCGGGTACTGTCGTTCACGTTCGGCTACGGCAACTCCGGCATTCACTTCGAGAGCGGCGTCCTCAAGGACCCTGCGCTGGCGGGCAAGTACAAAGACCCGAACGGCAAAGACATCGCCGACGCCAACGGCCACCACGACGTCTCCCATTTGCTCAACGCGGCCACCTCTGTCGACGCGCACTACATCATCGACAAGTACTACTGCGACCGCACCGCCGAGTTGCTTGCAGAGCTGGCTGCGACGCCGGACATCGGTGGCGGCTCGCTGCTCGACAATACTCTGGTAGTTTTTTGGAGCGAGGTCAGCGACGGCAGCAGTCACGGCGCGGTCGACATGCCGGTCGTGCTGTTCGGCGGCAAATTCTTGAAGCTGAAGGGCGGCACCTTCGTGCAGCTCGGAGACGCCGCGACGAATGCGAAGTTCCAACCTGGCGGCACCTACGACAAGGGCCCTCCGCCCTATATGAGCGACTTTTGGGTCACGACCGCGCACGCTTGGGGCTACAACGCGCTCACCGCGTTCGGCGACCCGATGTGGAATAGCGGAACAATCAGCGGCATCTACGGGTAGTGAGCTGGCGCTAGCTTAGAACGTCGCCCGCCAGGCAGCGTGTCGCCCGAGTAGCGTGAGCGCCCGCGCCGTGAGCGATTTACCCGGCTCGCTGCGTGGCCAGGTTGACGCGCCCGACGGGTGGGGTAGCGGAATCAGCGCGATGCTGCGGCGGCCGCGCGCGACTTCAAACGCCTGACCAATCTGCTCGACGAGTGGGCGCGCTGGCAAAAATTGTTCGATGGCCAGGCGCCCGACCGGAATGATCAGGCGCGGGCGCAGCAGCTCTATTTCGCGCTCGAGCCAGGGCCGACAATTCGCGACCTCTTCGTCGGACGGCACGCGATCGCCGCCGCGCGGGTGCTTGCCCGGAAAACAGCGGCAGGTCGCCGCCATGTAAACGCGCTCTCGAAACGCCGCTTCGTCCACGCCGAGCGTCGCAAACCACTTGAATAGTTGCTTGCCGGCCGTCCACGCGAACGGGCGCCCGAGAGCTGGCTCTTTGTCGCCCGGCGCTTGGCCGACGAGCAGGATTTCAGAAACCACGGGCGGCCCGACCACCACCGGCTGGTGCATGTCTCGGCAGCGCCGACAGCTCCTGAGCGCCGCTTGATGCTCGCGAACCAGGGCCAATCGGCGCACCAGCCAACCTATTGCCGATTTGCCAGGTGAGCACCACCGGGGATACCGGCGTTGTTGGTTTAGCCGCCGCAAACCGCCGCTTCCAGCTACGCCAGCCAACCAGAGCTGTCACCATACTGGTTTGCGACCTAACGTCGCCCGCGACACGAGCGGCTCGCGGTACGTGGGGGATGGTCCACCAGCTGCCCGACGCGAGTGCTACCAGCGGCCCAAAGTAGTCAGCATACCGCTTGGGGCGTGAAGTGATCGGCCTTCGACCGCCCGATGATCGACAATGCGCCACTCGCCCACTCATGTGGTCTGAGTTGCCGCACGAAAATCTGACCTGGGTTCGCATGAGCCTGCGACCACCTGTGGTGCAGCAGTTCCACGAGATCTTTCACATGATGGCGTTTGGGTACGGGCCTCGAGCTCGGCCCTCCATTGCTTGGAAGGCGTTCGCGTAACTGCGGCATTCAAGGGCAGCGCCCACGGACTCTGCATGCCGGCGACGAGGTTCTGCAACGCCGTATCAGCCCTCCGCAGGGCAGCGCACTGGTGACCGCAGACTGGCACTGATCGAATGGCAGTAATCACTACTTATGTCCTCGTAGTCATCAAACGTCATTGACTAGCTGTAGCCGAACAAATACAATCTGTTTCTAGGATGTGACCCCGCTCGTGCCGCGGGCCCCCGCGCATTCGGCAGTTTCGTTCACACGAGCTCGTAACGGAAGAAAGCAGAACAACACATGAAACGCCCTCCGCTCCCCGCCTCGACCGTCGTGCTCTCGCTCAGCGGTGCCCTAGTGCTGCTTCACTGCAGCCAACCCGCCAGTACTTACACTCCGCCCGGCGGAACGAGCGGCAGTAGCAGTAGCGGTAGCAGCGCCGGCGGCAGCGGCACGACCGGCGGGAGCGGCGCAACCGCGACCACCGCCGGCACCAGCAGCGGCGGCACCAGCAGCGGCGGCACCAGCAGCGGCGGCACCGCGACCACGGGTGGTTCGGGCGGCCAGGTAACGACGGCGGGCAGCACGAGCGGCGGCACGGGCGGCACGGGTGGCAGCGGCGGCGCGGGCGGCAGTGGCGGTGGAGCGGCCGGCACCGGTGGCAGTGGCGGGTCCGGCGGCGGCGGCATGATCACGGTCGCTGATCTGCTGGGCACCGCGAATATGTACGGCGAAAAGTTGATGGACTCCTTCATCTTGTTCCCCTGCTACTCGAAGGCGCAACAAGACTGCATCACCGTCCCGAGCGGTA
>Ga0307516_10006796_pt1 | contig 13344 bp, 16 predicted proteins | sample 19_EM_MG_FD_203310 | JGI IMG/M metagenome (GOLD analysis project Ga0307516, IMG submission 203310) | Populus trichocarpa ectomycorrhiza microbial communities from riparian zone in the Pacific Northwest, United States - 19_EM | ecosystem: Host-associated > Plants > Roots > Unclassified | place... | reverse complement strand
TACTGCTCTTCCTGGTGGTACTGGCGTCATACGCCAAGGGATCCTGCGTCCCGAAGAAATAAACGTGGCAGTAAAAGTCTGTCGTTGTGCTGGTACGTGGGACCAACAAGTTGATGAGGTATGTGCCTTTTATTTCTCGGTTATTCGGGGCTATAGAATATTTCATTTAGAATGTCGTCCGTGAGGTTCAAACATTAGCTTCGCTTCAACACGAAAATATTCTTCCAATTCTGGGCATCGTTACTGAAATTTCCGGGATATCAATGGTGATGCCTTGGAAAGAGCGAGGAAATGCTCATGATTATGTACGGGATGAGAATGTTGATCCACGACCTTTGGTAAGTTAAGACAAGCTTACTCGCAATCCTATGCTGATTGTTTCTTAGCTTCGAGGGATCGCCAATGGGTTGTCGTACTTGCATTCACACAACCCTGGACTGATAGTCCATGGTAATTTAAAGGGTGTAAGTTAGAAACCTTGAGGTCAAGGCTTCACTTGATGATGATTGGCAGGCAAACGTACTTATTTCCGACGATGGTTCTCCTCAATTAACGGATATGTATTGCTCCTTTACCTTCCCCCCTAGTACGCAGAACACCTCCGTTTGGTGCGCACTCAGATGGACGGCCCCTGAACGTATTGATGGTAATGGAGAAGTGAATGCCAGCGGTGACGTTTGGGCCTTTGGTATGACGGCACTGGTACATTAAAACGTTGCTCCTTGGACATTAGATTGATTGGTTATCCTGTTTTTAGGAACTGTTTACCAGGGAACTGCCGTTCCACAAGATCTCTGAGAGGCAGGGTGTCATCCTTGGTATCCTGCAAGGGCCACCGGATCGCCCGAGTAATCAGTCTACTCATTCGCGCATGACAGATGAATGGTGGAATATGTGTTCGCGTTGTTTGGACGTTAACCCATTGACCCGTCCCCAGATATCTGACGTCATGGAGGCAATTCCGGATGAATAAAGAGTGCAGTGGCGAGGGAGCTTCTACAATAACTTGAAAACTGTACTACAATAGACAATCAATAGGATGGGGATACAGTGTTGAAACTTTTGGGACACAGGCTAGCAGGCATTGGGCCCGTGCCATGCGAGGTTCGACAGAGCCTACTGTGTAAAAACAACGGTGTTACTGCAGCGATTGAGGATCTTCTGATCTTCGGATTAGTAGACGATCAGCAAGAATGCGACCCCAGCCCATAACTGGCGTCGATACTGAACGCGCCACTTTAAGGCGTCCCCCCCCCCCTCATGTGTTCTTATCCAACTTTGTGTGACTTCAGTCCATTGCGAAAGGTTGGTGGTGGTCTGCTGGCCGCCATTCTTCCCTGGTGAAGTCAACCACTGAAGTGCCCGTTCTGCAGTAGGCCTTGTATTCCTCTTCAATTCGAGGATTGATCTAGGCAATTGTGGCCAGCGTAGATTGCATATTTATTGACAGCATACCTACTGAACGTCAATAAATTAGCCTTGGTGGATATCTGGGAAGTCCGCAGGTGTTTCGCAGGGAGGGACGAAATTGATTAGAAGGAAAGGTATTGAGGTTGGGATGGACTTACACAGGTGTGCTGAACTGTACATGGCTTAACCAGGAGTTTCAGATTGCTGCTACGTGGCACTTCATCTTGCGTCGAATAGTCTGCAAATGAATTGAAAACGGTCAAGACAAATTTCCCTTCCAGGCAGCCAACTTGAGCAGCGTGTAGCTCGTAGTTTCCAAAACTTCAGCGCTCAGCATCCGGACTCACTGGTAAAGAAAAGCCAACGTTGGCAGAAATAATTGTGTACTGGCTCGCCAGGCTTATCGCGGGCCTTGCTTGAGCAAGGTCCTTTCCACCCGTGAGAACGAGCCTCTGTCGCGACTTGCCGAACCATATTTACCATTCGGTCCGAAGATATGTTCCAAGAAATTGATTATCGGCAGTAAGTGCAGGCCTCTCCGATGATCGGTATGATCGCTCTATCCAGGATCGCCGGATCTGCCCACACAACTTCCTGTGTCACGTTATTTATGACATCACACTAGTACACTCGTCGTAGCGGAGTCAACCTACGGTTGTAGCGTAGTCAGCGGTACTATCTTCAGTTCATTTCATTTCATCTCGTGAGTCCATTTTTCGATCAGGCTGTTGTATTAGCGTCCTAGGTACTGGCATGCATATATCCATGTTGGTCTGCCTCCGGTGCTAGTCAAATAAAGCACCCTGACTCATAAGGACCTGTTCCGCTTAGGCGACAATGTTGCACAGGTCCTAGCCCCCAGTATTCTAGCTATGTCAAGTGCTGTACGCTGCATGAGTCATGCATTCATACATGTGTAAACTAAGACTCAGACTCAGCTCTGAACAGTTGAATGGACATGCCAGATTATCCATATTATCGGCCACAACAGACTCAAGGCATTCTCATTCAGAGTTCGATGAGTTCCTAGTACGTTGGATTTGAAGGAGATCGTGAGTATATGTCCCTCAGCTATAGCCTCAACTCTTCGGCCTTGACCAGCCATTGATCACTCAGTCGTAACATTACGTACATAGCTGTATATTAGTGTGGTCTGAAGGGACCAAGCTGTGGTAGAAGCGAACCGCCTTTCTCTCGAGCATGTTAAAAAAGAACAGAGGGACCAAGTCGCGAGTTTCTCACATTCCTCTGTTTCTCTCATCTTCAAGATCGCCAATACCGCCCGAATGTCTACCGGTGTACCACTCCACGCCTCCCGGTATCTCCAGGTTCTGCTCAATGGCCGCGTCCATACGGATAATGCTCTTATTGGTGATACCGGGGTCATCCAGCCTCAAGCGGTCTTGCGTCCCGAAGGGACCAAGGTGGCAGTCAAAATTTGCCGTTGCGCTTGCACGCGGGACCAACAAGCCAACGAGGTATGAATTTACCCGTGTTTCCTGTTTACCCGTGTTTAGAGAGAAAACTATCCAGCTTGTCCTCCGCGAGGTTCAAATCTTGGCTTTGCTACAACACAAAAACGTACTTCCAATTCTTGGTATTGTTACTGAATTTTCCGGGATATCCGGGATATCAATAGTAACTCCTTGGAAGAAGAAAGGAAATGCTCACGACTACGTGCAAAATGAGACCATCGATCCACGCTCTCTGGTAAGTTTGAGGCGCTCAATCAGGCTCAATCTTACTTGCAATTATGTAATATTTGTCTCAGCTTCGGGGGATTGCGAATGGACTGTTTTACCTGCATCACCATAATTCTGGCCCGATAGTTCATGGTAATCTCAAGGGTGTAAGTAAAAAAACATGCAAATTAATGCTCCACTTGACGATGATCTGCAGACAAACGTACTCATTTCCGATGATGGTTCACCGCAGGTGACCGACATCTGCTGCTCCTTTACCTCTCTTCCTGGAACAGAGATCACCTCCGCCATCTTGTGCGCACCAAGATGGACAGCTCCTGAACGTCTTAATGACGGCGGGGAAGCGAATGCTAAGGGCGACGTCTGGGCCTTCGGCATGACCGCGCTGGTACGTTCAACGATTATTTCCTTGACACTAGGTTTATCAATGACCACGTTTCCAGGAGCTGCTTACCAGGAAATTACCATTCAATGACATCCTTCATAGGCAGGGTGTTATAGTCCGTGTCCTGAAAGGACCACCAGATCGTCCCAGCGATGAATCTACACTCTGTCGCATGACCGATGACTGGTGGAATATGTGTTCGAAGTGCTGGGAGGTTGATACACTGTCCCGTCCCCAGATATCTGAGATCCTTGATCTAATCGAAACAATCAAGTAACAGCTCATGTTGCGTAGAATCTTCTAGGATAATTGTCAAGACAGCTGGCAGAAATATGCGAATAGTTCGAATTACGTGTATAATTGTGGGGAGAACGAAGCCGGGGGATGCATTCTAGGCCATATTTTACCGTTGTGGGGTTTGAATGCGGCAACTTAGAACCTCGGAACTTACCTACGATGTGTATTCTTTCCGTCTCGATGCACAAAGGCGTCAAGATTACTAGATGCAACAGTGAACTGAGAGCAATGAGATATAGGCACCAAATTCGATAGCAAATGAGTAAGTGGTAGACGTACCGGGGTATCCAAAGACCAACCCGCCAGCGTGTTCGTCTATTCATGTCCCTTTTGGTCTAAGAGTGTGCTACGTCCCTGATGAAGTGAATTACAAGTCTCCATTGTCCAGTGCACTTCGTGTTGAGCCTTCTTCGATTCTGAAGATTGGCATCTGAACAATTATGGGTGGCCATGAAGTTGAATCATGTTGCACTCCTATTTATCTGTCAGGAAAGAGCAAGTATTCTGAGCCCATCTCCGTCTGAGACGGTCGCTGCGGAATTCGTCGTTCGATTTGCCATTTCAGATTCGGAAGCGCTACGGTGAATGGTTAATGGCCACCCGCAGTCACGCGTCGATGATCATCGCAGGTCATTAAAGCCTGCTGTTTTTCTCTTTGTTATCTTCGCCCTCCTGTTCGTACAACTCACGCTCCTTTTTGTCACCTGTTCTGTCTCGACTATCATATTTATCCTAGGTACCCTTGTTACCTATATAAGACCTGTGTGTCCTCGTTCTTCGTCCGACCAACTGAGCCGTTCCTTCGCATAACACGTAGCTTTTCTCGAATATCTCACTCGTCACAATCATTATCATCGTTTTCGTGCTCATACATACGCACTCCTCTCGCTCAGCAAAGCAATACAAATTTTGCCGGAATTTTCGAGCCCTTACAATGCTCCAGAACTACGTTGAATCACCTATAAAGTGACAAGACGTTCTCATCGCTTTGGCCCTCAGGTAAATAACTTACAGAGGTCTTTCGTTCGTGGAGATGAATCATGAACATGAATCGACCCGTTTATCACAATAGAAGACTTGGGAAACTTGGTATGTACAACTATAGTACATCGAGACGAACACGACATTCGGACAGGAAATTCGAATGAAAACGAATAGGCAGATCGCGATCATGAGACAAGGACGGAAAGGAACGCACCAGCTGAGATTACTTATCACCTTCAACCTGGAGAGCGTCCTCAGAACGAATTTTCCTCACTTTCTTCATCGCCTTTGGCTTCACCGGCTGCCCGTCCTCGTCTAGACCTAATATACCAAACGTTAGTCGAAATATTCTCTCTCTCTCTCCCTCCAACCGAGGTGAAGAGAACGTAGAATTGACTCACCGAGGGTCGGGTTGCCTGTCATGGCCAAATTAGCAGCAACCTGCGCCATCGTGTTCATATTGGAATCACCCAACCAGTGAAGCTTATTGGGAAGGGCGGTAAAGAATTGTTTGTCGGAGGAAACGAGTGTGTACCTCCGGGTAAGCATGAGATGCTCCTGAGTCCCATAATGACCGTATTGCCTTGCTCGTCAACGCCAAAGTGGCCGTCGTCCATGTCGGCCTGAACGAACATGAGTGGTTCGTCCTTGAACGTGACGGGTTGCAAGTTTTTGGTGTGGCCGGCAACATGGATCCTCGTTCGGCCCTGTTTCCAGAAATACAAGGTTAGTGACGATTGGAATCATGGATGATGGATTGCGCGAGGGAAAAGATGAGCACTGGACACATACTTTCGCTATATAGAGCTCCAGGGCTTCGACGGACTTGAAAGCCAGAGGCGCCTCTCCGTCTTTGAAGAAGCCGTGGAGGATACACCCGCCCTCGATGGGTCCCAACTTGTCGCCTCTAAGGCACGAAAGCCACCGCAACGCATACTCGATCCTGTTGTCCATATCGGAGGTGGAAACTTGGACGAAATCGATGTGTTCCATGACGAGGTAGGTTCTCCCTTCGGAGTCGAAGTGGTATACAAGCCTCGGAATACGAATACTGTTAGCTTCCTGAGCAGCGTTGTACAAGGCGAGTTGTGTAGCGATACGGGTAGCCAGAGCTTTGGAGACGCCGTACTTGATCTTGTATGTGGTCGATCCGAGGTCGCAAGTGAAGATTCCACTGCCAGGCCCATGCGTTTTGTTGTCTGCGACACAATTCTCTATGATGGCGCGCTGCCAGCTAGCTTCATCCTGAAAAGAGTCCATTTTGCGAGCTATACTAGCTAACTTGACGTGAGGGAGGAGCGAGATACGGATAGAGAGCGAATGATACGCACAAAGTGCAATAGTTCGAGAAGGAACAACAAGAGCGCCTTCGTCGATTTTGATACTCCTAAGGTGTCCTGTCTGAGACGGTCCCTGTAGCGATTTGCTTTTCCTAAGATGGAAGCAGTCTGGTAAATAGTTCTGTCGGACAGCTGAGGGTTTAGTTAACGCGTGACGATTGAACAAAAATCGTCAGGTCAAATTCTCATCTAAAAGCGACTCTTTCAAATCTGGCAATACTGGCTAGTATCAAGTGAGTTGCCGAGTCAATCTGTAGGTCACACAGTAGACTTTAACCTTTGAGATTCATACAAAGACTGGTATGCGGAACACATGAATGAAGAACCGCTAGTATGGACGCAGCATCCAAGAGCTAGATAGGACGTGCGGTTAGGCATGAACCGGAAGGGCCATTTCATCTCCATGCAAGATTGGTTTTCTTGCTTCCAGCATAAGAAGCCCCGAATGCCACACCCTACACGGAGGACATCTGTGACGTACTGATCTCCGAGGCGGCTGTTTATTGCTGGTCAATTCTGGCGATAGTTCAGTTCCAAAGTAGAAAGGTATAAGAACACCTGTTCCAGAGGATCTTTTGCAATGGGATCGCCATGACCCTAGTAATCTTCATGGCCACACAAAGAGCATCATATTTTGAAAGGAACGACCCGTCAACCCATGCCCGTGTGTTGTGATATGCTTTCCAGTATCGACAGGAAATGGATATGGTGCGTCCTAGGTGAAGGAACAGCCTATCAGGAACCATTGCATGCCTTGTCTCTCCGCTCACAATCGTTTCCAGGTACAATGAGAATGATACTGGCTGGCCTGGACATATTATTCTTGAGACAGTATCGTACTGTGCTTTCCTGTCGAGATATCACCATCCTTTCCTGTACGGGTTGTCCAACATGACTAACAACAATCCGAGAGGAATCCAATTTACGAAAGCTTCAGTGCTCGGGAGTTCCTTGCCGAGTTCACAGACGTCGAAACTCGAGTAATGCAAGGCTGGGCTTGTGAGAACTAAAATAGCCCAGACTGCTACCCAAATGTACCCCAAATCAGACGCTTGTGGTGTGGTTGACTTGGCGGAGGCAGAAAATGCAGTCAGTGTAGAATACTCAACTCAATGCAGCTTGACCGTATGGCCCTCCAATTTCGCGAAGGAAAGAGCCATTCATTCAATATCAAAGTCGATCGGATGTCCCTCCATAACTCAAAAACTTCACGTCTCCATTGGCCGCGCTGGCAATGGATTCTGTGACGACAGTAGAAACAAGCGGAAGCTCGTCGATCGAGATAATCATAGTAATGACCAAGGCAACGGTTAGTCTAACGTAGAGAGGTGAGGCTCATCTGAAATGTCCAACGCAAAAGGGAACAAACATTAAATTCATATCGACGGGTCTCATGAAGAATAAAGATCTTCTTTTGTGTCTATTCCTAGACAAACGGACAGTATCGTCTGAGCTAAATGGAGAAAAAGCCAGGATTCACTTTCACATACCCAACTCTTCTCTAACGGGTTTGAGCTCATCCAGATATGCCTGGTACTGTTGTTTGTTCTCCACCTTTTCCTTGACACCCTCGAATATGCGAACAGCAGTTGCATAGTCATTCACCCGTCGTGCAGCACGGAGGGCAGCCTCGACCACGCCAGGTGAAGGGACGAGGTCGTGTGCGAAGCAGTTGTTGAGACCGCGCTGGACCTCAAAAAGGTCCTCTGCGCCCTGGAAAAAGGCGACATAGCGCTCGGAGAAAGCTTCGAAGCTCTCCTGGCCGTGTGCGTCCGAAGAAGAGTAGCGAACGGCGACGAATGGGGGTGTTGCGACACGACGAACGGCGGTGGTGGAATGGCGGACGCGTAGTGCGGATGAGAGGATGCGCGAGTTCATCATTGCCAGCGAGAGAAAGACCTGAATGCAAAGAACTAGCTATGTACCACGACGGAGCTTATTTTTCACAACAAAATGGTTTTAGATCGGAGGTTTCCGGGTAACAGTTGATAATGAATTTTATTTATTTATCTATGTAAGTAATATTTTCTTTCACTTCTTCCACCATGGCCACCCAGACATTCCAGCTCTTCTGCATCGGAAACCCCCTGCTGGATATGCAGGCGAAGAATGGCGAGAAGCTCTTGGAGAAATACGATCTCAAGGCCAACGATGCTATTCTTGCGGAGGAAAAACATGCACCGATGTATGATCGACCTTGAATCGCTTATCGCTGCTCACTATTTATTCCTAGTTATAACGAGATCGTTAGAGACTACGCCGTCACCTACGTTGCAGGAGGAGCTTCCCAGAATGCAGCTCGGGGTGCCGCTGTGAGACCCCTTATCGCTGCTCGCATTCCGACCATCTTACTTTCATTAGTATGTTCTTCCCCCCGACTCCGTCGTATATGTTGGGTGTGTAGGCAACGACGAGCTCGCCGATCAACTGCGTGCCGCCAACAAACGTGAGGGCCTACACGAACGCTACCTCGTCAAAAAGGGCGAGAAGACTGGCGCCTGCGCTGTTGTTCTGACAGGCCACAATCGGTGAGTTTTCACTACTCATCTTGTTCGCTTCTGCAGGCGCTCAATTTTCATTATGCAGTTCTCTTGTCACCACCCTCCGCGCCGCGGAAAAGTTTGAAAAGTCCCATTTATCCTCTTCGGAGGTGGCTCCGCTGGTGGATGCCGCGAAGGTCTTCTACGTGGAAGGCTTCTTCCTCACACACGGCACTGAGTCCGTTCTTGAGGTCAGCAAAAAGGCATCGGAAGCCTCCAAGGTAAATCTATTCCCATACTTGTATTTTGGCGGCTTCTTACTTTCATCTTTGCAGGTGTTCGTACTGAACCTCTCTGCGCCATTCATCCCCCAATTCTTCGGTGCACAGCTTTCCAGCGTTCTCCCCTACTGCGACATCATCATCGGGAACGAAACCGAAGCAGAAGCTTATGCAACGGCGGCAGGTCTCGAAGACCCCAAGAACCTGGTGGCGACCGCCAGAGCCATCGCGACGTTACCCAAGGCCAATAAAGCACGTCGCATAGTCATCTTTACCCACGGTCCCAAGTCGACTATCCTCGTGTCTAGTGAGGATCAGGCTAATCCAAAGGAATACAAGGTGACCCCTATTCCGGACGAACAAATCGTGGACACCAATGGTGCAGGTGATGCATTTGCGGGTGGTTTCCTTGGTGCATTTGTCGCTGGAAAGACCATCGATGAGTGTGTTGAGGCTGGCCACAAACTAGGTGCTATGTCTGTGCAGCTGGTACGTACTGGCATCGTTGGGGTGTTTCGTGGTCTAATGGCGCGTTGTACAGGTCGGCCCTCAGTACAAGCAACCCAAGGTTCAAATTCTCTAAGTATGCAATTGCTGGTTCAATACCTTCGATCCTTTCCCACTCCTGCCATTATTAGTCGCTCTCAACAGCGGTGACATTCATAGATACGATACCACGCTCTCCACAGCATTGTAGCACGTAACTCAATATTATTCCAAGTGTAGCTCATCCGATCGAATATCGAACCACTGTCCTTATACTGGTTACTTGACCAGATAATCAGCGGAAGAAAATAAACACCGTCAAAAGGTCCATCTATTACAGCGAACAACATGGCAAATCCACAGGTAAGATAAAGAATGAGGCAACTAACTATATACATAACAACAGTTGGACGAGACCTCTCCCGGATGCAAGGCAGTTATTCGTGAAAAGACTAGGTGAATTGTATATGCGGTGTGAGTATATGATGACGGATCGCGGAGTGGATGTCGTGTTCCTAAAGTACAGTCTCATGAAGGAGGCGGGGAAGCTAGCGATTCCTGTTCCAGGACATGCAGCATTAGATCGAGCACCACCTTGGTGTTATCTATACTAACCTGCGTCAACAGCTCGGCTACGCAAGCAGCAGTCGTCAATGAACCAAATGGCGAACAGACAGGGACAAAACAAACCTGGGTTCAACATCGGCTCGCCATCTTCCGTCAGCATCTGCTCCATCTCTAGCGGACGCTCCAACGTCGACCCCAAAGCATTCGAGTTGCTGACGTCACTAGCCGACGACAAATCTCTGGACGTCTTGGGCTCGTCTTCTTCACTAACCTGTGCGGCATGTCCTGAGATAGCACCCGTGCTCCCTATCGACGACTCCCGCTCTGCGGAAACAGAGTTGAGCACGGCACTTACAGCTATCTCGAGTGGTATCGGTGTTTTCCCACCTGCCCTGCTTCCGCCTGTGGAAGCCCCCACATCTAAGGATGGGTCGATGACGGGCACTACACCCGCCGAATCTCCGTCTGCGGGACTTCGCGTGCGCGATGATGACGAGCCGCCAGTATCCGGGGAGCCTGTGCCATTGGACAGATGATGAGGGTATGGAGGAGGGGAATGAGGAACCAAGTCGGGGTGTGGAGGTGGGACCATGTTGGTCCGATAGTATGGCGAGGGATAGTACGCTGCTCCCGGATGTGGGGGTGGATAGCCTATCGGGATCATGTGTGAGTGATGTGGAGGAGGTTGCGAGCCATCTGCCCATGGGGAATGAGGGTGCGGCCAGGTGGCTTGGTGGAGGCGGGTTGCGGAAGTGGGGAGGCCGGGATATTGCCCATCGACAAGCATACCAGGTGGTGGGGTTGGAAGTATCACTTTGGGGGGAATATGATCAGGACGCGAAGCGAGAATAGTCGAAGTCCATACCTCCGGGTAGAGTATGTTGGCGATAGTAGTTTTGTGGACCGCCTGGGGGATGAGTGGTTGGAGGTAAGGACGAAAGGGTGTGTATAATTGGGTTCTTGTCCTTGGATGAAGGTGATCTACTACGACTCTTGGGTTTTCCGGTGGACGATTGCGGGTCATCACTCGCTGTATCCCTCCTTCTCTCTGGGTCTGAGGGCTCGATCACGACGCCATTATGTCTGAACATTCACGGAATCTGTCAGTGGTCGCAGAATACAGGAGGACCATCGCAAACCTTGACTTCTGATGCCTCCGGAGGGCATCCGTCTTTACATGCTTGTCAGTACCAATCACGGAGACAGCGACGTATAAGCACTCACGCGCGTGAACGTCGCATCGCACTGCGGACAGGCGCTGGGGCAACTGGATCAGGGTCAACCCCTCGCTCCAAGATGCTTGGGACTCACAACGAAGGCACTGAATGGAGTTTCGTCGTGCGCTGGTGTCGCTTAAGGTCCGCCTCCCGTGCAAACAATTTGTTGCATCCATTAATCTTGCAAGGCCAGGCGGTGGATTCGTTTGTCTTCTTCTTTGGGAGTCTATCGTCCGGTGGTGTTGTCTTCTTCTTGTGGGATTCCTTCTTGTCGTCTGGCTGCAATGTTCATGACCAAGGTTGCGGATAAAAGTACACACGTCCGATGTCAAACAGGGTTCAGGTTTGCTAAAATGCTAAATGGAGAGTTCAGCGGAGGGTACGACGCACTGTCTGCTTTGTCTGTCGGACCATCTCCGTCTAACAAATGACAGTGACTCTGACGATGGAACCAATCACAATGACGATGTACAGATTCCTTGTCTCTGTTGAAGTGGCGAGTGTGGCTGAGCTTGCAGAGGCGAATTTATGTTGTGGCTGTCGTTGGTGGTGACAAACGAAAAACGTCTCCCTTCCACTCTCGCTGATGTAAGCAATCACACCCCTAATACAACATCTACTCTACTGTTATTACAACACCTCTGATGGAGAAATGCTCAGAAAATCAGTAAGAGAGGGCAGAAGAAGACGTACTACATGTATATAACCGCCACCTTCTCGGGCATCGGGGTAGGTGTCCCAATGGCAGGGCCATCAGAGCAACCCGGCAGTCGAGTCCCGTCGTCAGCGATTCCGCAGTGCCCTACAATCTGCTTCCAATACGACTCATGATCAAACTCAAATTCGTATTCTCCCCCAAATTCAGAGTCAAGTTGTGACTGGGGTATAACGTCGGCAAGGTTAGGGTTGAAGCATAACTGAATTCATGGTGAGAGCTGTGTCTCGCTGTGGGCAACATGGACATGCCTTCTCGCGCGTCACTGGATCCAGGAAAGGTGAAATTCCCTTGAAGAAGAAATTGAGAATGAAAGGGAGATTGATGACGATGGCACGACCAAGTGTCTCTACATAATGCTGCTGAAGGATACTAAGAACCTGCGACCTCGGTTCGTCATCACGTCACATATAGGGTGAAACAGGCATCTACCTTGGCTGCGACTGACACAGGGGGACTCGTGCGAAGAGTAGCAGTCTTGTAATCTACGAAAATGACCAGACTCTCTTGACCTAGAGGCATCATATCTTTGGCACGCTCGCTTTCGACTCGTGAGAAGGCGGAACGGGAGATGAAAGAGGGCTTACAGCCACCACACGAGGTGCCTCAGCTGACGAGGGCCTGTCTCAGTGTTTTCAAGCCCTGGACGCATGTAAATTATGGGACGTCCATCCTTGTCAAAGCCATTTAGAATGCTGGAAGTATGTGGCTCAGTCCAGAAGAACATCGTCTATAGCCACCTACATTTTGCCAGTTTCGCACTCTATCTTGACCTGCAAACATACGGAAACATGACATATTACGGGCTATGGACCTGATACGACTCACCTCGTCAGGTGGGATTAAGTCGGGTTTAAAATCCCTCCGCCAATCGATCGTTGCTTTTATCCGTTTCTGTGCATCATGTATTTTCCATTTAGCAGCACGCATGTATCGCGGAAGGGTATCTGGCTTATTTAGCCACCGGAGTTCCCATTTGTGGTATGGATCTGACTCTGGAAGGACGAGGGTATGAACGTACTAAGGGTTGGAAGCCATGAATGATCGTGACAATTGTTTGAATTATTAAAGGGTTTAGCTCCTTGAAAGGGGTAACAGTTTGTATACCTACCTGTCGAAGCACCTCTATTTGAGCAGACTGTTCGTCGGAGTAGACGTGGATGGGCCTGACAACCGTCCCTGGTGCTGGAGACGTGAGGATGCAGGTTGTCCCAGCCATCTATAATCTATTGAAGAATAACACCCTGGTTGAATATTTTTCAGTGGTGAAAGAGCAAGGCGGGGGCGTACCTGCAGTACCACTAGGAAAGCGAGAAAGCACGAAAGCACACGCGAAGTCGGTCTTCTCGACCGAGCACAGCCGCGGAGTTATATTAGCCTCTGATTGACATAAGCTTAGTCATCCTGCTGAATCAGCACCATGACTTATGTAAGCAGTCCTTACCCATTAACTTTTGCCATTAGCTTTTGCCGCAAAAA
>Ga0307516_10006794_pt1 | contig 13347 bp, 6 predicted proteins | sample 19_EM_MG_FD_203310 | JGI IMG/M metagenome (GOLD analysis project Ga0307516, IMG submission 203310) | Populus trichocarpa ectomycorrhiza microbial communities from riparian zone in the Pacific Northwest, United States - 19_EM | ecosystem: Host-associated > Plants > Roots > Unclassified | place... | reverse complement strand
CCGACAAAAATGAGATGGTATGCTTCCATGGAACTCATTAGACTGTAGGAAGAGGAATTTCAGAGACAAAAGGCTTTCTCCCATCCAAGCTGGTATTTTGCCATGCAATTTATTTATACTTAGGTCTAAAAACATCAAATCAGTGCATTTTTTTAAAGACAAAGGTAGTCGTCTAGAGAAGCTATGATTACGTAAATTCAATGTTCGAAGCATCGATAGTGATCCCAAGGACCTAGGAATTCTACCAGAAAAATTGTTGTGGGCCAAGTCCAGAAATGCTAATCCATCGAAAGGGATTAAGCAATTAGGAAGATTTCCTGACAATAGGTTCTCTGAGAGGTCAAGAGAGATCAGTTCAGGACCTGCAATCTTACATATAGCACAGTTGGCCCTGAAAACATAGTTAGAGAGATCTAAGGCAATTGTTTGTAAAGGAAAAGTTGGTAACGGGCCCTCAAACTGGTTGGAACTCAAATCTACCCCAACAATTTCAGCATATTTTGATGACAAATAAGGCAACATACCTCGCATGTTGTTGTGGGAAAAGTTTAAGAGGGTCAAGCTGGAATTAGACAGATCCCAAAACCAATTGGGGATTGTATCAGAAATTCTAGTACCAGAGATATCTAGCACCCATAAATTATTTTGATTTCGCAGCCATTGTGGGAAATGAGGGCCCAAATTGCAAGATGAAAGATAAAGGTAATTCAATAGAAAAGGGGGAGCCCAGTCATACGTAAATTTCAAAACCAGAGAGTTATGAGATAATCCAATTCCTGTAATTTGGATAGATTTGAGAAATGAGCTTCAGACATCACACCTTGCAGAGAATTCCTCCCAACATTCAATTTCTCGAGCTGAGATAAGCTTCCAATACTTTCAGAAACATTCCGATCTAATCGATTGTTATATATAAGGAACTCTCTCAATGATGAAAGCATCGTAACCTCTGGCAGTGATCCAGTGAGTTGGTTGTCACTCAAGTTCAAGGAAACAAGTTCAGAACGTTGTCTAAATCTTTTTGGTAAAGATCCATTCAATTTGTTATGAGAGATGTCCAATTCAGTAACGGAAGAGAATCTTGTAAAATCAGGCAAAGAACCATGAAGTTGGTTATCACGTAATTGCAAACTCTTCAGCGAGTTCTCTACGCATCCATGCATATTTCGAATAGACCTGGGAAGGGGTCCACTGAGGTTGTTGGGGGACAAATCTAGCTCACGTAAGCTGCACATTCCTCCAAAGGATCTTGGAATTCCTCCTTCAAGTTGATTATCGGCAAGATGAAGATTCGTGAGAGAAGTCATTTTCCCGAAAGCATCTGGAATAGAACCTTGTAACTGGTTGGCAGATAGGTCAAGATCAACAAGGCTATCACTGGAGTTGGGCAACCAGGGGACTATTGATGAAGAAAGATGGTTGAATGAAAGATCAAGGATAGCAAGAGATCTTGAAGAATTGACGAAAGAAAGAGCTGGAGGAACGATGCTTAAAAGGCTACAATCACTTAACTGCAAGTCTTTTAGGCGAGGGAGCTTGTTAACGACTTGAATCCAATCACTGGCTTGGGTAAGGTGATTTCCAGTCAGGTGAAGATGCTCCAAAAAAGAAAGACGAGAAAGCCAATCAAGGCTTTCAAAACTAACATCAAAATTATAGCTGAGATCAAGAGATTGCAGGCTAGAGAGGTTCCCAAGCTGATATGACAGCCTTCCGATTAAACCATTGTTGGAGAGACTCAGGTATCTTAATTTCCTGAGGGAGCCAACGAAACTTGGGAAAGGATTCCCATAGAAACTATTATCACTAAGGTCTAAATAATTCAAATGCTGCAACTCAAGTAATGAATCGGTAATGTTACCTCCCACAGCCAAACCATGAAGATCAAGCATGGTGATGCGACCAGTTCTGTTGTTGCAACCAACTCCTACCCATTTACAGCAATCACTCTTCTCTCCTTCTTCACTTCCCCAAGAAGAAAGAAGACCAGAGGGATACTCAAGTTCTTGTTTAAAACTGAGGAGTGCTTGTCTTTCCCTTTCTATGCACCTGAATTCTGCCCTTTCCGCTGCTGAAATGAATCTAGGACCTGGTTTCACGTACAAGAGTAGCACAATATTAGGATATAAAGAAGCTGAACACTGGACAATCTATGCATTATCAGCATGGTTACAACGAAGATGGAATGGTTATGGCAGCAACAAGAGCAATGAGAATTTTCAGTTTACTTTAATTTCTGCGAACTCTTTTCCAAGTCGAGTCAAGGTCCACTGTAATGGAAATTCATGAGGTCCTCATAAATTATGAATCCGCGTTAAGGTTTCTAATCCAAAAGAACTAACAAATTTCATTCAATTCTTTTGAAAACAACCCTTCTTGTTTCATCCGTGTGGTATGAATTCTTGACTCCGCCCCCTTCTATTACGGAGCTGATGCAATTTTTCCTTCGTAGACGCAACAAGTCCACTACTTGTAGACTCCATGATCTCAAGGTTTAAGTTTGAAGATTAGCATACTTATCCTGTTCATTTTCCTTATTAAAAAAAAAAAAAGTGTTCTAAGTTTGGCCTTCAAAACACTCTGGTCTATCAGTCGAGGATGATGAATGAACAGAAGACTCTTCCGTGCTTCTTCTTCTTTTTAATTTTTTGTTACGGGTTCGGTGTCACAAGGTATTCTAAATTTGACTGTTAAAATTCCCAGAACAAAAAATGCCATTTTTGCTTCAAACATATTAATGTTAATTTATATAAAAAAATTGTTTTAACAGTGAAAGCCCAGCTTATATTTTTCAAAATTATTTTTTTTCTTATTCTGGATCGTTATTTATGCTTAGATTAAATTGATTAATTTGTGATTAATTAAAAACAAATTATCATGTAAACCAACACTAATTCTTCATAAAAAAAAACTTTAAAAAAAATGTTAACAGTAATTTATAGTGTCAATTTAGAAAAACCACCCCAACATGATCAAAACAGTATATCATCATATAGCAGAGGCCCAAAGTCCAAGAAATTAAAAAAAGAAAAATTATATAATTTAGAGTATGTGCAAGACATACAGGATAAAATTATATAACAGTATACCTTTTTTTAAAAGACAACGAAGTTGAGATTTCAATTAATCAAATGCAAAATAATAATAATAATAATAAATTAGAAAAAAAAATAAATGATTTGAGCCAACTTAAATAAACATGCCAACAAAATTGTAAAACTTAATTCTAAAACAACCCAAAATATTGAAGGATAAAATATAAAAAATATTATTTTTTTAAAAAATAATTCTAAAAAACCTAAGCCAATCTAGGCTAACCCGTGATCTAAGTGATGAGACTGAGATAAACGAATAAAAAAATTAACGAAAATAAAACCTAATATAAAAAAACTCTAACCTTGAAGGATGGAATTGAAAAAGAAAATCAACTATCAACTAATCTATTGTTGAAGAATAAAATTAAAAAAAAATATCAGTCTAAAAAACTTGTTAAAGTAAATTCAACAAAGAACGACAAATAAAAACAATGAAATAACCCGAGTCATTTATAAAAAGTAAATAAATAAAAATAATTAAGCCTAATTTCCAATTGAATTAATAATGAAGGATAAAACTTTAAAAACATGAGCTTACAAAAAGAGAAAAAAAACCAAGTAAACTCAGGGCAACCTCCTAAATCATGATTAATCTCTAAAATTTACAACCCGTGAAATTCTAGACCTGGACTCAATTAAAAAGTTCGACTATCAATCAATTTAATGTTGAATGATGAAATAGAAAAAAAAAATTTAAGAAATTTTCTAAAGTTAAAAAAAAAATAACAATCAAAAGAATGAGAATCAATTTGTAACCAGTGAAATCCTAGACCCAGATCCATTAAAAAAGCTCAATTCCCAACCAATTTAATATTAAATAATGAAATAAGAAAAAAAATCAATTAGAAATTTTTTTCAAAGTAGAAAAAAAAAACAATTGAAAAAACAAAAAAAAATCTAATAAGAAATAAAAAAAACTAAAAGAGGATGAAATTGTAAAAAATAATAATTATATTTTAAAATCCATCTCAAATAAAACAAATTTGACCCGAGAAAAAAAATAAATTAAACAAAAAAAACTTGGTCTGAGTCAACTTAGGTTAAACCGCAAAACTTATAATTCGACATATAAGATTATGATAACTTTATGAAAGGATAGAATTAGAAAAAAAAATAATTATAAAAAAAGATATAAAAAAACCTTAGGTCAACACGGGCTAATCTTTTAAACCTTTGACTTAGATCCTGAAGTCAAAACTATCCTATTGAAAGCAAATTTGAAAAAATAAAATTTTAAATTAACAAAATTTTAATAAATAAAATTTTAAGAGATGAAATAAAAAAATAAATTTTTAATAAAAAATATCTAAAATAAAACAAATAAAAATTAAAAGAATAAATATCAAATAAAAATAAAATGAAATAAAGGAAGCGTTTGGGAACGCGGTTCAACCCACGTTCCCAAAAAATTAGAAATTTTGTTTTTTGCTAAAATTTAATATGGTTTGTACGTTTTGGATCGTTTTGATGTGCTGATGTCAAAAATAATTTTTAAAAAATGAAAAAACATCATTGACATGCATTTTGGCACGAAATGTTATTTGAAAAGCACCCACAACCACACTACCAAACACGCTCAAAATGTTGAGATAGATAGTTGAAAAACAAATTTAATTAAAAAAAATTGTAATTAAAAAAATAAAAAACAAAACTAACAAATAAGAAAATAAAAAAATAATGAAATTAAAAAAATATTTAATTCAATGAATTATTTAAAATAAAATAAATTATATAAAAAAATAATGATAAATTTTTTTTAAAAGAATAAATTAAAAAATTACTTTGAAACTTCACAGGGACATACACAGAAGTTAAAGAAAAAATAGAAAAGAAAAAAATAATAATCAGAAGCACGTTGATCATACGTACCACTGACGCTTTGAAGACTCAAATGCCATCGTGAAAACTGACATCTGGCCAGCAAAAAATGATGCTCACTTATGGCGTCCGAAAAACATGGATGTAACTACACTCATCCACGTATTAAATAACATTTTATTTCTATTAAAATATCAAATTATTCATCATCTAACTCATAATTGAAAAAAAACTTAATGAAAAGATTAAAAAAACTGAGTAAACTTATGATAATTTGAATTTAAAAGCAATATAGTGATGTAAAAAGGAAAAAGGAAAAAGAAACTACCTCATTACCTTTACTGCTAAGGGTTTTTTTTTTTCCTGGGAAGAGTAAAATAGTAATTCTATTGTTTCTACCCACCGTGCAAAAGAAGTCCAGAGCTATAATTTCTAGGTGTCAATCACAGGAAATTTGTCTGAAAATATAGCTATTTGCTAGCTGCCATCAGTACTCTACAGAAAGCATAAAGAGAAAGAAAAAAATAAAAGACACTCATTTCGTTTTTGGAGAAAGGAAATAGAGGTGTAGAGAGAAAGAAAGGGTTTCTTGTGGTGGGTTTTCTGGGAGTCTCTTAGCTTTCTTGAGGGTTTTGAGTTTAAGAAATAAAGAAGGAGACATTTTTATTGTTGGTAACTAAAAAAATTCGGAACTTTTTACTTTTATGTTATTTGTTTTATAATCTTTCTCTCATTGCTCATATTTGTTTAACTGGTACTTGTAGCTTTCTGTGTGCTAGTCTTTGTTTGGTTGCCAAGAAACCGCGAGAAAACATTTTGTTGAGCGTTTCTAAAATGGGGTTAAAAGGTTTTTGCTTTCGTTGATTTTTTTTTTCCGGGTTTTCTCCCAAAAACCATTAATCTTTTGAGTTTTGATGGTGTTTTATTGTAGAAAACAGAGGAGGTTATTTTGGTTGTTTGTCCTCTAATTTGTTGTGACGAAGCCTTTAAGGGTCTGTGTGTTTGCGTGGAAAGAAACTAAAAAAGTGAAAACTTTAACAAAAACCTTTCAAGTCTATTTGTTGGGAAACCGAACGACCGTTTTTGGAAAATGGGTTTTGATGTTTACGAAATCTGATTACCCCTGGCTTTATTTTTATCAGTATATTTTGTTGTTTCTTTTGTTACCCTCTTTTTGTATGTTTTTTTGGGACGAATGGTAAAAAAGTAAAGTCAGATTCTGTTTGAATGATGAGAAAATACGAGAAAAAAGGCCATTCAATTCTTGAGAATCCTACAAAGTGTTGGGGATTGGAGTGATTTAAAAAAAATATATAAAAAAAACTGCAATTTTAGTATAAACATGTAAAACAAGGAATACAGTGAGTTTTTTTTTTTTTTAAGGTTTCTTGGCTACCAAACAGAGGATGTTGAAATTTTATTGTAAGCTGTAAACACTTCTGCTTTGATGCTTATTTGCTTCTTATTAAGAAAAAATGCGTTTAATTAGGAATTATGATATGCATGTTGTACTAGCTAGAGGCCTTTATGTTTGTTTGTTTGTTTCCCAAGAACACACTAAAATTAATCCCAGGGCTGCAATCATGAATTAAGAAAGGATGTGATTTTTTCTGACAAATTTGCTTATTCTCAGGGTTCATTGTTCTTGATTGACCAAGTGGCATTGAGATACCTGTTCTTACGTTTAATGTGTTGCTAGCTAACACTTGTAGTGTTTTACATTAACTCCTACTGATTTTCATCCACTTTTTATGCTTGATAGATGAGATCTAAGGTAAGCAAAGAGGATTTGTGATTAACTTAGGCTCTTTTTTCTTGGGATGCTATTTTTGATGGATTAGCTAATTTCATGTCATTTTTCTTTCCTGTTTCTATCTTACCTTATCTTTGCCTATCGTGTATATACTCTTATCGTACTTGTTTCCATCTTCACTGTATTTTATTTTGGGAGAAATATCTTAACTTTAATTTTATAATAAGGGTTTATACAAAACAAGAAACATAAGTTTTTAAGCAGTGACAATCATTGAGATACTAGCTAGATATATGTATGTAAGAAGCTTCACGCTTTAATCTTTCACGTGCTTTCTTGAACATGTAATGAATTGTTTGGCATGATGCGCCAGGAAACATAAACTACTGTGCCTTACTGTTGTTTGTTTAATTAAGAGCTCGCGAAATGTTTCATGCCATCCTGCTAATTAGCAACATTTGTATTTTTAGTTATTAATTTTCTTTCGTTCTTTTTTTTTTTGGTATTTAGATGTTTGTGTTGCTTTGTATGAGTTAAAATAGTGGTGGTAGCTGGGTAGCGGGGATGCTCATTTCTCATTAACTATTGTGTTGATAAATCATTATTTGTGCAATGACTCTTTATTTACCTGAAAAAAGATAGAAACATGTTCTATTATATTACTCCTGTACGTCTTGTTGACATTCAAGATTCAATGACTGCATTCATTTTTTCTGTGATTTAGGATATGTCAGATTTTGGGTGCTTGGACACAGACATTCCCTTTGATGTGCTCTCCCGCTTGCAAACGAAAGATTTGCTGGGATTGAAGTGTGTCTCTAAAGGATGGAAGGACCTTATATCTGATCGCTCTTTCATCCAGGCTCAGTCACAAAAGAAAGAGCCACTGTCAGGATTCTTCTTCCAGCAGAGGCATCGGTACTGTCCTGATGACATAAAAACTATTACCTATTTTCCTGTTGAAAGGAATAGATTGCAGCAGGATGTCTTCGCTTTCCTCCCTCAGGATGTTGTGGTGTTGGCATTGTGCAATGGGCTTGTTTGTTGTCGAAGTTGCTACCCTTTTGAAGATCCAGCTATCTATGTCTGCAACCCCTTGAACAGTGAATGGTGGAAACTGGATTGGAAGGAACCTGGCAAAGAAAGCTTCATTGCTCTGGCGTTCAATCCCTTCCAGGATATCTCTGTCAATTTGACAAATTTCAAGGTTGTTAGACCGAGGCAATTTGAGACTGAGCAGGAGGAAGCATACTTCTCATTTGAAATATATGCCTCAAGGACAAGGAATTGGAAGCTATCAAAAGAGGTTTGCTGGTGTGACAACAGTTTATCCAAGAATGAAGGCATTTTTAGTGGAGGGATCTTACACTGGCTCACTGATGGTGACCAAATCCTGACTTTTAATGTAGAGAATGAACTAGCTTTGCTGATTTCAACGCCACTCCCAGCTGGAGAGTTTAACACCAGGCCTCACGCTTGCATTGGAGAATCTGAAGGTCAACTGTATTATGTACTGATCTCTGAAGAAGGACTTCATGTATGGGTTCTTGAGGACTACTTTGATTCTACTTGGTCTCTCAAGTACTCGAAAACTCTTGCGCAGATAGAAAAGGAACACTCGGACATCATGATCAATTTATACAACAGAGTGATGCTCTGGCAGAGAATTGATGATCGCCCATGGATGGATCCCTTGGCCTTCAAAGATGGGGTCTTGGTAGTAAGGATATCTAATACCATCTACTTATATCATGTTGACACCAGCAAGATGGAGGAAGTTGGCGAGACTTCAAAGTTTGGTGCAATGTCCTGGGTTTCCCCCATAGTGCTTCCCTATACCATGAGCCTGGTTCCTTTAGGTCGTCAATTGGGGTCACCTTAATTTTCATCCTCTGCTGACTGTGAGCTTATATAGCTTAGGAAAGTAGTGCCTGACAGGATTCTCAAATTAGTAGAGACCAGTTTTGAATCTGAGCTCTTATGGATCTTCACACTGTTAAAAGGAATCCTCTTTTGTCCATGATGACTTGACTTTTGATTTACTATATAGTTTCAGCTTTACTAGTTGTCATTTGTTGATATTTTTAATAATCTTTTGTAATTCTTGTAAGTTAATTGTAATCGGTCTTCCTCGGTTGATTTTCATGCTCCCCTGCCATGGAAATCCGGAGCCATTCCACAGAATTCCGTTCAGTTCTCAACGCTGAACTCTGGGGTGGTGTTGTAGGTTTAAACATTGCTCGGGGACGAGGGATACAGAAGCGCATTGCAGTGGAACTTGACTCCGAGCTTGCTGTTGATCTCATTCCCTGCACTGCAGTAACCGCTGGTCTTGTTTGCGGTGGGTTCGAACCATTCATCTCCTCTTGAGCCGTCCTTGGCAGGCGGCGCAGCCGAGGCAAGCAAAATAACGTGCTGATTGGTTAGCTAACCGAGCTCATCCCTTTAAGTTGATTTCAAATAAAGCTTAGCTGAAATAAAATAGAATTCATTAATTATATAAAAAAGAAATTGATATAAAAAAATACATTTTTATCATTAATTATAATTTATGTATGTTCGGGTAGCAATATCCTAATTAATACTCAAAGTCTAACCAGCTCGGGTTAGGATATCCGAAATATGTAGCTACAAGATAATGAAAAGAATTGATCATAATTTTGGATGGGAAGGATAATACTAAAAACCAATCCATGAATATTAATGGTCAACCATAACCTGAACATAGAATTCTACGTAGATACGTCATCGTTTTCATTTCTCCGTAAACACAAATAAATTCACCCAAAAAATCTCTTTCTAAAAAATACACCCAAAAAAATCAAAACTCAGAAAAGTCCCATTTTAATTCTTCAATAAAAAAAGGCGTCATGTCTTCCACCACCGGCGGCGTCTCGCAACTCTACTTCTGCTACCAGTGCAACCGAACGGTAACAATAACTCCACCAACCACCGCTCTCTCATGCCCTAACTGTCACGAAGGTTTCCTCGAAGAACTCGATTCTCCAAACCCTAGCCCTAACCCTTTCGATGCTGGTCTCGGCCCCGCCCTCTTACTCGACGACTTCGCCTCCATTTTTGGCGGCATGAACCCCACTCCTCGATCATCGACCACCTCAACAACAGCAACAAACTCCTCCTCTGCGTCGCCACTATTTCAAGATCCCGACGGTTTCAATCCCTTCGTGTTCCTGCAAAATTACCTGCAAACCATGAGGGCCGGCGGAGCGAATATTCAGTTTGTGATTGAAAATAATCCTGGTATGGGCGGAATGGACCCCACCGGATTTCGTGTTCCGGCGAATCTCGGAGATTACTTTATCGGACCAGGGTTAGAACAACTAATTCAACAGCTTGCGGAGAATGATCCTAATAGGTATGGAACTCCGCCGGCCGCCAAATCTGCGGTTGAAAATCTTCCTGATGTCAAGGTAACAGAGGAATTAATGCAATCGGATTCTTCACAGTGTGCAGTTTGTAAGGATAGTTTTGAGCTAGGGGAGGTAGCTAAACAAATTCCTTGTAAGCATATCTATCATAAGGATTGTATCATGCCCTGGCTTGAATTGCATAATTCGTGTCCGGTTTGTAGATATGAGTTGCCTACCGATGATCAGGATTATGAGCAGAGGAAAGGGAATGGGAGTAATGGGGTTAATCAAAATGTGGGTGGTGGAATTAATAGTGGTGGGTCGATTAGTGATGGTGATAATAGCGATGGTAATGCTCAGACACCGAGAGAGAGGAGGTTTAGGATTCCATTTCCATGGCCGTTTAGTAGTGGTACTGGTAGGTCAGCTGGGTCGTCGGCAGAGGCCAGCAATAGCCGGAGTGGGAACAACAATGATGGGGATTCAAGAGGGAATACCAACTTTGGATCTGATACTAGAGAAGAGGATCTTGATTGATTATTGCTGCTGGGTACTGTTTCTTGTAAACATACAACTTTTTTTACTTAATTTAGTTTCTTATTGTTTTTGTTTCTCCTTTTGTTTTCATTTAGTAATAAGTGGCTGTTTTTGTTAATGCTTGTCAATAATAGTTTGGTCTTATTGATGGTACAATTGAATATCTGTGATCTAGATGGGTGTGCAATGAATTGACGACACAACTGTGAGTTATGAGTTTTCTGTGTTCTGCTGATTGTGAAGCAATTGTGATTGACAGAGTATCTCTAGAGCCACGTTATTTTGTTTGGTGAAGATAGAATTCTTTTGCCTGTATGGTTATAGGGTTCTTACATAGAAAATAGGATTTTGAAGTTTTGATGTTTACATACTGTGTATTTAAAATTGCCTTGGTGTTCTGGCATGGTTGCTGTAGTGTATGGATCTTGTTATTTTGTTTTTATGTCCATCCTTTGCATTCTCGTTTACATTTGCTCACAAAATGTCAAGATGAAAGTAGGATTGATGAGATTTACAGATGCTTGGCGTTAAAATGTGGCATGACAAACATGAGCACAACAATCAATTGCATGCTTCTGACTCTGGTTTCTTGGGAGCTCTCAATTGCAAGCAGGATTATCATGTTTGCCTATGAACAGAACACGTGAAAGGTACTGGGGTGCACATTCAGAGTACATGTCTTTGTTGCTTAGCCCTCCATACTATAATAGGAATATGATGCTTATGCTACAGATTTTGGATTAGTTGAAGAGTTTGGTGTCATCGCAGTGGGTTTGACTTGGAGATTTAAGAGCTTGATTTTGTACTTTCAGTTATGTCTTTTTTATATATATAAAGATTAGGTATTCATTTGAATGTCTAGAATATCTATATTCCTTGCTACTCTCTCATGTTGAGAAGACCATGGTAGACCAACAACCTGATGAGGAAGTGTGAGAAATTCACAAGTGATTTTTACATCAATGAAGCAGTACTCAAGTGCAAACTCCTTGAAACAATCAGGATTTGATTACTTGTATCTGGGATGGTTAATAATATAGGATATCGTAATTAGCTAGTGCTGTAGGTCATATTCTGGGGCCTCTTAGCAGTAACAAGTTAGATTGGATAAAAAAAAGTCCTGCTTTTGTAGCAGTAATCTGACGGATTCCTTCAAATTTCTGTGCGCACACACGTGCATGTGACTAGTGAATGTGGATTAGTTTTGATGTCGTTGTATCTGAATTGTGGTTTTTTTCTACGAGGATAATATTTTATTCTTAATTGCACATCCTATAAGACATTCATCTAGATTGGCCCCTTTCAACCTTTTTCACGTTGTCTATTACTTCCTGCCACATCTAGTTTTTGTGTCCTTTTGAATCAATGAACGAAGCATCACGTGATAACAATATCTTCAAAGTAGGCTGTATTATTTTGGTGTTTTTGTGCATCAAGTTAAATGGATGATAGATTCATTGGTTTAGATACATCAGCTATAGTTCTCTTGCCAAAATCATTGCTTGTATACCCTTGTTTTCTTGTAATGAAGCCATGCCACTCTATCATGTCCTAGCTAAATGAGGCATTTCCTTAGGTTCATTGTTTTGAAGGCTTCAGTAGCAAAATAAGAAAGGAGAAGGGATGTTGGTGTCTTTTTGGATATCTTGTTCGGTGATTTTTTTTGTGCTCGGAGCTGCATACAAGCTTATCCATGAAATTTTATTTATGCACACACAGTCACGCATGTTGTCATACCTGTTTCATGACTAAGCATGTGATGCAGTGAATCTCAGCACGCATAGTTATTTATTCTCTTCTCTTCCTGCAGGATGATATCTGGAAGGGTTGTTGAACGTAGAAAGAACTTATGCACATTCTCTTCTCCTTTTCTTGCTTCATGCATGTTCTGTAAATGCTGGTTTTTAAATTATTGTCACAATTGTTGCTAGCTTCACCTTCTTAGGACAAATTCATGCTCAAATTCGCTTGGTTCTGCAAGTTCTTTGTTTGAGCATCATTTTAGACCCCCAAAATACCTCTTTCTGTAGCCTTTTGTGTGGGTTTTTTTTTGGTTCGTGTTAAGCTCCCAAAAACTATTGTAATGTGTTTTTAAGCATTAGAAGTGCATGTCAATCCTTTTTGGTAGTCGAGTGAACATATTAGACAGGTTCAGCAGTGGATGAACTCAATTCTAATGTCAATAATAGGCTTAATAGCAGGTGGAGTGATTGCTAGCAAGTATGATTTGTTTTAGGCGGTATGCTCTTATAGTGTACCAGCTCCAGGCCTGAGTTAGATATAGTTCCATTGAGTTGAAAGTGTTGCATCAATTTGTCTAATTTTGGCAAGTTCTATGGATGTTTTAGGATCACACTTTGGGCGCCAGGGTTTCCTTTTTGGCTCGTATCCCCTTTAATGGAGGTATAGAAATTGAAAGAGCCCCGCTTCTTCTCGTTCTTTTCTGCTTTTCGTCTCCTTTTCTCTTTCCTTCTTTGAAAGGGATGTTACAGTTACTTACATGGCATCACCATACCTTCCTTCGTATGCCAGAAAAATCTTAGAACTCCATCGTTTTAGAAAAAGCTTAGAAATCATCTGGTTCAACTTCAGTTCATACGTTTAAAATTTTGGTTCTAGGTAATTGAGATTCCGGGAATGTATCTTAGAGCGGTAGTTAATATATTAAAATAATTTTATTTTTTATTTTTGAAAATTTATTTTTATCATTATCCCATCAAAACAACTCGAAAAAATAATTGTTTTCGTCAAATGAATTTGACCACAAAGCCAA
>Ga0307516_10006792_pt1 | contig 13352 bp, 16 predicted proteins | sample 19_EM_MG_FD_203310 | JGI IMG/M metagenome (GOLD analysis project Ga0307516, IMG submission 203310) | Populus trichocarpa ectomycorrhiza microbial communities from riparian zone in the Pacific Northwest, United States - 19_EM | ecosystem: Host-associated > Plants > Roots > Unclassified | place... | reverse complement strand
GATAAGGTTTGAGTGTAAGCAGTATGAAGTAATGGCTTGGCATTGAGTCAGCAGTGTGGAGTAATGCCAAGCAACTGTCAAACCTTATAATAATGTCCACAAGACCAAACAATGATTAAATGTAAAATATTAAATAAAGAGCTGTTTCATAACATCCAAACTGAAGTGTTGGATAGTTCATTTGATAAGATGGGAGAGGCATTGTTGATAAGATAAGATGAGATAAGACAAGAGGCTGTTCCATAACAGATTGTCTGAGACCTCCGGCCAAACCAAGATACAGCCAGCGGCCACAGAGTTGTGGCCTGATATGAGATCTACAACCCAAACAAGCCATATCCTGTCGAAACCTTTGACTATGATAGTGTGGTCGAATTCAAGTATGTTTTTCAACACAATGTCCACTTCCAGATCTTGACAAGTATGATTTAGCTCAAGAAAGAAGCTATTTATATTTCGTTACACAAGGAATCCTCTTTACCATCCAAACAACCAACTTTCCTGCTCATATGCTCCAACCACACTGGCCAAGCCCACTGTATGCCTCACCCCTATGCCCAGCATCTCTGAAACATCATTGTCAATACCTGCCTGGGATCCCTTGTTGCAGACTCCAGAGCACCATCCTCGTGTACCCTCTGTGGAACTTAAAGGATGCAAATTTCACCATAGTGGTTTCCTACATTAAATATCGGGTGGTTTGGCCACCAAATGATGAATAATTAGCCAATTCACTCCCTTATTAAAGGGCTGAAAATTAATAGTTTCGTGAGATAAAAAGAACCTAAAAATTCATCAGTTAGTTAGACAAAACTTGTATAGTTTTTGAAGCATTCATTACTTTAACATATAATTAAATTTCACATGTTTTTTGTGTCTTAATTAAAATTAGACCATTATCTTGCACAGTTTACCATCTTGGTCGCCTCAAATTCCAATTGAGACTCAGTCTGAATACCAGGTGTTTTTCCAATAAATAGAATGTATTAAAAATGCCCCACTAGTTGCATATAATTGGACATATAACGTGAATTTACTATATTCAATATGGCAAGAATGAAGTACAAAAGAGGAATAAAAAACAGACAATTTCAACGGGAGCTATGCGATATAATTTGGATGCGCACGACATAAATTTACTATTGAAGATGACGAAGATGAACCATTGTGTAGCATGAGGGAGAAACCAAAAACATACCTTTACTCGACATCGGCATCATGCCCCAATCCCCAGCTGCCCTCATCAATGGTGTTCTTGACCTTTTTCCTACTGATGTTGCACACATGGGTACCCACGCTGACATCATTGCTGTCAGAGCCAGCCTTGTTACACTGGCAGACAGCCTTGGCATGAATTGTGCGGGTGGTGGCGACAGCCTTCATCCCTTCTCCGTTCTCATCCTCTTCCCCATTCTCGTTCTTGGTCTCATTCTCATACTTGTCCTCACCCTCATACTTGCCCCCATGCTCAAGCTCATACCCATCCCCATGCCCACCCTCATCCTTGCTCCCATCCCCAACCCCATCCCCAGTCTCATGCACCCCCTCATCCTTGCCCTCATCACCGTCCTCTTCCTCTTCCTCGTCACCATCCTCTTCCTCTTCCTTGTCACCATCCTCTTCGTCTTCATCTTCCTTCCCATTCTCCTTTCTTCCACCATTTCCTTGGTTGGACGTGCCATTCTTGTGGGCTAGAGATGCCAAGTAGTTGCGCCAGTTTTTGAGGAGGATTTTGATGAATTCTTCAGTGGCCCAACTGTGAGCAAACCACGCAAGATATGGCTCTTCCACTCTTGCCTGACTGGATTTCAGTAAAGTATGTAGGGTAAAAAGAGTCAAAAGCTCACCAGGTTGCAAATTGTGACAATGTCTTTCTTTGGCTGTTGGTGCCATATGATAGAATGGTCGAGTCTGGCCCTGTCAATGTGGCATCTCATGGTACACTAGCCAGCAATTAGAACAATGGCACTAATGGAGAAGAAGCACTCACCTGAATTGCTTTGAATAGGCTCGCGTTACTTCCGAGATTCATCTTCTCCCTGAAGATTGAATTTATGGGCAGTCGAAGGGCGGAGTATCTTGGTTTCTGCAGCATTGTTCATTGTAGCAGTTGTTCGGTAGCCCTGTATTTCCTTCTTGTAGAGCTCAATTCGGGCTGCATTTGTATAATATGTGAATTATAGAAAATGGGAGATGCATGGTACATACCACAAAGCTGGGCCAATTCTTCATCTTCGTCCATTGGATTGGAGGTCTTCTTTCCGGGGTTCTTACCAGTTGTCTTACCAGTCTTGCTTGCACGGGGACCAGCTCCTGGTAGAGAAAGTAATCAAATGGAAATTATAGACAAATTTTAGACAAACCTTTGTTCGGAACTTTGGGATTGATCACAGTCTTTACCTTCTTGAGGGTCTCTGCAAAAAGATCAGACTTCGCCGATGAGGAAGCAGGGCAACAACCTTTCGAGGCAGTTCGAGCCTTCTCAGTGGCTTTCACACTCTTGCCTGCCTTGGATGGTGCAAGGTTTTCTTTCACAGCCTGAGACTTCTTGGGCTTTTTGTTCAACATGATTGTGAGGGGTGGGGCAGTGGAAAGAAGACTTGTGTAGGAGGAGGTGAATGGGGGACATATCTTGAGAACAAGCTATTATATGTGTTGGGTGCAGGAATTATGAAGGCAGACTTAGCAGTGTAGACATTCAGGAGCTTTACAATTCCGTCCACCAGGATCATATTCAACGATTTTTCCGAGATAGATTGTTGTTTTCCCGCACAAAAAGTTCCAGTTCCTGCAGAATGGATCTTGAGCCGATGTTTCCACCAATGAACAGAGCATACCTGTCTCAGATACTCCGAAATGATTCCCAGAAACGCATGTCAACTAGGGATGAGGTGTTGAAGATGTCCAAATAATTCAATCGGATCTTTATGAATGGCCAATACCAGGCTCCTGGCCGTCATCCAGTATGTTAGGGATGTAGCGCAAAGGGAGCTGGGCTATCTTTAGTTCCAGAAAGGAACAAAACTGGTAGGTATATAAGAAGCTTGAAAAAGCATTGGATGAAATAGACTCACCACAGATGTGCGCCCATACCAAGAGAACCCCACTTGTCACCGTTGGGACCCCCCCTGGCCATGTCCCTCATTATGATGATGCAATTAGCATAGCCAGCGTCGAAGAGAGTGTTACCGAACCTGAATCTGATGATTGCGATGTTGATGCCTCTGATGAAAGCGATTTTCGCGAAGAATCGGAGGGACTTTCTTACAACCAGCTCGGCCTACCGGAGAATCAGTCGTACTGGGCTGACATTAAGGAAGGTATATTCTGAGTTCTCAGTGATTTATTCAAATTGAGAAATACTTAACGCATCATGACAGAACCTTCCCACAAAGATGTTGGTACACAGACATCGGCAGAGGAGTACGATACCAATCCAGTGGGACTGACCTGGATAAAATCAATGGTAAATGATCGGGTTCCTCCACGATGGCCTGCTCACTCACATTGCAATGATAGGCAAACAATACTGTCAATATCCAGCTTGTTGGGGGAAGTCTGGTTAATCCCACATTCAACCTGAATTGTAGTCATGAGTGCAATTGTGAAAGGAAGCAGAAGGGGGCCAGGACGGAGTCGGTTCATGCCAAGAAGAAAACGTTGAGCTCCTAGATGGTACAATCAGCAGTAGCAGTAACACGACTCTTACAAGATCCTTACATATCTTTTGCTCCTCCATTTCGAGACATGATGTGATGAGATTGTCCAAAAGATAGAAAAAAAACAAACAATAGTAATCATACGGCAGGTAAGATGCAATGTGGAATAAGAGAAGCTTGGCCAAAGTAGTTGAAAAAAGTTTGTGTATAGAACTGAGCTGCTTCACGCTCCAGCTCCAATGCCTGTTCATGCGAAAATTCTTCAGGAGGGCAGAGTTGAGAATCAAAGACTGTCAGCTTTGGCCCCCTCCAGGAAAACATTATATTCACGAAGGCCAGGATGCAAGGGAGTCGCTCTCTCCAATCCTTGGTGACAAGACCAGTGTCCATATACGGTATCTTGATGAAAGGAAAGTCACTGTCAGGAAAGCATGCCTGAAGCCATTGGATATGACTTGCTGGATCCATAGGCTCTGTGGATGCACGCTGATCCAAACTAGAGAGCTCGATGCGAAAATTGAGCTCATATAGTTCCCACAAAATCTCCCAGACCAGAGACATCCTGGATAACTTGTCACAAGCCAGTTCTCCTCCTTCCCAATAAACTGGGTGCAAGTTTGCATCGGGGGAGGCCTCTGATACACCAGGAGTATTCAAAACCTCTCCCCTCATTTTGCGAATTTCTTCTCGACACATGGCTGCTGCAGTGTTGTTCCTCTGCTTATCACTGTGCCCCATCTCGAGAAAGTCACGCCATGGTTGATTAGAGAGTGCTGTCATCTGCTGCCTCTTCAGGTGGTACAGCAGGGCGGGACGGGCATGCAACCACATCAAAATATATGCGAGTTTCTTCATATCATCAGCTGGTATAACAAGCAGTGCGGGGTCCGGAAGGGCATAATGCCCAAAGTGCGGCTCAGTCTTGCTTTGTTCAATAAGGCATTCTGGTGATGTATCAACTGCTGCAAGGGCATCTGCCCACACTTGCATGACATGGGGGATGTAGATGCTCTTGGGGTCACAAAACTTGTTACAGCCACCAGAAATTCCAGGGCATCTTGCTATCTGCGAATATGGCTTGTGCTCTGTTGGACTGGATGAGTGTTTGAGAGGAATGAAAGAAATGTTGACTTACCAGCAGCCTTTGAGCAAGACGAAGAGCGCGACAAGGAAGGGGCAAGCAAAGAGCATGACAAGGAAGAGGCAAGCAAAGAACACGATGAGGAGGCAAGGGCCTGAGAAGATGTTGATTGGACAGGGGGCCATGGTTGGAGTAAATCAGACATGGGTACCATCCTTGAAGCAGAATCACTGTTATGCTGGCCCATGATAAGAGGATCCAAGGTGTTGTCCTCATCACCAAAAGGGTCACCATAGACCATCCATGTCCGGAAATACCTGTGAACACTGGCATGCTTCTTGTGATCCATGGTAGAACCTTGATAGATGACAGGGAAAGGGGGATTGGATTCCTCGAGAACAAGATCAGTGGGAGTGAGAAGCGAGACGACATTGAGTATGATGGGGTCATTTACGGTGAAGGTGTCATATTTCTGAATCAAGTAGATGGGAAGACTGGCATTGAACAACTGCTGAGCATAGAGGGCATTATTGGTGAAAGCACCGAGGCAGTCCGCAGTAGACATGGCACGAGGTGCGCGGCTGATAGATCTCCAAAAAATCGATTAGACCAAGGACTTCCAGAAAGTATCTCTGGAACTCCGTGACACCAAACGACATTTCATAGAAAGGCATCTGGAGAGAGCACATGTGGCAGCTGGTGTGCTTCATAATTTGTAGCAGGTCCATAAGGAGATTGTTCAGCTTGTCCAGTGCCTCTGAATAGGCATGAACATGGGCGTCGACTTCACGTTGGCATTTGCACATAGCCTCATAGCAAGAGGGTGAAAGTTGACTGAGACCCTCGACAAGAGAGTTGGGGCATAGCATGAAGTCGGACATGATAGGGTTCCACCACATGATGGAGAGGGGGTGGTTGGGGTCCTTTGGCTTGCACGGGATGGCGGCGAGATGCGGGTACATGGGGACAAACACTTGTGGCCATAGAGTGTGGTCGTCTAATCCATATCACAAATCGGCCAGTAGACGAACTTTGCGCTCTCCCCAAGGTGGAGTGGGGATGGTATCTTGATTCGGCGTGGAAATAACCCAGGTCTTCCAGTTGCAGACAGCTTTGCCATTGAATGGACCAAAAGAATCTGCAAAAGGATGAGTTAATGCAATGCGGGGGAGGTGGGATGGGAATACACACTGTAGGGCTGAGAACTAGATGAAGCCGGGGCTTGGGAGTTGCGTCTTGTCATAGTAAGACTGGGGATAGTTCTTGAAAAGAGTAACGACCGGTGGAATAGTGAAACAATGTAGAGTCTAAGCGAGGGGGGGAAGGTGGGGTTGGAGACTTGAGGACGACAGGGCTGAAAGTTTTTGAGGTCAGGTAAATGACGATCGGGATATCAGGGAGACGACACAAAGTCTAGGTCTGTAGTAAATGCAGGCAATGCAAAGTCTAGCTCGCATTCCCGAACCGAAAATGGGAAGAAGGGAGTGACACTTGCATTGAGAGCAATTCGTCAGGAAGCGGTGAGCTAAAAGGTTCAGTTAGAAAAAAGATAACAGTGAAAATAACACACCTTTCATGCTTGGCATTGTAGACAATGGGACTGAAAGGTTTGAGTCAGGTGGGTAATGGCCAGTAGATCAGGGAGATGATGCAAAGTCCAGTCTCAAAAGACCGATGCAAAGTCTAGGTCTGTAGGAAACACGGGGGATGCAAAGTCTAGTGCGCGTTCCTGAACCGAAAACGCGAAGAAGAGAGTGACACTTGCATTGAGAGCAATTTGTCAGGAAGCGGCGAGCTAAAAGGTTCAGTTAGAAAAAGAAATAACAGTGAAAATAACACACTTTTCGTGCTTGGCGACTTGTAGATGATGGGACTGAAAGGTTTGTTTGAGTCAGGTGGGTAATGGCCAATAGATCAGGGAGACAATGCAGAGTCTAGTCTCAAAAGACTGACGCAAAGTCTAGCCTGTGATCCTACTGAAAATGGGACGAGGGGAAGGAGACTTGCATTACAGATTTGTTGGGAAGCAGCAAGCTAAAAAGGTTGAGATTGGAAAAAGATTTAACCCAAAAGAAATAAAATACATACCTTGACCTGCGTGATCCTATGAGTGTCGAAGACGGAGAGAGACGAGAAAGATGAGGAAGAAAAAAACGAGATGGCAATGGCGATGGTGATGGCGATGTAAGTGATAATGTTCCCACACTCATTGTTCAACAAACATTTCTAAGTCCAACGTTCTGTAGGCAAAGCTGTTGCCAAACAAACACAAACAACTCCACCATCATTCCCCTTGCCACCTTCAACCATCCTTCCCACACCGTCGTTGCCACAACCATTGTTCCCATTGCTGCCACTACTATCGTCCCATTGCCACTGCCACCACCATCATTTCCATCACCGCTGCTACCATCATTCCCATTGCTGCCACTACTATCATCCCATTGCCGCTGCCGCCACCATCATTCCCATTGCCGCTTCCACCCTAGCCGCTGTATGCTACACATCTGCTGGACTGCCCTGGGCTAGACTTTGTGTCACCCCTTGACCACAGATGAGCATAGACTTTGCGTCTGCTTGTTTTTGGACCGATTAGACTTGGCGTCGTCGGTGCAGACTCTTCTGCCAGATTCATGCTGTCTCCAGCCCTCAAAACACCCTCAACACCTACACACCCTCCTCCGTACTTGCCCAGCTACTTGAAGCCCACCATTGTTCCCATCGCTGCTTCCACCCTAGCTGCTATATGCTACATATCTGCTGGACTGCCCTGGGGCTAGACTTTGCATCACCCCTTGACCACAGATGAGCATAGACTTTGCATCTGCTCGTTTTTGGACTGATCAGACTTGGTGTTGTCGGTGCAGGCTTTTCTGCCAGATTCATGCCGTCTCCAGCCCTCAAAACACCCTCCTCCGTACTTGCCTAGCTACTTGAAGCCCTTTCTTGCATCATGAGAAACAACGAGGTAAGATCAATCTCCATTGTCGAGTTCCACAAACCTACTCTCTTCACAGATCCCTCAACAATATAATCCGCAGGATATCTTGTCATGTCAAAATCTTTGAAACTCGCGACCTCTGGTGGGCCAATCTCCCTCTTGTCCCCCTACACCTGAAGATTCCCCACCACCACGTGTGGCCTCTCCCATGCACATGCACAGCAGAGATGCAACCAAAGCAAATGAGAATTCCAGTGGCAACGCATCCTTCCTCAACTACGACTCAACAGATCCTTTGTCACCAGCCCCGGGTGGCATTGCAGCCTGGTGGCATCCTGTTGTTTATGATGGATTCTTATTTGACTGCTGACCCCATCCCCAATCTTCCTCGTGAAGGCCCCCAAATGCAAGCATCTTTCCAAGGTGTGGCCATTCATCGCCTTGCTTATCACACTCTTATCACACTCCCAACCAGGCCTGCAATGCATGCCACAAAAGCAAGCATTGTTGTGACAGAACAGGTCGGTCTTTACCACTCGCTTTTACCATTTCATCCTTGCTCATCATTCTATCCAGCACCCTGCAGCAACTGGTTTGTCCTGGAGATCTGCTCCTGTTCGTTGCTCCCATCGCAGTACCTACTATGCCTCCAAAACATGCACCTATACTGATGCCTCTGGACACCCGGTGCCCACTCCTCACCCTTGTCCCCCCACATTCCCTGACAGGTCTTGGCGAATGGAAAATGGACAACCCCAGGAAGATGCGGGAGGTCTTGAATCTGACCAGGCAGACACGGAAGAGAAGTGAGACTCGGTTGCAGCAGATCTCCATCTGCCACTGTTCCCCAAATGTCCCACCACTCCATGTTTCCCATCTTGTCATCCATCACCCCTCTCGTACACGAGGACACCTGTTAACTCTCAGCGTCGAGGCCTGGGGTCCATTCCCTGTACAATATCCTTGAGTCTTATGGCTCAGGTTTTGCCTGCTCACACCATCAACCCAGCAGGAGCACCCTGTCTGTGGGTCCAGTCTCCAACTTTCAAAACTCTCATGCTATAGAACCTACTCGCAACATGTTCAAGAAACTATCAAATGTCCTGTATCCTCCTCCATACATCTAAGACCCCCTCCTTGCACCCCAGATCCACCTCCTTGCATGACTCAGCCTCACAGACAGGGGTGCGACCCCAATTGACCATCCCATTGCTTATATGAAGCAACCATCCATTTGAGTATCGACATTGTATTCATGATGCCGAGAGCGGCGTGGAGACCCATAGTCAAGATCATTCGACTCTGCATGCCCTGATGGCTTTGCGACAGAGGTTAGGTTCTGGTGTTGAATATGGGAAGACAGGGCGAGCGGGGCGGAATGCCTGCATGGGTGCAAGGGGAGAGTTGATGCTTGGAATTTCACAATATGGAGTGTCTGTTGGGAGGGGCTGGGAACAACGTTGTTTTCAAATCCAGGCCTTGCAGCGCTCTCATTTTCTTTTGTAGCCCATGCTGGGTGGCGCTGGATTGGTGCTGGGTGGCGTTGGGTTGGTGCTGGGTGGTGTTGGGTTGGTGCTGAATGGAGTTGAGTCAAAGGATAAATCCAAAAATGACTCTGTTCGGCGAAGAGGGCCCATGTGAGGAGGGGCAGGTATGGAGGGACGCCGCAGTGTCAGGAACTATGAGTTTCTCAATTTAAACTGGCACTATTTTGCTGATACGAAGACCACAAAGACTCAGGCTCTCTCAACCCTTCCCATTCTGCAAATGAACACAAACAAATGGCCAATACTGCCCGCCTCCATCACCATTGTTTACCTCACCACCTTCCACACTGGCTATCATATGCTATGCATCTGTTGGATAGCCCTGGGGCTAGACTTGGTGTCGCCCCTTGACCACAGACGAATGAACATAGACTTTGCATCTGTTTGTTAGTGGACCGATTAGACTTGGCATCATCAGTGCAGACTTTATAGCAAGATCAAGATTGGCTACCATTTCTTTAATCTCCACTGCCACTCCATCTATCGCACATCCAGGATTCCAGGATTCATCAACCCCTCCCTTCTTATCATGTTTCCTCATCTTCTCTCGAAAGGTCTGCAACATCTGGCAATCTCAACTTCAGTGCCGCACTTATCTACCAGATCACCCAGGGGTTAGACTTGGCATTGCCCTTTGGCTATAAACGAACATAGACTTTGAGTCTGTTCATTTGTGAACTGATTAGACTATATGTCATTGGTTTAGATTCATCCGTAGACACCCCATCTTATGGCGGCAAAACCCCTGATAGCTGTCCCGGATCTTTTCCATTTTACCTGGCGAGATCCACTATTGTGAATTTCAATACAAGACATTCCTTAACCACCTTCCTCTCCCCAATATTATGCCCCAACAAACCAAACAAATCTGTGCTTGTGGTTGCGAACACTTAGTCGCAGAATCCACAGAGTGTCGTCATCTGGATGGTCAAAAAAGGAGGATCATCAGTCTCCATGTCCTTTCTGCAAACCTGTGGGTGAAGTCCTTAGCAAAGAAAAATGCCACCAAAGCTACGGCCAAGAAGATTTTACTTGGCGGGCCACGCAAATGTCCTCATCAAATGCAAAGGTCTTCCACACCATCCCCCTCCCTCCCAGATCCGGACATCCCAGCATTCTCATACCATGATGATGATCTACCCACTACGGACGAAGAACCTGCTCCCATAGAATCAGCCAATTCTGGGGGTGACAGTGACTTGGATGGTCATATGTTATTGACAGTACGGCTTTCAAACTGTATCGCCCCCAAGATTGTCCAAGTTTGCCAGAATCCTTGGGGATCTGGACACCAGGAGCTCATCCAAGAAGACGATCCCTCAGACGAGATGGACACAGATGGTGAATCTCTGGGTGATGAAGAAACAGATGATGAGGATACCGACTGGCGAAGAATCACGAGCGCAGCTCCAGGTGAAGAGGGAATATCATTATGGGACCTGCTTGGTCAAGGTTTTCTGAAAGAGGCTTCTGAACTTGGTGTGTAACATGTCCTCCCTCTTTTCATGAAGCTGATCTTCATTTTGGAAGAAAAACCACTGGATGACAGCGATATTTCCCTTCTTTGCGCATTCGCTTTCAAAATCGACGAGGGCCTCACCCACAAGGCTTTCAACAAACTCCAATATGTCTCCCCTATGGCAGGCATCGATACATGGAAACGTACAGAAAACTGTGTCCAATACTTGTCTGGATTCCAGCCCATCCGATACGACCGCTGCCTCAACTCCTGTGTTTGTTATATCAGCCCATATGAAGCACTTACAGTATGTCCCGTGTGCTCCTTGAAACGTCATACCACTGACAACACCCCTCATGCCTATTGCATGTACCTCCCAATCATCCCCTGCCTCTGCACCATGGCTGCCAATTCCTCATATGCAACCAAATCCCAGTACCGAGCAAAACACCAGTACGATCCATCCTGAGTAACTGATGTATTTGATAGCAGTCATTATCGTGCTCTTTTGACTATGGATGTTGTTGTGGGTGACAAGAAACTGCCATTTTGGTTCTTCTCTGATCCTCGAGATATAGCGCTGGGGTTATCAATGGATGGTTTTGTACCGTTCAAACATCGCACCAAAACCGCATGGCTGATCATCCTTTTCAACTACAACCTGCCTCCTGAAGAAAGGTTTCGGAAAGACAATATTATATCAGTGGGCATTATTCCTGGGCCGAAGAAGCCTTGCGACTTCGATTCCTTTCTATGGCCATTGGTTCAAGAACTTCTCCAGTTGGCAATCAGTGTCCAAGCTTTCAACAGCTTGTCTAAATCATTATTCCTTCTCCATGCCTACGTGATCCTTGTTTTCGGAGACATCTCTGCTGTCTCCATGATAATGTGAATGAACGGCCACAACGCCAAGCTACCATGCCGCATGTGTGAAATCAAGGGCATCCGGAACGATACATCGAAGACACACTATGTCCCACTGAACCAGAACAACTTTTCTTCAGCCTCGCCCCGTCAGTATGACCTTTCGGTGCTTCCTCTCCATACCCATGAGAGGTTCATCCAGCAAGCTGAAGAAGTTCAAAATGCTGTCACTGTAGCTGCTTCGGATCGGCTCGCAACCATGTATGGTGTCAAAGGCATACCTCTTCTGAGCAGCTTGGCCTCTCTTTCTTTCCCAGCTTCATTTTCTTATGACTTCATGCATCTCATCTGGGCCAACCTCATTCCCAACCTAATCCTCATGTGGACAGGAAACTTCAAGGATCTCAACCATCAATATGAGGGCTATCTACTTCTGAAAAGTGCATGGGAGGCAATTGGAGCAGCAACGGCTGCTGCAGGTGATACTATACCTGCCACGTTTTGGGCCCAACTCCCCAATCTCGCTTCGGATGCATCCCACATATCCACCAAAATGTGTTCTATTTGGACATTGTACTTTGCACCTACTCTACTACACCGTCGGTTTCAACAACAACGATTTTATAAACATTTTCTCCATCTCGTTTGCCTGCTCAAGCTTTGCATGGAATTTGAACTCACCCAAGAACAAATTGATGAACTCGAGGAAGGATTCAAGAATTGGGTGGAGGACTATGAGCAGTATGTCAAATCTACTGTATTTTCACCCTATCAATTGACACCTCCCAAGATTGTACTACCAACACGACCCCCTCCACATTGCGGCATGTCCTGTCACGATCCATGCACTTCTCCACATAGCCCCTAGCATCCGAGTTGCAGGGCCTGTCTGGGTATATTGGGCATTTCCGATGGAACATTATTGCGGGGAACTATTACCGAATATCAAGAGCCGCCGCCATCCGTACAAGAGCCTCAATCACTATGTCACCGCCCGGGCACACCTAATGCAGATCAAACTATTGTATAACCTTCATGACGAGCTGTCACTTCAACCACCACCACCCCACTGTCATGATTCTCACTTCCATGGTGTAAGTCTATTTAACTCCTTGATGAAACACAACTTATGTGGCTTATAGATCCATCTTATGCCCTCACGCTGCCCCATAGATTCTCAACTCTTCATCCCAGTCTATGGACAAAGTTTACTGCGGTTTTAGCAACTCGGTTCATGAAGACTGCATCTGCAATCTGCAAGCTCATACCCTGAACAATTAAGGTGGTTGAATATGGCCAGATACGCCGATCGGATGGAGGCGATAACATTCAAGCACGGGAGCTTGTACCTCTTGCTGCTGATGGATGAGACATGTCATTTGTTCAGGTATGTCAGATGTACCATGTATACAATAGTATGCATTCATACTCATCTTGTTTCATCTCAGTATCAACTTTACGTGGATATCTATGCTCATATAAAATGAAAGAAACCCAAGTTTGAATTGCACGACTTCTTCGGACAGCTCCTCAGAATATTTGTCATCGACGTGCCAGACTCTCTACAGGCCGCAGATAATTCGGACGAGGATGAGGATGAGGATGAAGGTACATCTGCAACAGGCCGGGAGCATGTAGATTTGTGTCAGAAGCAGTAGGTATATGCCATCATCTGCTCGGTAAAGGTGATTGAGATGGATAGCTTTGGTATCAACTACTATGAAGAGATGGGCCCAATCGAGGTTGTGGATCTCAACATGATCCAGTGTGTCATTGGGCGGATACATGATCGTGGCCATTG
>Ga0307516_10006791_pt1 | contig 13353 bp, 11 predicted proteins | sample 19_EM_MG_FD_203310 | JGI IMG/M metagenome (GOLD analysis project Ga0307516, IMG submission 203310) | Populus trichocarpa ectomycorrhiza microbial communities from riparian zone in the Pacific Northwest, United States - 19_EM | ecosystem: Host-associated > Plants > Roots > Unclassified | place... | reverse complement strand
AGCAACCCGCCGTCGAGGACCTGGCCGCCCAGCTCGGCCGGCTCCGCGCGCAGGGCATGCGTACGGCGATCGACAACTTCGGCGCCGGCCCCACCTCGCTGAGCCGGCTGCGGATTCTCCCGATCGACCTGCTGAAGATCGACCGCGAGGTGTTCGGGCAACCGTCCGAAACGGTCCAGCAGCGGGGCGCGGTCATGGACGTGACCGTGACACTCGGCCGCCGGCTCGGCCTTGAGGTGATCGCGCACGGCCTCCAGACACCGGAGGATCTCGACACGGTGCAGGCGGCCGGGTGCCGGCTCGGCCAGGGCGATCTGCTGGGCAGGCCGATGCCGGCAGAGCACCTGGAAGCGCTGCTGGAACAGCACCGCGACGCTTCCCACCGCAACCGCTGACCACTGGGCAGCGGGGCTTGCGCAGCCGCTCGGCGAGAACGCGCCGACGACGGTTGAGGTGACAGGCTCGGCGTCGGGTTTGTGATCATATGGTGGCATGAGGTGCGATCGCAGGGCGCTGCTACGCGCCGCCGTCGGCGGTGTGGCCGGGGGTTGGCTGGGTGTCGCCGAGCCGGCCCTCGCGGAGCGGCCGGACGGTGCTGGTTACGGTGCGTCGTGGCGGACGATCTATGTCGTGGGTGACTCCACCGCCGCGTCCTACGCCGTCGCCGAGATTCCTCGCGCCGGCTGGGGCCAGGCCCTGCCGGCCTTTCTCGACTCCAAGACGGTGGTGGTGAACGAGGCGGTCTCCGCCTCCAGTTCGAAGAGCTTCGCCGACGTGGGCCGGCTCGATCGGGTCCTGGCGGCGATCCGGCCGGGCGACGTGCTGCTCATCTCCTTCGGGCACGCCGACGAGTCTGTGAACCCGACCCGGCACACCGACCCGTGGACCACCTTCCAGGAGTATCTGTGCCGCTACGTGGCGGGCGCGCGGGCCGCGCGGGCCCTTCCCGTGCTGGTCACCCCGGTCGAGCGGCGACGCTTCGCGAGCGACGGTAAGGCGTTCCTGTCGCACGGCGAGTATCCGGACGCGATGCGGGCGCTGGCCGCCGCCACGCGTACGCCGCTGATCGACCTCACCGCACTGTCCTTCGCGTTGTGGGACGCGATGGGGCCCGAGGCCACCAAGGACTACTTCCTCTGGCTGGACGCCGGCGAATCGCCGAAGTTTCCCGACGGCATCTCGGACGACACCCACTTCCAGGCGCGCGGGGCGATCGAGCTGGCTCGGCTCGTGGTGTCGGCCGGGCGGATGCTTCCGGGCCGGGACTGCCGGGCTCTTCGGGAACCGGTCATCTCTTCCGACCTGCTCGTCTGGCTCCCCACCAGGCCCGGGCCCGACCCGCTGTGACGGGCACTCGAACTCAGGAGTCGTTCGGGTGGATGACGACTTTCAATCCGGTGCGGGCGGCGGCGGTGGCCATGGCGGTGACCACCTCGGTCAGCGGGAAGGCGTCCGAGACCAGCGGCGCCAGGTCGACGAGGCCGCGCGCGGCCAGGTCGATCGCGCGCGGGTAGACCTCGCCCATCCGGCGGACCATGACGAGGGTCAGGCCCTTGCGGCGGGCCAGCCCCGCGCTGAACGTGGTGCGGTCGCCGTCGGGGATGCCGACCAGCACGACCCGGGCGCCGGGCCTGGCCAGCCGCAGCGCCGTGCCGACCGCCGCGTCCGAGCCGGAGACCTCGAAGACCACGTCCGCGACGCCGGCACCGTCGGCCGGCTCCGCGCCGAACCGCTCGGCGAGCGCCATGCGGTGCGGCAACGGCTCGGCGGCGAGCACCCGGGTGGCGCCGTGCCGTAGGGCTAATTGGACGAGCAGCAGGCCGATCGGGCCGCAGCCGACGACCGCCACCGTCGAGGCCATCCGCAGGTGGGCCAGATCCATCGCGTGCAGCGCGACGCCCAGCGGTTCCAGCAGGGCGCCGTCGTCGTCGCTGAGTTTGTCGGGCAGCGGGTGCAGGCGGTGGGCCGGCCAGGTCAGGAACTGGCGCAGGCCGCCGTCGCAGGAGCCGTGCCCGGCGAAGACCACGTCCGGGCACAGGTTGCCGTGGCCCTCCCGGCAGGGCTCGCAGGCGCCGCACGGGATGGCCGGGTCGATCGCGACCCGGGCGCCGTCCTCCGGCCCGCCGCGGATGATGCCCGCCATCTCGTGGCCGAGCACCAGCGGCCGGGCCAGCACGGCGTCGCCGATCCCGCCCTCGGTGAACCAGTGCAGGTCGGAGCCGCACACCCCGACCGAGGTCACCTCGACGAGCCGGGCGTCGGCGCCCGCCGGCGGTGGTCGTTCCTCGGTGTGCAGCTGGACGTCCCCAGCACCGTGTAGGCGGGCCACTCGCATGCTGTGCTCGGTCACGGATGGACGCTAGCACCGTGCCGGGGATCGCGAGTTGCCGATCGACCAGTCATGATCGGCGGCATGAACGACACCGGGGTGCCCCGCCCATGACCGCCGCCGATCTGCGGGCGATGCTCGTCGCTGACCACCTCACGCACGTGCCGGGGGTCTGGGATCCGGCCAGTGCCGCGCTCGCGGTCCGGGCCGGGCACCGGGCCGTGCACCTGTCCGGGCCGGCCATCTCCGCCACCATGCTCGGGCGGCCCGACCTCGGCTTCGCCCCGGCCACGCAGATCGCCGACCGGGCCGCCACCCTGGTGCCGGCGCTCGGCGGCGTGCCGCTGCTCGCCGACGCGGACGTCGGCTACGACCGCCCGGACCACGCGGTGTGGACCGCGCTCGCCTATCAGCGCGCGGGGATCAGCGGGATCTGCCTCGACGACGGCGACGACGCCGTCCGGTCAGCCGCCCGGATCACGGCACTGGCCGGGCAGGCGCCCGGCGTCGCGCTGATCGCGCGGGTCCGTGGCCGGGGGCTCGACGACACGATCGAGCGGTGCCGGGCGTACGCGGCGGCCGGCGCGGACGCGGTGCTCCCCGTGGACATCCACGAGGCGGCCGACCTCGGTCCGCTGCGAGCCGCGCTTCCCGCCGTACCCCTGGTTGTCAGCCGATCCGAGACCGCGCCCGGCCGCGGTCGCTTGACCGGCGCGGAGCTGGCCGGCCTGGGTGTGCGCCTCGTGCTGCACCCGCTCGCCGCCGTGCTCGCCGCGCTGCGGGCGGCGTCGCTGGCCTACCGCGCGATCGCCGAGGAGGGGGACGCCGAGCGGATCGACCGGATGCCGCCGGCGGCGTTCAGCACGCTGATCGACCGGCCGGCGCCGACCGTCGAGCGGGGGATCGACAAGATCGACACCTGAGGCGCCGAGGGACCACTCGCAGTGACGCTTTCCTGACTGCACAGTGACGCTGCGGGAGGATACTGAGTCGTCGGAGGTGGCACATGATCCCGGAGGACTATCACGCGCTCTACGACCAGGGAATTCAGGTGGCCCGGAGCGCCGAGGTGTCATCCGCGGAGCTGACGACGGCGGGGCGGGACCGGCTGGCCGCCGACGTCCCTGACTTGATCATCGAAGAGGACGAGACGACCGGGCTACCCAATCGGGTGACCAGCCGGCAGCCCAGCGCCCGGCTGTCCGCGCCGGCACCGGCCGATCCGGGCGACGCGGTGCGGCAGTTCATCCGGGACCGGCGTGACGTCTGGAACCTCACGCCCGAGGATGCGGCGGCGGTCGAGGTGCAGTCGGTCAGCCGCACCGGCCTGCGGACCGCGCGGGTGACCCAGAGCGTCGACGGTGTCGAGGTCTTCAACTCGGACGTCACGGTCGCGCTGGACGCCGAGAACGGCGTGATCTCACTCTCCGGGCAGCTGTTTCCGGGGTTGGACGGCGCCGCCCGGCGGGCTCGGGTGGCGCCGGGGCGCAGCCCGGAAGAGGGGATCGCCCAGGCGGCCTTCGACCTGACCCGCGTCGTCTATCAGGCCGCTGACTTCGTCGCGGCGCCCGCCACGGCCGACAGCGGTCCGTACCGGCTCTTCAACTACCGCGCCGGGAGCAGCGATCCCCGTCCCCGGTTCGAGCGTCCGATCCGGCTGAAGGACGTGATGTTCCCCCTGGGAAATCAGCAGTTCGCCGCCGGGCAGTATCTGGAGCTCTGGATCGCCGGGTTCCCGCCGTTCAGTTACGTGGTCGACGCGGTGGACAACCCGATCGTGTTGTTCCGCAAAAACCTGTCCAGCGAACAGGCCCCGTTCACCTATCGCGTGCACAACACCGGCGACGCCGTGTTCCGCCCCCATGACGGCCCGGCGCCCGGCTCCCCGCACCCCAGCGGGCAACCCGACGGATTCCAGGCCGCCCCGGTCGCCGAGCAACTCGTGACCCTCGACTGCCTGCCGGGCCACGACCCCTGGTTGCCGCCGGAGGCGCAGACGACCCGGGGAAACAACTGCATCGCCTACGCCGACCTGGCGGCCGGCCAGGGCTTCGGCCCCGGCGACGTGGAGGGCCGCATCACGGCTCCGGGCACCTTCGACTACACCTACGATCACCGCCTCGACGCCAGCGACCAGGTGAACCTCCAGAACAGCCTGGTCGGCATGTTCTTCCACGTCAACTGGCTGCACGACCGCTGGTACGAGGCGGGCTTCGACGAGGCCGCCGGGAACGCCCAGCAGGACAACTTCGGGCGCGGCGGCATCGGAGGCGATCCGATCCTCGCGGAGGGCAACGACTTCAGCGGCACCGACAACGCCAACATGTCGACCCCGGCGGACGGCGCCAGCCCCCGGATGCAGATGTTCGAATTCCGCGGCCCGCGGCCCGACCAGCCGACCCGCACCAGCAACCACGAGGCACTCATCACGTTTCACGAGATGGGGCACTACATCACCAACCGCCTGGTGGGTAACGCGAGTGGCCTGACCAACGTGCAGGGTAAGGCCATGGGGGAGGGCTGGGGCGACTTCTTCGCGATCTGCATGACCTCGCAGCCCACCGACGACTTCGCCAACGGCGTGTTCCCGGTCGGCGGCTGGACCGACCTGACTCCGACCTTCCGCGACAACTACTACTTCTCGATCCGGCGGTATCCCTACTCCGCGGACCTCAGGAAGAACCCGTTGACCTTCCGGCACATCAGCGCCGGCCAGTTGCTGCCGGCGGCGCCGCTGATCAACCCGAACGGCGGCGGCGCCAACAACGCCGTCCACAATGCCGGGGAGATCTGGTGCGCCCTGCTGTGGGAGGTCTTCGTCAATCTCATCGGCAAGCACGGCCATGCGGAGGCCGAGCGGCGGATGCTGCGGTATGTGGTGGGTGGCCTCGAACTGACCGCGTCGCGACCGACGTTCCGGCATGCCCGCGACGGGATCATCTCGGCGGTGACCGCCCTCAACCCCGAGGACCTGACCGAGATCTGGGCGGGCTTCGCCAAGCGCGGAATCGGGGCCGGCGCGGTCGCTCCGGCGCAGAACTCGACCGATCTGACCGGCCTCGTGGAAAGCTTCACGGTGCCGCCCGCGTAGGTCACCTGAGGAGTGGTCATGGACGCACCCGCGCCGTCCGTCGGATGCCGTCGGCGTCCCGCCGGGCAATCACCGCCGGTGTTGCTGCCACGCCCGGCGGCGGCTGCCCCGCGAACGGCCGCGGAGGTGGTCGACCAGGTGTCGGCCGACTCCTACCGGGCGTTGCTGGAAGAGCTCACCGCACACCCGACCCGGCACTCGTTCACGGAGGCCTACCGGAGCGCGGCGCGGTCGGCGGGCGAACGGCTCGCGGCCCTCGGGTACGTGACCCGCTCGGAACCGGTCGCCGTGGCGGGCCGCGAAACGCTCAACGTCATCGCCGACAAGACCGGCACGGCCCCGGAGGCCGAGCGGCGCCTGGTGTACGTCGTGGCGCACCTCGACTCGATCAACCAGGCCGGCGGGGCCGCCGCACCAGCGCCCGGCGCGGATGACAACGCCTCCGGAGCGGCGGGGGTGCTGGAGCTCGCCCGCGTGTTCGGGGCCGCCACGACGGAGCACGACCTGCGCCTGGTCCTTTTCGGCGGCGAGGAGCAGGGCCTGCACGGAAGCCGGGCCCACGTGGCCGGGCTGTCCGGCGCCGACCGCTCAAGGCTCACCATGGTCGTCAACATGGACATGATCGGGCGGCGCAACACGGCCACGCCGTCGGTCCTGCTGGAGGGCGCGCCGGTCGCCCAGCGCGTGATCGACGCCCTGGCCCAGGCCGCGCACGACAGCACGGAGCTGGAGGTGTTCGTCTCGCTCGAGCCCTTCGCCTCCGACCACGTGCCCTTCATCGACGCCGGCCTCCCGGCGGTGCTGACCATCGAGGGCGAGGACCAGCTGAACCTCGACGAGCACACCCCACGGGACACGCTCGCCGCGCTGGACCTGACGGTGGCCGTCGGCATCCTCCGGATGAATGCCGGCGCGGTCGCCGCCGCGCTCGGCGCGACAGCAGCGATCTGACCTGACGCCGCGCCGGCGGTGTGCTTGCGTGCGTCTCTACGGTCTGCGGCGTAGGACAAGAGCCGCCTTTCGGCGTACACGGCGGGGCCGGCGATCCGGCATCGTCTCAGGGGAAGCGCCGGGTCGCCGTGCCGCCGGGAAAGGGGAGCGCCGATGCAAACAGCAACCGCGATTTCCGTACGGGGGTCCGGCAGGCCGGCGACCGGCGCTTTCGCCCTCAGCCGGCGGTGGCGCCGGGTCTTCCTGATCCTGCACATCGTCGCGGGCGGCGCCTGGATCGGGATCGATGTCATGGTCGCGGTCCTGGTCTGGACGGGCCGTTTCGGGCCGGATGCCGACGTGCGCGGCCTGGCCTACCGGGCGCTGGCGGCCTTCGCCGTGTGGCCGATGCTGACGTCCGGGCTGCTCTGCCTCGTCACCGGGGTCGTGCTGGGGCTGGGCACGAAGTGGGGGCTGCTGCGGTATTGGTGGGTCGCGGTGAAGCTCGTCCTCAATCTGGTGCTCTGCACACTGATCATCGTGGCTCTCGAGCCCGGCATGGACGCCGTCGCGGCATACGGCCGCGACCTGGCCGCCGGCGCCGAGGCGCCGGCCGAGGTTTCCTCGCTGTTCTTCCCGCCGGCCGTGTCGCTGACGGCCCTGACGATCGCCACGGTGCTGAGCGTGGTGAAGCCCTGGGGACGGATCCGTCGGTAGAGCTAGCTGTACCGACGGTGGGTAGTTGCCGGGATCGATGTCGGCCGCCGCGGAAAATAGCGTTCTCCCCATGACGACGACGAAGAAATTCCGGAAGCTCACGGTCGCCCTCGGCACCGCCGCGGTGCTCGCCTCGGGCGCGGGTGTCGCCAACGCGGCAGTGACGCAGAGCGCCCTGACCAACGGCGCGGTGACCGGCGTCCCGACGCCGGCCGCCGCGACGGCGAAGCAGGCCGGCTGGCAGGGTGTCACCCGCGAGGCGGTCCAGATCGACTTCGGCAAGGGCTGGGTCGCCAAGGGTGAGCTCACCTACCCGAGCGGGGCCAAGGGCCGGCTGCCGGTGGTCGTGATGCTGCACGGCAGCGGGCACAACGACATGAACCAGACGCTGCCCGATGGCAAGGGCGCGACCTTCGTCCCGCTCGCCCAGGCGGCCAGCCGCGAGGGCTTCGCGACGCTGCGCTTCAACAAGCGCGGCGTGACCGACATCGGTCCGGTGCTGAGCACCGACCCCGCCCAGCTGGCACCGAAGCGCCCGTACGACCGGATCCAGCAGGACGTCTCAGCGGTGATCCGGTTCGCCGCGAAGTCGCCGCGGGTCGACCCGTCGAAGATCTTCCTGCTCGGGCACAGCGAGGGCACCAACGTGGCCGCCAACCTCGCCGCCGATCCGAAGAAGTACGGCATCCCGAAGCCGGCCGGCGTCATCGAGATGGGTGTCGTCGGCCTGCACATCAAGAAGCTGATCACCCTGCAGATCTTCGGCCGGCTGCTGCTGCAGATGCACGACGAGTTCGACGTGGACGGCGACGGCCGGCTGACGGCCACCGAGGCGCTCAACGGCCTGACCGCCCAGCCGAAGGAAGCCGCCGACCAGTTCCGGTCCGTCCTGCTCGCCGGCGACAAGGTGCTGGCCAGCACCGACACCAACCATGACGGTCAGGTGGCGATCGACGCCGAGGCCGGCCCGGTGCTGCGCAAGGCGACCGGCATCGACGCCTACCCGAAGCTTCCGGGCCTGGACCAGCCGGTGGTCGACTACATCACCGACATCGCCCGCTTCCCCACGGTGTCCGAGGCCCTGCCCAGGTTCTCCGGCCCCACGCTGATGCTCAACGGCGAGAACGACCTGCAGACCCCGGCCCGCGCCGCCCTGGTCGCCGACGCCGCGGTCGCCGCGGCCGGCAACAAGGACCACAAGATCGTCATTTACCCGGGCATGGCACACACCATGAACATCACCCCGAAGTTCTTCCCGGAGTTCGGTGAGCCCGACCAGAAGGTCATCACCGAGGTTCAGCAGTGGCTCGGCTCCCACCGCTGACTGTGCCGGACACCCGCGGGCGGCCACCGATCCGGTGGTCGCCCCGCTCCGCGTCGACGGGGTGGCGTCAGAAGGGGGGCGCGTCCTCGCCCATCAGCGCCAACGTGACGCCGCCCTTTCCGCTCTTGAGGCTTTGCACCACGACCTTGCCGGTGCTGCCGTCGGGCAGCTCCAGCGTGAAGGTCTTTCCGACCGCGTTCTTGGGGCCGTTGCCGGAGCCGTTGGCGGGCCGGAAGTCGCCCGCCCAAGGCGGGACTCCGCCCTTGCGCGCCGGCTCGGAGAAGAGCGCGGCGGTGCCGGGGGTCCTGCTGCCGTCTGCGGAGAGAAGCGTTGAGGCACTGCGAAAGGTAGCCATATGCAGCAAGGATATCCCGGACTGCGCTCGTTTGGGCGACGGAATGCGCGCCAGAACGCGAACGGCACATTCAAGCCGAGGCCGCTGGGTGGCGCGCTGCCCGGGTCGCGGTTGGCGGAGCCGATAACCGCGAAGACCTGCGCACCGGCCGGGAGGCGCACTCCGGAGAGCTCGGTGTCGGCCAGCACCTTGCGGAACGAGCCCTGCACCGGGGATCCACGCGCAGGGTCTCCTCGACGAGCGAGTCGGCCCGTGCCGGGTCGGCGGCGATCGCCGCGGCCAGGCCGGGGCGGCCCAGGAGCAGCAACAGTGCACTGCCGATGAGGTTGGCGGTGGTCTCGTGGCCACCGAAGATCAGAGTGAGCAGGAGGCTGACCAGCTCGGTGGTCGAAAAGTGGCTGCCGGCGGCCAGGTCACTGAGCAGGTCGTCGCGCGGGTCCGCGCGACGAGACTGCACCAGAGCGGCCAGATACCGTTCGAAGGCGACGGACTGGTGTGCGGCCTCGCGCTGGCGCTCCGGCGTCACCTCGAACGAGGTGAGGGTCTTGAGCTCCTCGGTCCACGCCCGCACCTGACCGGCGTCGGCGGCCGGGACACCGATCAGCTCGCAGATGACCCGCAGCGGCAGCGGCAACGCGAACCGCCCCACCAGGTCGGCCTCGCCGTCGGCGGCGAAGCCGTCGATCAGCGCGTCGGTGAGCCGCCGCACCCGCGGTGCCAGCTCGCGGGTGCGGCGCGGCGAGAACGCCGTGGCGACGAGGGCGCGGGTGCGGGAGTGCGCCGGCGGATCCTCGTTCAGCAGGACCGGCACCTCCGGGTAGCGCTCCGCGAGGATCTCCCGCACGCCGTCGGCCGCGACCAGCGGCGTACGGATGCCGAAGGCCGAGGAGAACCGCTCGACGTCGGTGAGCACGGTCCGCACGTCGCCGTGCCGGGTGACCACCCAGACGCCGAACGCCTCGGCGTAGTAGACCGGCGCCTCCGCCCGCTGGTAGAGCGGATATGGATCATCCACATGGGATGCGGCGAAGCGGTCGAACGCGAACATGCCAGCCTCGGTCATACCCCCCCCGGGACGTCGACTGCGGTCACCGAAACTCTAACAGCGGCCCCGGCGGGCGACTCCCGATGATCACTTAGCGTGGCATTGACTCTCTACTATGCGTGGGGTCGTGGCATCGACGCCGCGACCCCCCGTCAGAAGGGTCGTCCACATGCCATTGAAGACGCACCGACTACTGACCGCGGCGCTGGCCGGCATCGTCCTGTCCGCCGTCGCAGCCGCGCCCGGGTCGGCCGCCCTGGTCGCCTCCGATCGCACCAGCAAAGTGGAGAGCAAGCGGGTCGACGCGGTGCCCACTCCCAAGCTCGGCTGGTACAAGTGCTACGAGATCGCCGAGTGCGCGACCACCCGCCTGCCGCTCGACTACGACAAGCCGAAGGGCGCCACCACCGAGATCGCCATTCTGCGGATCAAGGCGAAGGACCAGAAGCACAAGATCGGTAGCCTGTTCCTCAATCCCGGCGGTCCGGGCGGCTCGGCGACCGAGTTCGCCCTCTACGCGCCGTACTTCCTCAGCGACTCGCTGCTCCAGCGCTTCGACATCGTGGGAGTCGACCCCCGTGGCATCGGCGCCAGCGCGAACGTCCGCTGCTTCAAGTCGGTCAAGGACCAGACCGCGGTGTTCGATCTGATGAACGTGCCGTTCCCCGTCACCAAGGCGGAGGAGAAGCGGTACGTGACCGGGTCGAAGCTGATGGGCAAGGCCTGCTCCACCACCGGCCGGCCGCTGTCCGGCGCGATGTCCACCGCCGAGGTGGCCCGGGACATGGACGTCATGCGCCGCGCCGTGGGCGACCGGAAGCTGAACTACCTCGGCTTCAGCTACGGCAGCGCGCTGGGCCAGTACTACGCGAACATGTTCCCGGACCGGTTCCGGGCCCTGGTCGTGGACGGCGTGCTCAACCCGACCGCCTGGGTCGGCAACACCCGGCAGATCCTCGACGAGCGGCTGCGCTCGTCCGACGGCGCGTACCGGGCGCTGATCGAAATCCTCAGGCGCTGCGACCGGGCGGGCGAGAAGTTCTGCGTCTTCGCCGCGGGTGACCCGGTCAAGAACTTCGAGACCATCGCCCGCGCGCTGCGCGCGAAGCCGCTCCAACTGCCCGACGGCGAGGGTGGCACCTTCACCGTGACCTATGCGATCTTCGTCAGCGCGATCCTCGGCTCGCTCTACGGCACCGACGCCGGCCCGGTGGTCACCGAGATCGCCGCGGAAGTCTGGGCGGCCCTCAACGCGGGCTCGACCGCCGCGCTGACCGAGCGGGCCCGGGCGGCCCAGGCGACCAAGCGGGGGTACGACTTCCCGTACCAGAACGGCTTCGAGGCGACCAGTGCGGTCATCTGCACCGACGGCCGGCACCCGGCGGACGCCGGGTCGTGGCCGGCCGCCACCGCCCGTCGCGACCAGCGGGCGCCCTACTTCGGCCGGGCCTGGGGCTGGATCGACAGCCAGTGTGCGAACAAGACGTGGACCGTGCGGGACCAGGACGCCTATCGCGGGCCGTTCACCAAGCGGACCGCCGCCCCGGTGCTGGTCGTCGGCAACTTCTGGGACCCGGCGACGAACTACCAGGGTGCCGTCTCGTCGAGCCGGCTGCTGCCCAACTCGCGGCTGCTGTCCAGCAACAACTGGGGCCACACCGCGTACGGCTCGGGGGTGTGCGCCACCACCTCGATCGACAACTATCTGCTGACCGGGACGCCGCCCGCCAAGGGCAAGGTCTGCACGGACTCGGTGCAGCCGTTCACCGAGCCGCTGCCGCCGCCGGGGGAGACCAACACCCTGGCCACGCCGACCGGTAAGCAGCGTCCGCCGGTCGCCACGCTGATCCCGGAGTCACTGCTGACGCCGGAGAAGTGACCGCCCGTGGGCGGGGCGGCAGCGGCCGTCCCGCCCACGCCGGATCTCCATCACGTCTACAGCGGAGTGGACCGCCGGGAGAGCCACTCGCGGTATGCGGGTGAGCGTTTCGCCTCGTTCTCGTACGCCTCGACGAGGGCGTCCCGCAGGTGCGGCGCGACCCGGGCGGCCGGGTTGGCCGTCGGCCAGATCAGCCGCTGGCGCGCCCACATCGGGTCGCCTGCCAGCGGGCGGACCACCACGTTGGCCCGCTCCGGCGTCAGCGCGTGCGCCAGCGAGACCGCATGCCCCTGCCCGATCAGCGGAAAGACCACGGCGCTGTTCATCCGCTGGACCCGGCGCGGGGCGAAACCGGCCCGCCGGCAGGCATCGCGGAACTGGTTGCGCATGCGCACGTCCCGGCCCTCGCCGGTCAGCCACTGCTCGCCGGCCAGCGCCTCCAGCGGCACCTCCGCCCGGTCGGCGAGCGGGTGGTCCTGGGCGATCAGGACGAAGACCGGAGCCACCGCCAGCACCGCCTCGCTGAGCCCGGGCGGCAGCGGCAGCTCGTACCCGGGATAGTCCACGCCCAGGCCGAATTCCAGCCGGCCCTCGGCGAGCAACTCGACCTGTTCCTCCTCGGTCTCGTTGGGGTGCAGCGAGACGTCGGTGCCGGGCAGCAGGCCGTGGGCCACGGTGACCATGATGGCGGTGAGCGGGCCCGGGGTGGACCCCAGCCGCACGGCGGTCGTCTCGGTGTCCGCGGGATCGCGCCGGTGCACGTCGCGCATGAGATCCCTGTGCATGGCGAGGAGGTTCCCGGCGTGGGTGAGGGCCACCTTGCCGAGCGCCGTCGGCCGGGTCCCGGTGCCGTCCCGGGCGAACAGCAGGCCGCCCAGGGCCCGTTCGATCCGCTGCAACTGGGCGGTGAGCGCGGGCTGGGTGTAGCCCAGCGTGGCGGCGGCGCGGCTGATGCTGCCGGCCTCCGCGATCGCGCTGATCACTCGCAGATGGCGAATCTCCAGATCCATAACGTCATGTTATGGCGGGTTGGGAGCTATTCAAGGAGATCGTTGGGCGGCCAGAGTCACACCGACTCCATGTCAGATGATCGGAGGCCCGGTGGCTCGGCGACAGTGGACAAGTTACCCGCTCGTCACGGTTCTATTGACAACGGTCGCTCTCATCGACCCGGTGGGCGCGCGGGCGGCGCCCGCACCCGCACCGGCGGCCCCGGCGGCGGCCGGATGGACATCCGGCGGCCCGGCCGCGGACCGCGGTGCCTGGGTGACGTTGCTCACCGGCGACCGGGTGTACGCCGACGGCGACAACGTCTCGGTGACCGCGGCGCCGGGCCGGGAGCGGATCGGTTTCGTGCAGCGCTCGGTCAACGGCCACCAGCAGGTGATCCCCAATGACGCGCTGCGGCTGGTCAGCTCCGGCGCCCTGGACTCCCGGCTGTTCGACGTGACCGGGCTGGTCCAGGCCGGCTACGACGACGCGCACAGCACCGACCTGCCCACCATTGTCGGCTACACCGACCAGGCGGCCGGGACCGCCCGGCTGCGGGCGGCGGGCGACGCCCGGATCACGCGCGCGCTGCCCAGCGTGCGCGGCGCCGCGGTTCGGGTCGGCAAGGACCGGGCCGGCGCGTTCTGGGCATCCATGACCACCGGCACCGGTGCTGGGCGGCGGATCGCCGGC
>Ga0307516_10006790_pt1 | contig 13353 bp, 16 predicted proteins | sample 19_EM_MG_FD_203310 | JGI IMG/M metagenome (GOLD analysis project Ga0307516, IMG submission 203310) | Populus trichocarpa ectomycorrhiza microbial communities from riparian zone in the Pacific Northwest, United States - 19_EM | ecosystem: Host-associated > Plants > Roots > Unclassified | place... | reverse complement strand
GGGCTGGATCCTCGATGGCTGATGGGGGAACACTTTTTTTTTGTTGGTTTCTCCATGGCAGCATGCGGACTGGATGGTCATGGGCTACTCGAGTACGAACTCTGTTTTGCTGGGCACTTTTTTGTTTTGTTTTATTCGTGTCTGACCGCACAACGGCATTCGCGCACGGTAGTGTGTTTTTACCACTTATATATACACACGATGCGATCGAGTGAGAGGGCTCCGATTCCGTGTGAAGACAATCAGTACGGTTTGTTTAGATATGGATTATCTCTCACGGCCCTCGACGTGGACCTTCGGGGCTTCCGCCGGGCAGTTACCTTCCGATTGTCCGCTACGTTAACATGACTCGATCCGCACGGTCTGGTATCCATCTCCCCCCTCAATGTCGGGCAGCATCGAGAGGAGATCTGTAGTTACGGGGTCCCCTGCGGAGCAGATTGTATGTGACGACGGGCCGAACGACACGATACGTGCTAGCCGACTCTCGCCTCGACGTCTCGCGGCTGCGAGTGGAGGGGGGGCGGTGCGTGCTCGGCGGGACGTGGTGCTGGAGCTCCCGATACCGAAGGCAGGTGACGGACCAGGCGATGCGTGGGCCAGTTCCGATGCCGAGAACGGCTCGGTCTGGATCGCTGCTTCGTCCGCAGAACTGCATAGGCGACCAAAGAGCGAGATGGTCGACGGCGTAGGGTGCCGTCCCCGCGCCGGGGCGGGGTGACAGACGCCGCGCAGATGTCGAGTGTCCACTGTCCACTGTCCACTGTCCACGCGCATCGAGCACCGAGTGATCACCGACGTGTGCAGCAAGGTGCACGTGCGCACATCCGGCAAGTCGATTCGGAGAGCGGCGTCGGTTGTGTGCGCAGCGTCGATGGGCCTCTCCCCGGCCAACAGAATGGGCACGTTCCCCCGTCGCTGGGCGTGCTGCGCTGACATAAGCTGGTGCCGTAGATATGAGAGAGGACAAGGATGTATGTATGCAGTAGTAGCCGCTGCTGTCGTCGAGGAGGACGAATGACCAGGAGACCGGACTCCGCAAAAGAAAAGGCCCGGAATGCTCTAGTTGCTTCCTCCGTCCAACCGCTTTGTACTCTTCTTAACGATGTAGCGACAAAACGAACCCTCTTTTCAAGTGCTTGGGTCGGAAAATGGGTTCCATGAGTCGGAAAATGGGAGCTGGTTTTATTTTATTATTATTTTAGCGAGGCGCTGTGTGGTGATGAATTTGCACAGACTCTTAAAGGCGGCAATACCATGATCCCATTTTCCGCTTCACAGGCACACTTTCAGTCGATCCCACTTTCAGACTCAACCCTCCAAGTCTTCACGCACTTCCATCCAGACCGCTCCCCCCGACCCAACTCTCATATCGCGAAGCCATCGCAGTGCGTCTTACACAAGTTTGCAATCACCATGATGGAGGCAGAGTTTGACTGGGAGACCGCTTGGAAAGAGGCGGAGGATAGCAGTACACATGCTGCGCTCCTTTCTGAGAACTCTATGAGATTGGTTTACTATATCCGGCGCTTGTGGGACAAGTATGTGGCAACATTTGTCTGCAGGATGATGGTTCTATTTGCTGATTTAGTTGCAGCTTCTACGAGGATGTGTTGAAGAAAACCCCTAAGTGTGCATTGCCAAGTGCGACGGAAGCCTTCAAACATGCGGGAACAACCGAAATGAAGCTGTTTTTGGAGTATCGCATCAGAAATTCGCGGACAAACGAAGCGGGCAACTCCCTCCGTCGGTCAACAGTCCAAGGGACCTACAAGACAGAACAAATGACCTACTACCAGGATACGAAACGTCAATTACCGAGAGAAACGAATGATGCCGTCAATCTGGTTCGTTTCCAGCCCTCACTCAGAAATTCTTCTCTAACATATACGCAGCATATCTTGACCTACCTGACGGAAATGTACAAACTGATCGTCGAGTCTAAAGACAAACCCACTTGCTCAGTCATTGATCTCTACAACTTGCTCGCCTATCATTGGTGTGAAGATGACAGGACAAAGTGCCATGGTCGTTTCCGGGTTCAAACTGCGTTCTTGATGCAACTTATTGCATATACTTCCTCTCGACTGGGAGCTATAATTGAACAGAAACACTTCAAGTCCAAGAGGCAGTTTTTGAAATACAAGGTAAGTCCTCTGGCTCCCAAGCCGTCCGATCACTAACGCTGGTATCCCCAGGATATGACGCTATCACTTCTACCCAACGTTGAAGAGGGCAGGAACATCCTTGTTCTGGAAGTGACCACCACTTACTTGAAGGGCCACAGTAACAAATCTTCTCCGTAAGTTACCTTCCCATGCCGCGCTCGAGGATTACGATGGCGAACTAAGATTGGTGATAGAGTGACCTACGTTCTCTACGAGCGGCGGGACAATCCCATATTTTGTCCTATCCTAAATATGCTGGCGTTGGCGTTCACCGGCAGGGCGTTCAGGGAAGGAGGGATCCGGAAGCCGGAAGATATCGACAGCCTCGTGATCCCAGATTACAAAGAAAGACTTGTTCTTGACTGGAGGCCGGAGGTTATGGAGACCCCTATATTCCGTACAAAAAGAGAGGATGGGGAAATATCCGCTACTGAGGCCTGGAGCTATGCAGATTTCAACTACTACCTGAAAAGGTTGGGGGTTTTGGCCGGATATCCACAGATCCTCATGTCGTATGCATTGCGCAGAGGTGCAGCAAATGCAGTGGACTGTAAGTACACCCATTGCCGGACTTCGCCAATTTCGGTTGCTAATTCCCAACAGGCGAAGACGTTACAGATGTGCAGTGGAATCAGATCATGGGGCATGCAAATTCCCAAGTATTTCGCCACCATTATCTAAGCCAGAATATTAAAGTCGACACGCAAAGCCGGTTCCCCGGCACTGTGAACAGAGAAGATCTCATTAAGACTGTCAGCCTCATGAGCGCCAAAAGAGACCCCCGCGCACCCACCGAGCTAAAGCAAGGGATAATTGTCAATCAACATCCTGAACTCGTTGGTCTTCTGGAGGAGAAGGATCAGATTGCGCAGGCACTCAAGGCTGAATGCAGAACAATCAAAGCCGCCAAGTTCCTGAAGCCCAACAAATAACGATGACATTTGGACCTCATCACGAAAATTCGGTCTCGCAGAAAGAAACTGCAGCGCGAGTTGCTATCGGATCAGAGAAATACGTTTTTTCGTGAAGTAGACCATGACGAGGTCCAGCAGCAATTGAAAGGCCATGGCCTTTCAACCTACACCTATCGAAAACCCAAGTTCGATTGCGAATTGAGGACTACAATGGCTCATTTTTTTTCTTTGTCCGCCGACGTACCCTGGTTCAAAGCGGTGTGCGCGTTGTCAGAATCGTGCCTGCAGAGCGATTCTGTCCATTGCAAGGACAGTCCAGCCACGGATTGCTCGAAGATAGGGATAAGCGAAGAAAACCAGTGCCCTTTCTGCTTGGCCAATGATTCCCTGCGTATTTCGGATAAGCAACACTGCTTTTACAGCAAGGGCACACTACAGACGCACGTTCATCGCAGACATCACGCCTTTACAACTTCCTCGCTGCCGGTTTTCTGTCCCTACTCGGAATGTGAAGCCTAATTAGATCATGGTGATCATTTGAAAAACCATCTGACGACAGTACATAACTTAGAACTGTGAGGAAGTACGTCACATACTCCGCGTTACTTGTGGAGCAAACTGCACAAGAGACGAAGCGGCGGAAGGAGCGATTCAGTCGTTCCTGCATGTGGTGGAGTTTCTGGCGGCCATGGACTTGGCGGCAGGATCGCAATGGATATGGCAGAAGTGAGGGGTGGTCCTCTGGGGACAGCATACTGCCCCATCGGAGTAGATATGCAGGCTATGTATGTGGATGATGGTGTCGAGGGTGACAATATGTAGATTCAGACTTGATAAAACCCTGTTCTTGATAACAACTTGATGGTCACCGCGGTAGCGCCGACTCACACTAGCTACATATTTTGTCAATAATAGTTTATCAACTTGATAAAGTTATATATCTGTGATAACATACCATAATGATAACAATTATGCTAGGCTTCAAAGCCTACACCTCAGAACATGTGCAGCTGTCAGTACAGGTTGGTAAAGAACCACATAGCCGACCAAGAAAATATTCAGTCAACACCAAAATTATCTATCACCAAAACATGTCCTCAAACAAAACCGCATTCGGCGGCAGTCTCAGCGGACGCCTCGGCGAACACACAAGGAGCTCGTTGGCCTCAGCAAACGCACGCTGGAGCTTGGCAGCCTCATTGCCGACGTCGGTGGATCACCACTGCGGCAGTGGTTGCAAGAACAGTAATAGCCGCTGCAATTGTAGCAACTTCCTGTGACTTTCACTGGATCGGTGAATTGGGGCTAGGCATTTTGGTATCGTCAGCTGGCTTCTTGGCGCGTCCTATTATGAACGCTATCAGTTTGGCTGAATCTCATTTCGCCGGCTAATAACTACGTGCAGTAGCAGGGTCCATCATATCAAGTTCATACCAAGTTGGCTGAATCTTCATTTGGAGGATTCATTAATTGGTTAGCAACTCAATGTGGCTCCGACCGTCCTTGCATCGAAACAATGGACAGTATATTTTTGTACCGTCCTTGCATCGAAATAACGGACAGTATATTTTTGTACCGTCCTTGCATCGAAATAACGGACAGTATATTTTTGTACCGTCCTTGCATCGAAATAACGGACAGTATATTTTTGTACTGACCGTCGTTGCATCGTAATAACACCGTCCTTGCAGATCAGAATTATTACCGAAAACAGGTGGATGCCGTCTGTCCTTGGCGTCCGTATGAAATCGCCACAGCAACGGCTCTAGCAGCATGATACATAGAGTATGTAGATATTATGCTCTCGGGGACGGCCAGTCAGCAATCCTACGGATGACCTTGGGTGAACCCCTAGCCGGGTGAGTGCTCTCGAGGTCCAGGCACACTTCACTGCCGGAAACGAGAAGGCCGATGACTAGGCCAAGCTGGCGGGGGATGAGGGCACCTGAAGGCCTCTCTCCCATGTGGGAAACACCCTCCGTAGGGAGCTTAGGTCCGTAAGGGTTCTAAATCTGTGTGGAAAGACATCCCTTGTAGGCTGTACACCCGGGTGCACTACTCTCCCATGTGGAAAACACCTTCCGTAGGGAGTTTAGGTCCGTAAGGGTTCTTAATCCGTGTGGAAAGACATCCCTTGTGGGCTGTACACCTGGGTGCACTACTCTCCCATGTGGGAAACACCTTCTGTAGGGAGTTTAGGTCCGTAAGGGTTCTTAATCCGTGTGGAAAGACATCCCTTGTGGGCTGTACACCCATGTGCACTACTCCCCCATGTGGGAAACACCTTCCGTAGCGAGTTTAGGTCCGTAAGGGTTCTAAATCCGTGTGGAAAGACATCCCTTGTGGGCTGTACACCTGTGTGCACTACTCTCCCATGTGGGAAACACCTTCCGTAGAGAGCTTAGGTCCGTAAGGGTTCTAAATCCATGTGGAAAGACATCCCTTGTGGGCTGTACTATTGAACGCTTTAGTAAGACCATTGGCTTCAGAGAAGATCAAAATTGAATGCTAGTCAGTATACCAGAAGATACCGCTAATACAAATACAATTAAACTGAAGTGTAACCAAAGCGATTTTCAGGAATCAGACCGAGATACATGTAATAAAAGAAGGAATGAAAAAGACAACAACACAGAAACAGCAGGCTTAATACAGTACAACGTGTAATAATAAAGGAGAAAAAAAAAATAGAATCTGGTCAAGGAGTGCAATGCGCTGCAGCATGGTCGAAATTATTAGGGTGGATCTCCCCGTGTAACTGCCCTCAGACAGGACTAGCCAAGCCACTAACCGCAGCATCAATCGCCTCATCCCTGCTCCTGTTGTTTTTTTCTTCGTCTGGTCATGGCTGTGATTGATTGAAGAACAACTGTCCCCACACATCAACACCAGCTCGCGACCTCACCAGTCCCGCGTCGCATCATCGCCGTTGTCGCCTGGCCTCATATCCGGCCAAAACAGGCGATGATTTTGGAGCGCTCGATATTTTGTCCCATTGTGACACTGGGGTTGTCTCGTAACTGGAGTGCAGGGTGGAATCAAAGGTAATCAGGCTACTTTTGATAATTCACAACAGAATAATCTTAGATCTTGTGTGTGGGTTTCGGTGGTAGTGTTTGGTCTGTTTCTTCTTCTTTTTCGGGAGAGAAGAGCCAGGTTATATATCACTCGTGGCGTCGTGAGAACTGATGACTCGGGCCAACTATTCCTCCGAGGCTCTAGACCCCGTGGGCAACTCATTGGTCCTGGCCGGAGTCTAGATAAGAGAGATGAGTTCTTTATGCACCGAGGTGGAGTCGCTGCGCCTAGACTCTTTTTCACGTACACCTTTCGGGTGACGTGGCAGCTCCTTTTTGGGAGTCTGCCCAAGTCTAGCCAGTCTCCGTTTCGTGTGCAATCAAATCCCTCACCCCGGAGTTTAGTACTCTTACGACCGGTCTCGGCCGTAAGCCTAACTCCGTTCTCTTATCTCCCGCCTAGACTCTCTGAGCTCCTTTCCAAATAGCTAGCTACTGGTGTTCATCTTTTCCCTGATACATACCTCTCTAAGGATACGTACTGACCTGTGATTTCTTCAGGTGTAACACTACCTCCCCCTCCTCTAGCTTCATCTCGAAGCCGATCACTGGTTTTTCTAAGTAGCCCGTGTCTTTCCGTGATTTTTTCTTTTTCTCTCGTTGGTGCGTACTGCCGTTTTTGAAGATAGGCGTCGCTGAATGCAGTCCTCTACCCCTGCATCCCTCCCAGTTACCGGATCAGGCCAGGCCTCCTGGCCCCCTGTAATCCGTCGGAATAACTGGGCCCTCAGAGTAGGCCGGTGCGTACTCTTACTGTCGTGTGGGTTCGTACTGGGGAGCGCTGCTACAAGCCAGGCCAATTCCAGCCTTCAGGTTCGCACGTTCCGGTACTTCGCTCATGACCAGGTGCCTTTTTACTTCTGGGTGTAATCCGTCTCGAAATCGCACGATGCATACGTTGTCCGCATAAGGGAGATCTGCTTTGATTCACTGGAATTCTGCCCAGTAGGTTGCTGCTGTCCGATTTCCCTGCTGGATTTTCTGGAATTTTTTGAAGGCTATTTCCTCGGCATCCACTGGCCGAAGGCGTGCTTCATGTTAGTTTTCAGTTCTTCCCATGTTAGGTTGATTCCTCCCTCCTGGTTCAGGAAGGTTTCCACCCAGTTCCATGCCACCTCCCGGAGTAGGGAGGATGTGTATCCCATCTTTTTCTCATCGTCGTCGAATCGATTTCCCTCTGTTCTAAACTTCAGCTCGCACTGGGCCAGGTGTCACGAACCTCGCGCGACAGGCTCCTAAGCGCTGCGGCCGGGGCCGCCGTCACCCTTGCAGCCCTGTGGCTCACCCTCATCACGGCTGCCACGGCCATGGTCATCCTCCGCGCTTAGCGCGCCTCAACCGATCTCCAACATATTGCGCCGGTAGCGATATTCCCCAACCGCTGGCCGGTCTAGGCCTCTCTCCTTTGTTTCTTCTATGTTGCCTACGCGTCATTCTCATCTTTGCCGTTTCCTATTGATATTGCTTGCGCGTCCTTTCTCCTGTCCGCTACGTCTGTTGTCTCCCGTTAATTGAGCTTGTGTGCCCTTCTCCTTTATCGTTCCGAGTATTGTTTCCCCTTGATTAAGTTGTACGTCATTCTTCCTTTGTCCCTTACCGTTACTGCTTGCGCATCCTTTCTCCTGTTGCCGCGAGTAGAGTGTTGGCCGCGCAGCGGCCAAGTGCGATCATGTGTTTTCCTTGGGCGCGGCGATTGAGTCATGATGAGCTATGGAGGAACTGTGTCAGTCTTGCGGGCAAGCTGTGATTCCACAGAGGGAAGGAAAAGTATAAAGAAAGGGCGCGGTAGCTAGTTTGGAGATTCTCTCTCCACGCAATCTATTATCTCTCTCCACAGACCTATCTCTACATTCCCATGACTGGCGCTGCGACCACCACTCCCCCAAGAACAACGAGCCCACGTAAGGCATGTGAGAAAGAGCCGCGAAGAGACCACGCCGGGCGTGACGGATACTGCGAGAACAACGAGCCCACGCAAGGCGTGTGAGAAAGAGCCGCAAAGAGACCACGCCGGGCGTGACGGATACCGTGAGAACAACGAGCCCACACAAGGCATGTGAGAAAGAGCCGCGAAGAGACCACGCTGGGTGTGACGGATACCGTAAGAACAATGAGCCCACGCAAGGCGTGTGAGAAAGAGCCGCGAAGAGACCACGCTGGGCGTGACGGATACCGTGAGAATAACGAACCCACACATAGGCAGGTGAGTACGACCGAAGTGTGAGTACGCCGGAAGTGGGAGTAGGACCCCTTGCGCCACAAATCCCAGCCTACGTTACCTGTCGAGCCCCAACAGAGGAAGTCGAGGCAGGATCTTGACACTAGATTGCGTCTCCCCCATCGACACCTGACGTAGCAAAGTGGCATCCGAGGACGAAAACACCGAGGACCCCCTCACCCATAGAGCGTTCACAAGGGTACCCGATAACCACCGATCCCCCAGCCCTGTGACCCCGGACCCACTATCCAGGGCACAGACCCCAGATTCCCCAGAGCAAACCCGAAGAATGGGGGACGAAATAAGATCAGGAGGGGCGGGACCCCACCTCCTCACCACGGAAATGTTACGAGAAATCCTCTCAGCAAGAGACCCACCCCAAAGCAGCTACCCAAAGCTCCGGGACCCCGAACCATTCGAAGGAGACAAAACAAAGTTCAAAACATTCCTGGCCCAATGCGAGCTCAAATTCAGAATGGAAGGAAACCGGTTCAACGACGAGGAAAAGAAAACGGGATCATCAGCAAAAAAATGAAAAGTTGAGGTATATTGCTTTTTTTCAAAGTGAGATACAAATTTTAAATTTCCTTTCTCAGTGTTTTAGTTGAAAAAAAGAGATTATTTTTTTCCAAATCCTTACGGGAGCAAAATATAACTTCTCTCTTACAGAAGCTTAATAAAGCTTAATAAAGCTTACAGAAGCACCGGGAGCACCGGGAGCATTTTTTGAGTTTTTGCTGATGATATGCATCCTCTCTGCTACGAGGAGTGGCATGGAATTGGGTGGAAACCTTCCTAAACCAGGAAGCAGGAATCAACTTGACATGGGCAGAACTCAAGGACAACATGAAACATGCCTTCGGACAGGTAGACGCCGAGGAAATCGCGTTCGAGAAGTTCCAGAAAATCCAACAAGGAAATCGACCAGCAGCCACCTACTGGGCCGAATTTCAGCGAATCAAAGCAGACCTCCCATACGAGGACAACGTATGCATTGCACGATTCCGGGACGGACTGCACCCCGAGGTAAAAAGGCACCTAGTCATGAGCGAAACCTCCGCCACAGTTCTAGTAGACTACGCCATGGCCGCCATCAAAACTGATAGCCGCCTATGCAACCTTGGAGTCATTAATCGCCGACCTACGACCAACCCAGAAGCGCGCTTCCATGTCCACACGAAGGAGCCTCCGCCAACGCCCCCGGGAGATCCGATGGACCTCGACTACACCCGACGATTTAAATTCGCAAGAGGAGCGCCAAACCGGTTCCCACGACGAGTAACTACAGGAGAATGTTACAACTGCGGGAAAAAGGAGCATTTCGCAAAAGAATGCCCCCAGCCCAGGAAGGAACGAGTTCCATGGAGAAGACCATACAGGGCCGCCGAAGCCAGCTATGAGGAACCGAACGAAGACCCCGGCGCGCAAAGCCCCGCACCGGCGGGAAACGACAACCCTCGGGAATAGATGCCGACAACCACCACCCGAGGGAGACACCTGTTGTCAAAGAAGACCCCCCGTACCTAGTACGAACAGCCTGATACGATCGCGAAGAAAAAATTATGGTCAAGGTATGGATCCAGGGGGCGGATGGGAACGAATGCACTACCACGGCCCTGATGGACAGTGGGGCATCAGAAAGCTTCATCGACAAGGCCTACGCCGAAGCTAGCGGAATACCTATGCAACAAAAAACAACGCCAAGACGAGTATTAACAGTCGACGGAAGTGAGGTCACCGGCGGGCCGGTAACCCACGACGCCCAAATCCACCTAACCATCAACCATCACAAGGAAGACATCTGGCTACACTGCATCATGATCGGGAATGCCCCGATCATCCTGGGACTCCCGTGGCTCAAGCTCCACGACCCAGTGATAGGGTGGAAGAATCACACCATGAAATTCCACTCCGACCACTACGCCGAGAAATGCTTACCCATCTCACCAAGAGCCAACACAGTCCCAGAAGAAAAGGCCACAGAACAGTACTATAAGAAAACACCGGCCAAAGAAGAGGACTGGGAAATCGGCGAAACAGACCCATGGGAGGTATGCCAGACAGTAATCGACGAAATCAAAGAAACCTCCAAGACGAACAAGAAACCAATTCCCCCGGAATATCACGAATTCCTCGAAGTGTTCACTGAAAAGGAACCTGTGGCCGCTCTGCCCCATCGCACTCAGGACCATCACATTCCACTAGAGGAAGGAAAGACGCCCCCGTATGAGCCCCTGTGCCCCCTGAACGAAGACAAAATGAGGGCCCTCAGAGAATACCTAGAAACCAATGAGAAACGGGGGTGGATCCACGCATCCACCTCCCCGGCGGAAGCCCCGATACATTTTGTGAGAAAGAAGGATGGAGGACTACGCCTGTGTGTGGATTACTGACAACTAAACGACATTACGATCAAGGATCGGACGCCGCTGCCACTGATCGGTGAGTCCCTCGACCAACTCTCCAGCGCCACCATCTACACCAAACTCGATATCCGAGATGCATACTACAATCTACATATTGCAAAAGGCGACGAATGGAAAACAGTGTTCTGTACTCGATACGGGCTATACAAGTATTGCGTCATGCTATTCAGACTCACCAATGCCCCTGCCTCCTTTCAGCGATGGATGAATGAGATCCTAAGTGACTACCTAGACATCTTTTGTGTAGCATATCTGGACGACATCCTGGTTTTCTCACCCGACGAGGAAACGCACCGGGAGCATGTCCGGGCCATACTCACACGGATACGAGACACCGGACTAACACTAAAGGCATCCAAATGCGAATTCCACACAACAGAGACAGAGTACCTAGGATACGTCATATCACCACAAGGGCTAAGGATGGATGAGGAGAAGATCCGGACGATCAAGGATTGGAAGGAGCCAACAAACGTCAAAGGAATACAGAGTTTCCTGGGCTTTGCCAACTTTTACCGACGGTTTATCAAGGACTACAGCAAGATTACAACGCCCCTATCCTCCCTAACAAGGAAGGAAAAAGCATGGGAATGGGGTGACAAGCAGCAGGAAGCGTTTGAGACGCTCAAAAAAGCGATGATCATGGAACCAATACTACAGCACTACGACCCGGAACGAGCCGTGACCATCGAAACAGATACATCAGACTATGCCATAGGAGCAATCTGTTACCAACCCGACGAAAAGGGGATCTTACACCCTGTAGTGTACTACTCGAGGAAACTCAAAGATCCGGAACGCAACTACGATATCCACGACAAAGAGCTACTAGCAATCGTAGACTCACTACGAAAATGGGACACCTATTGCAGGACAACGGGACCAAAAATCACGATTCTAACGGACCACAAAAACCTCGAATATTGGAAGACAAAGAAAGACCTAAACCTATGGCAAGCCCGGTGGGGCGAGCGGTTAGCCAACTATGACTTTGTAATCAAATATCGACCCGGAAAATTGGCCGGCAAACCAGACATCCTCTCTAGAGAGTCAGGAGACTCTCCCTCGGAAGGGGATATGAAGCATCGGCAGAACCACGGCCGAATCTTGCTACCCGAAGACGCCTTCGCCACCTTGCTACCCGAAGACGCCAGAAACGAGCTCGAAGCACTCCAAGCTGGTACCACAGAAACTATCAACCTCGAAATAGACAAGGAACTCCTGAATGAAATCCGGACACTAAGCACGGCAGATAAAGAGATCCAAGAAATCCGGAGGAAAAAGGCGAGCGGGACCACCCGTGACGGAAAGATCGCGCTAGGACTATGCGAAGAAAACAGTGGGTTGCTAATGTACGACGGCCTCATATAGATCCCTGACAACGACACCCTGCAACTTCGCATATTACAAGACCACCATGACGCGTACGCCGCGGGACACCCGGGCCGAGCAAGAACCCTGGAACTCGTTAGCCGAAACTTCTACTGGCCAGGACAACGAAAGTACGTCCACAGATACGTCGACCACTGTGATACCTGCCATCGCATCAAGCCAATCCGACACACGCCGTTCGGACTGCTGAAACCACTCGAACTTCCGCATCGACCATGGAACGCGATATCGATGGACTTCATCACCTCGCTACCACTGAGCAACGGAAAAGACGCGCTATGGGTGATAATCGATCGCCTCACGAAGATGGGGCACTTCGTTGCCTGCCAGGGCACAATGAACCCCAAGGACCTAGCCAACCAGTTCCTCCAGCAGATAATCAGACCCCACGGGTTGCCAAGCAGTATTGTATCAGACAGAGGGTCGCTGTTTACATCAGACTTTTGGGAACGAGTAACGAAAGCACTCGGAATATCACAGAACCTCACCACAGCCTTCCACCCACAAACGGACGGACAAATGGAAAGAGCCAACGCCACCCTTGAGCAATACCTCCGGGCATACTGCAATTATCAGCAAGACGGCTGGAAAAAACTGTTGCCAATTGCCGAATTCTGCTACAACAACACCCAAACTGGAACCACAAGAATAACCCGCTTCTGGGCTAACTATAGATATCACCCGCGATTCCTGCCAGACCTCAGCCCACGGAACGACGAAACACCGGAAGTATCAGAATATGTTGCAGCTTTACGGAAACTCCACGAAGAACTCCGAGCCGAGATCAAGGACACACAAATGGCTCAGGCCGAGCAGGCCAACAATGCACGACACCCGGACCCGGTTATAGAACCCGGCGATAAGGTCTGGCTCCGGCGAAGGAACATCCAAACTACCCGACCATCAAACAAACTGGATCACAAGCAGATCGGCCCATACACCATCCTGGAGAAGGTAGGCTCACGAGCATATAAACTAGACCTACCGGCCACTGTCAGAATCTACCCAGTCTTCCACATCAGCCTCCTCGAGCCCACAGCCAGCACCGAACCCATTCCGGGACACCAGCAACCACCGCCACCACCTGTGATCGTCCAAGAACAACAAGAGTGGGAAGTAGAAAAGATCCTCGACTCCCGACGCCATAGAAACCAGATC
>Ga0307516_10006789_pt1 | contig 13353 bp, 19 predicted proteins | sample 19_EM_MG_FD_203310 | JGI IMG/M metagenome (GOLD analysis project Ga0307516, IMG submission 203310) | Populus trichocarpa ectomycorrhiza microbial communities from riparian zone in the Pacific Northwest, United States - 19_EM | ecosystem: Host-associated > Plants > Roots > Unclassified | place... | reverse complement strand
GGGGCACGTGCAACGCGCCACCCACCCGCCCCCCCCCCCCCCCACCTTCCGCAACAGAGGTCAGCAAAGGACGGCACGTGAGAAGCATCGAAACTACCGCCAAGAAGAGCAAAGATAGTGGCTGGAGCAGAGGTCCAGCGCCGTAGAGAGAGAAAGAGAGAAAAGAGAGAGAGAGGGAAAGGGACCACCTCGCGTGAAAAGTAGCTACCAGGAGAGCAGCGAGCAGTAAGCGCGGGGGCCAGCATTCGGGGCCCATACCTTACGTCTTACCGAGCTGTTTCTGGTCATATACAGTGCACTGACCTTGAAGAAAGATGTTGACATCAGGAAGCATCGATTGGCCGCTACCAGAAGCGGTATTCGAATGGATCGGGGAGAGCGAGCTCTCAAGGGATGGACAGTCAAACGCCATTCTCGGAGTATCGGCTACGTCGGTCAAGCAGTGCTACACCCGTTGGTACAACTTCCACAGGGAGATAGTATCCAAGATGGACGTGATGGCAATCGATCTGCAGGCTGCGAACAAGGAGAAGAAGGGTGTTCCGACGCTGAAGGCGCGCATCGCCACCTTTGAAAAGGAGGTTGCTGTCCTGCGGGATAAATCAACCAAGTATCGGAGACAGGCTGATAAGTGGGCGGAGAGATATAGAAAGCTCGCCGATGACTACCAGGCCTTGCGGATGACCGCAAATGCCACTCCAGGAGTGCAGAACACCATCATCCAAAAGATAAAGCCATTCCAGCTGAAGCGGTACGAAGGTTCACAGGACCTGGAAGTCATCACAAGGTACCTCGACGAAGTTGAACATTACGTTTGCCAGGGCGCCTCGATGTGCCCAAAGGTATCTTCAGACAACCAGAATATCGACACCTTTTGGCGTTTCCTCTTGGTGAAGATCTTTCGGTGATTCGAGAAGGAGATGAAGGAGAGAGAAGTGGACACGATCCCACCGACCGACAGCGACTACAAGATCAAGTGGGCAGATTTCAAGAAGGTCTTCAAGGAGCAGTTTGTACTGGAGGTGGCGGTGTCTGTTGTGAGGAATGAGTGGCACGCACTCAAGTTCAACAAAAACCAGGTGCTGAAATTCAACCAGAGGGCGTTGGAGCTGATAGAGATCCTGGGAGGTTCACTGTCGAGCACGAGGGGAGATCCGCTATGGGAGGAATACCTGTGGAAGCTCCCAGAGGCAGCAGCCCAAGATGTCACGCAACAGGCTCGCTTGATGCGCCGCGTCCACAAGATCGAGCTCACGCTCTCCGATATGATGGACATCATGGCGGAACGGACGCTACCATATTTGCCGCCCACCACGCTTTCCGACACGCTAAGAGTAGCGTCCACTCCTATGGTCACCACTTCCACTGCTGATTATGGCGATCCCATGGACTTGAGCAATATGGAGGACCCAGAACTCTATACCGTCGATGAGGCATCAAAGCGGAGTTTCCGGTGCTTGGGTTTTGGACACATTGCGAAACAGTGTCCAACTCCGATTTCCCGCATACGGCCTACGCAGTTTCGTCAGAGACAGCAGAACGGAAGCCACTCTCAGCGTGATGGAAGCCGCTCCCAGGCTGACAGAAGCTACTCTTGGCATGACGAAGGCTGCCAGCACCGTGAAGGATACCGGCAGTGGCATCGCGAACTGCCGTTGTAGCGTCTGCCCACAGCGAGACAGCCAATGCAATGCTCGCCAACGTCACGTCACCAGGACCTCTCCCTGATCCAGAAGGGGCTTGGAAAGGCGGGCAAGCTTTACATGGTCAGCGAGGACCAGCGTGTCTATGCGGTTGACAATCTCGAAGCAGGATTGGGCATTTACTTTGAAGGAAGTTGGGATGACGAGGACGAGTGGGAGTCGGCCAAAGGACCAAGGATGGTAGATCTGGGAGAAGTGTCCAATGAGGAGAAGGGCGAGGGGTTGGGAAGTGATGGAGCGGGAAAATACAGACAGTAGAAGTGATGGAGTGTCCTTCTACTAAGGAAAGGGAAGTGGCAACTTTATACTTAACAGATCTTAATGGAATGAAGAAAAATGGTGATGAGAATTCAGATCTGTTACGTTTTTACGCAAAAGTTAAAACTTCCCATTCCAAAACCCACTCAGCATACACCCTTATGGACCCAGGTGCATCGCATTGCTATATTGATTCAACATATGTGAAGCAGCTGGGACTACCTCTATACCATGCTGGCTGCATGTCAGTGATAATGGCCGGCACCAAACACCCAACCTCCGAGAGATACCAGGTCTGGCTAGAAGGAAATATTCGTGGTATTGCAGGAAACTAAGCTGCTATCACAGGATGGTACACACTTTTCGATCTCAAAGGTGCTTACGACCTTATTGTGGGAAAGAACTGGCACTAGACGACACACCATATGGTGGATTCAGGTAACGTGCTCCACCTGCTGGACAAGGTGTGACACTGGGGTTGTCTAGTAACCGGAGTATAGGTAGAATCGAAGGGTGATCAGGCTACTTTCGATAATTCACAACGGAATAATCTTAGATCTTGTTTGTGGGGTTCTTTCGTTGAGTCTGCGTTTGGTACTGTCCTCTCTTTCTTTCGACGGGGCGGATTCTGTCTGGCTATATAGCTTCTTGCGGCATCACGTGGTTCCTCTAGAGAACCAGCGACTTCCTATCCGTTTTCTCTGAGTTTGGTCCGCCAGTCAGGACCCCGCTCCCCACGGGCTCGGTTCTTACAACTTCATTGGTCCTGGTCGGTCTAACGATAAGCCGACTGGTCCCCGCACCGCGTATTTCCCTCAATGAGGGATTACCGGCCTATCAGAAGACGAGAGGTTATCTGGCTCGATGGCCAGGCCCTTCTATCTCTCCGCATAGTTGCGTTTGCAGCCCGACCGGAGCTAAATCCCTTAAGACCGTTACGGCCGTAAGGCTCTAACTCCGGGCCATCTCCCGCCTAGACTCTCTGAAGCCGACTGTCTCGACTTTCCTCTTCAAGTGGCTTTAGGTAAAGTCTCACGTGTCCTGACTATGTAGCTAGCTAAGTATCGTTTCCCGTGTTCTGACCGAGGTGTAACACAAGGAGCGTTCGGCCGATGGGCGCGTGGCATTCGTACCCAAGTTGGCATTGAACGGATTCCGGCCACACCAAGGATGATACCGGGAAGTTCATAACCATTGGAAGTCAGTGGCTCATGCAGCGTCCATCAACCTGATATCCGCAGAGGAAACCGGCCGATCGAGGTCGAAGGCTAGTAAGGACAGAATATTCGTTTACGACATACGAGAACAGAAGCTGGGAGAGGAATTCGGGGAAGATGAATCCGTGTTGGCAGACTTGGGTAAGTGGAGAGTCCAGATCCGACGGGAATTCAACAACCTATTCCAGCCACCAAAGGGAGTGCTGCTGCCGGGAGAACACGATTTCCGTATCCATACGGATCCCACAGCGAAGATTCCGTACCGCCAGCCATACCGTATGACACAGGCGGAGTGGGCAGAGTTTGAGGTCCAGATAAGAAAGCTGCTAGCCAACAGATGGGTGACGAATTCTCATTCACGCTACGCAGCACCGATCATCTTTGTGAAAAAGCCGGACACCACTCTCTGAATGTGTGTTGATTACCGTGGCTTGAATAAGATAACCGCCAAGGACCGATACCCATTACCGTATATTCAGGATCTGCTGGATAAACTCCATGGGGCACGGGTCTTTACCAAGCTGGATCTGACCAGCGGATATCACCAAGTACAGGTACACCCGAATGACTGCCACAAGACGGCGTTTATAGCGCCAGATGGCTTCTATGAGTACAAGGTCATCCCGTTTGGTCTGGCAAATGCCCCGGCCGCATTCATGCATATGATGCACAAGATACTGCATCCCCACCGACGAAACACAATAGTGTATCTGGACGACGTTTTGATCATTTCGAAGACGTTGGCCGAGCACAAGACACATGTCGAGGGCATGCTACGGGCTTTACGGAATGCAAGGCTGCGTCTCAGTGAGCCCAAGTGCGTGTTCGGCACTCTGGAAACGTCGTTTGTAGGTTTCAGAGTAAATAGGTACGGTATTCACACAGAGGAAAAGAAGGTCAAAGCAGTACGGGACTGGGCAATACCGAGAACGCCGACAGAACTCCATGGGTTTCTGGGGCTGGCAGGCTATTACCGGAAGTTTGTGCCCAAGTTTGCGCAGTGCACCCATCTGCTACACGGCCTTGCAGCAAAATCAAAGAGTGAATACACGTGGACCGAACAGCACCGAGACCAGTTTGAGGACCTCAAGAAGGCGTTGACATCCGCGCCGGTTCTGGCAACGTTGGACCCGGAGGCCGACTTTATCCTACGAACGGACGCTTCGGACACGGCTATTGGAGGGGTATTGGCACAAAAGCAGTTGTTCGAAGGAAAGATAGTGGAGCGGCCACTGGGATACTCTCGCGGAAACTTCACGCGGTCGAAACGAGGTACCTGGCCTATGACTGGGAACTCCTAGCGATTAGTGCAAACCTGGACCATTGGGCTTGCTACGTCCATGGGCGTAAGCGCACCACCATTTACACGGACCAAGCGGCACTACAGCACATACTTGGACAGAATAAGCTGACAAGTCATCAGTGGCGCCACCTCGACAAGTTGCAACAGCATGACTACGAAGTAAAATACTATCCTGGAGTGGTGAAAGTCGTTGCGGATGCACTTAGCCGCATCGCCTATACCCGGACACCTGATACCCCGGGACCGGGACCGGTCACAGGGAAAAGTCTCGTGAATGTGGTGGAGTAGCGCATTTTGACATCCCAGAAGTGGCTTCAGGACATCCAGAAGGAGTATACACAGGATATCACGTTTGCACCGATTCTGGAACACCTTCAGAGCAGTGGCATCGGAAGAGATATTACAACAACCAACTACAAGAAAAACCACCGGATACGGGAACGCGCAAAGGGATATATACTGCGGGACAGACTCCTTTTCCACAGGGCCTCAGGAGAAAAGCTGTGTATCCCTCGGGTTTTGCAGGCCGATGTCATTTGAGAAGCACACGATGCTATTCTTGGAGGGGGACATGTTGGTGTCGAAAAGACAGCAGAGGCAGTAGCCTCACAGTACTATTGGCCCCGACAGACGGACACGGTGGCTGAATGGGTTGCCGGGTGTGATGTATGCCACCAGGTAAAGCACAAGAACGTCAGGCCGTACGGACTCCTCCAGGTACTCCCGATTCCCACGGAACGAGCCGAAAGGGTTAATATCGACTTTATCACCAAGCTTCCGGCCGGAGAAGGAGGATACGATGCTATGGCAACCATCATCGATCCGCTGACGAAGAGAGCCTGATGGATCCCTGTCAAAGAGGCAGAGTTGACAGCCGAAATGTTTACGGAAGCATTCATTGCAGGATACGTCAGGAACCGAGGACTCCCATTGTCAATCCTCTCGGACCGAGATACCAGATTTACCTCGAAATTCTGGTAAGCGCTATGCGCCCACCTCGGGATTAAACTCCGAATGTCGACAGCCTATCACCCACAATCGGATGGACAAGCGGAAAAGGCGAACGCCACTCTGGAAACGTTTTTAAAGGCATACATAGCACACCTACCACGCCCAGAGCAGTGGGTGCGACTGCTGCCATTGGCCGAGTTCACATACAACACTGCGAAACATAAAGAGATCAGCATGGCACCTTTTGAGGCCGACATCGGTTACGTTCCACAGCTACCGCTGGACCTTTTGGCACCCAACCCACGGCATCTGGACTCTGAGGAAGGTCTGGTCTACGCAGAGAAGTTATCCAAGACCCTCAGAATGCTCTGCGAAAGGATGGAAGAAACCCAGGTGACGATGACCGCGGAGGCCAACGAGAAACGGCAAGCACACCCAGTCCGGGTAGGGGACGAGGTGTTTCTGGATACGCGGTCACTGCCCATCAGATACGCTAATGTGACAGGAGCAGCAAATGACAGCAACAACTCTCGAAAGTTCCAGCATCCGTATGCAGGACTATTCAAGCTGCTGAAAAAGGCTGGCAAGAACACTTTCGTATTGTATATCCCAGCTCACTGGCGCTTGCACCCGGTCTTCAACGTCGCCAGACTCAAGCTGTCGAGAGTTGGCAGGAGCCGCGAACACCCACCACCGCTGCCACTGTGCTCTACAGCGACAGTCGAATACAAGGTGGAAACCATTCAAGAACGCCAAGGCACCACGGTCCGAGACCTCGAATACTTCGTCAAGTGGGTAGATTACAGCGACGCGACATGGGAACCGCTGGCGAACCTGAGGGGCAGCAGCAATGAGCTACTTCGCGAATACCACGCTGCGAATGGCCTACGCACCTACCGGTGGATGGAACGGGGGTGAGGAGCAAAGCAGGCGGAAGAAGGGAGAATGGTAGTATGTTTGCTGTGTTTTTGTTTTTTATTTTTGTTTTGTTTTTTATTTCTTGTTATTGTTGTTTGTTTCGTCGAGTGGTATACTTTCTTGGGGAGGGGGCTGGTTTTATTAGGAGGGGAGTGGTTGTAGGAGGAGGATTCCGGCTGCTACGGACGCTACGGACGCTATGCCCAGCAGGGTGTCTAGAGTTTGGGTGACACGGACAGTGCTATAGGAGTGTGACATAGGGCTACATAGGACAGTCACGTAGACAGTCACAGGCGGCGCACGGATACTCGTATAAAGTTTTCAGCGCTCACCTCTCTAGAATGGACATGGTTCTTGCTACCCCTCACATGTGGCGTCCGGACGTTACAGGCTAGGGCATGTGCTTTACTGACGACGAGTACCAGGGTATTTTGCCTTCCAGATGCAGAGTGTCAAGGCATATTTCTTGCAGATGACCAGTATCAGGGCATTTGCCTTCTGGACACTGTGCGGCAAGGTATATCTACCGACACCTGCCACCGCATATACTTATGGACTGTGCTTGCCGGTGCACGTACCGCTCCCAACCCGTGCCGGCTGTGCGTATGCATACTAGAAAAAGATGGGCTCTGCAGCAGCCATCTGGGTGACGATTGTCAAAGCGATGCGTTTTCTTTCTGTCGACGAGTGTCATGCATGTGGCATCCTGACGACATGCGCCACGGCATGTACCTTTTGGATGACGAGTGCCAGGGCATTTTGCCTTCCAGATGCAGAGTGTCAGGGTATATTTCTTCCTGACCATGAGTGTCAAGGCATATGGCGTCTGGTCGACACACGCCACAGCATATGTCTTCCTGATAACGAGTGCCAGGGCATTTTGCCTTCCAGACGCAGAGTGTCAGAGCATATTTCTTTCAGACGATGAGTGTCCAGGCATGTGGCGTCCAGTCGACACACGCCACAGCATAGGCATTCCGGATGACAAGTGCCAGGGCATTTCGCCTTCCAGACGCTGAGTGTCAGGACATATTTCTTCCGAATGATGAGTGTCAAGGCATGTTGCGTTCGGTCAACACACGCCACAGCATATACCTACCGGACGACGAACCCCACAGCATATGCCTTCCAGTCGCCGAGTATCAGGGTGTATTTCTTCCAGATGACGAGTGTCAAGCATGTGGCGTCCGGACGACGATCGCCACAGCATGTACTTCTCGGACAATAAGTACCACGGCATATGCCTTCCAGACGATGAGTGCCATGGCATTTTGCCTTCCTGACGCAGTGTGTCAGGGCATATTTCTTCCAGATGACGAGTGTCAAGGCATGTGGCATCCGGACGACGCATACCACCACATATGCCTTCCGGATGACAAGTGCCAGGGTATTTTGCCTTGCAGACGCAGAGTGTCAGGGTATATTTCTTCCAGACAATGAGTGTCAGGGCATTTGCCTTCCAGAGGCAGAGTGTCAAGGCATATTTCTTGCAGACGACTAGTGTCAGGGTATTTGCCTTCTGGATACGGTGCGGCAAGGCATATCTATCTACGGGTGCCACTGCAAATACTTCCGGACTCCGCTTGCCAGTGCACATGCCGCTCCCAACACGTGCTGGCCATACTTATGCGTACTAGACAAAGATGGGCACCGCAGTAGCCTTCCAGGCGACGATTGTCAAAGCGGCGCCTTTTCTTTGTGTCGACGAGTGTCAAGCATGTGGCGTCTGGACGATGCACGCCATGGCATATGCCTTCCGGTCGGCGAGTGTCAGGGCAAATGCCTTCCAGACGCAGCGTGTCAAGGCATATTTCTTCCTGACAACTAGTGTCAGGGGCGTATTTCTTCCTGACGACAAGTGTCATGGCATGTGGCGTCCGGATGCAGCCCGCCCCAGCATGTGCTTTTCGGACGACGAATGTCAGCGCGTATTTCTTCCAGATGACGCACGCCACAGCATTTTGCCTTGCAGACGCAGAGTGTCAAGGCATATTTCTTCCGGACGACGAGTGTCAAGGTATGTGACGTCCGGACCACGCCTGCCACGGCATATGCCTTTCAGATTACAAGTGCCAGGGCATTTTGCCTTCCAGACGCAGTGTGTCAGGGCATATTTCTTCTGGATGACGATTGTCAAGGTATGTGACGTCTGGACGATGCCTGCCAAGGTATATTTCTTCTATACGACGAGTACTATGGCATTTGCCTTCCAGACACAGAGTGTCAAGACATATTTCTTCCTTACGACCATTATCAGGGCATTTGCCTTCTGGACGCAGTGCACCAAAACATATCTTCCGATTCGTGGCTACGCCTCTACCTTCCAGACTATTCTCGTCAGCACCCATGCCACTCCTAATACGAGGCGGCCATGCCTATGCGCACAAGACGATGATGGGCACCGCATTAGCCTTTGAGTCGACAAGTGTCATAGCATAGTCTTTTCTTCCAAACTACGAATATCTAGATATGTAGTGTTTGGACGACACCCGCCACAGCATCTGCCTACTGGACGACGAATCCCACGGCATATGCCTTTCAGACACCGAGTGTCGGGTCATATTTCTTCCGGATGACGAGTGCCAAGGCATGTTGTGTCCGGACGACGCACGCCACGGCATGTGCTTTCCAGATGATGAGTGCCAGGGCATTTGCCTTCTGGACGGAGTGCATATGTCTCCGGGTATATCTTACGGACTATGCTTGTCAGTGCACCTGCTGCTCCCAACACGAGGCAACTGGGCGTATGTGTACTAGACAAAGATGGGCACCGCAGTAGCCTTCTGGGCGATCAGGGTCAAGGCAAATAGAGTCCTGACGATGCATGTCCGTATATATTTCTCCCAGATGACAACTTGCCAGTGCAGCTTCGGTACTACTCAAGCCAGGCTACGCGCCATAATCGCAGCCCTTGATGCCATTGATACGGCATTCTGTTCTCATTTCACACTATGTCTAACCCGTACCCGAGATGGATACCATGCCAGTACTCTTATTACTTGTCATACGCCCTCCTTGCAGTTGTAATACATTAAATAGTAACTCTAAATACCCTTTTAAGCGGCGTATTCCCACCGCCGCCTGATCCAACTCATCCTACGTCATGTAATACACTTCGTTCCAGGTAGTCAAATCGATATGACTGTTGACGATCCATGCTTTCCGTATCGTTTCTGTGGTGCTGGGTTCCTCGGGAATAAGATGCGCTGTACCACTGATGTTTTCTCCGCTGATCACCACATAGCCACTCCCCTTTGTTGCCTCCGTCACTCTGACCATCCCGGATGCCCTCTCAGGCATGCCGCCCACACTGGGTATCGTCGTTTGTACAAATGCACACCAAACCAGACCACCTAAGCCTTCAAGATTGAACAGCTTCAGGAGACGGTACGGTACTCGTCCCCAAAGTGCCTTGTATGCTAGTTCCTGGCCCTCTCTGGGGCGTGATGTCTGCACCCATACCCAGTCGTTCCAGGGATCTTGCCTGTGCCATCTCTGCTCCCCGGCACATCAAACGGTCTGGATCACTTGATCTCCATGCATATTGGTGACAGGAATTTGAATGCCGTGGTACACCCGTGCAGTACAACATATCAGCATTTCCAAGTTGGTTTCTACCCTCCACGAAACCAGAAAGCTGCTCATGGCGCGCTCCACCTCCCTGCAAAGGTACAAGTCCCCCACTGAGGCCAATACAGTAGCAAATGTATTGCTTTTTGATGTGGTGGAACCCTGCACAGAAACTAGCTTCAAGCCCTTGATGGTTGGAAGGCAGGTTTCGCCGCTCCCTGTGGTGTTCACAGTGCTGTGGGCATTGTGATTCAGCCTCCGTATGACAAATGCATCACTGCGTAGGTAGTGTTCGAGGATCTGCGTGTAGAAGTCGTCAGACCGATTGGATTTGTCGTATGGAATCTTGATCTGCATACGGCGGGAACTTTCTCTGGTCTTCGTAGACCACTGCTTCAGGTATCCATGACGTTGGATCTGCTCGCAGAAATACAGCATCTGGTGAATCTTTGGAAAGTTGAAATCGCCTCCATCAGCATGGTGTTCAACCATTTCGGTGTTTATGAATTCATTCCATGACTTGCGCTGGTGCTCACAGTGGGCTGCAGTTTTGAACTTCATCGACTTCAACTCATCATCTCTCTCCGTGATCAACTCCTTTCGGTGAGCTTTACCTTCTTGAGTGACCCTTTTGCCAGCACGAAATTGATGAAAGACATCCTTGAAGTGGTGAAAGTTCTGCAGTGCAGAACTCATCAGTCCTAATGTTTGCTCATCGTGCAAGTCGTATTGAGTGTAGAAGTAGAACTCCACGAGTGCTCGACTGCATTCGATTGCCTGGTTGAAAGCATCACGCTGAGAAGCGGATAGGGCACGTAGAGCACAGCGTAAGACGGCGACAAGGAAATGCGACATGGTTTTGATTTCCTTCCTCTGCCAGCTTGACACCTCCTCATACGTCCGCCGGGGTTGCGCCATGTTAAGATACGCAGGTACAGAAAGCTAGATATTGTTGAACGCTTCGAAGTGCTTATGTTGCTTCAGGAACACTGAAAGCCATCCCAGAACGTGCTTCAACATTCCCAGTTGCATTGTATGGAGCAAGTCAGATTTCGGAAGATCACTTGTCACACAGTTAAAATCCCAAAAGACATTGGAGCCTTGATGTATGTCAAAACTTACGAGCCTTGCGTTTGCTGTAGTGGTATTAGCGACGCGGGGCGCCCTGTATTTGTCGTGGTCCAGCATTGGATATGGTCGGACAGGAAGTTGGCCCATCTCGGCTTTTGGGCATTCACACCAGTAGCATACGCTGTTTTTGATATTATGAAGGTCCCGATGCTCCGGATGATTGGCAATTCAAGCAGCTGGAGAAGCAATGCAACGTCTGAAGTGGCCATCCGCACACCAGGTGAAAAATACCCGGCGATCCATATGCATTAAAGGTCCCAAGATATGGCGTAAGACATGTTGCAAGATCATTCGGTTGTGTTCCTTCTGTTCGTTGTACCAGCTCAGAGGGATGTCGTGCATCTTGATGGCGATCAGAAGCAGAGCGACCAACAGTACGCTGTGTATTGCGGTTGCCATATGAGCCGAGGCGGATAGGTTCCCTATCATCATGTATACAGGCCACGCTTTCTTATCGCTGGAGAAATTCGTAAGATGGGTAACAGCAGACATGAAGATTATGGGTATCACGGTATCTCTGTTGTCTAGTAGGGTCTGTATTGCTGTCAGCACAGCGTAGACAGCTCTGGGCATGGCGTTGAAGTCCAGCAGAGGAGATTCTCACCTGCCGTTCCCACCACCAGTCAGCAGTATGCATCTCACTGTAGACACATCTTCCTTGCTCATCAAACCGTTGCTGGGATGTGTACAAAAGGTGTTCTGCATACACCGGCTGCCATAGAAGCCACCACACACACTCGATGATATCCCAGTGCCAGAATTCGATAGGTTCTTTGGTGTGCTGCTCATTTCAAGTAATCTCCTTGAGCTGGCTCTTCTTCCATGAGTCAACCCTGAGCCCGTCCTCCATTTGGTCAATCTTCTTCCGGAGGTGGTAATTGGACTTTAGTGAACGCTTTAAATCATCTTTGAGACTGCAGTTGCCCTTCAGTAAAGCCTCAATCACACTCCCAGCGAGCCCTTTTGCAGTCACAACTTCGGCGAAGTTAAACTCTTCTTAGTTGGCAAATGGGTAGTACGGATCGTCACTGGACGTGATGCATTCACCTTCCTGAGGAACATACGCGCATGGCAGGCTGGCATTCTGGTATGTTAATGTGGAAGGAAAATCAGGTGACTGGCAATCGGAGAATTCGAGAGGGGCGTCATCAATGGCATTGCAAACAGATTGCACGGGGTCTGAGTCGTGATTCTGGAAGACGGCGTACGAAGGCTGAACACGGTGCTTGGAAGGTCGTCGGTCATCCTCCATGCAATCCCTACACCTCTTAAGGTTGATCTCTTTTTTATATTCTGGATGTTCCTTACTAATGTGCTTTTGTAGCCATATCGTCATCTTGAATTTCTTAAAACATTGAGGGCAAACTTCAGTCGCGTTACGCATCGTCAAAATTCGTGAAGGATAATGAAAGTCAGCTACCAGTCAATAAAGGAATGAAATAGGACTATGAACTGGCGAGGACAGGCTCGAAAGCGTGGATAGCACATGATTACTAGGGGCTTTCACGATTACCAGATACGACAAAAGGACTCACGGGGATCGAATTCTGGCACCGGGATATCATCGAGTGTGTGCGGTGGCTTCTACGGCAGCCGGCGTATGTGGAACACCTTTCGCACATGCCCCAGCAATGGTTTGATGTGACCCTAACCCGGTTACGCTGGCATCATCCTCGATTATCGCCCTCAGGCAATAACCTCGGAACAGCACTGCGCGGGTACCCACTGCACATGAGACTGTTTGTCACTCGCTGCGCTCCTAGCGGTGCCGGTGCCAAGCCACCAAATCCGGCCTGAGGTGGCCCGGAAGGTTAAAGGGAAGTTTGACGGAGTTTCATACTCCAATGGCATGACTCAGGATTAGGATGAGTAAGCAGGAGGGTGAGCTGGATATATAAACAGATAGCTCCCCCACTCTTGAAAAGACAACTCTCTTCTCTTCTTTCTTCTCCCCTCTCCTCTCGTGTCTCCTCTCGTTGCGTGCATCGTAACAATTGGTAGCAACACCAACACCAACACCAGTCGGAGGACTTCGTCCTTCCGGCAAACCAACCAATTCCTCCTCGTCCCCGGTCTGACATCTTGACCCACCCCCACCCCAACGTCTTCTGCTGCCCCCTCTCCCCCACCACCCATCTTCCACTGCCCCCTCGCCACTGAAGACCCACTTTCTCCTCGTCCCCGGCCTGACCTCTTGGCCCTCCCCCACCACCCGTCTTCCGCTGCCCCCTCGCCACTGAAGACCCACTTTCTCCTCGTCCCCGGCCTGACCTCTTGGCTCTCCCCCACCACCCCTCTTCCA
>Ga0307516_10006788_pt1 | contig 13354 bp, 21 predicted proteins | sample 19_EM_MG_FD_203310 | JGI IMG/M metagenome (GOLD analysis project Ga0307516, IMG submission 203310) | Populus trichocarpa ectomycorrhiza microbial communities from riparian zone in the Pacific Northwest, United States - 19_EM | ecosystem: Host-associated > Plants > Roots > Unclassified | place... | reverse complement strand
TTCCGTCTCGCATTGCCTATTTTAGATAGAACAAACTAGTTAAAAGCCTTCTAGATAGACATGTTCTGTACTTTCCACTTACTTTCCATCTTTCGAATCTCAATATGTTTTAGACCACCCCTCTCGAGCGCGCAGCTATTCAACACATTCCTGCACCTCCTCTCATCACTCTCTACACTCCTGCCCATTTCTTATCTTCACTTGCATTAGTGCAGATCTCCTCTCATTATTGTCAAACATCTCACATTCTTGCATTCTGACCCCCACTCTTCTTGTACCACCTTCGCGCAATCGATTCCCTCTTTATCCACCTCCCATCACTTGGATCTATCTGTGCCACCTAATGCGCAGCCATATTTAGATGGCATCTGTTCTAGGCGACTTTCCCCATCCTGATCTTCTATTGATCTCCCCCTTGAACTTATGCGCAGTCTGTGCACATCACAGCAGACTATGCACTGTTAGCAAGATGGTTTGTGAGGGTTCTGTTGAGGGTGTCGAGCTCAATTTGTCACCGGCATCTTCATTTTGCGAAGCCTGTGTGCAAGGAAAGCTGATTGTAAAGCTTTTCCAAAAGTCAGCGAGACAACTCATTGAGGTATGGGGGAAAGGTTGTTACTGACCTGTGGGGCCCTGCCCCAGTCCAATCCCTTGGAGGCCACTCCTATGCCCACATGCTTGAAGACTTGTTTTCTCACGAGCCATGTGTCTCATTCCTGAAGACAAAATCTGAGGCTTTCTAGTCCTATAAACAGTACAAGGCTTGGGTAAAAACCCATCATAACCCTGACAGTATAGCACTTCTAGAGAGAGACCATGGAGGAGAATTCATAGATGGTGAGTTTAAAACTTACCTCCAGAATGTCGGGACAGCTCATCACCTGAACATCCACAACTCCCCCCAGTCAAACAGTGTTGTTGAACAGCTCAACCAAACACTTGTTGAGAGCACCCGTTCCATGCTCTTCAGAGCTGGTCTTCCTCCTTTTCTGCAGGCTGAGGTGTTTCACCATGCCACCAGGCTCCATGCACCAGTTCTTTCACAGGCATTGCCTGGATGCATGACCCCAATTGAACAGGCAATTAGGTGTAAGCCGAACTTGAAAAGCATGCTGGAATTTGGTGCTGTCATGTGGGCTAGAGTCAAGGATGCTGGGAAACTCGAACCCCAAGCTGTCAAAGGCCATTTTGTGGGCTATGATAAAGAGTCGAAGAGATACTGCATCTACTTTCCTTGGCACAGGTCTGTTATAGTCAAGCACAATGTGTACTTTGACAAAGATGCTGTCGTTGATGTGGGAGAAGTTGTGTTCGAGGGGGAGATGGAAAGCACGGATAACACCGATTTTTCGAACCCAACTGTCCCTGCAAAAGCCCCCATATCAGCACCTGAAACCCATGACATGGATGCACCTGCAGAAACCATCAAAACAATGCTTATATCCGCCCATATCACACTGCCTTCAATCCCTGCTAAACCTCACCGGAATTCCCTTGCTGGACTTCCTCAGTATGACCCCAACAGTATGGACATGGCAAGTCGAGAAGCACTGCCAAGAAGGACAGAATGGCCCTCATTGTTGAAGGGCACAATGGACTTGAGGTGAGTGGTGTGGAGCTTGATGATCCTGCAGAAGCAGATTTGCTCCATGAGGCTGTGCACAAGGCAATATCTGCCATCACCGAGGATCAGCCACTGATTGAATCTGTGATCAATGGATCTGAATTGGATCAGTGGAAGCAGGACATGGTATAGTTAAATTGACCTATAATTAACAAGATAGCTGATGATGGATTTTGACCTGTTATATCAGGTGTAGCAGACTAAGCTTAGGAGGCACCTGTGGCTTACATCTCAGCTGATAAGCAAATTACCACATCAGCAACAGCTGAGCTTATGGGATAGCATACAAGCATTGGAAAAGGAACTATTTGAGAAAGGATTTGCATTGGTAATATCTGGAAAAATGAACAAAGAGTGTTTTCCGGTAACAAGCTTGCTTTTGCTGTACATGGCACCTGGACATCAAACTGGCCAATTCTAGCAGTTTCCGAGACCCATTAGACCCACCATTTGACTGGTCTTTGTTAGCCTTCCACTGAGGCTTGCATGTACACTCAAAAACACTTTGTTTCGTGTCTAGTATGGTTTCTGTGCTTGCGCATCATGTCCACTGCATGAACCGGACCTTCGGCTCTCTCTGAACTGACCATTTCCACCCATTCCAATCGATTTCGACCCACAGCCCTCAGTTTTTGCCCAAGGCTCAATGCTTTTCTCAATAATACATCATTATTCGCCCTAGAAGGTTTTTCAAGCACATCCCCATGTCCACTGCATTTCGGGCACTTTCCAGACATCAGAACCATCAATCCCCATCAATTTCCATCTGTGTCCCTTGGCTCTCAGCCATGGGTTCCCTCTAGGAAACTTGTTTCATGTCATCCAGCTTCTATTTAGATTTCCAGCAGTGTCTGGACCCTCAGATTCCATTTCTGCACCTTTTCAGGTTGATAGAAACAGTGTCTCACTTTCCTTCAGATTTTTGTACATTTTCCAGAGGCTACAGACAATATTTAAATATAAGAATAATGTATCCTCAATGCCCTCAAAAAGAGCTATCTACTGGTATCCAACATGTATTTAGTGATTAATAATTGATTTACCACTTTCCCTGCACCCATTCTAAAAGTTCATCCCATTGTGTTTGGTCGAGTTTTTTGCATTTTCCGGAGGCTACCATAGCATATACTCCGAATTTGTAGAGTGTTTGATTGCTCCACCGGCTCCACATCACGAGAATATGATTTACTTACCACTTTCCCAGCACCTGTCATAAGTCCACTCCATCAAAAAGACTCGTGTTTGGTCGGTTTTTTTGCATTTTCCGGAGGCTACAGACATTACTAGACAACAAGGATAACAGATCCTTGATGCCCCGAAAAAGGGCTATCTACTGGTACCCAACATATATTTAGTGATTAGTAAGCAGATACTCCAGATTTGCAGCTCTCCTGGGAAAGCTGTTCTGGGAAAGCTCATTCTGGTGCTGCGGAGTGGAGTATCACAGCACAGGGTCCAAAATTTGACCCCTGCCAATGTTATTTCTAAATTGTTTGTGAAATAATATTTTCTGGAAAAAATATTCACAAAGACTTTTGCAGCTGTAAAAGTCAAAGGCACGCGAAATTTGACATTTCGCAGAGGTGAAACATCAGGCACCCACTTTCGCCAGTGCAAAATATCAAATTTCGCGTTTCTTTGACTTTTGCAGCTGCAAAAGCCTTTGCAAATAGTTTTTCAGAAAATATTATTTCGCAAACTATTTAAAAATAACATTGGCAGAGGCCAAATTTGGAATCCTGTGCTGTGTATGCATCTGCTTCCTAATCAATAAATACATTCTGGGTACCAAGAGATAGCCCTTTTTGAGGGCATCAAGGATCTGTTATCCTTGTTGTCTAATAATGTCTGTAGCCTCCGGAAAATGCAAAAAACTCGACCAAACATGAGTTTTTTTTTTTGATGGAGTGGACTTATGACAGGTGCTGGGAAAGTGGTAAGTAAATCATATTCTCGTGATGCGGAGCCAGCGGAGCAATCAAACACTCTACAAATTCAGAGTATCATCTGCTTACCAATCACTAAATACAAGTTGGGTACCAGTAAATAGCCCTTTTCGAGGGCATCAAGGATCTATCACCAGTAGAACATAATGGAAATATAGAATATGTACATATACCAGTGATGTGTCTACCAGTGTCCCCTCTTTTTTTTTTTTTTTTTGAGATCAACAATTTATATTCTGGTGTACTTAAAACAGTCCAGCATACTACAGTGATGCAGTAACCAATAAAAGGTTTAACATGAGGAACACAAAATATAGCGGAAAAAGCGAAACCGCTGGACAGGATAGGTGCAGATAAAAAGAAATGGACATAGAAGAGCACATACCAAACTTGACGACAGTACATGAAAAATACATGGCACACATCTGCAGGGGTAATCTTGAACGGAGAACAATTTTAAATCACCTTTTATTGGTTTACACCTCCCCACCATCTCCACTACGACACCTAGAGGCTGTGGCTTTGCGGTGGATACTGGTTTCTCCAGTAAGAGGATGTGCGCAAGATCGGAGATCGTCCGTCTTCGCATAGTGTTCCACAATCCAGAAATGATTGAAATGGTGTTGCCAAAATTGGCAGCATGGGGTTTGCCACAATTCTTGCAAAGTGCCAGATAGGGACAGGGCTCTCCATCAGCGGTAGGGGGAACAGGGGGGACCTGCTTAGGGTGGCCCTTGCAGCAGGCAGAAAGAGCTCGATGGTTTTCTTCATGGTGTGGGCCCATGCAAATAGGGCAAATCACATGAGTAGAGTTGCAGTAGTTCGTGTTGTGGCCCCACGAAAAGCAGCGGGTACATTGCGGAAGTCCAATTTTCATGGACACCTTTCGGAAGAAGCAAACCATGGTCCCAACATTGAGGGAATGGTCGACAAAGGATTTCATCTAGGATCCTGTCTGCGAATCCCAGATATCAAAGTATATGGTGCATGTGTCAGCCCACCTGGAATCGTGAATGATCCTAGGTGGGGCAGCAAGGCAAATACTGTCTTTGTAGACAGAAGAGAAGAGGATGAGAGAAGCATCCTTTGAGTTAATGGGGTTGCCGCCGTATAGGAATGGCACACTGATGAGTTTACAGAACAAGCGCGAAGAGGGAACTTCATATCGTACTGAGAAACCTTCAGGGACGAGGGTGTGCACAAAGGTCTCCACTCTGGAGAGGTCAGATGGAGTGGGAACGCTGGTGGTGGAGAGGCACAGGCCTCTGTATGACAAGCGGAATGATTCAACCATTATCAAACTTGAAAGGAAGTCAATAAGATGGGAAATTTGTGGGGTGAGGGGGAGGAGGGCTACCGGGGCAGCCTTCAACTCAACTATGACCACAATGGATCGGTAGGAGGGGCCGTTGGACATGTTGAAAGGGCAGCAACGATTGCCAGGCCTTTGAACGACAGGTCCATGTGCAGAACTCGCTAGCGAGTTGTGCACGTGATTCTTACCCCCTGGTGGACATGTGTCATGCGGAACAGGTGGAGGAGGGGAGGGAGGATCGGCATGAGCACATGTGTTGCGTGATGTTCCAGAATGTTCCACTGCCTTCTTCTTCTTCCATGCACTGCCAGCAGCCGAAGTAACCAGTGCTGCTGCAGAGGCAGTGGGACGAGGACGAGGGGGGGAGGATGAGGTTGGGATGAGAGGAGAGGGTCCGCAGTCTTAGAGGAAGGAGAGGCAGGAGGAGGTGCCTTTGAGTGGAGTCCGACGTTGTTAAACACTTTAGACATGACACCAAAAGAGCCGAGAATTGAATCCTTCTCAACTGGATTGGGAATTGAGGAACTTAACATTTTCCAGGTTCTTCACCCACTGGTTAATGCAGATAAGCATACTCCGGACTGCTGAAGAGTTGATGCTCCTGGAATCTACCTGGGGATTGATAGTGCCAGATTCATAGAGAGGGCAAAGTGATTCAATCAGCTTGCCGATGAAGGGGGTGGTGGCAGAGGTGTTGTCAAGTCCAGAAGGAGACGAGGAGGTGGACGAACCTGAGTCCAATCACATCCTGGCCTTCTTAGGGGAGGCCCGAATAGCCTCAGGTGATGAGAGTGGTGAGTGGATGGGGTGAGGAGCCCATCCACTAGTCGTTGGTACCCAATCCTCTTTTTTGGGATCAGGGAGTATAGAAGTATCACCTCAGTCAGAGGATAACTGAGGGTTGGAGGTAAGGGAGGGACAAGGCGATCCAGAAGGGCGGTGTTTCGGAAGGTTTCTGGGTGGCATTGTCTGAGTATACACTCAGACAGGCCGAGCAGTGCAAGAAGATGGAAGATCAGTAGAGAGAATCAAGAGCTAGAGGTCATTGAAGGTGATGAGCTGGCACAACATGGCTGTGCACATCATGGTAACAAGTCAAGAAGCAGTGCCAGTGTCCCCCCCATCCCCCACTATCAGGGCACCTATATATGAATGTTATTTTACATATATAGTACTCCAAGCATTGGTAGTCCTTGCCCCAGACTCAATAGATCAGGCAGAAATGAGTGGGGAGTGGAGGATATGTCAAAAAAGCGAACTTACTATCTACCATGCTTATCACTTTGTCTAAAATTGTAGTGAGGGTTGCAGGGGGTGTATTAGATGTATATCTATCCACTAGAAAAGACCCCAAAGAGATTGGGCAATTGTGGAAGATGGGAGACACGATTTTGTGCTGAAAACACCAGAGGAGTAACTATTTATATTCCTCTGTACAATCCTCTGGTGTTTTTAGCACAAAATCGTGTCTTGCATCTTCCACAATTGCCCAATCTCTTTGAGGTCTTTTCTAGTGGATAGATATACATCTAATACACCCCCTGCAACCCTCACTACAATTTTAGACAAAGTGATAAGCATGGTAGATAGTAAGTTCGCTTTTTTGACATATCCTTCACTCCCCACTCATTTCTGCCTGATCTATCAAGTCTGGGGCAAGCGCTACCAATTTTTGGAGTACTATATATATATTATAATATTCATATATTGGTGCCCTGACAGTGGGGGATGGTGGGGACACTGGTAGACACCTCCTTGGTCTATGTACATATTCTATATTTCCATTACCCTCTACTGGTGATAGAACCTTCAGGATACCTCCCCCCAATATTTATATATCATATAATGAACCTACAGGTGATTTTGTAGAAGGGGAAGGTCATAATCTTATTGAGGGATATATTCTCCTCATCCACGGTGACAAGCCTATTCTCACTGTCAAACGGTACACTTTCAGCTCTTCCAACAATCCCTGAATATACTCAGCCTTGCTCATTTCACTTTAGTTTTACTTGGTTGACCACTGCTGACAAGCTTGCCTTTGCTGTGTGTAGCACCCAGCCCTCAAACCAGCTCCTTTGAGCACTTGCCAAGACCTTTGAAGCATCAGCATCAACCAGTCTTCATTAGCCTTTGTCCGAGGCTTGCCATGGCTCTTGAGTCCGAAGCAAAATGACACCTTTCCAGACCATTTCTGTGCTTGTTTCTCTGCTTTCTGCCACTTCGCATCTCCATATGACCTCAGCTTTCATCATTCACACTTACCTTCACATCCCTGTCACTCAGTTCTCCAACCCGAAGCTCTCAGGTCGCTTCTTTCATTCACATATTGTGCCAGAACATTAAGTTCTTGTTCTAGAGACTTCCCTCAACAGGATCTTCTATCAACTTCTCCTTGAATTTACTGTACGGTCCCTATTCACATACAGGGGGAAACTGGAGATGTTTGAAAAAAGAGAGAAAAAGCATTCTGGAAGTATGGAGCCAGTGGAGAGAACTGGGAATGTCTGGGGAAAAGAAATTCTGGAAATATGGAATAGGTGGAAACTGGGGATATCCAGGGTAACAGAGAAAAAGCATTCTGGACATGCAGAGCTGGCAGAGGAAACAGGGGATGTCTGGGAAAACAGGAGAAAACATTCTGGGAATGTTGAGCCAGTGGGGGAAACTGGAGATGTCTGGGAAAAGAGAAAAAATTATTCTGGGAATGCGGAACTGGTGGAAACTGAGGATGTCCAGGATAACAGAGAAAAAGCATTCTGGAAATGTAGAGCTAGCGGAGGAAACTGGAGATGTCTGAGAATGCTTTTTCTCTGGTTTTCCAGACATCCACAGTTTTCCCCCACATTCCCCCTGTTTTCTCCACCAGCTCTGCATTTCCAGAATGCTTTTTCTCTGTTTCCCTGGATATTCCTAGTTTCCACCAGTTCCGCATTCCCAGAATATTTTTTCCCCTTTTTTCCAGACATCTCCAGTTCCCTCCACTGGCTTCACACTTCCAGAATGCTTTTTCTCTCTCTTTTCCGAGCTTCGGGTTGAAGAGCCAAGTGACGGGAATGTGAGGGAAAGTGTGGACAATGTGAGCCGAGGTCATACAGGGATGCAAAGTGGCAGAAAACAGAGAAATGAGCACAGGAATAGTCTGGAAAGGTGTTGTTTTGCTTTGAACTTGAAAGCCATGGCTAGGATGCGAACTGGGGAAGTAGAAACATATTTATTGAGGATGCGGATCAACACTTTTAAGTGTATCGAGTCTATTCTATGCTAAACTAAGAAGTCCAAGATGGAAAACAATGAAACCAGACAGATAACTCCTCAGCCAACTTGGAACCATGCTAGACTGGCCTTTGTGCCTGATTCCTGTCAATGTCCATCGCATTTGGGTCACGTTGTGGCTGTCCAGTGTTCTGACACTGTCCATGTTGTGGTGACATCTGGTTCCTGAAAAACTGTCACTGATATCCCTGTTGCAACGACAATGCTTGTCCTTGTTCTTGCCCTTGCCCTTGTTGACCATGCTGTGGGGGTTTTCTAACAGTTCTGTTTACTTTTCCATAGACGGATTCCTCTGTCCTTGCTACTTTCCATTGACAATTCATTATTATGGCCTCATCATACCATTGCTGTATTGTCACGGGCATGGGCTGCAGCTCTGTGAGTCTTCTTCTTAGTCCTGAGTTGAGTGAGCATTTGAACTCCACAACCAGGGGGTATCCTTTGTAGCCAGCCTCCAATGCTGCTTTCTCAAATTCCTGGATATATTCATCCACTGATCTATCTCCTTGCTGGATAGTCCTAATCTTGAGTGACTGTGTAGTCCTCTTGTCCATATCACTGAACTTTCGGTCAATTTTCTTTAGTAACTCGTCACTCATCAAGAATGATTGCTGTCCCTTGTACATTAATGCGATGTCATAGTCATGCCATATCTTGGCAGAACCAGTCTGCATGTATGAAAGGATCCAGTAGATCTTGGCATCCTTATCAGGGAATTCTGATTTTTGGCCATTCATGTATAAAAGCATCCATTGATGAAAGATTTGATGTCATCCCTTTTTCCAGAAAAGAGGAGGAGAGTCACAATCTTTGGTCCTCTGATGCGGGAGGAAGAGGGTATAGGTGCCACATGGTCCTAGGCCAGTGTAAATGGAGATGGTGGTGGTATAGGTTGGTAATGGGGTGAAGATGGGAGAGGGTTGAGGGATTGGTGCGGGAGGTGGGAGGTTCTGGTTGGCTTGCATGAGAGCCATGTTTTGCATCAAGTGGACAACTTGCTGAGTGAGATTTCCTATGTTTGCCATTAATGTTTGGATCACCGTCATGGCATCAGCCAATTGGTTTTCTAAGTTCGACAATGTGGAGGTGGTTCCTGATTCTTGAGACATGTTGGAAAAGGTAGGGGAGGTAGAGTGTAGTAGTGTGAAAGAGAGAGCCATGGTGAGAGAACAATAGTATTCTGGTCTGGGTGCACAACCCTGTTCAGGATCTTGAATATGAAAAACCTAAAAGAAAAACCCAAAGAGCGGTCTGTCCTGTTTGGCAGTCAAGTAACATTGCAGAAGGAAGATCTAGGAAAGATGGATACTTTGTAGTCAATTGCCTATGCACATGAGTACTGTCAGTGTTGGAGTTGGGGTTGTTGCCTGAAAGCGTTTTGTGGATTCCTCTCTTTTGCTGGTAGAAATTGTCTGGTCTACTATATTCAACCCAGTACAATTGCCAGTCTCTTTTCTGAAGATCAGAGACATTGGCCTAGATGCTCACCCAGTGTGTCAGACTCAATGTTACATGTGTGGGTGTAGAGTGTCTACTCGATATAAGAGAAATTTGTTGGGCTGTCTTCTTATCTCTGGAGTCCAGGAGGTCTGGGTAAAACGGCACAAATGCCAGAGGAAACACTGGTAATGATTTGAGAGTTGTAAGTGGGCAAGGGGGTGAGTCATATTCTTCTGTTAAGACACACTAAAACCAAATAGATCTTTTATGGGCTTACAAGAATAATACAAGAAAAGAAAAAGGGAAGTCTATATTGACTAGAGCCCTCACACTAGGTTATAGTGGATAGCTTAAGAGAATATGACTAAGGTTACAGTCTAAATTACTAACTATATATACTAGTTGGGGAACATGTGGTAGCAATGAGACATTCCATGGAATCCTTATATAAGTAGTTCCAGAATGTTCTACATGCATTATAAGTGAGGCATTGCGCAGCAATGCTGAGTGAGACTGACTGCAGATCATGTGATGGAGCACATGATGTGAAAATGTGAAAGAATAGAAAAAGATGTATCATAACAGTGAGCCCCGTTTGACGATTCCAATCTTGTTGGAGCATGGCATGTTGAGGCGGGCATGAACCTGCATGGTGGTTGAAAAGTCAGATTTCTCCCAGGGTTCCTAAGATTACTGTAATACAAGAGTGTAGATGTAAGAAACGAAAAGAAACAAACCTTTCACCTTAGTGAGGTGAGCCCCGACTTTGACAACTCCAATCATCTTGAGCATGGCCCGTTGCCAAAGTGCATCAGTGGCTGTGCTTTTCCTTATCAATCTTGAGAGTTTCTTGCCAGTGAGGATTCGACGTTCACTCGACACTTCATTGAGGGTCTCTGGAAGTCTAGGGTGTTATGGAACAGCTATTTAACAATTATTTTTCATTTTGTCCTTGTTTGTTATTGTTTGGCTTTGTGGATGATATTATAAAAGGTCAACAACATGAATCTAACTTCATTTCATTTTATCTTTGTTTGTCCTTGTTTGGCTATCTCTTATCTCCTATCTCTTATCTCTTATCTCCTATCTCTTATCTCTTATCTCCTATCTCTTATCTCTTATCTCTTATCTCTGGCTCATATCCTATTGGTTGATAAGTCTTGGTTAGTATAGTATATATAGAGTAGCCCAAAACCTGTAACTCTAGTTGTATTCTCTTAAGAACTCCACTATAATCTAGTGTGAGAACTTCTGGTCAATATAAACTTTCCCTTCACATTTCTGTTCTTTGATTCTTGTAAGCCCGTGAAAGCCTAGTGATAGGTTTAGTGTATCTTAACAGAAGAATACAACTTCCCCACCTCACCCACTTACAGCTCTACAACCATTATCATTGACTCCTCTCATGTTTGTACGTTTTTACCCCACATCTGGACTCTAGGGTTAAAGAGACAGCTCGACAAACCTATCTCATATCGAGTAGACGTCCTTTACCCCCATGCGTAATGTTGAGTCCAACGCACAGGGTGGACACATAGGCCAACATATCTGATCTTCGGAAAAGATACTGGCGACTGTACTGGGTTGGACAGAGCAGACCAGACAGTTTCTACTAGCAACAGAGAGAGGCACACAAGAAGCTATCAGGCAACACCCCCAACCCTGACAATCAACAGTACTCGCACATGTAGACTAGACCGCGGAGTATTCATCTTTCCTAGGTCTTCTTTCTGTAAGGTTACCCGACTGCCAAGCAGGACCGACTGTTCTTTGGTTTTTCTTTACAGGTTTTCACATCTAAGGTCCAGAACAGGGTTGTGTGCCCAGACCAAGGCACTATTGTTCTTTCATCATAGCTTTATCTTTCACCCAACTATGCTTCACCTCCCTTATCTTCTCCAACATGTCCCAAGAATCTGGAACCTCAGCTTCCACATCGTCGAATTTGGAAACCCAATTGGCTGATGCCATGATGGTTATCCAAACGTTAATAGCAAATGTAGGAAACCTCACCCAACAAGTCGTCCACTTGACGCAAAACATAGCCTACATGCAGGCTGCACAAAATGTTCCCCAACCCTCACCCCAACCTTCTCCCCGTCATTTCCCTCTTCCCCCTTCACTACAACAACAACCTCTATTACACCCGTCTCCATTTGCATTGGTCCAGGACCAATCAACACCTATACCGTCATCATCTCGAATCAAGGAATCAAAGATTGCCAACCCCCTCCCCTTTTCTGGAAAAAGAGATGACACGGAATCTTTTATCAATGGATGCTGTCTATATATGAACGGCCGAAAATCAGAATTCCCCGATGAGGATGCCAAGATCTATTGGATCCTATCATACATGCAGACTGGTTCTGCTAAAACCTGGCCCGACTATGTTGTCATATTAATGTACAAGGGACAGCAATCATTCTCGACGAGTGACGAGTTGCTAAAGGAGATTGACCGAAAATTTGGTGATACAGACAAGAGGACTATGCAGTCACTCAAGATTAGGACCATCCAGCAAGGAGATAGGTCGGCGGACGAACATGTCCAGGAATTTGAAAAAGCAGCTTTGGAAGCTGGCTATGAAGGATATCCCCTGGTTGTGGAGTTTAAATGCTCGCTCAATGCAGGTCTATGGAGAAGACTCATGGAGCTGCGGCCCATGCCCGTGACAATTGAACAATGGTATGATGAGGCCATAACAATGGATTTTCAATAGAAGGTAGCAAAGACTGAAGAGGCTTTCTATGGCAAAGTAAACGGAACTGTGAGGAAACCCCCGCAGTATGGCCAACAAGGGCATGGCCAAGGACAAGGACAAGCTTCATCATCATCGCAGGGAAACCAGCGGCAGTTTTTCAGGAACCAGGTGCCGCCACAACATGGGCAGCATCAGAACACTGGATAGCTGCAGCATGACCCCAATGCAATGGATGTTGATAGGAACCAGGTGTGAAGACTGCCCCTGAAGTGTTTCAATGCAATGGACTTGGATATATGGCAAGAGACTGCCAAAGACAATTGGATGTCAGAGGAATGACATATGATCAGTGATACCAATATTGTAGACACAGGCTGTACTACACCAAAGAATGAGGCGTCTCCTACAGAGTGTGGCGCTGCCAAGGCATGGTTAATTCCCCATCAAAAAAATTATATTGTCACAATCTGCTATATCAAGAGATTTATCTCCAAACTGAAGAAACGCATCAGCTGGCTGAAATCAAAACATTATTTTGTTTGAATGGTTCGACTCCAATCCAAATTGATGATCAATGTTGGATTACGCACCATGGATACCCATCACATGGTTGACGTGAAAGCACTACTGGATAGTGGTGCTACAGGAATGTTTATTGATAAGAAGTTACTTGACAAGCCAATCCCAGTGTACAATGTAGATGGCACCCTTAACCAAGGAGGCTCGATCACACATGAAGTCACCTTAATGCTATCACACAAAGGACACAAGAAAAAAGTGGTATTTGAAGTATGTGATCTTGAAAAGTCAACTGTCATTATTGGGTATATCTGGTTACAAAAGCATAACCCAGAGATTGACTGGAAGACTGGTGACATTAAGTTCACAAAATGTCCACGAGAATGCAATGTCACAACTAAGAAATGCAAGCAAAGGAAAGCATCGGCTTTCAAGTACAAAGCATCTGTTGAGGAAATTGACAAAGTCATAGAAGAAGAAGAGAGAGTGTGTGAAGATGACAAAGACACAGAGGATGATATCTATCTACGAGT
>Ga0307516_10006787_pt1 | contig 13355 bp, 12 predicted proteins | sample 19_EM_MG_FD_203310 | JGI IMG/M metagenome (GOLD analysis project Ga0307516, IMG submission 203310) | Populus trichocarpa ectomycorrhiza microbial communities from riparian zone in the Pacific Northwest, United States - 19_EM | ecosystem: Host-associated > Plants > Roots > Unclassified | place... | reverse complement strand
GAACCCGCTGCTTGGGCAGCACCAGGTCGATCCACATCGCCAGCGGCAGCTCCAGCGCCTTGCGGGCCACGCTGCGGCCCGGCCACAGGAACAGGTTTTTCGTCACCTGCTGGGTGATGGTGGAGCCGCCGCGGGCGACCTCGCCCTCCTCGGCATCGTCCATCACGTCGCGCAGCGCGTCCCAATCGACGCCGCGATGGCTACAGAATTTGGCGTCCTCGGAAGCTACCACCGAACGCGGCAGCGCCGGCGACATCGCCTTGAAGTCGATCCATTGCCGGCTGACCGGCGCGCCTTTCAGCCAGCGCCAGGCCATCAGCGTCGAGACCGGATGACCGGCGCGGTAGAACGGCGTCACCAGATACGGCAACAGCAGCAGCACCAGCAAAATCAGCAATAAAATTCGGACAATGCGCAAAATCTCATGCTTCCGGTTCAGCCCAGCCGGCCCCAGGGGCCGATCAACAGCGCCTCAGGAGATGACATCTCCATGATATTTCGCGGGTTTTCCAGCACTTTTAAGGCGTCTCCGGCTCGCCGGCGGAATTGACTGACGGCGTGCCATCAACGATTGTCCGGCCAAATCGATCTGGAGCTATTCTTAAATGACTGATGTGACCGCCGACTTTGCCAAACGACTGGACCAGACCGCAGAGGATACCGAGGCCCTGCTGGCGAAGCTGCTGTCCGACACGCTGCTATCCGACGAAATCGCGCGGCCGAAGCGGCTGATGGACGCCATGCGTTATTCCAGCCTTGGCGGTGGCAAGCGGTTGCGGCCGTTCCTGGTGGTCGAAAGTTCGGCCGTGTTCGGCGTTCCCCGCGAGGCGGCGCTGCTCGCTGGAGCTGCCTTGGAATGCATCCACTGCTACTCGCTGATCCATGACGACCTTCCGGCGATGGACAACAGCGATCTGCGCCGCGGCCGGCCGACGCTGCACAAGAAGACCGACGACGCCACCGCGATCCTCGCCGGCGACGGGTTGCTGACGCTGGCGTTCGACATCGTCACCCGCGACGAGATCCACCAGGATCCGACCGTGCGGCTGCTGCTGACCCGCGCGCTGGCGCGCGCCTCGGGCATCGGCGGCATGGTCGGCGGCCAGATACTCGACCTCGCGGGCGAAGGCCGGTTCGGCGACCGCGAGCCGGTCGACGTGGCGCGGCTCCAGCAGATGAAGACCGGCGCACTGTTGCGCTATGGCTGCATCGCGGGTGCGATCCTCGGCCAGTCCACCCAAGCGCAATATCAGGCGCTCGACGATTACGGCCGCGCGCTCGGTGAAGCCTTCCAGATCGCCGACGATCTGCTCGACGTCGAAGGCGATGCCGCAGCGCTGGGCAAGCAGACCGGCCAGGATGCGGCGTTGGGCAAGACCACTTTCGTCACCCAACTCGGCATCGACGGCGCCAGGCAGCGCGTGCGCGATCTGTTGGCGCGCGCCGATTCGGCATTGTCGGTGTTCGGCGCCAAGGGCGATGTGCTGCGAGCGGCATCGCGCTTCGTCGCCGAACGCAAGAGCTAGGCAAGAATTAGGCAAGAATCAGGGGAGCATATGTCCGGCAAGGAATTCGAGGAGCACCTTCTTCGATTCAGGAAAATGCCGGCCCCGCTCCGCGTGGTCTACGCGCGGCCGCGCACGTTCATCTCGATCGCCCTCGGCATCGTCGCATTTTTCCTGCTGCCGGGCTCGCTGCGGCTGGTGACGCGGCTCTTGGTCGGCTGGGATATCTTCGCGGCCTTCTATCTCGTGCTGGTGTACACCATGATCCTGCGCAGCGGCATCACGCATATCCGCCGCAACGCCGTGCTTCAGGACGACGGCCGTTTCCTGATCCTGCTGGTGACGGCGCTCGGCGCCTTCGCCAGCATCGCCGCCATCGTGTTCGAACTCGGCGCCTCGAATCGCAGCGGGCCGGGATTGGCACTGGCGACGGTGACCATCGTCCTGTCATGGGCCGCGGTGCACACCGGATTCTCGCTGCACTACGCGCACGAATATTATCGCGGCAGCAAACCGGGCGGCCTGCAATTTCCCAATGGCGACCAGCATGAGGACGCCGACTATTGGGATTTCGTCTACTTCTCGTTCGTGATCGGCATGACCGCGCAGGTTTCCGATGTCGGCATCACCGACAAGATCATCCGCCGCACCGCAACCGTGCACGGCATTATCTCGTTCGTGTTCAATACGGCACTGGTCGCGCTGATGGTCAACATCGCCGCGAGCGCGATTTAGCAGCGCCCGTTCGGCGGTGAACCGCAGGGCATGGACAAAAAATTGCGAAAACAACCCCATGTACCGTAGGGATGGGGTCTTCACATTATTCGAACACACAAGATATAGGGGGTGTTTTCCGGGCACCTGAGCGCGATCGCCCTCAGTTGCAGACTTCCACGTTTCCGCCGCTGCCGCTGCGCGGCGAGCCGCCCTGGTAGTCGATGCGACAGCCGCAGCCTTGGGGCCGGTTCTACGTTGGCTTCTTGGCCTCCATCAGCTTGCTTCCGGGCCGCAACGATTCGATCAAGGCCAAATTCTTGCTTGCGATAATCGAGCTTTTGGTAGCAACCGCGCGATTGATCGCATCGACCTGATCAGCACCCGTTACCACGCGCGCCACTGCATCCTTCCTTCCCTGAAGGACGGCGGCGAAACGCGGGCTGAAGGGCAGCCAAATCTCAATCGATGCATCATGCAGGTCTGTGGGTCCATCGGACGTCTTCACGACATTGTAACTGCCGATAAGATATTCGGCGTTATCGGGCGCTTCGACAATCACGAGGGTTTTGTTTTGAAAAGCTCGCAGCACTACGCCGCTTGACTTCCTGAGCGCACGCCCGGGTATCTCCTTCAGGATTTCGCGTTCATCGAGGCTTCCGACCAACTCTGCCTTCCGGCGCTCGGAAAGCGGTCCGTACTTCTGTTCGTAATCGGCGATTGCCTTATCAATCCGTGAACAAAAGCCCTCGTGCGCAAAGACCAGTTCGTGCATGTCCGGGACGCGTCGCCACTGCTCATAGATGAACAAGTCAAGCAATCTGCGGTTCTTGTCCCCGAGGATTGGATCTATGCTCCTGCCGAGCGCGTCTTCCATGCGATCAAACAATGCGTTTGCTGCGGCCTCGAGCCGGCTATATCGGTGCTCAAGGGAAAAATCCCTATCGCCCTTCCCGTCCGTTGGTGAGTAAAGATAGCGTTGATGTAGAACGTTGGCAGGAGTTGTCGGCCGGATCAGGTTGTCGTCCAACCGTCGGTCATGGAAGAAGAACTTTCCATCCGGACGCGCAAACCGTTTGGAGAGCATTTCGGGTACAAAGTGCTGTTTCTTCGGATTATTCATGACCAGATGCGCTACCCAGTGCGCCCTATAAGCCCTGCGGGCACACGATGGCCCGCTCGGAGCAGAGCTACCACCCTCAGTTGCAGACTTCCACATTGCTGCCGCTGCTCTTGCCGCTTCAGAAGGGCATTATTCTCAAAAACGACTTGCTATATAGGGCCATTGGCCCTATCCAGTAACTAGGTCCCATGGCCCTAGGAGAATCAGCGTGGCCCCCACTTTCGTCAGAACTCCGGAAGCGTTGAAAAACGCCAGAGCCGTGCTCGGGCTCAGCGCTGACGCGCTGGCCAAGATCGTGCGGGTCGAGGATGGACGCACGGTGCGTAGATGGGAAGCCGGCGAACGCGAAATCCCGGGGCCCGTCATCGTGATCCTGGAAACGGCGCTAGGGTATCTGGACGACATCAAGATGATTGATACCCAGCTGGAGATGTTTCGCTCCGGTAAGATGCGCTCGGGTTCGACAACCCGCGAGGGCAGGGTAGACAACACGAAAGCAGATATCACCCGCCTTACAGCTTCAAGGCAGAACCTAATCGAAGCGCTGGAAATCCTCACCCGACAACCGGCCAGCGACGGGTCCCGTCGTGTTCACTGGTACACCTTGAAGAGGTCCACCCCGTTGCTTGATCCCTTGCAGAAGGACGAATGGACAATTCCCGGCGAGCTGAGTCCCGAAGCTGCCTTGGTCTATTTTGCCAAACATGAGGGGTTTAAGGGCAGCCTAGAAATCTGCGATGATGATGGGCCGGTCACCGAGTTTGTTCTCGAAAAGCGCGAGGTGCTGCGCCGGCAGGTCGGCGCCTCACAGAGGCTTAGCGCAGGAAAGCTGATCGATACGGTCCCTGTCCGGCGGCAATCCCTGCGGTGATCTCAATGACACTGCTCCCACATCGTCCCCCTGGCTGGGAAGAGCCGAAACTTACCGGCTTCCTAGAGAGCCTTTGGGAAAATTCTTTAGCCGTCTTCCACAATAAGCGTGAGGCACACAGGGTGTGCCGGATCGACGACGTGATGGCCGAGATTTCCGAGAGCTGGAAAGCGGTTTCACCCACCGTCGAGAACATCGTGCCGCTGATGATGTTTTTCCGTTCGCATTCGGCATTCAGGTCAGCTGCCGCGTTGGGATTCGGCGGGGCGCTGGTCGAAGGCATGGCAGTCCTCCGGCTTTCGCTGGAATTTGCCGGCTATGCGGCGCTGATTGCTGACGACCCGACCCTAGCCCGCCCGTGGTTCGATCGGGACACCGAACCGGCCGCCAAGAAGCGCGTCCGCGATGAATTCCATGGCGGAAGAATCAAGGCGGCGCTCACCAAATTGAACCCGCAGATATCGACGGCCTACAGTGAATTATATGAGCGCCTGATTCAGTTTGGCGCTCACCCCAACGAAAAGTCCATCACCGCAAACCTGACGATCGAGAAAGGCGCGGGAGAGACGAAGCTCAATCAGGTCTATCTGCAAGGAGACGGCATCGCCCTTGACCACTGGCTGCATACCGCCAGCCAGCTCGGCATTTGCACGTTGAAGACTTTTGAACGCATCCATCATGTTCGCTTCGGCGAGCTGAAAGTCAGCTCCCGTATCGCCGAAATGGCGAAGGGTCTCTGACGCTTACAACCATGTCACTGCCAATGACGCTTTGCCATCATGATCGGCAGTGACCTTCAATGTCTTAACAGAACATTACAGCGGTGGCCGCGCGCTACTGAAAAGCGGCCCGTGGCCCGCCTCTCGTTACCCCGCAACAGGCTTGAAGGTGATACGGCCCGGCTCACAGGCCTTACCGTGAGGCCGCATCACGATCTCGATATCCTGCTCGAACACAGTGAGCATCTTCATCAGGCGCTCGGCGGAATAGTCATCGTAGTCGCCACGCAGCAGGTGAGACAGATCAGGTTGCGAAACCCCGATCAGCTTGGCCGCTTGGACCTGAGTAAGGTCGCGTGCCTTGATCAGGCGATGCAGCTCGGTGACGATGCTGGATTTCAGCAGCCGTTCTTCCGGATTGGGCAAACCAGGATCGACGAACACATTGCCGCTGCCCTCACAGGCTTCGATTTTGCGTTTGGTCACGGCTTGCGGCCTCCTTTGTCTGCGCGCGCACGGTGGCGATGCTCTTCCTCGCCTTCTTCTGGAAAGGGTGCAGCACATGCGACGCGCTAGGCGGCCCGCGGACGGCAGGCGATTTCAATCGCCTCCAGCTCAGCCTCACCAAACGTCGTATTCGTGATTGCCCCGATATTGTGGGTGAGCTGTGCCACGCTGCTTGGCCCGATGATGACCGAACTTATCGGCGTCGTACCCGGCCGATCGCGTAAACACCAACTGATCGCCATTTGCGCGAGGCTCTGGCCTCTCGCAGCCGCGAGTGCTGTCAGCTCCTTCACGGATGCAATCGTCTCTTGTGTGACCTGCTCGGCCTTCAAGTCTCCCCCATCCCAGGTTTTCCGGGCGGCACGGGAGGACGTTGGGATTCCGTCGACATACCGGTCGCTGAGGAGGCCTTGCGCAAGCGGGCTATATGCGACCACAGCAAGACCAAGCCGCTCGCAAACGCGCAGCAGCTCTTCACTTACGCCGCGCCGGAAAATGTTATGTCGGCACTGATTGATGATGGGAGTAGCAAAAGCCGTGCGCCGCGCAGCCGCCATAAACCGTTCCGTAGCAGCCACATCGTAGTTGCTTATGGCCACGTAAAGCGCCTTTCCCTGACGTACGATAAGATCAAGCGCTTCCACGGTTTCCTCGACCGGAGTGTCGGGGTCGGGGCGGTGGTGATAGAAAATGTCAACGTAGTCGAGCCCGAGCCGGCGTAGCGACTGATCGATGCTCGCCAAAAGGTGTTTCTTGCTACCCCAATTTCCATAAGGGCCCGGCCACATGAAATAGCCAGCCTTCGTGGCGACGACAATTTCGTCGCGCGGCAGAGATGACAGTATTCGGCCAAACGTCTTCTCCGCTTCCCCGGGAGGCGGGCCGTAGTTGTTCGCGAGGTCAAAATAGGTAACTCCGGCGTCGAAGGCATGGGATACGACGCTTCGGCAAGTGTCTTCGCTGGCCCAGTCTCCGAAATTGTGCCACATCCCGAGCGAAACAAGCGGCAGCAAGAGACCCGACCGACCGCAGCGGCGATAAAACATCTTTTCGTAGCGCGAGGCAGACACACCTTCAAAGCTGCCGCCGGAAATCATGACACGTTCCCCCACTCAGGCATTTTGCGGCGCAGCCGAGCCAACGATCTCTGAGCTGCTTCCGGTTTGATGGACACCGAGTTGAGCTAATCCCGTCTTGCGCTCGAACTCAACCGGGCTACGGCTTTCTCCGCATTCGATAGAATTGGAGGGCGGTTTGGGCGGTCTTCGGCGAACGACTGGTTATCGTTCCCCTGCGCTGGAACGGCGCCGGGATCAGGCCCCTCAATTGCAGATTTCCACATTGCCGCCGCTGCCGCTGCGCGGCGAGCCACCCTGATAGTCGATGCGACAGCCTTGTCGGACCGGCCGGCAACCGCCGGCGTCGCAAACGATCTGGCCCGCCCCCCCGCCCCCACCCGCGGATGCGCGAGGCTTGGGCACGCTGGATCCGGGCAGGGATTGCGGACGTTCGCGAACCGGACGCTCGGAACGAATTGGGCGATCATCCTCTTCGCGGGTCGCCACCGGCTTCCTGGCGCGGCGCTTTTCGCATTCATTGTCGTCGTTGAGCACCGAGCCTCCGGCACAGGTGATCTTTGTGCAGCGGTCGCCATCGGCCTTGAAGCCATGCTCGCAAACCAGCGGGCAGACCCGTGACGGTTTCAGCCTGATCGCATCGCGCGTGTCGCGGCTTGCGACCTTGGCGTCGAGCCTGGTGCCGGCATAGCGGTTGAACAGCGTCAGCGAACGCTGCGAGGCTGAATTCCAGTCGCCGTCGGCAGCACCCGTCAGGCAGCCGACGCGGCGCAGTTCGGCCTGCACGGATTTGGTGATCTCGGCCGGCGGCGGTCCGGCGTCCAGGGCCGCGAGACTAACGCCCTTGTTCTTGTCGGGCGCCGTCGTTTCAACCGCGACACGTTTCTGCTCGGCCGCGGCAGCCTGATCCTGCGCCACCTGCTTGGCCTTTTCGGCCGCGATGCGCGCCTGCTCGGCGGCTTTGGCGTCGGCTTCGGCCTTTACCTGCTGCGACCGCTGGGCGCCCTCGGCGGCAAGCCGCGCCCGCTCCTGCTCGGCCAGCCGCGCCTTCTCGGTGGCGGCGATGCGGGTTTCTTCAGCCGTAATCTTTTCCAGCTGAAGTTTTGCGAGGCTGGCGTAGAAGCCATCCGGATATTGCGCGAGGAACGCATTCAGCGCGCCCTTGTTGCCGACCTGGAGCGCCAGTTCGTAGTCGCGGCGGGCTTCGGCCTGCGCACTGAGGGCGGGGGCAGGTGCTGCTGTCGCAACAGGCGCCGTCCTGGCCGGAGCCGGCACCAGCGGCACGTCGTCGCCGCCGAGCGAACCATAGACGAACGGCTCCTGCTTGTTGCCGGTGGTCTTCAGCACTTCGTCGCGAACAAATCCGAAGGCGCGGCGCACGTCGAGCCCGGGTGTGGCGATATGATGCGCCAGCGCGGTCGTGAACGGGCTGTTCTTGCCGTCACCATCGGCGGCCGTAGAGCCAGCCTTGGCCGAATAGGCGATCAGCACGTTCGGGCTGGCCGGCTCAACCTTGGCGAGGCCCTGCCCGATCGCGCGCGAGGCCACCGTGCGCTTCATGGTCTTGGCGAATGGATTGTCCCGGCAAGCGTCGAGAATCACCAGCCGCAACTTCTTGGCCGGCTCGATCGCGATCAGCACGCGTTCCAGCGACAGCGCTTCGTCATAGACGTCGGTGTCGCGTTCGAGCCTGGCGTCCACCGGAATCAGATAATTGGCGCCGTCGACCTCGATGCCATGGCCGGCATAATAGACGACGGCAATATCGGCATCGCGGGCCCGGTCGGCGAAGTCGCGCAGCGCGCGCCTGGTCTCGGCTGCCGGAAGATCACGGCGGGAATCGACGACATCGAAGCCGGCATCCTTCAGCGTCGCGGCAATTTTGGCGCTGTCATTGGCTGGATTGGCGAGCTGGGCGACGTTCTGGTAGGCCGAATTGCCGAGCACCAGCGCCACGCGCTTTTCGGCGAACGCCGGCTCGCACACCAACAGCAGCGCCGCGGCGGCGAGAAACCATCGGTGCAATCCTGGAGATCCAGACTTCATCATGACGCTTCCGGAGCCGCGCACGTTCCAGCACATACTAGCACTTGGTCTTGCCTGGCATAAGCCGCCGCGCGCGCTTTGTGAGGCTCGGTCGGGAACGACGCCGATCCGGATCGCGGCGCCCTTTTTGTCGCACGTCAGGCCGACGCGCCACTGGCCACCCCTTGGCCGATCAGGCTTTTCCGGTCAAAGTCGGATCAGGCCAACCATCGTCGATCGGGAGCACAGCCCGGGCATAAATCCATTATCGTGCTCGCCTTCAACCTCGGTCCCGCGCCGGGTCGGACCGCGCAGGCTGGGCAAGCGCCCGTCCACGCCATGGAATAGAACTGCGAAAGCCGCTTACCTTCTCGCCGTGATGTGCCCTTGATATTGCGGCAGGTCGTCGGTGATCGAAAACCACGGCGCCTTGGAGCTCACGAAGATATGCGCGCTGGGGCGGATCGAGGGATCATCGACCAGCGTGCCCATCGCGACGTGGACGTAAGCGCCGTCGCGCACCACCGAATACAGCAGCGAGCCGCAGCGCCGGCAATGCGCGTCGTGGCCGGCCTCGTCGCCATGGATCATCACATTGTCGTCACCGGCGGTGATGCTGAGCTTGTCCCTGATGATGCCGGCAAACGGCTTGAACGCCGAACCGGTGGTGCGCCGGCAGTTCGAACAATGGCAATTGAGGGCATATTCGAACGCGTCAGCGACGGCATAGCACACCGCACGGCAGAAGCATTCTCCAGCAAGCATGCGAGCTTTCGGAATTTCTGAACCCGTCACGATCAACTCCCTGGCGTCGATGTTCAACTCACCCATGGCGCAATTGAGCGGTTCGTGGCTTAATTCAACCCGAACATATCCAAATCCCTGGGAGGACTGCCGTGAGCGAAGACCGATCGAGCGTCGAAGCCGTCGTAAAAAATTACTTCGACGGCCTGTATGAAGGCAATGCCGACAAGCTCGGCGCGATCTTCGATCCCAGCGCCGATCTGCGCTGGGTCGAGAAAGGCGAACTGCAAGTGCTCACCGTGCCGGACTGGCTCGATCGCGTGCGCAAGCGGCCGTCGGCCAAGGGCGAAGGCAAGCCGCGCGAGGATTTCATCGTCACCATCGACCGCTCCGACGACAACACCGCCTTCATCAAGCTGCGCTGCCAATTGCCGCCGCGTTATTTCACCGACTATCTGGTGGCGATGAAACTCAGCGATGGCTGGAAGATCGTTTCGAAATCGTACCGTTACGATCTGCGCGAGTGATTTTGAGCATGATGAAGTTGGGTTGAACCGCTGCGGCGGCAGACTCGGTGCACCTCTCCCGCTTGCGGGGGAGGTCGGCGCGAAGCGCCGGGTGGGGGCTCTCTCCGCGTTATGACTCGCGGCGACACCCCACCCCGCCCTCCCCCGCAAGCGGGAGAGGGAGCGCACTTCCTTTGTGGTCGCTACTCAACCTCACTTCATCAGCTCTACGCATGAACTCCTGCCGGCGTTGCCTCTGCGTTGTTACGCGAGCCGAGATTGCCTCCGATCACGCGCAGCGCGGTCGCCGCATGCAAGAGTTTGGTCGGTCGCGCCTCCAGATTGGCGACCTCGAGAAAGGCGGTCGCGAGCTTGTTTGAAACCGGATCGGCCTTTGTCCGTGCGGCCACCCGGCCGCATTGACGCGCCAGGCTTTCCCTGCGAATTGGGGCCATCATGGAAGCCAAATTTCAGATCTTTTTGATCCTGCTTGCCGTGCTGGCAGGCACCGCACTGCTGGCGCGGCGAATCAGCGTGGCACCGGCCATCCTGATGCTGCTGTCAGGCATTGCGCTGGCCTTCGTGCCGGGCATGCCGTCGATCGAATTGCCGCCGGAACTGGTGCTGCTGGTGGTGTTACCGCCCCTGATCTATTCGGCCAGCGTCGCCATGAGCTGGCGCGAGTTCAAATCCAACCTCCGGCCGATCATCCTGCTGTCGGTCGGCTGCGTGATCTTCACCGCTTTCGCGGTGGCGGCGGCGACGCATTATCTGATCGGGCTGCCCTGGGGCGTCGGTTTCCTCTTGGGGGCGATCGTCGCACCGCCCGACGTGGTGGCGCCGCTGGCGATTGCACGCAAGCTCGGCATGCCGCGCCGGATCCTGGTTGTGCTCGAGGGCGAGGGGCTGGCCAACGACGCCACCGCCCTGATCCTCTATCGCTTCGCGGTAGCCGCGATTTCGACCGGGATGTTTTCGCTGCCGAAGGCGACCGGCACCTTCTTAGCCATCGTCGTCTGCGAATTGCTGTTCGGCGCCGCGGTAGGCTGGCTCAGCCTGCGCATGCGCCACCGGGCGCGCGACCCGCAGGTCGAGATCACGCTGTCGCTGATCACGCCCTACCTCGCCTTCTGGATTCCCCACCATTTCGGCGGCTCCGGCGTGATCGCGACGGTTGCCTGCGGACTCTATATGAGCTGGAACGGGCCGCTGCTGATTTCGTCGGCGACGCGGCTGCAAGGCATCTTCTTCTGGGACCTCGTGATCTATTTGATCGAGGGCTTTCTGTTTCTTTTGACCGGCTTCCAGATGCGCCTGCTGTTCGAGAAATCGAAGGCGTTTCCGCTCGGCGATATTCTGTTCGCCACCGCGCTGGTTGCCATTATCGTCATTATCGCGCGGTTCGCCTGGGTCTATCCGGCGACCTATCTGCCGCGGCTGATCAACCCGCGCCTGCGCGCGAGCGACCCGATGCCGTCATGGCGCACCGTATTCGTGGTCGCGTTCACCGGCGTGCGCGGCGCGGTGTCGCTGGCCGCAGCATTGGCGCTGCCGTTTTCGCTGCCGAGCGGTGAAGACTTCCCGTACCGCGACTTGATCCTGTTCGTCTCCTTTGGCGTCATCTTCATCACGCTGGTCGGATTGGGCCTCGGCCTGCCGCAGGTGGTGCGCTGGCTCGGCGTGGCGCAGGTCGGCCGCGACGAGCATATCGCCGAGCACGAGTCCGAGATCGCGGCGCGGCGCGAGGCGCTCGACGCGGCGCTCAAATCGCTCGATGCCATCACCGACGACCGCGAACTCTCCGACGAGGTCGTCAAACTGTTGCGTTCGCGGCACGAGATCCGCGCCAACCAGCTACCGGACTCGCTTGATCCGGACGCACACGATGTCTCGGCGGCCGGCACCGCACTGACGCGGGAATTGATCTCGGCGGAACGCAAATTCATCCACACGCTGCTGCGCGACGGCAAGATCACCGACGAAATCAGGCGGCGGATTGAGCGCGACCTCGATCTGGAGGAAGCCAGTTTGAGCAACCGGGAGTATCGGAGGATTCCGCTCTAACGTCGTCATTGCTAGGAGCGCTTGCGACGAAGCAATCCATCTATCCGTTATGCCGAGCCATGGATTGCTTCGCTCCGCTCGCAATGACGTTGAGAGAGTGTGCCCTACTCTGCCGCCGCGTTCCGCCCCGAGTGCCCGACAAATCCTGCCGGATCGCCAAAGCGCTCGATCATGACCGCGGTCAGATCCTTGGTCTTGCTGGTGACGCAGGCGCCGGAGCGCACGGTGTAGCGGTCCTGATACTGGAGATGCGGCGGCGCTTCGCCCCGTTGCAGCGCGCGGGCCGACGCAGCAATTCGCCCATTCCCGTTCCGGCACCGCTCTCGGTCAGGAAGGCGTTGTCTTCGGCGCGGAGCATGGCGTGTCCTCCGGATTTTGTTTTGCTTTTGCCGAAGATTGGCGCAGGCCAAGCAAGGCGTCAACGCACTCCGGGCTAAACCGGCCGCTCGCCTTTCACCGTCACCCGCGTGCCGGCGCGGGTGTGCGGCCAGTAATCCCACATCGCGCGGTGCTGGGCGCAGCGATTGTCCCAGAACGCGATCGCGTTCTCGGTCCAGCGGAAGCGGCACTGGAACAGCGGGTTCTCGGCGTGCTGGTAGAGATAGCTGAGCATCGCATCGCTCTCGTCGCGGGGAACGCCGATCAGGAAACGGGTAAAGCCGCGGTTGACGTAGAGTGCCTTCTTGCCGGTCACCGGATGGGTACGCACGACCGGGTGTTCGGCGCGCGGATATTGCGGCCGGTCGGCGACGCCATAGTTCGCATAAAGCCCGCGATAGGTCTGTTCGCCGTCATGCAGCGCGGTGAGGCCGTCGAGATAGGCTTTCATCCGGTCCGACAGCGCTTCGTAGGCCGCGTACATGTTGGCAAACAGCGTATCGCCGCCGCGCGGCGGGCATTGCTTGATGTAAAGGATCGAGCCCATCGGCGGCTCGAGGTCGCAGGACACATCCGTATGCCAGCCCTCGCCATTGGCGCGTGGTGAATCCTTGTCGGCATAGATCTTCATCAGCGCGGGATCGTCGCCCTCATGGGGTGCGGCGGGATGGATGTGCAGTTCGCCGAACTTGCGGCCGAAGGCGAGGTGCTGCTGCGGCGTGATGTGCTGGCCGCGGAAGAAGATCACGAGGTTTTCGGCGAGCGCGCGATGGATTTCATCCATCGTCCGGTTCGACAGGGTCTCAGCGAGATCGACGCCGGAAATCTCCGCGCCGATGATCGGGGTCAGCTTCTCGACGCCGATGGTCTCATAGGGTTCGGTCGCGCCGGCGACATGCCGATAGCGGGGTCCCTGCTTGCCGGACAGCGACGACATGGACGTTCTCCCAATCATTCTTGATTGAGATCATCGTAGCCCGGTTGCCGCGAAGCGCAACCCGGGAACGAGCGATCAATGTGTGAGAGTCCTGGGTTTCGCTTCGCTCCACCCGGCTACGAGCTACTCCGCCGCGGTCACCGGCGCCTTGGCACCTGTCCCATAGCGCTGATCGATATAATCGAT
>Ga0307516_10006785_pt1 | contig 13360 bp, 10 predicted proteins | sample 19_EM_MG_FD_203310 | JGI IMG/M metagenome (GOLD analysis project Ga0307516, IMG submission 203310) | Populus trichocarpa ectomycorrhiza microbial communities from riparian zone in the Pacific Northwest, United States - 19_EM | ecosystem: Host-associated > Plants > Roots > Unclassified | place... | reverse complement strand
TGCGGATCGAGAAAATGGTCGCGCACGAAGTGCGCCAGGCCGTCGGCGACCCGCTCCTTGCTGCGCGGGATGATGGCGGTGTGCGGCAGCGGCAGTCCGAGCGGACGGCGAAACAGCGCGACGACGGCGAACCAGTCGGCGATCGCACCCACGGCCGACGCCTCGCAGAACGCCTCCAGCCAGCCCCAACCGCCCTCGCCACCCTTCCAGACGGCCAGCGCCAGGCCCGCCAGCGCGGCGGCCAGCAGCGCCGCGGCGCTCCATTTCATGCGATCCAGGGCCGTCGCACGGGGATCGACCGGGCCCATCGGCACACTTTTAGAGCGATTCATCGTTGCCAGTGTGCCCTTCCAGGCGTCTCGACCCGTCATACTCCGGGATTCCTTTGATGACGCACCCGCGCGTGACGCGCGCGTGCACCTGCATGAGCTCCGAACCCGCGATCCTTCCGCCCTCCGACCCCGCCGCGACTGCGCCGCGCCCCCTCAAGCTGCCCAACGCCCGCCACGCGAGCCGGGTGCCTTCCACGATCGCTCCCGCCGATGTCGCACGCATCCAGCAGGCGGCGTACCAGCTGCCGCAGGTCGTCAAGCCGGCCGACTACATCGACGAGCACGCGCCGCACCTCGAGCAGCACCTGGACGGCCTGGGCCTGATCCTGCTGCAGAAGGCCGTGGCCGGGTCGCGCCCCAGCCGCTGGATCGCGCCCGACCACATCGCCGACGCGCTGCGCCACCTCGAGACAGTGGGCAACGGCCCCAACGTGCGCGCGCTGATGCAGGCACGCACGGTGGAGCTCGAGAACCTGGGCGTCACGCGCGAGGCCGGCGAGTTCGACCGCTTCCTCACGCAGACGCTGAAGCTGCCGGCCAGCGGCGTGCAACTGCGCGTCGCGTACCGCCAGCCGGTGCCTGCCGCGCCGGTCTGGGAGTTCTATCGCACGGGCGACCTCGACACCTTCAAGGTCGCGCTCGGCGAGGCCCCGCCCTACGCCGATGCGGCAGAGCTGGTCGAGGTCGTCGAACTGCTGATCGCGCGTGCGGAGTCGGGCCACTCCGAGCACGTCGCGTCGCTGATCCAGCGCCTGCAGGCGGAGACCGCGCGGCCGCAGCCGTTCACCGACCTGAAGGCGTCGCTGGTGCGCGCACAGGATCGCTGGGAGCGCCACGTCGCCGAGCTCAACGCGCTGGCCGGCCTGAACGACGAACTCGCGTTCCAGGGCTACCCGGACACCTTCGAGCTGGCGCGCCGGATGCAGCGCACGGTGACCCTGTACGTCGGCCCCCCCAACAGCGGCAAGACCTACGCCGCGTTCGAGAAATTGTCCGGCGCGCACGACGGCTGCTACCTGGCGCCGCTGCGCCTGCTGGCGCTCGAAGGCCGCGACCGCCTCGTCGGCCGCGGCGTCGCCTGCTCGCTGCTCACCGGCGAGGAAAACGACCCGGCGCCGGACGCGCGCGTCGTCTCCAGCACGATCGAGATGGTCAACACGTCCAAGCCGATCGACGTCGCCGTCATCGACGAGGCGCAGATGATCTTCGACACGTCGCGCGGCTGGGCCTGGACGCAGGCCATCGTGGGCGTGCCCGCCAACGAGGTAATCATCATCTGCTCGGCCTACGCCGCGGAGGCGATCGAGAACCTGCTCAAGCTGTGCGGCGAGAACTGCAAGATCCTGATGTTCGAGCGCAAGCAGCACGTCGAGCTGATGCCCGGCCCGGTGCCCATCTCCGCGCTGAAGAAGGGCGACGCCGTGGTCGCGTTCAGCCGTCGCGAGGTGCTGATGCTGCGCGACCAGGTGGCCGCCAACGGCCATCCGGTCTCGGTGATCTACGGCGCGCTGCCGCCCGAGGTGCGCCGGCGCGAGGCCGAGCGCTTCGCCCATGGCCACGCCCACATCCTCGTGGCCACCGACGCGATCGGCATGGGCCTGAACCTGCCGATCCGGCGCGTGCTGTTCTCGACGCTGAAGAAGTTCGACGGCGTCGGCGACCGCACCTTGAACGAGTCCGAGGTGCACCAGATCGCGGGCCGCGCCGGCCGCTACGGCATGCACGAGGAAGGCTTCACGGGCGTGCTGCGCGAGGCCGAGCCGACCGCGCTGCGCACCTTGAAGGAACTGCTGCCCAAGCCGCCGCGCGCGCCGCGCGACTTCAAGGCGACGGTGGCGCCCAACTGGTGGCACGTCGACACCATCGCCACCCGGCTGCACCTGACGCAACTGCGCGCGGTGCTCAACGTGTTCGTCGACCAGCTCAAGCTGGACAACGCCCACTTCGCCGTCGCCGAGCTCGACCAGATGCTCGAGCTCGCCGAGCAACTCGATCGCACCGCCGGCAAGCTGACGCTCAAGCAGCGCTTCATCTACGCGCAGGCGCCGGTGGATACGCGCACCGAGGCGCAGGTGCAGGCCTTCCTCGACTGGACGCACCACCACGCCATGAACGGCCAGGCCGGCACGCCGTGGTTCCTCGACGAGGTCGACGAGCACAGCCGCCTCGACAACATGGAAAAGGCCCTCCGTTCCTGCACGCTGTGGCTGTGGCTCGACCTGCGCTTCCCGGGCATCTACGGCCACCTCGACGCGGTGATCGACCTGCGCGAGCGCCTCAACGAAGGCATCGAGCGGCATCTCAAGGGCAAGAAGCCGCTCTGGCAACAAAAGGGCGGCCGGCGGTAGCGGTCCGGGTAGCGGATGCTGGCGACCCCGCCGATCGATCATTCGTGGCGGCGTCGCGCGCCCCGTCGCTTCAAAGCGAACGCACTACGGCGCGAGCACCTTCTCCACCGTTTGGCGAGTCACGAAGTGATAGCCCGGTTTGGCCTGCGCATAGATCTCCCGGGCCACCCTCTTTCCGTCGGTCGTCTTGGCCAGGCCTTCGTAGAGCGGCACGACGAGGCTGGCGCGGCCGTTGTGCAGCAGGAATTCACGCAATTGCGCGTTCGCGACCGTGTAGCCGCTCGCGATGGCCAGGCGGTACCAGCGAAGCGCGATCGTGGCGTTGTGCGTCGCCGTCAGATGGTAGTTGGCATCCAGCGCCTGGAGATGGCTCGTTGCCACGCCGGGGGGCATCTGGTCCAGAAAATACTGCCATTCCTGGCTTCGCCAGGTGCCGGCATCGAGCTGGGCCGCGTCGATGGTTCCGGCGAGAAATTCATCGCGCAATCGATCGAGCTCCGCGAAGCGTCGGGAACGGGGCAGCGGCGCCTCGGCCGGAATACCCGGTTCACGGAGCCACGCGTCAATCTCCGCGTCGCTGAACTTGCCCGGATCCTTGTCGAGCAGGTCGGACTTGAGATAGCCGACGAATTGCGTCGTGTCGATGCTCTGGAACTCGAAATGGTCGAAGTAGTCGCGCAGGAACGCATCGAAACGCGCGCGACCGAATCTGCTTTCCAGGGTGCGCAGGAACCACGCGCCCTTCGTGTAGGGTGCATCGGACTCTTCGTTCCCCACCAGGATCTGCTCCGCGGTCGGAGCAGTACTGAACTCCTTGCGCAGCAGGTTCGCCGCGATGAGGAACTCTTCGTCGGACTGGCTCCTGCCATAGACGGCCTCGACGATCCGGTATTGCACATAGGTGGTGAAGCCTTCGTTGAGCCAACTGTCCGGCCATGCCGACATCGTGACCAGGTTGCCTGACCACGAGTGCGCCAGCTCGTGGGCGATCACGCTGACCAGGCTCTTGTCGCCGACGATGATCGTCGGAGTTGCAAACGTCATGCGGGGATTCTCCATGCCGCCAAACGGGAACGACGGCGGCATGACGAGGATGTCGTAGCGATCCCAGCGGTACGGGCCGTACAGATCCTCCGTGGTCTTGATCATCGTCTCGACATCCGCGAACTCGCTCGCCGCAGCCGCCACGGCTTGCGGTTCGGCGTACACGGCGCTGCGCGGCCCGGTCTCTTTCACTGCAATGTCACCAACGGCGAGCGCGAGCAGGTAGGAGGGAATTCTCTGCCTCATGGCGAACCGGAAGTCACCGTCGAGAGGATGCCGGGCGACGTTGTCGGCGCTCATCACCGCACGCAAGGCTTTCGGCGTACGGATCCTGGCCGTATAGGTGAACCGCACGCTCGGCGTGTCCTGCAAGGGTACCCAGGTGCGGCCGGCGATCGACTCCGATTGCGAATACAGGAACGGGTATTTCTTCCCGCCGGTCTGTTGCGGATCGAGCCACTGCAAGCCTGGCGCATCGGCGCTCGTGGCGTAGAAGACGCGCACTCGCCTGCTTTGCTCCGCGAGGTGGATGTGGAGGGCGGAGCCGAGTTCCCGGACGGGCTTGTCCAGTTCGAATGCGAGCACCGGTCTGAACCGCCTGTCCGCGCCAGCCGCTTCGATTCGACTGATCTTGAGGGAGTCGGTGTCCAGGATCAGGTCGCGGGCCCCGGGGTCCATCCATTCGAGATCGAGCGTCGCGCTGCCCACGAGCTGGCGACTCTTGAAGGAGACCTTCAAATCGAGATCAAGGGCCGTCGTCCGGACACGATCGGGCCGCGAAAAAGTCAGCTTGTCGACCGCGGCATGCCCGGCGGGCGGCAGCAGCATCGCGACCAGGAACAGCAGCCGCATTGCGACCCCTCGGCGTAACCCAAACATCGTTCGACCTCCCCCGAGACTCCGTGACCGAGTCGATATTTTCCCAATGCCGGGCCATCGGCGCGCGGTCCGCCTCATTGCCGATCGAAGACAGGATGACATGCTGTCCTGCTCGGGATGCCACCGCGCCCGCCTGGAATTCGTCACGAGATCTTGCGGCCCGGTCGTGGTTGCGGGATTGCTCGTCACGCCCGCCTGCCGCTCGCGCAATCCAGGATCCAGCGCGGTGGCAGGTCGCACAGCGAAGCGATGAGATGCGCCGAGAACTGCCGATCGGATTGCTGCGGCAGGTAGCGCGCGGCGTTCGCCGGCGTGGTGTAGAACTCTGCGCGGCGGAGCATGCGCGCCTGGCTCTTCTTGTTCGGTTCCTGGCCTGCCAGCCGCGTGCACAGATCGAGGAACGCCACGTCGCGAGCGGCCGATTCGGCGTCGAGATGCTGATCGAGCGCATGCTGCATGGCGCTCCTCGCCAGGTCGCGCAGCGCGTCCATCTGCTGCTCCTGTTTAGTGCGGGCCCAGCGGCCGGCGACGATCGTCACGACCGCAGCGATCACCGCGGCAAGCAGCACCACGCTGCCCTGCGCGTCGAGTAGCGGGGATGGCTGGCGTTGATCGAGGCAAATCCGGCATAGCAACTCGATCAACGGCGCGATCACGCCGGTCGCCCAGACGACCACCGTGGCACCGTAGATGAGCACGAGGGCGTTGCCGTGGTTCAGCGTCCAGCCCAGGGGTCCCACTGACAGGCTAAGCCAGGCGCGCGGCCGAAAGCCATAGCTGCCGTCGCGGATGCCCAGGGAGCGCTCGATGTCGGCGGCACGGCCGACCAGTTCATCGTATAGCTGGTCATTGCGCACGTTGTAGTTGATCAGGCCCAGGACCACCACCAGGCCGAAGAGCGAGACGACAAAGCCCACGCCACCCAGCGCTTCCTGCCTGGAGGCCGCGGCGATGGCTGCCACCACGGTGGCGATGGGCACCAGGCCCAGAAGCTTGAAGCGGATGTCCGTGAGCAGCCTGAAGTTGCTCGACACCTCGGCGTACTCCTTGAGCAATGACTCGCGGCTATCGTCCACGGTACCCCCCGGCGTGTTGCTGAAGCGTCGATAGATACACGATGCCGTCGCAACCGGCAACCCCGCGAAGCACAGGCCAGTAGACACCGCACCGACCTCTTCTCTGATCGCCTCAGTGCAGGCGAAGGGCGCGCCACGCACGGCGCCACCAGGGCTGCCGTGCGTAGTGGGCAGCCACCAGCGCGTGCAGACTGCCGACGTGCAAGTGCTCGAGTCCGACCGGCGGCGGCACGTCGGGTTCAAGGGGGTGCAATTGCAGCGCTTTGACACCCTTGTCGCGGAGCGCGACGTTCCATTCCCACTCCACCCATCGCGACGCACGGGCGCGCTGCGACCAGAACAGGAGGAATTGGTCGCACGCGACAATCTCGCGCTCGAGCCGCGGCTTCCAGACGTCGCTGGCCTGCAGATCCAGGCAGTCGAGGAAGACATCCACGCCCGTGTTGCGTTGAAGCGCTCCCACCATGTGAACGACGAGCGAGCGGTCCGCCGACGCATACGAGGCGAACGCCGTGCGTGCCGGTGTCACCCGGGCCTGCACTGTTTCGCCTGCGACGGATTGTCCGACTTGCAGGTTCAGGCAGATCACCGCCATCGTGAATCCGTCGATCGACACGACGAATTCGAGCAGTGCCTCCTCGGCTGCCGCGTCGGCGGCGCGCAAACGAAAGTCCAGCGTCTCGATGCGCGCATTCCAGGTGAAACGCTGGCTGGGGAGCGCCAGCTCGAAGCCGTCGGCACGCAAGGTCACCACCACCTCGGTGCCCATCGCCCAGCGGCAGCTGCGCTTGCCCAGGACCTGTTGCGCAGCCGGGCTTTGGGACTGCAGCAATTGGCTGACCTGGGATTCCCGATCTGGCGGATAGGCCGCGAAGTGAGCGATGAACCAGTGTCCGCGCTTGCACGTGGCCGGTGCGGCGGCGCCCAGGCTGACATCTGCGGCCGCCTCCGGAGGTGGACGATGGGCGGGTTCGGGTTGGGCGCCCAGGTGCCTGACGAAAGGATCCGGGTCGATGTCCTGTTGACCGGGGTGCGGTACCGCGGTTCGACCAGGCCTGATCATGGTCCTGTCCACCTCTTCGCCCAGGTCTGAAAAGGCATCCAGGCACGCCGGCGCGTGGTGAGGCGGTGCGGGATTGGCGCCCGTCAGTGCCGGAAACAGGTCAATGGCCTCCTGCCCAGGCTGCACCAAGCGCTCCGGCGCGTCGTCGGCGCCGAAACTCGTGAAAAGGTCTGCGTCACGCTGCTGGCTCGGCACCGCACGCACCTCGATCAAGATATCGCCGATGCGGATGATGTCACCGACCGCCAACGCCACGGATTCACCGGTTGCCAGCCTGACGCCGCCAACCGACATCTCGTTGATGCCTTCGCACACGATGAACCATTGACCCTGCCGAAACGTCACCTGTGCCTGCCTGCGTGCAATCAGTCGCCCAGGATCGGGCAGTACCAACGTGGAACCTGGCGCGCGCCCGACGGTGCCGCCCCGCTCATCGAAAAGCGCTTCGATCGGGGCTGCCGGCGGCTCGCCGCCGATCGCGATGACGACCAGGAACAACATGGATTTCAGCCCTGCTGCCGATCCGTCGGTTGCAAGCGGACGATTGCAGTCGAATCAAGAGGCGCAGGGCAACGTCCAGCGGCAAGCGAAGCGGTCATGAGTGAAGGTATCGGGTCTTGTGGTTCGGTCGCCCGGTCAGGTCGGCGGGGCGAAAACCTGAGCGATTCATGGGCTTTGCATGTGCAGGACTGCCCAGGCGACAAGCGCCGAGGCTCGCTCAGCGCGGGTGGCGGCGCGCCACCCAGTAGGTCGCACCCTGGGGCCCGTAGCGCTCGGAATGCGGCGTGCCGGCCGGCAACTGGAACGTGTCGCCGGGCACCAGGTGCTCGGTGCGGTCTTCGCGGATCAACCACATCTCGCCGGCCGTCACCACCGCGTCGGCGTCGAACGGGTGCGAGTGGGTCTCGACGACCTGGCCGGGCGCCCAGTGGCGCTCCAGCACCTCGTCCGCGCCCCGCAGCAGCGGGTGCGCGCGGAAGGCGTCGTAGGCGGAGGCGCTCAGCGTGCCGTTGTCCATGCGGCGTTCTCCTTCACTTGGGCGCACCGGCCTGGCGCGACGGATCGGCGGCGGCGAAGGCTTCCAGTTGCTCGCATGCCGCCATGATGCGCTTGGCCGTGGGCAGATCGTCGAAGTCGATCTTGAACACGCGCATCACCGCGAAGATGCTGGCCAGGCAGATGTCGGCCAGCGTCGGCTGGTCGCCGTGGCAGAAGCGGCCGGTGCCCGGCTCGTAGGCCAGGCGCTGTTCGATGGCGCGCAGCCCCGTGCCGAACCACTGGACCTGCCAGGCGCGCCAGGCGTCGGCGTCGAAGCCGCCCGCGGTGGTGACGTACTTGCGCACGCGCGGCGTGATCAACGGATGGGTGTCCACCGCGAGCATCTGCGCGAGCGAGCGCACGCGAGCGCGGCCGTGCGCGTCAGCCGGGAGCAGCGGCGGCTGCGGGTAGATCTCGTCAAGGAACTCGAGGATCGCGAGCGACTGCGTGATCGGCACGGACGACTGCCCGGCGCCGTGGTCGATCAGCGCCGGGATGGCGCCCAGCGGGTTGATGCGCCGGAACGCCTGCGCGTGCTGCTCGCCGGCGTCGATGTCGACGTTGGTCTCGCGCGGCCGCACGCCCTTCAGGTTGAACGCGACGCGGACGCGGTAGGTGGCCGACGTGCGCCAGTAGGAGAAGAGTTCGAAGCGGTTGTCGTCGGTCATTCGCGGTCCTCGTCGTGTGCCGTCGCGACGATACCTCGGCCGCTTCAACCCTGCTGGCAGAAGTCGATGAAGGCCGCGAGGCTGCGCGAGAACTGCTTGCGCCGGTGGTGGACGAGCCAGAGCGGGCGCACGAGGCGTGGCAGCGTCGTGCGCACGCGCACCAGGCGGCCGAGGTCGACCAGGTCCTGCACCGCGAACAGCGACAGGCACGTGAAGCCCAGCCCCTCCACCGCCGCCTGCTTGATGGCCTCGGTGCCGCCGAAGTGCAGGCCCTCGCGCAACTGGTGCAGGTGCGGCTGCAGCGCCTGTTCGACGGCCTCGCGCGTGCCCGAGCCGGGTTCGCGCAGCAGCCAGTCGGCCTGGCGCAGCGCGGCCACGTTCAGGCGCGTGTCGGGGTCGCCGCGCAGCAGCGGGTGCGACGGCGCACACACGATCACGAGCTCCTCTTCGCGCCAAGGCTGCGCGACGACCTCCGGCTCCCGGCACGGGCCCTCGATGAGGCCGATGTCCACCTCCATGCGAGCGACCGCCGCCGCCACGCTGCCGGTGTTGGCGATCTCCACGTCGACAAGGGCGTCGGGACGCACCCGCTGCCACCCCGCGATCAGCGTGGGCAGCAGGTAGTTGCCGATCGTGGTGCTGGCGCCGACGCGCAGCAACGACGGCGCCCCGGCAGCGCCAGCCGCCGTGCCCAGGCCGAACTCGCGCTCGATGCCGGCGGCGCCGTCGAGCACGGCGCGCGCCTGTGGCAGCAGGCCGCGCCCGGTGTCGTTGAGCACCAGGCGCGTGCCGATGCGGTCGAACAGGCGCGCCTCCAGCACCGCCTCCAGCTCGTTGAGCGCCGCGCTGGTGGCCGACTGCGACAGCGCCACGCGGCGCGCGGCCGCCGACGTGCTGCCGGCATCGGCCACGGCAATGAAGATGGACAGCTGTCGCAGGGTGATCCGCATTCGGGAACTCTACCTGCTTTGTAGGTTGATTCAACACAATCAATTCGTTTTACAGATAACTCGCGGCACTGCACAGTTCGCCCATGACCTCCGCCACGCACTTGCACGCCGCCCCCGCGGCGCTCCGCCACGCGCCGGGACTGCTGCTCGCCGCCGCCGTGGCCGCTGCGGCGACCGCTGCCGGCCACAGCGCCTGGTTGCAGGCCAACGGGATTTCCGCGCTCACGCTGGCCATCGTCATCGGGCTCGCCGCCGGCAACCTCCTGCCGGCCACCGCCCTCGAGATCTCCGCCGATGGCCTGAACCTGGCCAAGCAGCGGCTCCTGCGCGCCGGCATCGTGCTGTACGGACTGCGCCTGACGTTCCAGGACATCGGCCACGTGGGCCTCGCGGGCGTGGCGATCGACGCCACGGTGCTCTGCTCGACGTTCGCCCTCGCGTGCGTGCTCGGCACGCGCGTGTTCGGCCTCGACCGTGCCACGGCGATCCTGATCGGCGCCGGCAGCTCGATCTGCGGCGCGGCCGCGGTGATGGCCACCGCGCCGGTGGTGCGCGGCCGGCCCGAGCAGGTGGCCGTGGCCGTCGCGACCGTCGTGGGCTTCGGCAGCGTCGCGATCTTCCTGTACCCGGCACTCCACCAGGTGCTGGCGGCCGTGCATCCGATCGGGTCGGCGTCCTACGGCCTGTGGGCCGGCTCCACGATCCACGAGGTCGCCCAGGTGGTGGCCGCCGGCCACGCGGTGGGGGACGCCGCGGCGGACACGGCCGTCATCGCGAAGATGGTGCGCGTGATGATGCTGGCGCCGTTCCTGGTCGCGCTGTCGGCGTGGTTCGCGCGCACGGGCGCGCCGCGCGCATCGCGACCTGCGATCGCGATCCCGTGGTTCGCGCTCGGTTTCGTCGTGTTGGCCGGGCTGCGTTCGCTGGACGTCCTGCCCGCGGCCACGATCGCCGCGGCCAACGGCCTCGACATCTGCGTCCTCGCCGTCGCGATGGCCGCGCTGGGGCTGACCACCCGGCTGTCCGCGATGAAGGCCGCCGGGCTCGCGCCGCTGGGCCTCGGGGCGGCGCTGTTCGCGTGGCTGGTCGTCGGCGGTGGCGTGATCAACTGGGCCCTGGGCGCGCTGCTGGCGTCCTGAAGTTCCGCGCGGCCGGGGTCAGAGGATGGCCCCCAACGCCTTGCCGCCCGCGGAGGCCGCCATGACCGTGCCGCTGGCGACCTCGGACACGGCCTCGCCCGTCGCGTGGAGCCCGACCTCGGCGTAGTGGCCGAGCTGCCTGGCGACCGTCTGCGTCGCCGCAACCGTCTCCGACACGCCACCCTCGATCGCCCCCGCGACGACTGCGCCGGCGCTCTCCAGGGCGGACAGGCCCGCCTTCAGCCCCGTCCAGCCGGCCTCGGCCACGTCAGCGACCTCGGTCGCCGCGTGCTCGACCGCATGCCAGGCCCCCAGGGCCACGTCCTCCACGCCGCCGGCCGCGGCCTCGCCTGCATGCGCCAGCGCGTGCAGGGCCTGGTTGCTGAACGACACGGTCGCGCCAACGGCGTCGCTGGCGGCCGTGCCGAGGCTCGCGAACGCGGCAGCCACGCCGTCGCACGCTGGCGCGGGCCGACGGGCGCGCGCGGAGGTCTCGGAGCCCGGGGCCTGGATGGATTCGGTGACGGAGAGGGTCATGGCGCTTTTCCTGCAAGGCCGATTCCAAAGCTCGACCGATGACTCGATGCTACGGATCCTGGCGTGCCGGGAGACGCGGAGTTGCGCCTGAAAAGCCGCCGTCGATACCCCTCGCCAACATTGTGTCAACGCCTACACAGATTCTTCAGGCTCGTGTCAGCCGTGCGCACCATCGCTCGCGTGGCGACGCCACGGGGTCGGCTCGACCGCCAGACGAGGCCAGCTCAGGACGCTGGATCGGGTATGCCCCATACCGTATGCACGCGGCCACGGAGATTGGTCGAAATTTGCAAGCTTCATGGCTCGGCGAGCCAAGTACATGGCTTTGCGAACCAGGGCCCGGATGACGAGGGTTCCCCCTCGTTTGTCGCGGGAGGCCGGTGTCTAGGCTCGCGTCCACGCCGACTCCGCATGCGTTGCCGCAGTGCGGGATTCGGGCGCTCTGTTCCCGTTGCCCACCACAAGCCTGGAGACACAGATGACCACTCGAGTTCCCGCCCTCCCCCTGCGCCTGAGCCGTGCCTTGCGCACCGTACTGCCGGCCTTGATGCTGCTCGGCCTCGGCGCGCAGGCGTCCGCCAACACGCTGACCCAGAACGTGTCGTGGACGATCGACCGTGCCGGCACATCGGCGAAATACCGGCTCGTCGCCTACGGCGACTCGATCTACGCCGGCTACAACACGTCCATCCTCAGCGCCGCCAAGTACTCGGCACCGACCGTGGACGCGGAATACCTGTCCGCACTCTGGAACGCCGACATCGAGAGCGTGCGCCGCGCCAAGTCGGGTGCGGTCGCCTCCGACGTCTACGCCAACAAGATCGTGGCCGAGAAGTCGTACATGCAGGCCAGCTCCACGCGCGTGGTCACGTTCGAGATGTGCGGCAACGACGGCCTGCAGGCCCGCTCGAGCTTCAAGAGCCAGACCGGCACCTGCGACTACTCCGGCATGGACAACGCGGTGAACACCTGCAAGCAGTACGTCGCCTCCGCGATGGACTTCATCAACGCCAACGCCTACGCGGGCGTCAAGGTGAAGGTGATCTCCAACCTGCACTATCCGGGCTATGCAGCGGACAACGTGCAGAGTTCGTGCAAGGACGCAACGACCCAGGCCACGGTCAACCTGCAGCAGATCTTCTTGCCGCGGCTGGCCAGGATGAACTACTGGATGTGCGAGACCGCGCGCCAGAAGGGCTTCCAGTGCGCCGACAACTTCGCGCAGTACATGGGCGCGGACTACGACAGCAACGGCGACGGCATCGTCGACTCCGACGGGCTGCGCTACGTCGCTGGCGACACCGAGGCCGGCTACGTCGCGCGCACGACGACGACGTTGCGCTCGACGATCCGCGACGCCAATGCGCATTTCGCGTCGTCCAGCACCAGCTACGACTACATCCAGTCGGACGACACGCACCCGACCTACACCGGCGGCACCGTCACGGCGGGCATCTTCGGCGGCACCACCGGCTCGGGCGCGGCGCGCTACACCTCGTTCTCGGGCGGCAAGAGCCCGATCTGGAACCAGTACGGGCACGAGCGCATGGGCTGGGCGGTGTCGACGTCCAACACGGCGGCGCCCTGAGGCCACGCGCGAGCCTGTCCCATGGGCACGCCACCGCGCCACCAACCCGATCGCGGCGCCTGGGGGCCGTCGATCGGGTTCCTGGTGATCGCCGCCGGACTGGTCGCGGGCGCGCTCGCCGGCTGGTGGACGTCGACCTCGTCGACGGCCGCCGATGCCGAGGTCGGTGCTGCCGTGCCCGTCGTGGGCGCATCCGGCGCTGCGGCCCCCGTGGCCCGGGCCCCGGCGAGCGCGCCAGCGGCCGTGCGCGTGCGCATGGCGCCCGCGAGTGCGCCTTCCGCGCCCGCGGCCCCGCACATCGCACGCATGCGCGACCCCAACGGCGACCAGTCGCCCGACATCTCCGACTACATCAACGCCGGCGAGAAGCCGACGATGAACGAGGTCATCGCCCGGCTGCACCAGGCCGGCGTCCACACGGGCCTCGGCGCATTCCAGCCGCCCGGCACGCGCCCGCCGCTGATCGGCCTGGCCGTTCCCGAGGACTTCGCGCTGCCGCCCGGCTACGTGCGCCACTACCAGGCCACCGATGACGGTCAGCGCATCGAGCCGATCCTGATGTTCGCGCCCGACTGGCAGGCACAGGCGCCCGACGGCCGGCCCGTCCCCATGCCCAAGGATCGCGTCGTGCCGCCCGAGCTCGCGCCACCCGGCATGCCGTTGCGCCGCATCGTCGTTCCCGCTCCCACCGAAGGCCC